>ERZ1023241.4-NODE-4-length-385486-cov-142.499285_pt1 | contig 385486 bp, 394 predicted proteins | sample MGYA00380455_ERZ1023241 | MGnify/ENA primary metagenome ERZ1023241 (study PRJEB33173, sample SAMEA4830304) | metagenome | study: EMG produced TPA metagenomics assembly of the PRJEB25223 data set...
TGATAAAGCCTCTCGTTACCGAGAAAGGAGAGAGGAACACCTGAGCATAAGCTCATGTGTAAGTACCACTAATTTTGCTAAAGCAAAAAAGTGGTTCTTTATGTTACTATATGAATGAGGTGAGACGATATGGAATGGTCGGATATTTTTCATGATATAACTACGCGACATGACTTTACTGCCATGCATGATTTTTTAGAAAAAGAATATACTACTGAAGTGGTGTATCCAGATAGAGAAAATATTTATCAAGCATTTGATTTAACGCCTTTTGAACACGTGAAAGTGGTCATATTAGGCCAGGATCCTTATCATGGACCGAATCAAGCACATGGATTAGCTTTTTCAGTGCAGCCAGATGCCAAGTTTCCACCTTCTTTACGAAATATGTATAAAGAACTTGAAGATGATATTGGTTGTATAAGAAAATCTCCACATTTACAGGATTGGGCGCGTGAGGGTGTCTTGTTATTAAATACTGTTTTGACGGTTCGCCAAGGGGAAGCGCATTCTCATAAAAATATTGGCTGGGAAGTCTTTACTGATGAAGTGATAAAAGCGGTATCTGAACAATTGACAAATGTCGTGTTTATTTTATGGGGGAAACCCGCGCAACAGAAAATTAAGCTAATAGACACTACAAAACACCATATTATTCAATCTCCACATCCGAGTCCATTGTCAGCATATCGTGGTTTCTTTGGATCAAAACCGTATTCTCTGACAAATAAATATTTACAGACAAATGGCATCCAACCAGTGAATTGGTGTGAGAGTGAGGATTAATATATGGAAAAAGAAAAGATTATTCAATTGATTGAACAGGAGTTAATTCAAGCAGACGAAGCTCAAAGTAATACTGATTTTGAGAAGCATATATATGCGATTCATACATTAACATCATTAGTTACTGAGACTGGTTCTAATAAACAACGTTATAGTGACAATAGTTTTAATGTATCATCTTCTTTTAAATCATCAACAGTACAACAAGGCAATACTAAAGCGCATATTTCTGAAAATGAAATCAGAGCGATGGGTGGAAAAGTTCCAAATAGTTCCAGTCAGAATGTGACAACCGATACTGGATTAAATTCTAATAAATTGGTTACAGATGATGAAATAGGTAATGGTGACTCAATTTTTGATTTTTAAATAATGGAAGGATGGAAATTAACATGATGAAAGTGTTTATTGTTTTAGGCGCACTTAATGCGATGATGGCAGTAGGTACAGGTGCTTTTGGTGCACATGGATTAGAAAATAAGCTGTCGGAGAAATACTTATCCATTTGGGAAAAGGCGACAACTTACCAGATGTATCATGGTCTAGGATTATTAGCGATAGGTATCATTAGTGGTACTACATCGATTAATGTCAATTGGGCAGGTTGGTTACTATTCTTTGGTATTATATTTTTCAGTGGTTCATTGTATATTTTAGCTTTAACTCAAATTCGTATATTAGGCGCGGTTACACCAATTGGCGGCGTACTATTTATTGCTGGCTGGCTAATGTTAGTTATAGCAACGATTAAATTATAAATTTATAATTGTTATAGAATTCATCTTATGGGTATAATACATTCCATGAGGTGAATTTTATTTATGAGTCAAAATGAAAAACAGATAGATAGAGGAGATTTAAAACAGAATTTATCTGAGAAGTTTGTATGGGCAATCGCCTATGGATCGTGTATAGGTTGGGGTGCTTTTATATTACCTGGTGACTGGATAGGTCAATCAGGCCCGGTTTCTGCAGCGATAGGTATCGTCATTGGTGCATTATTAATGATACTTATAGCAGTAAGTTATGGTGCATTAGTAGAACGTTTTCCTGTTTCAGGCGGAGCCTTTGCATTTAGCTTTTTAGGGTTTGGGAGGTACGTAAGTTTCTTCTCATCCTGGTTCTTAACATTTGGGTATATTTGTGTGGTCGCATTAAACGCCACAGCATTTAGTTTATTAATTAAATTTTTATTACCTGATATTTTAGAAACTGGTAAATTATATACGATAGCAGGATGGGACGTGTATATCACTGAAATTCTGATTGCTTCATTATTATTAATTGTTTTTATGTTTATAGCGATTAAAGGTGCAAGTGTTTCAGGTTCTCTGCAATACTATTTCTGTGTAGCAATGGTTATTACAATATTATTATTATTTTTCGGTTCTTTCTTTGGTAATAACTTTTCTTTTGAAAATTTACAACCATTAACCGATGAAAGTAAGGGATGGTTTACTTCAATCATAATGATTGTGGCAATTGCGCCATGGGCATATGTTGGATTTGATAATATACCACAGACAGCTGAAGAATTTGATTTTTCGCCTAATAAAACATTCAAACTTATTGTATATAGTTTGTTAGCTGCAGCATTTACCTATGTATTGATGATATTATACACTAGTTGGTTAAGTACTTCGTCGACCAGTTTAAATGGAAACTTATGGTTAACAGGTGCTGTAACACAAGAAGCCTTTGGTTATATTGGTTTAGCAGTGTTAGCAATTGCTATTATCATGGGGATTTTTACTGGATTAAATGGCTTCTTAATGAGCTCCAGTCGTTTGCTATTCTCTATGGGCCGTTCAGGTATTATGCCATCAGTATTTAGTAGATTGCATAATAGATACAAAACGCCATATATTGCAATTATCTTCTTAGTTGCTATTACGTTAATTGCACCGTGGTTAGGACGTACTGCATTGACTTGGATTGTCGATATGTCGTCAACAGGAGTATCTATTGCATACTTTATTACTTGTCTGTCAGCAGCTAAGTTGTTTAGTTTTAATAAATCCAGCAATACGTATAGCCCTGTTTATAAAACATTTGCAATCTTAGGCTCAATCGTATCATTTATTTTCTTACTGTTATTATTAGTTCCTGGTTCACCAGCCTCACTATCTCTACCTTCATATATTGCATTAGGTGGTTGGTTAGTGATTGGTTTAATCTTCTTTGTAGTGCGCTATCCAAAATTGAAGCGTATGGACAACGATAAATTAAGTAGATTGATTTTAAATCGTTCAGAAGATGACGTCGTAGATCTAATAAATGAACATAAGTCAGAGAAAGCGAATCAATAGTTATTACTTCTCGTAAACATATGTATTTAGCATGTAATAGTAAAAATTAAATGATTTAAAAAGAAGGACAGCAATCTATAGTGATGAGCTGTCCTTCTTTTTTGTGTCAATTGTAGTAAATATAATATTCATACGCGTTTTTTACGTATTTTTGTTCCGGAAACAATGAGTTTGGCTATTTGGTCGGCAAAGAGTAATCCTAAGGCTATTGCACCAGCTATAAGTGTGACTTCTAACATTGTATTTATAGCTTTACTAAACTCTAACAGTACTAGATTCTTAGTTGCATCAAAGGCTAGTCCACCAGGAACCAATGGAATTATTCCTGGAATCATAAAGATGATAACTGGTTCTTTTTTAACACGAGCCATGATATGACTTAAACAGCCTAAAGCTAGACTTCCAAAGAAACTAGAGTAGATCGTGTGCGTAGAAAATCCATCATAAAATAAAATATAAACCATCCAACCACAAGCTCCAACAAGTCCGACAATGTTATATAGACGTTTAGGAACATCAAATATTACTCCGAAAAAGAGGGAAGCGGTATAGCTAAATATAAAATTTAATATCCAAAACATAGACATAACTCCTAAAAAATAATTAGTATTGTGCTAACGCCAGCCCCGATACCAAAAGCAGTAACGAGCGCTTCTAATGATTTAGTGGTAAACATCAACATATGTCCACCAAACAAATCTTGAATGGCATTTGTGATTAACACACCTGGTACGATCGGCATGACTGCAGCAATTATAATAGTGGCAACGGAACCACCTGGAATGAGGTGATGTCCTATAATTGTTATTAAGCCAATTACTAACGCTCCCATAAATTCAGGAATAAATTGAGCATGCAATTTTTGATGCAATAATTCTACTACGATATAGCCTAACGACCCAGCTACTAATGCGGTAAAAACATCTATTAGATAACCACCTTGTAAGTATAAAAAGCTAACTGAAATGATTGCGGCAGCTATAAATTTGTAAAAAAGATAATGGTTTTGAATGCTTTGTTCATTGTATATTTTTTGTAATTCTTGAAAAGCGTCTTCTAAAGAAATATCACCAAGTGCCAGTCGTCTTGAAATACCGTTTGTTCGTGAAATACGAAGTAGGTTCGTGTCTCGTGTTTTAATTCGAAAAATCCTTGGATAAGATTCATTATGTAGCATAAAATTGATGACAGTATTTGTAACAAAACTATTACTCTCTTTATAACCTAAAGTAAAAGCCATCCTTGTCATCGTATCTTCCACGCGTGAACCTTCTGCACCTGATTCTAATAGAATTCTTCCGGCAAGCATAATAACATCTTTTGCCATTTTTTCATCATAACTCTCGATTGCTTGATTATAAATTGTCATTTAATCACCAAATAAAAATGTATTTAACCAACACTATTGAATCGTTCTCAAAGCATGGGAATAAGTTGTTGAATTAATATTTTTTATTGTAACACTTTATTATTACATTTTGTTATAAGAATCGCTCTGCACTTATTATATAAGGGGATTAATGTATTTTGTGCAATTTTTCTAATACAATTATGTTTCAAATATTTCAAATAGGTTAAAATAGTATTAGTTAACTGTTACAGATATATATTGAGTAGCGACAATATAAACAGTTAATATTTAAATTAAGTAGTGGCTAAAGTTCTCCCAAACACACTACAATTAAATGAGTACAAGGGTATACTTCTTGGCTCAAAATTAAAAGACCTCGTCATTAGTTAATCTAGTGACGAGATCTTTTTTAATCAAAATATGAATTTTTAAAATGAGTTAGTAGTGCTTATGCCAATTACTTCTCATTCTGTGTTTCTTTCTTCATATATTTATAATGAAAAAAGGTCTTGTAAAATTTCTTTCTTAACAATGTGTCCTACATAGAAGCTACCGAAATCACCATAGCGTGCTGTTGTTTCATCAAATCTCATCTCAGAGACAATTTTTTTGAATTGTAATGGGTCATCTGCAAATAATGTTACACCCCATTCAAAGTCATCGAATCCCATTGAGCCAGTAATAAATTGTTTGATTTTTCCAGCGTATTGACGACCGATTTTGCCGTGTGCATACATAAGCGCTTGACGTTCTTCAAGTGGGAGCATGTACCAGTTATAAGTTTCATTACGACGTTTATCCATTGGATAAAAACAGATATATTCAGAATGTGGTAATTCAGGAAATAATCTTGGTTTAATATGAGGGTTTTCATAAGGATCTTCATCAGATTTTCCTGCAAGATAATTTCCTAATTCTATGATTGAAACATATGAATATGTTGGGATTAAAAAATCAGTAATTTTTAATTTGTTGAATTCATTTTCAAAGGCGTTTAAGTCTTTCATTTCTGGTCGTAATGCCCATAAAAGAATATCTGCTTTTTGACCTGTTATATTGTAAAATGCATGGTCACCAGTATTGTTTGTGCGTGCTGATTCATGTTTATTTAAAAATGATTGTAACTCTTCTACGAGGTTTTGACGTTCTTCATTCGGCACTAAACGTAGGCTTGACCAATCAATCGCATATAATAAATGTAAACTGTACCATCCATCTAATGTTTCTGGTGCTTGTGGCATTTAAATCTCTCCTTTTATGAAAATTTCTATGTCTTCACTACAAAATTTTACCATAAAGGGAGTATTAAAACATAAGTAAATGATTACAAATTGGTGACATGGAATTCTAAGAAAAAATAACGTATAATGGTATTCGTAAAATAAAAAGAATTGAAATTTTGAGGAGGCCCTTATGTCTTTATTAGATGTATTACAAGAAAAACTTTCAGGAAAAAACGTGAAAATAGTCTTACCTGAAGGGGAAGACGAACGAGTACTAACAGCAGCAACACAATTACAAGGGACAGACTATGTGACACCTGTAGTATTAGGTAACGAAGCAAAGGTTAAAGCCTTAGCTAATGATAAAGGCTTAGATATTGCAAATTTAGAAATCATCGATCCGGAAACGAGTGAATTAAAACAAGAATTAGTAACTGCTTTTGTTGAACGTCGTAAAGGTAAAGCAACAGAAGAACAAGCACAAGAAATGTTGAAAAATGTTAACTACTTCGGCACAATGCTTGTTTATACTGGTAAAGCAGAAGGACTTGTTAGTGGTGCTGCGCATTCTACTGGAGATACTGTGCGTCCAGCATTACAAATTATCAAAACAAAACCTGGTGTCTCTAAAACTTCAGGCATCTTCTTTATGATTAAAGACGATCAACAATATATTTTTGGTGATTGTGCAATTAACCCTACACTTGAAGCGCAAGATTTAGCTGAAATTGCAGTTGAAAGTGCTAAGTCAGCTAAAAGTTTCGGAATGTCACCACGTGTTGCAATGTTAAGTTTCTCAACAAAAGGATCTGCTAAGTCAGATGATGTTGAAAAAGTTTCAAACGCTGTAGACATAGCTCAAGAGAAAATTGAAGCTGATAATATTGAAGACGTCGTTGTAGATGGTGAATTCCAATTTGACGCAGCAATTGTACCAGAAGTTGCGAAGAACAAAGCGCCAGACGCTAAAATTCAAGGCGATGCAAATGTATTCGTATTTCCAAGTTTAGAAGCTGGAAATATTGGTTATAAAATTGCCCAACGTCTTGGCGGATTTGATGCGGTTGGTCCAGTATTACAAGGTCTTAACTCACCAGTAAATGATTTATCACGTGGTTGTTCTATAGAAGACGTATATAATCTATCAATCATTACTGCTGCACAGTCATTACAATAATGGATTTAGCAAGCAAATATTTTAATGCCGCAGATTGGCGTTATATAGATCATTCTTCAGGCTTGGCGCCTATGCAGTCATTTGCATTTGATGATACTTTTTCTGAAAGCGTGGGGAAAGATTTATCATGTAGTGTTGTTCGTACATGGGTGCATCAACATACTGTAATATTAGGTATTCATGATTCGAGGTTACCTTATTTGCAAGACGGTATACGTTATCTTACTGAAGAGCGTGGTTATAATGCAATTGTTAGAAACTCGGGTGGACTAGGTGTGGTCTTAGATCAAGGCGTGCTAAATATATCATTGATTTTTAAAGGGAAACATGACATAACAATTGATGAAGCTTTTTCGGTAATGTATTTATTAATTGCTAAAATGTTTGAAGATGAAGATATTGAAATAGCGACCCATGAAATCGAAAAGTCATACTGCCCAGGTAAATTTGACTTGAGCATTAATGGTAGAAAGTTTGCTGGTATTTCGCAAAGACGCGTTCGTGGTGGTATCGCAGTTCAAATTTACCTTTGTGTAGAAGGTGATGGCAGTGAAAGAGCTGAGATGATGCAGTCTTTTTATGAGCGTGCGTTAAAAGGTGAGGAAACCAAGTTCACTTATCCAAATATTGAACCATCTTGTATGGCATCGTTAGAAACGCTTTTGAATAAGAAGATAACAGTTCAAGATGTGATGTTCCAATTGTTGTATGCAATCAAAGATTTAGGTGGGCGCTTGAACATGGAGCCAATCACTGAAGAGGAATGGCAATTATATGAAGGCTATTTTGAGAAAATGATAGAACGTAACGCTAAAATCAATCAAACAATGAATTAGATTAGAGGAAGGCTAGTATGGGTACTTGAAGATTAAGTATACATACTAGTCTTTTTTGTTTTTTTGTTAAATTAAATAAGATTTATAGCAATAGGTTTTTAAATCTGTTGAATTATAGAAATGAAATAAGTAATATAGTGAAAGTATGGTTTAAAAACTAATAATTAATAAATTTAGCCATTTTCAATGTAAGTTTTTGAATATATGGCCTAGGCGTTTTATAATGAGTAAGTATGAACATGAATTAGCATCTGGTATTAATTTTTGTGATGATTGTTTATAGATCTCTATGATAATGTAAGCAGGTGTAGTTTATAGAATTTGATAAACTATGACCAGAGTCGTATGGCATTATATAGAATTTGTGAGATAATATAAAATGATGTTTGCAAAAATAATGAAAATGTTTAATGCTAATGAAGTTTTATCTGAATTTAAAAATTGCATACTTAAATACGACTCTTTTTCTTTTTTATAGAAAGAAAAACAAAGATTTCCCTGGAAATATGATTTGAGTGATGAATGCATTTTTATGGAGTAAATGAAAAGAAGCCTGAACTGTACAAATAATTACATATAAATACAATTTAAAGAAAATACTAAAGGTGATTGAAAATATGGCACAACAAGGATACGGGGAAGCGAATGGTAAGGTAATATTAATTGGTGAACATGCTGTAACATTTGGTGAACCAGCAATTGCAATTCCATTCACGACTGGTAAAGTAAAAGCAACAATTGAATCTTTGAAGGAAACAAGCGTTTCTTTTATCAAAAGTGAAGTATTTGAAGGTGAATTAAGCAAGGCACCTGAACATTTAAAAGCAGTAATTACAAGATTTATTGAAAAATATAGTATTAAAACGCCTATAAAAGTGTCGATTGATACAAACTTACCACCTTCTAGAGGATTAGGTTCTAGTGCTGCTATGGCAGTGGCTTTTGTGCGTGCAAGTTTTGATTATCTTAAAAAACCGTTATCTGATGCACTATTAATTGAGGAAGCGAATTGGGCTGAGCGCATTGCGCACGGCAAACCAAGCGGTATTGATACACAAACTATTGTTTCCAATAAGCCTGTGTGGTTTCAACAAGGACAAGTACAAACCTTAAAGCCGTTAGATTTAAATGGCTATATGGTTGTTATCGATACAGGTGTTCGTGGTTCTACGAAACAAGCAGTAGAAGATGTGCACAATTTATGTAAGGAAGATCGTAAATATCTGCAAAATGTAAAGCATATTGGTAAACTTGTACATGAAGCAAGTGAGTCAATTGAACACCATGATTTCGAACAATTAGCCTCTGTATTTAATTTATGCCAAGAGAATTTGAGAACATTAACTGTAAGTCATGAGAAGATTGAAGAGATATTAGAAGTAAGTAAGCAACAAGGTGCTATTGCCGGTAAGTTAACTGGTGGCGGTAGAGGTGGTAGTATGATTGTACTAGCTACTGATTTAGAAATAGCAGAGAACATTGTTAAATGTGCAACAGATTTAGGTGCACATCATACATGGATTGAATACTTAGGAGGGTAATGAGGTTGGTCAATAGTGGTAAAGCACGTGCGCATACAAACATTGCATTGATTAAATATTGGGGGAAGGCTGACGAAACTTATATCATTCCGATGAATAATAGTCTTTCTGTAACATTAGACCGTTTTTATACTGAAACAAAAGTTACTTTTGATGAGAGTTATGCCAAAGATACGCTTATTTTAAATGGTCAAGTGGTTGAAGAAAATGAAGCTGTTAAAATAAGTAAATTTATGGATATCGTCAGAGAATTAGGTGGAACATCTGCACATGCGTATATTGAAAGTGAGAATTATGTACCAACTGCAGCAGGGCTTGCTTCTTCAGCAAGTGCGTATGCCGCATTAGCAGCTGCGTGTGACAAGGCTTTAAATCTTGGATTAACGGGTAAAGCATTATCTAGGTTAGCTCGTAGAGGTTCTGGATCAGCATCAAGAAGTATCTACGGTGGCTTTGTAGAATGGGAAAAAGGTCATGATGATGAAACATCATACAGTTTTCCTGTTGAAGCAGACAATTGGGAAAATGACTTAGCAATGATATTTGTAGTAATCAATAATAAATCTAAAAAAGTATCTAGTCGTGCTGGTATGTCACTAACACGTGATACATCTCGATTTTATCAATATTGGTTGGATCATGTAGATGAAGATATAACAGCAGTTAAACATGCGATAAACCAAAAAGACTTCAAGCAATTAGGTGAAGTTATTGAGGCAAATGGTTTACGTATGCATGCAACGAACTTAGGGTCACAACCACCATTTACGTATATGGTAGATGATAGTTATCTTGTAATGGATATTGTACACCAATGTCGAGAAGCGGGTTACCCTTGCTACTTTACAATGGATGCTGGACCTAATGTAAAAATTTTAGTTGAAAAGAAAAATCAGCAAGCAGTGATGGATGCCTTATATAAATCATTTGATGAAACACAAATCATTGCGAGCGATATTATAAGCACAGGCGTTGAAATTATTGAGTAAGGAAGAGATAAAATGATTCAAGTCAAAGCACCAGGTAAGCTATATATTGCAGGTGAATATGCTGTTACTGAACCTGGATATAAATCTGTATTAATTGCAGTAGATCGATTTGTAACAGCTACTATTGAAGATTCTAGTGTTTCTCAAGGCACAATACATTCAAAAACATTACACCATGAACCTGTAACTTTCCAAAGACGTGAAGATAGAATTGCTGTTTCAGATGTACATGCTGCTAAACAATTGAAGTATGTCATTACTGCGATTGAAGTATTTGAGCAGTATGTTCGTAGTAACAATATCAGTTTGAAACATTTTAATCTAACGATAGATAGTAATCTGGACGATACGAATGGTCATAAGTATGGGTTAGGATCTAGTGCAGCTGTGCTCGTTTCAGTTGTAAAAGTATTAAATGAATTTTATGAGACACATTTATCTAACCTTTATATTTATAAATTAGCCGTGATCGCTAATATGAAATTACAAAGCTTAAGTTCATGTGGAGATATTGCTGTAAGTATTTATACAGGGTGGCTAGCATATAGTACATTTGACCATGAGTGGGTTTCACAACAAATAGAGGACACTTCTGTCAATGAAGTGCTAAATAAAAACTGGCCTGGCCTACATATTGAACCATTACAGCCTCCTGAAAACATGGAAGTGCTAATTGGTTGGACAGGGTCTCCTGCGTCATCACATCATCTTGTTAGTGAAGTTAAACGTTTAAAATCAGATCCTACATTTTATGGTAAATTCTTAGAACGCTCACATTTATGTGTAGAAAAACTGATTCACGCTTTCAAAACAAATCACATTAAAGGCGTACAGCAAATGATTCGTACAAACCGTGAAATCATTCAATCGATGGACAAAGAGGCAACGATTGATATTGAGACAGCACACTTGAAAGTTTTATGTTCTGTAGCCGAAAAATACGGTGGTGCAGCTAAAACATCAGGCGCGGGCGGCGGTGATTGTGGTATTACAATTATCGATAATAAAGTGAAGAAAAAATTAATTTATCAAGAATGGTTAGACAATGAAGTGAAACCACTTGAATTTAATATTTATCATGGTCAGTAAATAAAGCATATTAAGGTGAATGCAGTATTTTAATCCGAATAAGTGGATTAAAGTGCTGTTTTTTTATTAAATAGAATTAAGCATTTGTCATTTAGGTGATATATATAAGTTCTGTTTTATTAAAATATTGGAAAATTTACCTTTTGATGAAAATAAAATCATTCAAGGATACATCATGTCAGAATCACGTCATTATATTGAACTTATAAATATTTAAGCATATCATCATTTTAAGAAAGCGCTTCCAAAGTGTGTGAAAAGGATGATGATTATGAATATTGGACGAAACATTGGCAATGCAATACGTAGGTTCGGTGGAGCGATGATAGTACCTGTGTTATTGTTCCCATTCTTCGGTATTATTATTGGCGTTGCGACACTTTTCAAAAATGAAGCTATTATGGGAGGGCTTGCCAATCCTGATGGTTTATGGTTTCAAATATGGTCATTAATTGAAAACGGAGGATGGACTGTATTTGAAAATATAGAACTCATTTTTGTAATTGGGTTACCTATTTCATTAGCGAAAAAATCAGCAGGACATGCAGTGATGTCTTCTGTAGTTACTTATATGATGTTTAATTATTTTATTAACGGCATATTAACGACGTGGGGGCCTGCTTTTGGGGTTAACTTTAAAGAGAATGTTGACGATGCGACAGGACTGACAGAATTAGTAGGTATTAAAACATTAGATACTAACATTATTGGTGCTTTAATTATCTCGGGTATCGCAATATGGTTACATAACCGTTATTATGATAAGAAATTGCCTGAATCATTAGGTATATTCCAGGGGTCACCATTTGTAGTTATGCTTGCATTCTTTTGTATGATTCCAATTGCCTTTTTAACAAGTTGGGGTTGGCCGATTGTGCAAGGTTGTATTGCATCGTTACAAGTCTTTCTTGCTTCATCTAGTTATGTTGGTGTGTGGTTATTTCACTTCCTAGAAAGGATATTGATACCAACAGGTTTACATCATTTTATCTATACACCGTTTGAGTATGGTCCGGCTGTTGTAGATGGCGGTATTAAATCTTATTGGATATCACACCTTACTGAATATTCTGAGACAACTAAATCATTGAAAGATATATTCCCTGGTGGGGGGTTCTTATTACAAGGTAACACGAAAATATTTGGTTCGATTGGTATAGCGTTAGCAATATATTCAACAGCTAAACCTCATAAAAAGAAAGAGGTAGGTGCACTATTATTGGCAGCTACATTGACTGCAGTTTTTGCAGGAATTACCGAGCCATTAGAATTTACATTCATATTTATTGCACCTTTCTTATTCTTGATACATGCTATTTTAGGTGCAACAATGGTTACGATTATGCATGCATTTGGCTTAGTTGGGAATTTAGGTGGTGGTTTTATTGAAATAGCAGCAACCAATTGGATTCCTTTGTTTGGATCACATTGGGGAACTTATTTAGCTCAATTTGTAATAGGTATTATTTTTATCTTTATTTATTATTACTTGTTTAGATTCATAATATTGAAGTTTGATATTCCAATGCCTGGTAGAGAGAAAGATGACAATAAAGATACTAAACTATATACGAAAAAAGACTACCGTGAAAATAAAAAACAAGATTCAGTTTCTGACAGTTATAGTGAATATCAAATGAAAGCAGATGTATATATAGAAGGATTAGGTGGCGCAGATAATATAGTTGACGTTACTAATTGCGCTACAAGACTACGAGTGACTGTAAATGATCCTGAAAAGGTAGCAGCAGATAATTATTTTAAATCAGAAGGTGGAGCCCATGGTCTTGTTAAAAGTGGTAAAAACGTTCAAGTTATTGTTGGACTTTCGGTATCACAAGTAAGAGAAGAAGTGGAACAAATTTTAAATAAATCAAGTTAACTTTGTTAATATTTTGAAATAGTGGGGTGGTGTGGAAATCAAAACATAGAATGGTTTTCAAACCACGCCCCACTTTTATCAATACAGCATATATAATGATTTATTTAAATTTTTGTAGTAATAAAACCAGTCGAGACTGTACATGAAACTAATTATTAATTTTATAATTATGATAAGTTCTTGCTATAAAATCAAATACGACATAATAAGGTGTGAAACTGTAGTATTCCGTATTATTAAAAAATTGAATAGGTGGACTATTAACGTAAATATTAAAAGCAGCATGTTTAGCAATATAGTTATCATGCAAAGTTGTAATTGATACGTAAAGTAGTTCACGGGCCTTAATAAGTTGAATAGGCTCTATTAAATTTTTAGTTTCTCCTGATAACGATATAACAAAAAGTAAATCATCATAGGACATTTGGTTTATAGCTAAACGTAATTCTGTTTCATCATTAATAACAATAGCTCTTTTAGAAATAGATAGCATATGTCTTTGAGCTTCACGAGCTACATTTTGTTGTGCCATACCTGTACCAAAAATATAGATGAATGGAGCAGCTTCAATTAATTCATTCAGTGGTTGATAGTCAAACATTTCAAGATGTTCAACCGTTCTTTGAACATCTTCAACAATTGTATCTGCATTCGTGAATGGTGTAGATGATGTATTTGTATCCATTTTCAAGTAAAACTTAAAATTACTGTAACCTTCAAACCCCATTTTTTTAACTAACCTATGAATTGTAGAGATAGATGTATGTGTAAGTTTACTTAAATCATGGATTTTCATGTTCGAAATTTGATCAATGTTTTGTCTGATAATATTGATAATATGTAAATCATTTTCTGTTAGTTGTTCAAAATGTTTATTAATAAGATGATCTAGTACCATATAAAAAGATTCCACCTATCCATTGGAAAAATTTCCTAATTTTGAAAATATATTCTAATGTTAATATATAAATTCTAAATACGTCAAACTTATTGGTGTTTTTAATTTTTTATTCTACTATAATTTTAAAGGAGTTAAAGTAAGAAAGAAGACTTAAATATTTTTTTGCATTTTATTGTAAGCGTTTTCTTTTGGAGTGTTCAAAAATTAAGGAGATGAGATGATGACAGTTAAAGTTGGTGTTATTGGTTGTGGAGGTATAGCAAATGGTAAACATTTACCAAGTTTAGCAAAAATTTCAGAGGTATCAATGGTTGCCTTTTGTGATATAGATAAAACAAAAGCTGAATCAGCAGCAAAGCGTTATGGTGATAAAAATGCAACAGTGTATGAAGATTACATCGAATTATTAAAAGATGATTCGATTGAAATTATTCATGTTTGTACACCAAATAATACGCATCAAGAGATTACTGTAGCAGCATTGAATGCAAGCAAGCATGTGATGTGTGAAAAACCTATGGCTAAAACTTCTGAAGAAGCACAATTAATGATTGATGCTGCAGTGCACAATAATAAAAAGTTAACTATTGGTTATCAAAATAGATTTCGTGCTGATAGTCAATATCTACGAAAAGTAACGCAACGTGGAGATTTAGGAGAGATATATTTTAGTAAGGCTCATGCTATTCGAAGACGTGCAGTACCAACATGGGGAGTTTTTCTAGACGAAGAGAAACAAGGAGGTGGCCCGTTAATTGATATAGGAACTCATGCATTAGATCTTACATTATGGATGATGGATAATTATGAGCCTGAATCCGTGATGGGCTCTACATTTCATAAATTGGGGAAACAAGCGGATGCAGCTAATGCTTGGGGTTCTTGGGATCCAAATAAATTCACGGTAGAAGACTCTGCATTTGGATTTATCAAGATGAAGAATGGGGCCACCATTATACTAGAATCAAGCTGGGCGCTTAATTCTTTAGACGTTGATGAAGCTAAATGTTCATTGTCAGGTACTGGTGGTGGGGCTGACATGAAAAATGGCTTACGTATACACGGTGAAGACTTAAAAACACTGTATACTTCTGAAATTGAATTAGAAAATGCTGGTGTTGATTTTTATGAAGGTGAAAAGATAGATGAAGCAGAAGAAGAAGCGAGAGCTTGGATAAATAGTATTACTCAGGATATAGAACCTGTCGTTAAACCAAAAGAAGCTTTTGTTGTAACACAGATATTAGAAGCTATATACGAATCAGCTAAAACAGGGCAAGCTGTTTATTTAAATGATAAATAAAGCTTATGGAGGTATTTTATGAATATTACAATATGGAATGAATTTAGACATGAACAAGAAAGTGAAGATGTGCAGGCTGTTTACCCAAACGGTATACATCATGTAATAGCATCATTTTTAACAGATGATCATATTGTGACTACAGCAACGTTAGATGAACCTCAGCACGGTTTAACAGATGATGTGTTAGCACAAACAGATGTACTTATTTGGTGGGGGCATAAAGTACATGAAGAAGTTGATGAAGAAGTCGTAGAAAAAGTAAAACAGAAAGTATTAGAAGGTATGGGATTAGTCGTCTTACATTCAGGACATTTTTCAAAAATTTTCAAGAGTTTAATGGGCACATCGTGTGACCTTAAATGGCGAGAGGCAGATGAAAAAGAACGGCTTTGGGTTGTTGATCCCACGCACCCTATAGCTGAAGGAATTGACTCATATTTTGAACTTGAAAAAGAAGAAATGTACGGAGAACATTTCGATATACCATCACCAGACGAAACAGTTTTCATCAGTTGGTTTGAAGGTGGAGAAGTCTTTAGAAGTGGAGCAACTTTTAAAAGAGGCAACGGGAAAATATTTTATTTTAGACCGGGCCATGAAACCTATCCTACCTATTACAATGTAAATGTGCAAAAGGTTATTAAGAATGCTGTGAAGTGGGCATTTAACAGTAATACGACAAGACATCAATATGGAAACGTACAACCATTAGAACAAATATCAAAAAAATAATGTTGGGAGTGGTCTGCTTATGGCTAAATTGAAAGTGGGTATTATTGGATGCGGTGGCATTGCATGTAACAGACACATTCCAGCTTTTCAAAATTTAAATCATTTAGTGGATGTTGTGGCAGTTCAAGATGTTGATTTAGCATTGGCAAAAAATGTTGCAAATGATTTTCATATTAAAAATATTCATGAATCATATTATACGATGTTTGAACAAGTTGATGCAGTAGCTATTTGTACACCAAATAAATTTCATGCGGAGATAAGTATTGCTGCTTTAGAAGCAGGAGTCAATGTATTTTGCGAAAAACCAATGGCCATGAATTTGACTGAATGTGCGGCTATGGTAGATGCTGCTAAACAAGCTGGTAAATTGTTGGCAATAGGATATCATTATCGCTTCACAGATGCAGCGATTACGGCAAAAAAAGCTATTGATAGTGGTATAGTAGGTGATCCTTTAGTTACCCGTGTACAAGCATTACGTAGACGTAAAGTCCCTGGATGGGGTGTGTTTACAAATAAAACGTTGCAGGGTGGCGGTAGTCTAATAGATTATGGTTGTCATATGCTCGATTTGTCACTTTGGTTACTAAACGACATTGAACCCAAAGAGGTGTTAGGTAAAACTTATAATCGTCTTAGCAAATTACCAAATCAATTGAATGATTGGGGACCATTTGATCATGAAAAGTTTGATGTAGATGATCACGTGACAAGCTATATATCTTTTAATGATCATTCAACACTTCAATTTGAGTGTTCATGGTCAGCAAATATAAAAGAAGACACAAGACACTTAAGTATTTCTGGCGTTGATGGCGGTCTGAATTTATATCCTTTTGAAATATATAGACCTAAATTAGGGACTTATTTTACTGAACAAGCATATGCAGAACATGATGAAGGTATAGCGGCACAACGACAAGCTGAGAACTTTGTAAATAGTTGTCGTGGTAATGAAACACTTATCGTACAACCAGAACAAGCATTGAAAATAAATAAGATCATAGATGCAATTTATCGAAGTAGTGAAACTGGTCAAAGTATTAAATTGAACGAGTTATAATGTTAAAGGAGGATTATTTATGAAAATTGGTGTGTTTTCTGTATTATTCCAAGATAAACAATTTGAAGAAATGTTAGATTATGTAGCAAATGCTGGAGTCAAAATGGTGGAAATAGGAACAGGAGGTAACCCTGGGGATCAATTCTGTCCAATGGATAACTTATTAGAAGACGAACTTCAACGTAATGCTTTCATTGAAACAATCCACCAACGTGGATTGGAAATTAGTGCTTTTAGTTGCCATAACAACCCAATTTCTCCTAATGAAAAAGAAGCCCAGCAAGCACATGATACTTTGTTTAAAACAATTAAATTAGCTTCACTTTTAAATGTACCCGTAGTTAACACTTTTTCCGGTGTTGCAGGATCAGATGAAACAGCTAAATATCCAAATTGGCCTGTGACACCATGGCCGACAGCCTATACTAAAATATTAGAGTGGCAATGGGAAGAAAAGCTTATACCTTATTGGAGAAAAGTTGCAGAATATGCTAAAGCAAATGATGTAAAAATTGGTATAGAATTACATGCTGGTTTTTTAGTACATACACCTTATACAATGTTGAAATTAAGAGCAGCAACTAATGAATATATCGGTGCTAATTTAGACCCTAGTCATTTGTGGTGGCAAGGTATTGAGCCAATTGCAGCAATAAAAATATTAGGAAAAGCAAATGCTATTCACCATTTTCATGCTAAAGATACATACATTGATCAAGAAAATGTAAATATGTATGGTCTAACAGACATGCAACCTTATGGCAATGTGCAGACTCGGGCTTGGACATTTAGGACAGTAGGATACGGTCATCATACTCAAGTATGGGGAGATATGATTAGTGCACTAAGGATAAATGGTTACGATTATGTTGTAAGTATAGAGCATGAAGATCCTATCATGTCTATTGAAGAAGGATTTAGTAGAGCAGTGAATAATTTGAATTCAATTAATATTGAGCATCCTGCACCAGATTTATGGTGGACATAGAGATAAATATTTAATATTAAAATGAGCAAACCTTCGTCCAAACTCCATATTAAAGGCCAACCACATTACAATGATTTTAGTTATAAGACAATTAAGTAAATATTAATAAGATCTCTGTTAAAATAGTGCCAAATAAAGAAGTGAGTTTGAATTTGACTTCTTTTTTGGCTTCTATTCCATTATGTAACTTAAAAGTTGCTAAATTAAGAACTTGAAATTTTTATTAAAAAGGGTAAAATAATTAGAGTTGTAGATGGAAAGGGACATGAAATAGAAATGTCACATAAAATATATGTAACCTTAAATGAGATAAAATGATTGTTATTATAAATTGTTTGAATATGTGGAAGTCTATGATAAGGAAGGTGAGGGTATAATTGCAAAATAAATTTTTGATTTGTGATGATTGCCAAGCTGTAAATTGCAAAACTTTAGAAAAAAAGTTGACTAAATTAGACCCTAATGCTGAAATTGAAATCGGCTGTCAGTCATATTGTGGCCCAGGCCGTCGTAAAACGTTTGCTTTTGTTAATAATCGTCCGTTAGCGGCACTTTCAGAAGATGAGCTCATGGAAAAAGTGGTAAAACAATTACAAAAACCAAGAGATCCTGAAGAAGAAGAACGTTTGAGAAAACGAAATGAAGAACGTAAACGTCGTAAAGAAGAGCAAGATAGAAAACTTAAAGAGAAATTAGCGAAACGTAAAAGTACGCAATAAATTACATGAGTTTATAAAGTAATTACATAAAACAGATTTAACTTATTAGAAAATAATGGAGAAAAAGAATTACCCTAAAAGAGAGAATTAACCTTCTGACTTTTAGGGTGTTTTTTATAGATGGAACTAAAAATAGTTTAGAATATAATTATTATTTGAGATGTTTAATTATTAATTTTATATCAAATTAAGTTGTTTAATGAGCAAATTTATTTAGTTTTACAACGAAACCATGCTAAATTTAAAATAGATTAAATTATCATATTTCTCATTATTAAAATTGTTGAAAATGGGTAGAGAAGAATGTGAATCATTATACTCATTATTTGAAATAGCAACTGATTATAAAAGATAAATCTAAGTAACAAACATAATGATTAAGTGAATTTTAAATTTCTGTGAAGGAGTTGGATAATATTGACTAAAAAAATACAAATTGGAAAATCAGATGTTAAAGTAAATCCAATCGCATTTGGAGCTAATGCTGTAGGTGGGCATAATTTATACAACGATTTAGATGAAGAACAAGGTATGGAAACAGTACGTACTGCAATTAGAAATGGTATAACGTTAATAGATACAGCGTTTATCTATGGACCGGAACGTTCTGAAGAATTAATAGGAGAAACAATAAAAGAATTCACACGCGAAGAGTATGCTATTGCTACAAAAGGCGCGCATTATTTTGATGATGATGGCAATGTGAAAATGTCAAATGACCCGGCATTTTTAAAGGATCAAGTTGAACAAAGTTTAAAACGTCTGCAACTAGATTATATAGATGTTTATTATATACATTTCCCAGATGATAGCACGCCGAAGAATGAAGCGGTTGCTGCTTTAAAAGAACTTAAAGATGAAGGTAAAATTAAAGCGATTGGTGTGTCTAATTTTAATCTAGACCAACTAAAAGAAGCTAATAAAGATGGCTATGTAGATGTTGTACAAATGGAATATAATTTATTAAACCGAGAAAATGAACATATTTTTAATTATACAAGTGAAAATAATATTACCTTTATTCCATATTTCCCACTAGTTTCTGGTTTATTAGCTGGAAAATATAATGAAAACACAACGTTTGATGATCTTCGTGCAAAAAACCCTGAGTTTCAAGGCGAAAGATATAAAGAGAACTTAGCCAAAGTTAATCAATTACGTGGTATTGCTGATAATCATAGAGTTGATGTAGCTCATATTGTATTGGCTTTCTATTTAACTAGACCTTCTTTAGATATTGTTATACCTGGTGCAAAACGACCAAACCAAGTAGTTGATAATTTAACGACATTAGATGTGAAATTGACGGAAGATGAGATTAATAAAATAGAAGAATTATTTCCTGTAAAATAATAGATAAAATAAGACAAACTAGAATTCAGTTTGTCTTATTTTTATATTTATAACTTTATTTCTAAAAATATGCATTTATAATATAGATAAAACTTCTGATTTTGAGCAAATAATTTAATTTTTCAATCTATTTTGATTAAACTGTTTATAAACTAGACTTTTTAGTGTAGGATTATTAATTAAGTTTAGGACATTTATGGAATTGTATATTTATAACTTTTCATGTGATGTATTTTTAAATTAGTAGTAGAAGGAGATTATTATGATTACAGTGTTATTCGGGGGCAGTCGACCAGACGGAAATACTGCGCATTTAACTAAGATGGCCATAGCTGGGTATGACTACGAATGGATAGACTTAACAGAATATCAATTAAATCCTGTGAGAGACGTAAGACACGATAATACCACTATAGAATCATACGAAGATGATTACAAAACCATTATAGATAAAGTGTTAGCAAGTGATACAGTTATTATTGCTTCACCGATATATTGGTATAGCTTATCAGCATCAATGAAAGCGTTCATTGATCATTGGTCTGAAACGTTGATGGATCCAAGGTATAAAGACTTTAAAGCAAAAATGGCAGAAAAAGATTTTAGATTGATTATTGTGGGTGGCGATTGCCCTAAAGTCAAAGCTAAACCTTGTATTACACAAGTCAAATATAGTTTGGAATTTTTAGGCGCAAGCTTATCGGGCTATATTATAGGCACGGCAGAAAGACCTGGAGACATAGAAAAAGATGTATACGCATTAACACGTGCCCAGGAGTGGCAACAAACATTAGAACATAAGCAAATATATAACAAATAGTTTAAGCCCGAGACATAATTACGTGTCTCGGACTTTTTAATCATATAAGCAATAGATGTTTGAAATGAAAATGCATTATAACAAACTATTTGTATCAAGCGAGATAAAGTATTTTGAATACAAATATTATGTTATAATGTAGCTATTATTACCTATCTAAATAGGGGGAGAGCGACATGCAAGAAATTAGAAGAGCAACACCCGAAGATGTTGTGGGCATCAGAGATGTAGCAACGAAAGCTTGGTATAACACTTATTTGAATATTTACGCAGCTAAAACAGTCAATGAGCTATTGGCTGCTTCATATAATGGTCAACACTTACTCAAACGATTAGAAGATCAATTATTCTTAGTCGTAGAAGAAGATAATGAAATTATTGGTTTTGCAACGTTTATATATGGCACAGAATTATTTTTATCTGCACATTATGTGAGGCCATCGTGGCAACACCATGGATATGGTTCGAAATTGTTAACTGAAGGATTAAATTATTTTGAGGGTAAATATGACGAAGTCTTTTTAGAAGTCGATAATAAAAATGATGAAGCAGTGTCATTTTATGAGCAAAAAGGCTTTGAAAAACTCCGTTCTTACACACATGTAATGTATGGAGAAGCAATGGATTTGGCATTAATGCGTAAAACACTAAAATAAGCTACGCAGTATAGATATGGATAGGAGAATGACATTGACTTTTACAACATACGCTACACAAAAATTACCAGAAGAAAAAGTGTTTAAAGACCCCATTCATAGGTACATTCATGTCAGAGATCAAGTCATTTGGGATTTAATTAAAACAAAAGAGTTCCAACGTTTGAGAAGAATCAAGCAATTAGGCACACTATATCTATCATTCCATACAGCTGAACATAGTCGGTTTGGTCATTCACTTGGTGTATATGAAATCGTGCGTAGAATAATCGATGATTCATTTGATGGACGAGAGGCATGGGATAACAATGATAGACCGTTAGCTTTATGTGCAGCCTTACTACACGATTTAGGGCATGGGCCTTTTTCACATAGTTTTGAGAAAATATTTAATACAGATCATGAAGCTTTTACACAAGCAATAATCACTGGGCCAACTGAAGTTAACGAAGTTTTAAAACGCGTGTCAGAGGATTTTCCACAACAAGTAGCCGATGTAATTAATAAAACACATAAAAATAAATTAGTAATCTCGATGATATCTTCTCAAATTGATGCAGATAGAATGGATTATTTACAACGAGATGCTTATTTTACAGGTGTATCTTATGGACAGTTTGACATGGAACGCATATTAAGACTGATGAGGCCTTCTAAAGATGAGGTCCTTATTAAAGAGAGCGGTATGCACGCCGTTGAGAACTTTATCATGAGTCGCTATCAAATGTATTGGCAAATATACTTTCATCCGGTAAGTAGAGGTGGAGAAGTCTTATTAAACAACTGTTTAAAACGCGCGAAACAATTGTATAACGAAGGTTACACATTTAAAATGTATCCGACTGACTTTATACCTTTCTTTGAAGAGTCTATGACAATTGAGCAATACGTTGATTTAGATGAAGCTGTTGTATTATATTACTTAAAAGCTTGGGTTAAAGAAGATGACCCTATATTGAGTGACTTATCTCGTCGTTTCATTAATCGCGACTTATTTAAATATATGCCATTTGATGGCTCTATTATAACGATTACAGAATTAACGGATTTATTTATTCAAGCAGGGATTGATCCAAACTATTATTTCGTCAGCGAGTCTTTTTCAGATTTACCATATGATTACGACAGACCAGGTTCTGATAGAAAACCTATTCACCTGCTAAAAAGAAATGGTAAGACTCGGGAAATAAGTAGCCAATCATTAGTTATTCATAGTATTACAGGTATTAATAGAGAAGATTATAAATTATATTATCCTAAAGAATTAATTTCTCAAATAGAAGATGACCAAATAAAGCATGCTATTAATAGCATTTTAGATGAGTTGAATTAGCTTTAAGTGGAATTGTAGCATGTAATTAACATGTAGATTAAGTAAACAAATAGGGAGGTAAGTAATAACGGCCGAGTAATTTTGTAAACATTGGAATTGATAATGAGATTCCAGACATACAACTAGATTACATATGATTTACGTTTATACTTAACACAACAAAACATCACTGTTAAACTCAATAGTTAATAGCCAATCATTGATTAAACTCAATAACTATTATAAATTAAATGAAAATGTGGGAGGTGTGCGATAATGGCTGAAAATAAAGGGTTTAAATTCAATATTATCAAAAATGATCCACTAGACGGACATAAGGGTACAAATATAGGTTCAATTAGTTTAGACAACGTAGCACCTGTCTTTATAGATGTACAAAATAAAGAAGCTTTTATTGATATAGGTGGTATGCACGCACGTTCGAGCGTTGAAAAAGGCGTTAAATGGATTAAAGAAAAAGAAGTGGTAGAAGGTGAAGAAGCTAAACCATATTGGCTATGTTGGGTTACAACTGAAAGAGGAGAAAATGGTCCTTACTATGCCGGTGTTACAGCTTGTTACTTATTGGTGAACAAGGGTATACGTAGAGGGTATAAGAGTATGCCTGAACATGTTAATATGATGGATAAATCAATGAAACATCAAATCGAAATAGACCATATTGGAGAAGAAAATAAAGCTGTGTTAAGAGAATTCCTTGAATCACATGATGCGGAGATGTGGCGTAATTCTGCAGCAATATTACATGAAACTTTAGAAAGTAAATAGTTAATTTTATTGGGAGATGGCTAAGCCTTAAATTAAGGTATTGCTATCTCCTTTTCTCTATATAAGTTTAGCGAAGTGAAGGATTGGCTTGAAATTGATACGCTAATAATTTCTATTGTAGTTACTTTTATCATATTTAAAAAAGATGATTTATTTCATGTGTGTATAATAACAGGAGTTTGTTTATATAATTCCTTTATTTTGTATAGATATACGTTATATCGACAAAATGAAACTATGATAAAATCGTTTTATCAACTGTAATGCATATATTAAGTATGCTATAATGGTGTGTATTATTTTAAAAGATTAGGGTGAAACGTACATTGGAAAACAATGTTAATATCCAAACTAAACAAGTTGTTAAACAATTTGACAATAAAGAGAAATTTAATGTGAATACACGAGGTACATGGCAAAAACGAAACGCTGAATTTATACGTTATCAAGAAGAAGTTAATGAAATGACTGTAAATGTGACAGTTAAAATTGAAGAAACTGGTGTGAAAATTATTCGTAAAGGTGATATCAATATGAATCTTCATTTTGTTGAAGGTGAAGATACAATTACTTTATACGAAATTAGTGGTGGTCGGATACCGTTAACTGTACGTACACACTCTATTTTACACTTTGTATTAGATAATGGCGGTAAGTTAAAAGTGCATTATGATTTAATTCAAGATGAAGAAAAAATGGGTTCTTACCAATATGAAATTATTTATAAGGAGACGCCGTAAATGAATATAATTGATCAAGTGAAACAAACATTGATTGAAGAAATCAATCATAGTATACAGCAAGCGCAACTCGCAGACGCAAGTGAAATTCCAGAAATTAAAGTTGAAATCCCTAAAGATACTTCAAATGGTGATTATTCAACGAACATTGCAATGGTTTTAACAAAGATTGCGAAACGTAATCCACGTGAAATTGCCCAAGCAATCGTAGACAACTTAGATACAACTGCAGCTAATGTTGAAAAAGTACAAATTGCTGGACCTGGTTTTATTAATTTCTATTTAGATAATGCTTATCTAACAGCTATCATTTCAGAAGCTATAGATAAAGGCTCTGAATTTGGAAGCACAGAAGAAAAAAATGGTAAAAACATATTACTAGAATATGTGTCAGCAAACCCAACTGGAGATTTACACATCGGTCATGCACGTAATGCCGCTGTTGGTGATACATTAGCCAATATTTTAACTGCAGCGGGTTATAATGTAACTAGAGAATATTACATTAACGATGCCGGTAATCAAATTACAAATTTAGCACGTTCTATTGAAGCACGCTATTTTGAAGCGCTTGGTGATTACTCATTTGAAATGCCAGAAGGCGGATATCACGGAAAAGATATTATTAATATTGGTAAAGATTTAGCTAAAAAACAGCCAGAATTAAAAGACCTAGATGAAGAAACGCGTATTAAAACATTTAGAAAATTAGGCGTGGATTATGAAATGGAAAAATTAAGAACAGATTTAGCTGATTTTAATACCCATTTTGATAGTTGGTTCAGTGAAACGACTTTATATGAAAAAGGCGAAATCACAGAAGTACTTAATAAGATGACTGAACTTGGTTATACTTACGAAAAAGATGGTGCGACATGGTTACGTACTACTGATTTTAAAGATGATAAGGACAGAGTATTAATCAAAAATGATGGTAATTATACTTATTTCTTACCAGATATTGCATATCACTTTGATAAAATTGAGCGTGGTAATGACACTTTAATCAATTTATTCGGTGCTGACCATCATGGTTATATCAACCGTTTAAAAGCTTCTCTTGAAACATTTGGTGTGGATAGTGGACGCCTTGAGATACAAATTATGCAGATGGTGCGTTTAATGCAAGATGGGCAAGAAGTTAAAATGAGTAAACGTACAGGTAATGCCATCACGTTACGTGAAATTATGGACGAAGTGGGCGTAGATGCTGCACGTTATTTCTTAACAATGCGTAGCCCTGATACGCACTTTGACTTTGATATGGAACTTGCTAAACAAGAATCTCAAGACAATCCGGTTTATTATGCACAATACGCACACGCGCGTATTTGTTCAATATTGAAACAAGCGGCTGAAAGAGGTATTACGCCTTCTAAAGACGCAGATTATTCACTTATTACAAATGACAAAGCAATTGATTTATTGAAAAAAATTGCTGAATTTGAAACTACGATACAAAGTGCGGCTACGAATAGAGCGCCACATAGAATTACAAATTATATTCAAGATTTGGCTTCACATTTCCATAAGTTTTATAATGCTGAAAAAGTGTTGACAGATGATGAGGATAAGACAAAAGCGCTTATCGCGTTAGTAGATGCAGTGAGAATTACATTGCACAATGCGCTTGATTTAGTTGGTGTGACTGCACCAGAATCAATGTAGTGTGTAAATAAAAGAGAGCTAGTATGAAATTTGTTGTTTTTGAGTAGGCTGATGTTAGCTTATTTAAAAAATAATAGATCGTGCTAGCTCTCTTTATTGTGTTAAAATTTCAAGAAAGACAAAAATAATTAGGGGAAGGTTCAAGTGAATTTAGACACCAAAACGTTATATCGTGAATTATATAATCACATGGGTCCACAAGGTTGGTGGCCTGCTGACACAAAGGTTGAAATAATGCTAGGCGCAATTTTAGTTCAAAATACGAATTGGAGAAACGCTGCTTATGCAATTGAATCTCTTAAACTTAATACTTCATTAGAACCACAACAAATACTAAATTTAGAAATTGATGTTCTGCAAAAGTTTATAAAGTCTAGTGGATTTTACAAGAGTAAAGCACAAACGATTCATGCTTTATTGAGCTGGTTAGACCAATTTGATTTTGATTATGAAGCCATTAACAAATATTTTCAAGCAAATCTTCGTAAGGCATTGTTAAGTATAAAAGGCGTTGGTAGTGAGACAGCAGATGTTTTACTTGTCTATATATTTGGCGGTATTGAATTTATACCGGACAGTTATACGCGAAGAATATATTATAAATTGGGTTATGATCATACTACGAGTTATGAAAAGCTAAAAAAACATGTCATGCTGCCGGATAACTTTACGAACCAAGATGCAAATGAATTTCATGCATTATTAGATAATTTTGGTAAAGCATACTTTAACGGTGGCGGAACAAACAAAGTTGATTTTTTAGAAAAATATTTCGTACGATGACTTTAATTTGAAAAGGTTTGTATGTGAAAATGATGATTTGATCAAGTTATTCCAATTACGTTGACATAAGATCATAAACTTTATTAGAAGCACTGGGAAAACTATCCGCTACCTGCATGGAATTATGTCAATATCTGTCTGAATTTGGAACGAAATACTTAAAAAAATAATTAAAAATGTATTGGAATTTGGTATGATAAAAGAAAATTGATAATAGGAGTTAAAGAAATGAAAAAGCAATTTAAAATAGTATGTCTTTTTATTGTTATGTCTATGCTTTTAGTAGCATGTGGTACAAATTCTAATCAATCAGAAAAAAATGAGCAATCAGAAAATCATAATTATAAACGAATTGTATCGTTGATTCCAAGTAACACTGAAATTTTATATGAATTAGGTTTAGGCGACAGTGTGGTTGGTGTTTCAACTGTAGATGATTATCCAAAAGAAGTGAAAGATAAAAAGCACTTTGACGCGATGAAGTTAAATAAAGAAGCATTGTTGAAGGCTAAACCTGATTTGATTTTAGCACATGAATCCCAAAAGTCTACGAGTGGTAAAATACTCAATTCACTAAAGGAAAATGGCGTAAAAGTTGTATATGTCAAGGATGCTCAATCCATTGATGAAATGTATAAAACATTTCAACAAATAGGGAAAGTCACAGGTAAGAATAAAGAAGCTAAGGAACTTGTAAAAGAAACAAAAGCAAATATTAAAGAAGTTAAAGCATCTATTCCTAAAGATGCTAAAGCCCAAAAAGTATTTATGGAGGTATCATCTGAGCCGGAAATATATACTGCAGGTAAAGAAACTTTTTTTGATGATATGCTCAATCAATTAAAAGTAGATAACAGTTTTTCTAACTTAACAGGATGGCAAAAAGTTACTAAAGAAGATATCATTAAGAAGAATCCTGATATATTGATATCAACGATGGGGATTTCAAAATCAGAATATGAAAAAATTATTGATCAACGTGGTGGTTTTAACGAAATTAATGCGGTAAAAAACAATAATATTGAAGCAATAAATGGAGATCAAATTTCGCGTCCAGGGCCGAGAATTGATGACGGATTGAAAGCGTTGAGAGATGCTATTTATAAACAATAAGATACTAGATATTGATAAATAAGATGTCATTATCATAGGGAGCATTATAGATAACACCTCATGAGTATTACATATTTTCTTGTTGGAATGTAAAACATTGGTGTTAGTTATAAGTTTTGAGGGACGGAACATAAACCTAAGTAAAAGTTTAGATTTATGTTTCGCTCTCTTTTTTATAATTTAAAGAAATTCATACGATTAAATATAGTGTTAATGGATTACAGGTGGTATTGTAATAGTTGAAATATGTAAGTGAAAGCGTGGCTTGGAAAGAAATGAGATATTATAAAGCAATCATCATATGGTTAATACTACTTATAACAAGCATTTTATTAAGTTTGATGTGGGGAATTGGACATGTGAGTGACGCATTATCCCAAACAATTTTATATCAAGTGAGAATGCCGAGAACGTTGCAAGCATTATTAGCAGGAGTAGGCTTAACATTAGCGGGCCATATGTTTCAAACGTTGCTAAATAACCCGTTAGCAGATAGTTTCACTTTAGGTCTCGCAAGTGGTGCAACGTTTGGCTCAGGTTTAGCTGTTGTCATAGGTGTTTCCTTTATATGGTTGCCGATGTTTTCAGTAGTATTTAGTATCATTACGCTAATCTTAGTTATTGCTTTAACTACAGCCATGTCAAAAGGCTATCCAATTAGAACATTAATATTAGCTGGAATTATGATAGGCGCACTCTTTAATGCGTTCTTATATGTTTTGATTATATTTAATCAAAGTAAAATGAAGAATATAGTAAATTATATGTTTGGTGGGTTTTCATCTGCAGAGTATAATGAAGTCATTTATATTGGTATTGTAACCCTCATAAGTGTGATCATACTATTTGGTATGATTTCTAAAATAAAGTTATTACAACTTGGAGATTTACGTGCGCAATCATTAGGACTAAATGTGAAAAGTGTGACATATACGCTATTGCTAATTGCTTCAATTATGACTGCAGTGATTGTGGCATATGTGGGAGTTATTGGATTTATTGGAATGGTTATTCCTCAACTTGTAAGAAGAAATAGTGTACATTATAATTTAGGTCAACAAATGGTACTGAACATGCTGATAGGTGGTACAATTATGGTACTCTCAGATTGGTTGGGGAGCACGTTGTTAGACCCTTTCCAAATACCAGCTAGTATTATTTTAGCTTTACTTGGTATTCCAGTATTATTTTATATTATGATAACACAATCGCGTGTTCATGATTAGATAGTGATATTTAAAAAAATATAAAGCAAAATTTGTTTGTTTGAAAAAATGTTTATAAAGAAGGTTATGATGATGGACTTAACACAAGTTAAAGCGGTCGTATTTGATTTAGAAGGCACACTTTTAGACCGAAAAAAATCACGTGAGAAATTTATTGAAGAGCAATATGAGCGATTCCATGATTATTTGGTGCGCATTCAACTTGAAGATTTTAAAAGAAAATTTATTGAGCTAGATGATGATGAAGATCATGATAAACCAGAACTGTATAAAGCAATTATTAAAGATTTTCACGTTGATCGGTTAACTTGGAAAGATTTATTTCATGACTTTGAGATGCATTTTTACCGTTACGTCTTTCCATATTACGATACATTATATACTTTAGAAAAATTGACAAACAGTGGTTATTTAACAGGTGTCATAGCTAATGGTAAATCTAAAATCAAACAATACCGAATGCATGCATTAGGTGTAGAAGATGCTATTAACTACTTATCCACTTCAGAAACTGTTGGATATCGCAAACCACATCCGAGGATTTTTGAAGATATGTTAAATCAATTAGGTACAAAACCAGAAGAGACTATGTATGTGGGTGATGACCCCCTAAATGATGTAGCGCCAGCAAGAGCGATGGGCATGATTAGTGTCTGGTTTAAAGAAGAGGAAACAGTTGATGTAGAGCCTTTACCAGAAGAAGTAGACTTTACAATCAATACAACTGAAGAGCTGTTATCTATATTACCTATTGCAAAGAAAGGGAGATAATTATGAATCTATTTACAACAAGAGATGGTGTAGCCTTAAATTATAGAACGAGTGGAGAAGGCAATGTGATAGTGATGCTACACACTGCTTTAGACAATTTAACTGTTTTTAATGATATTGAAGAAAAATTTAATAAAGATAATCAAGTTATATTAGTAGATTTACGTGGTCATGGTTATTCAGATAAACCAAATGAAATTAATTTTGAAACATATGCCGAGGATATTAAAGCATTATTAGATCACTTATATGTAACTCAATGTGCATTTATCGGTCATGAATTAGGTGCTTCAGTTGCAGTATCATTTGCATCATTATATCCAGATATGACAAGTTCATTAACATTAATCAATCCAACTTTATTAAGTGATATGTCGCCTGAGGAACGCTTGTATCGTAAGCACGCTGACCTAATTAGAAATTGGGATAAAGAAGCACAACAAAAATTTCTAGATAAGCATTTATATTATTCTAAACGCAAAGCTAAAAAATTCTTAAAACAAGTAGATGATACAAATAGCATTGCAACAAAATCAGAATTAAATGCTGTAAAAGACTCGTTTAATAATAATGATATTATGCGTTACTTAAATGCCGTTAATTCACCAACTTTAATTGTTGCTGGGCAACATGGTGCGAGAACTACCGTTGTTGAAGCAAAAGAAGTAGGCGACTATATAGGAAAAGTGAAGTTTGAAGTTTTTACTGCATCAGGGTTATATCCATTTGTAGAAGAAAAAGAAAAATTTGTAAATATTGTAACTGAATTTATTAAAGAAAATGAACCAGCAACATTGTATTAAAATACAGTATTGTAAGCAAACCAAAAGCTAATTATAGCATTTGGTTTGTTTTTTTGTTTAAAGCCGAAATGGGGAGTATGATTTGTTAGAAGGACATTACTGTAAGAGGGGCAGAGGTTATTAGATAATAATATGAAAGGCTTGGTGTTGGTCGGAGATTGTGAAAATGAGATAATTTCATCCCTCTAATGATTAATAATATAATTTAGATTCGCTAACATTTAATTGTTACTTTGATTACAGATTGATAGTTTTTTGTAATATTTTTGTAACACCACTGTTATTTTGGTAATATTTATAGTACAATATAGATAAGCACAAGATAACTTATATATACAGAAGGAGAGAGTGCTTATGAAAAAAGTATTTGCAGCAGTCCTAGTTTCAGGTCTAGCAATCTCTGGATTTAGTACAGGTAGTGTTGAGGCAGCATCAGGTAACTCTATCCAAAGTGTTAAATCACTTCAACAAGGAGACACAACGCTAGAAGGTGCTAAAATAGGTGCTTCTATACAAAGCGTATTGAGCGAAAATAATGCACCAATTTATTCATATAGTCCTGATGGTAATGAACATTTTTATGAATTTAAAAAAGATAACGGTGTGCTTGTTGTGACGGCAGACGGTAAGAAAAACAAAGGTAAAATTACCCGTGTTTCTATGAGTTACAATGATACGAATGGCCCAACATATAAAGATGTTAAGTCACAGGTAAGTAAAAATGCGGTTACACGTGAACATTATAATAATGTCACTGGTAACTTTGGCTATGTACAAGATGATGAATTATCTTATCAATTTAGTTCAGCATCACCAAGTGATAAAGATATCAAACTATATCGTATAGATATGGGGAAATAACATTTACTTTGTAACGTTTTAACGAATTGTGTGGTAGCGAATTAGAATTTTAATGGTTGAAGAGTGTGACTTTAAAAAAGTGGTTCTTTAAAGTAGTACTTAAACTACCAATATTAATTGAGAGGCTAAGACATTTATTAATGTCTTAGCCTCAATTTATTGTTAAAATAGAGAGTAATGTGAGACTATTAACTGAATTAAAGGTTAAACAATTTTAATGACTTTAAAAAAACGGTCATTACATAAATTAAAAAATGATTCAAAGGAGCCAATCATGAGAGTTAACGATAAAGTTTTAGTAGAAAATATAAATGACTATTTTACTCATAAAGGGCTTTCTCCCAATTTAATAGATGATATTAAAGAGAAACTAAAAAGAGATTTAAAAAAATCCGAAGCAAAAGATGAAGATTATATAGAATATAGACGTAAATCACCGGCTGAAATTATATTAACTATACAACGTAATTTATTCACTTTACAATTGAATCCTATCATATTTTTTATTGTGAATTTTATCTTGTTATCTTACTTATATGATAAACAGTATGTACCATTTCAAGCAGCTACAGGTACTTCTATTTTTTATTGTCTAGTGATTTTACCAATTTCAATTTTTATATATTTAAGGATTGATTGGAAGAATTATCTATATAGTAATAAATTCGAAATGGTTATAGGATTAGGAGTCGCTGTTGTATCGATGGTTCTTGTTGTCTTACAAGGTTTTAATATCAATTTAGGTATTGTTGCTGTTACAATTTATGCACATCAAGCCGTGTTTTTTATCGGAATTTTATTTAGTATATCAGGTCTGTATTTTAGAAGATTAGAATTTACAGGTATTGGTTTACTATTATGTCAAAAGACTATTGATGCCATGATAAGCAACTCAAGTATTACACAAATTGCCTCTATAGTTATTTGGATTTTACTACTTATTGTAATTATTTATTACACTATTCGAATTTCTTCACGAAACTAATATCAATTTTTGGAATTAATTAAAAAGTAAACTGAAACACGTGCCGTTTATTCAAAGTCTTATGACTACAAAATGGGACGTGTTTTTATTGTACCTAAAGTGTTTATAAAATATATCAGATTATAAAATAATCAAAAATAAAAAATGTAGCATACGCACTTTAAAATTGGGGTATATTACTTTTGTAAGGGGAGGTGACCCATAATGAAAAAATTAGTAACAAACTGTAACAACGAGATTGCTTACATCCGAGAGGGTCAAGGTTTTCCTATTATATTAATCCATGGACTCGATGGTAATATGGCTTCGTTATTTAGTTTGAAAGAAGAATTAAAGCAACATTACGAAGTTATTGTTTACGATGTTAGAGGTCACGGTAAATCATCTAAACCCAATTCATTTAATTTAGAAGATCATGTAGAAGATTTAAGGGGATTGATGACAAAATTAGATATTTCAACGGCGCATATTATTGGGCATGATATGGGTGGTTTGATTGCAAAACATTTTAGTGATAGATATAACTCGATGGTAAAGACGCTGACATTGATAGCATGTAATTTAATCGATAGCGTACATGGATTAAATAAATTGATGATTGAGTATCAAGATGAAATTGAAGGTTTCGATAAATCAGAATCACTTATTTTATTATTACCATATATGTATCAAGCAGAAGATAAGGCAAAAAGATGGTTCCAAAATCAATTAATCTATAGCAGACAATCGGCAGAAGATAGTGCTGTAGCTACGAGAGCGTTAATGGAATTTCCAGTATTTAATAAAGATGTCATTATTAAAAATACGGATATACCCACATTAATTATTAATGGGAAGTATGATCCATTAGTTCCTATTGAAGTAATAGAAAAGTATCATTATGCATTTACTTCATTACAAATGGTAGAATTTGAACATTCTGGTCATGCACCTCATATAGAAGAGCCAAAGCATTTTTTAGATGTTTATAGCGAATTTATAAATGCTACAGAATATCAAAAATATTAAAGTATTATTTTTGGTATTCTGTTCTTTATATATTGTTTTAATGGTAATCACTTGAAAAACATGACTTACATAAAAATAAGCCTAAGACATAATGAATCAATGTCTTAGGCTTATTTTTAATTTGCATAGGCTGATTTAAATAAAATAAGCGCTTCTAACAAGCGCTGTAAGCTTCTTATTAATCAGTTATGTCTAACTAGAGTGGTTTAGAGACTACATTTGAAAAATAAAGTTTCCGTCACTCTAATTCTGTTAATGAAAAGTTTATACTTCATTATCGTCGTTTGCTGCTTTAATGCGATCGTTAACACGTGATAATAACTCATTAATTTTCTTGCGTTGTTTTGTGCTTACTAAAATTAATACAGTTCTTTCATCATGTTCATTACGTTTTTTATCGAAGTAATCTTCTTGTGATAAGTTTTTAACTGCTTTAACAACTTGAGGTTGTTTATAGTTTAAGTGGTTAATAATATCTTTTAAATAATATTCTTCACTTTCATGCTCGCTGATATATGTTAATACAGCAAACTCCTCAAAACTTACAGAAAATTCCTTTTTGATAATACCTTTTAATTTATCAGCGTAAGTAACCATAGCTAATAATTCAAAACAATCATTGATTTTGGTGATAGCCATCCTATTATTCCTCCCTAATTCTATATGCCCAATCAAATATACATATTAAAAATGTTTTTGTATAATTATTTGTCTTAATTCAAAGTGTAAAACAAAGCGTTTATCATAATCTATGGCTTAATTATATTTAGGTAAAATATATTAAAACCACTATTATTTAGTTTATTATAACTAAATAAAAATAGAAAGTAAACAAAAAACTGTTTAAGCGTTACGTAAATGATTTCAGATATTAATTCAATTCTATACATACCAATGATTGAATTGAAATTAATATATCTTTGTTTCAATTTGTTGTAATTTGATAAAAATAGTAAATAAGCTTTTTGTATTTAAAGGTGATTACTATTTATACCGTGTACATCTAATTTTTAGACGGTACTGTATCAACGTTTCTAGCGATTATATCGCCTTGTTTTAAACCTTCAAGAATTAACACATCTTTTCCATTACCCATATTTTGTGCTTTGATAACCCGTTTAATAATTTTTTTATTTCTTTGTAAGAAAACAAATTTATCATTATATATTGCGGACTTTGGTATTACAATTTTTTTATTAGGTTTTTCGATATTATAATGCCTGCCATATAACGCTTCGGAGTTAGTACTTATTTCTACATTATATTGTGAATATTTAGCTGCAGGATCAAATTGTCTTGGTAATTTAGAAATATACGTTATTTTACCAGTGAAACTTTGTTGGCTGTCATCTTTAAGCAATACTTTATCATTTTCATGCAATTGTGCTATAAGTGATTCAGAAACAACAGACTTGATTATAGCATTAGAATTAAAAATTTGCAGAATAAGTTCTTTATCTTTAGTAGGGAAATTTTGGTTTATATGGATGTTACCATCAAAAGGTGCATATATAACCGTGCGTAACGTTGATTGTAATGATTCAATTTCTGATTGGGTTCGGCTGATTTCATTACTAATAATTGACTGTGATCGCGGTTTTTTTTGTTTTAAGTGTGATAGATATTTTTGTTTGTTAGCGATGAGACGTTCGGTGTTTGGATTGTAATATTCGAAGAGGGGTTGATGTTTTTTTACAGTGTCATTATTTTTTATAAACCAATTATGAATATAACCTTTATCTGTTTCGAATAGTAGCTTTGTTATTTGGCTTGGGGACTGTATGCCTGAAAAGTGATAGGAGGGTTCATATTTAATTTTAATTGTTTCTATGTGAGAATTTGTCTGATTAGGGGATATTGATTTTAAATAATACCAACAAAATAATGCCATACTACTTAAAATTACTAATAATGTGAGTAATACGAAAAATTTTCGCAATGAGGTCACCTCTTGTTGTTAATATGGTTTGATTATACAGTAAAAGTGACTTAATGTGCTATAAAAAAAGTGCGTCATTTACAGTTTGATAAAAGTAAATGACGCACTATCACAATTTTAAAATAATCTTAGCAATATAATACCAATCATAATGGCTATAATTCCTGAAACTTTACGTGGTGTCACTTTATTAACATTTGTGCCTAAGAGTCCAAAATGATCTATGATGATACCCATTAGCATTTGACCTAGCATAACAATAATTGTTGTTAGCGCAGCGCCTAAATGTGGCATCAAGATAATATTTGTTGTTACGAAGATGACACCTAATATGCCACCGATAAAATAAATAGGTTTTAACTTGCCTTGTTTATTATTAAAAGTCGCAACTTTAAGACTTTTGTTAAATATCAGTGTCAATATAAACAATACAATGGTTCCAACTGTAAAGGATACGAGTGATGCCATTATTGATGAATGTAGTTGCTGACCCAATGCACTATTAATAGCTGTTTGGATAGGTGGGCAGAAGCCAAATATAAAGCCAATAATAAGCCAGATATATACCGTTGAAGATTGAGCTTTGTCTTTAGGGTCTCGTCGGACATAATTCATAAGTAAAATGCCGAAAATTAAAAAAAGGATTCCTAAAACTTTTAGTAAGGTGAAAGGATGTTTATCGGCACCGAACCATCCAAAACTATCGATTACCACGCCCATTATAATTTGACCTGCTACAGTCATGACGACTGTTAAAGAAGCGCCTAAACGAGGTAGAAGTAATAGATTGCCTGTTAAGAAAATAACGCCTAGCATACCACCAACAAACCATTGATAATTCAATGATTGATTACTATAAAATTGCCCCGTAAAGACATGGGGATTAATAATAAGATTAATTAAAATTAAAAAAAGAGTTCCTGTTGCAAATGAAATCGTTGATGCATAGAATGAAGATCTTGTATATAAACTCAACCTAGAATTGATTGAAGTTTGAAACGGAACTACCATGCCTGCAACAATACCAATGATATATAAGAGAACCATTAAATCACGCTTTCCTTCGAGATAACTATATTATAAAGGAAAGATTAATGTATGCATACATTTAAATTAGGCGCAGAAATATATACATATCAGAGAAAATAATGTACACAACAAACAAAGTATAATAAAATACGTATGTTGATGTTTTTTAGATAATAAAAATTAACAAATTTAATGTATTTTGAATAATGAAAGTAATTTTAGAAGTGAGTGACTATAGATATTGAAACAACTTTCCATAATTCGTCTTTTAGATGAGGAAACTTTTTTTGTTGGCGCAGGCAGTAACGATCAAATAAAAAAGAATCAATTTATAGAAGTGTTGAATCCTAGACGGACCTATAAAAATTTAGCTCAAATTGTTGAAGTATATGATAAATATTCAATGTGTAAAAAATTGGGTAAGAAGAAGATATTTTTTGGTGATACCGTTAGACTAAGACCTTCGAGAGATTAATGATAGATTAGAATAGAAAAGTAGTCAGTTGATTATATGATGTGACATTTATTATTAACCAGTAAAAAGGCCTGAAACATTTGTTTCAAGCCTTTTTTACGTAATGGTTTTAATGATAGTCCATTACGTCGTAGTTACTAGATAATTAATTTTCAAATATAAGTTTAGTAGATTTATCTATAATTTGTGCAGCATGCACTGTTTTAGGAATACCTGCTTTCGGTCTCAAAATATCCAACTGAATTAATTTGACCATACCCTCTTTAACGGCAGATTCGTTTATAAAGTGCTCAATTTTGGGTAATTGTAATTTGACTGTCTTATTAACGGCATCGTTGAAAATAAGTTCTAACGTTTGTGACATATTTTGTGTCCTCCTTAATTAATCGTTTCTGTCTTAATGACTTCAAGTTTGTCAAATCGTTCTCCTGTGATTTGTTCGATAATGGATTTGAAGCTTTTAAGTTGTTCAGGTGTTACGTCTGTATTTAAATTACTGAAATGACGTTTAAATTGACTAGCTTTACCATTTTTGTCGAACAATGTGCGTGATAATGTGACTGCGAGTTGACTTATATTATTCATTATAATTAACCTCCTTTCACTATATATATCGACTGAGAATAGCAAAACGGTCAAAAAAATTTTGAAAATTTGTATTAAACACTTCCATGTGACATAAATATCATATATCATTAATTAAGAAACGTTTATGGTGTGAGAGGTGGAAATATGAATCAAGTAGATCCTATCAGGGATATTGAAGAAATTAAATCAATGTATAAAGTATTGAGCTGTAAGTCTAGACGGGATTATTTACTGTTTAAATTTGCAATACATACAGGTATTAAACTATCTGAATTATTGAATTTATGTGTGAATGATGTCAAAGGGGCAGACGATCACATAAAATTATATTGGCTAGAAGACCACGCCCCAAACATTTATATCAAGTTACCTGATGATTTAAGAAATGAGTTATTTGATTATATAAATGAAGAAGGTCTAAAGGAAAATCAATTGTTGTTTCAATCAAATAGAACATTTAAAGGTTTATCGAGGCAACAAGCTTACCGAATTATACATGCGGCTGCTAACGACTTAGGGATGTTGCATATTGGTTTGACCACTTTGAGAAAAACATTTGCATATCATGCTTATCAATCAGGTATATCTATATCTATTATTCAAAAATACCTCGGACATCAAACTACTTATGAAACGATGAAATTTATAGGTATTTCTACAAAGAAGAGCAATACCACAATAGCTTTAAATTTATAAATTATAATTAAAGGGGGAATACGATGAGTTTAGTCTATCTACTTGGAGCTTTATTTTTAATAATGTTACTTTTATTAGTAACAATGGCTATACCTAAAATCCAAAGATTTACAGGTCATATTGCACTCTTAGCACCCATCGTTGCCTCTATATACTTTTTATGGCAATTACCACAAGTAATGCACGGTCATTTTGTATCAGTAAAAATACCGTGGCTTACATCGTTGGACATAAATATAGATTTTAGATTGGATGGCTTAAGTTTATTCTTTAGCTTGTTGATTTCACTTATTGGATTAGCGGTATTTTTCTATGCTACTCAGTATCTATCAAAAGAACATGATAATTTACCACGTTTTTATATATATTTATTACTTTTTATGATTAGTATGTTAGGCGTAGTTACTGCAAATAATACCATTTTAATGTATGTATTTTGGGAATTAACGAGTGTTTCTTCATTTTTACTAATTGCATATTGGTATAGTAAAGGTGAGAGTCAATTTGGTGCGATTCAATCGTTTATGATTACAGTGTTTGGTGGACTTGCTTTATTAGTAGGATTCATCATGGTTTATACTCTCACAGGTACGAATTCTATATCTTCAATTATTGAACAAAGCGATAAGATTGCCGAAAGTAATCTTTTTATTCCAATTGTTATATTATTCTTGATTGGTGCATTTACAAAGTCAGCACAGTTTCCGTTCCACATATGGTTACCGAAAGCAATGGCTGCACCTACACCAGTAAGTGCTTATTTACACTCTGCAACAATGGTTAAAGCAGGTATTTTCTTATTATTTAGATTTACACCATTATTAGGATTGAGTGATTTTTATATTTATTGTGTGACATTTATTGGTCTAATCACCATGATATTTGGAGCAGTTAATGCAACGAGACAGTTTGATATGAAAGCTATATTAGCTTATTCAACAATAAGTCAATTAGGTATGATTGTTGCTATGGTTGGTTTAGGTGGCGGATTTGCACAACACCCTACTGGAGCATTATCTGAAGCATACGGATTTATCTTATTTGCAGCATTATTCCATCTTATGAACCATGCACTATTTAAAGGTGCATTATTCATGGGTGTAGGTATTATTGATCATGAAACAGGTACGAGAGATATCCGTCGATTATCAGGATTAAGAAAGGCGTTTCCAATCACACACATCGTTATGTTATTATCAGCGTTCTCTATGGCTGGAATACCATTCTTAAATGGATTCCTTAGTAAAGAGATGTTCTTTGATGGCTTAGTTAGTGCGGTTGAACTACCTCAATTTAATCTTTCATTAACTATAGTGATAACAGTTATTGGGGTTTTAGCAAGTATCTTTACTTTAATATATTCAGCTTACATGATTAAGGAAGTGTTCTGGGGAGATTATCAAAAAGCAGATTTACCGATAACTTCACCGCATGAACCCTTTGTCTTTACTCTACCTTCTGCAATTATGATGATTTTATTACCGGTTATCTTCTTTGTCCCAAATGTTTTTGGACATCATGTTATTTTACCGGCATTACGAAGTATCACAATTGGAGAAAAAGTAGATAATGTGGCGCCACATATTGCTCAATGGCATGGCTTCAATTTACCTCTCATATTAAGCATTATTGTAATAGTTGTTGGGTTTACGATGGCCTTTAAAATAAATTGGAAAAATTATGCTGACAAACTTAAGGTGAAATCTATCACCGACTTATATTTGGGTTCATATAATCAATTCGAACACTATTCTGGTTATGGTATCCGTACTTTAATGAATAACCGCTTAAATCATTATATTACATTGACTTTATTAATATTTAGTATGGTTGTTATTTATGGGATTATTCAAGCAGGCTTCCCACACGTCCAACAGATTCATGTCAGTGAATTTGGTCCAATTGAAGTAATTACATTAATCGTTGTGTTTGTACTCGGTATAGCTTTAACATTTATTCGTCAACGTTTAACTATGGTCATACTTAATGGAATTATTGGTTATTGTGTCACAATTTTCTTCATTTTAATGAAAGCGCCAGATTTAGCATTAACACAATTAGTGGTAGAAACGATTACTACGATTCTGTTTATCGTCAGTTTTTCAAGACTACCAAACGTTCCACGTGCAAAAGTACACAAAAAGCGTGAAGCAGTCAAAATTGCCGTATCACTACTGATGGCAATCATTGTAGTGACACTGGTGTTTATCGCTCAACAAAGTGATTCAATGCCTACAATTTCAACGTTTTATCATGATGCTTATAATTTAGCAGGTGGTAAAAATATTGTGAATTCAATACTAGGTGATTTCCGTGCTTTAGATACATTGTTTGAAGGTATGGTGTTAATTATAGCTGGTTTAGGTATTTATACATTACTTAACTTTAAAGAACGGAGGGGTCAAGATGAAAGAGAATGATGTTGTATTACGAACGATAACGAAGATTGTCGTATTTATACTATTAACTTTTGGATTTTATCTGTTTTTAGCTGGTCATAATAATCCAGGTGGTGGCTTTATTGGCGGTCTCGTTTTCAGTTCAGCATTTCTATTGATGTTTTTGGCCTTCGACGTTAAACAAGTTTTAGTCGCATTACCATTAGATTTCAGAATTCTAATGATTTGTGGTTCTTTACTATCATTTATTACAGCAGTTGTACCTATGTTCTTTGGTAAACCGTTCCTTTACCAAACAGATGCATATGTACAGCTACCATTGCTAGGTGAAGTACATTTATCAACTGTAACGCTATTTGAAGCGGGTATTGTATTATCCGTAGTTGGTGTGGTTGTTACAGTTATGCTTTCAATTAGTGGTGGTCGCTCATGAATTTAATTTTATTAATGGTTATTGGCTTTTTAATATTTATTGGAACGTATATGATATTATCGGTCAATTTAATAAGAATTGTTATTGGAATTTCAATATACACGCATGCGGGTAATCTAATTATAATGAGTATGGGTAAATACAGCAAAGATATGGTTGAACCTTTAATTGGTGAAGGAAGTAAGCAATTTGTGGATCCTTTATTACAAGCGATTGTATTAACTGCAATTGTTATCGGATTTGCAATGACTGCCTTTCTCTTAGTACTTGTTTATAGAACATATCGTGTAACTAAAGAAGATGAAATCGATGTACTGAGAGGTGATGATGACAATGATGAGTAATTTATTAATATTACCATTACTACTACCAGCTGTTTGTGGTTTAGGCTTAGTGTTCATTCGTACACACAGTAGGTTATCTAGGATCTTTTCAATTGGTACAATGGCTCTTACAACGTTCGTTTCTTTAGCATTGCTCATTTATGTGATGTATAACAAACCACTCGCGTTAGATTTTGGCGGTTGGAAAGCGCCATATGGTATTCAATTTGTCGGAGATTCCTTAAGTCTATTGTTGGTTGTAACTTCAAGTTTTGTCGTTACGCTGATTATGGCATATGGCTTTGGACGAACTGAGAAAAGGGCGATACGTTACTATTTACCTAGTTTTATTTTATTCTTAACTGTCGGCGTAATAGGCTCATTTCTAACTGCAGACTTATTCAATATCTATGTGATGTTTGAAGTGATGTTATTGGCATCATTCGTACTTATTACATTAGGGCAATCAGTGGAACAATTGCGTGCTGCAATTATCTATGTCGTACTTAATATTTTAGGTTCATGGTTACTATTATTAGGCATTGGTTTATTGTACAAATTAACAGGTACATTAAATTTCACACTTGTATCTCAACGACTAAATGAAATGAATGACAAGAGTTCTATCGTGATTGTTTCCATGGTGTTCTTAATTGCATTTGGTGCAAAAGCTGCATTAGTACTATTTATGTGGTTACCTAAAGCATATGCAGTGCTAAATACAGAATTAGCAGCACTATTCGCAGCATTAATGACTAAAGTTGGTGCTTACGCATTAATTCGCTTCTTTACACTTATATTTGATGAACATCATGGGATTTCACACCCGTTATTAGTTTTCTTATCTTGCATTACAATGCTAATAGGTGCATTTGGTGTACTTGCATATAAAGATATTAAAAAAATTGCAGCATATCAGGTTATTTTATCTATCGGTTTTATAATTTTAGGATTGGGAACGAATACTTTTGCAGGTGTGAACGGTGCTATTTTCTATTTAGCGAATGATATTGTAGTTAAAACGTTGCTATTCTTTATTATAGGTAGTCTAGTATATGTGACGGGTTATAGACAATATCGAAGTTTACATGGGTTGGCGAAACAAGAGCCGTTCTTTGGTGTAGCGTTTGTTGTGATGATTTTAGCAATCGGTGGGGTGCCTCCGTTAAGTGGCTTCCCTGGTAAGGTGTTCATTTTTGAAGGTGCAATTGAAAATGGAAACTACATTGGTTTAACGCTGATGATTATTACAAGCTTAATAGCGATGTTTAGTTTATTTAGAGTTTTCTTTGTGATGTATCTCGGCAATGAACAAAGAGGCGAGGCTATTGTGTTTAAAAAAATTCCACAATACCGTAAAGTCCTTATAGGTATCTTAGTAGCAACGATTATCGCAATGGGTATTGCGGCACCGTTAATATTTAAAGTAACTGAAAATGCGACGCACTTAAATATGGATGATGGATTGTTCGAAAAAATGGTTAATCCTCATTTAATGAAGGAGGATAAATAATGAGACAAGTCTTACTTAATATTGTCATTGCCTTTTTATGGGTCCTTTTTCAAGATGAAGATTCTTTTAAAATATCGACCTTTTTTGCAGGTTACCTTATAGGTTTATTAGTTATCTATATTTTACATCGTTTCTTTGGACAACAATTCTATTTGAAAAAAGTTTGGGTGAGTATTAAGTTTTTAGCAGTTTATCTTTACCAGCTAATTACTTCAAGTATTACGACAATCAATTATATATTATTTAAAACAAAGGACTTAAATCCTGGGTTAGTAACTTATGAAACGACGTTAGATACAGATTGGGAAGTATCTTTCCTAACAATTTTAATTATTATCACGCCTGGATCTACAGTTATTAGAATTTCGAAAGAAAAGCAAAAGTTCTTTATACATGCCATTGATGTTTCAGATAAAGAAAAGCAGAAATTACTGAAGAGTATCAGACAATATGAAGGACTCATATTGGAGGTGGCAGAATGATTGAATATCTAATAGATTTCTTTATTACGAGTGCGCTAATTATATTTGGTATAGCTTTGTTATTAACACTATTTAGATTGATAAAGGGTCCGACTACCGCAGATAGAGTAGTTGCATTTGATGCTGCCAGTGCAATATTAATGTCGATGGTCGGATTGCTAAGCATCGTGTTCGGCACATTCTCATTCTTGGATTCGATATTACTTATCGCCATTATTTCTTTTGTAAGTACAGTGTCGATTTCTAGATTTATAGAAGGGGGGCACGTCTTCAATGCAAATAACAAGCGAAATCGTTAATCTTATTGCAGCCTTTATGATATTTTTAGGAAGTATTATAGCTTTAATTAGTGCCATTGGTTTAATTAAATTCCAAGATGTCTTCTTACGTAGTCATGCAGCAACGAAAAGTTCAACGTTATCTGTATTATTGACGCTTGTGGGCGTTATCATCTATTTTATTTCATCACAAGGTTATTTAAGTGTAAGACTTATTCTCGCTTTAGTGTTTATTAATTTAACTTCTCCTGTTGGGGGGCACTTAATTTCTCGTGCAGCATACCGTACTGGCGCGTATATGTATAGAAAAAGTGATGCGCCTAGACAAACGAATATATTATTGAGTGCTACTGAGAATAACACATTTGAACAATTGAAAAAACGTGCACATGAGCGTGAAGAACGTAGAAGAAAAACGTATGAAAAAGAACATGATTACTAATTTGTTTCAAGGAGACACTTCTCGTATTTTAAGAAGTGTCTTTTTGTTTAAAAAAGCTTAAATAATCGTAAATTTACTTTAAAATAGAAAATTATAGATTTTAGGTGCGTTACGTTTAAGGGATAGTCAATAAAATGATAAAATAATATATATTTGTAATTATGTTAATTTTTAAATTAATTATCAAATTGGGGATGAAAAACGTTTGGTATTTGATGAGTAAGAGTTTGAAACACAATATGTTCAATTAAAGACAATATTATTTTATGTTTCAACCTCAACAATTATGAATGAATAATTATGTTGAAAAGAGGTGAAACCTTGCAAATATTTGAAACGATACTTATATTTTTAGCACTTGTTATTGTAAGTTCGCTGGTGCACACAATACTTCCCAAGGTACCGTTGGCTTTTATCCAAATTATACTAGGTATGTTATTGTATGTGACACCAATTCCCGTTGAATTTCGATTTGATTCGGAACTATTTATGGTCGCTTTGATTGCACCGCTGTTGTTTGTTGAAGGTGTTAAAGTTTCACGTGTCCATTTGCGACGGTACATAAAACCAGTCTTAATGATGGCGTTAGGACTAGTAGTTACGACAGTTATAGTGGTAGGACTATTTGTACATTGGATTTGGCCAGAGTTACCAATGGCAGCTGCCTTTGCGTTGGCCGCAATACTATGTCCAACGGATGCAGTCGCAGTACAAGCTATAACTAATGGGAAAGTATTACCGAAGGGTTCTATGACAATTTTAGAGGGTGAATCTCTCTTAAATGATGCAGCTGGTATCATATCCTTTAAAATTGCTGTAGCAGCGCTGATTACAGGTGGCTTCTCAATGGTTAATGCTGTTGAACAGTTCTTAATCTCTTCAATTGGGGGCTTTGTCGTAGGTTTAATTATAGGTGTTGCGCTAGTTAGATTTAGAGTGACACTGTCTCGTCGTGGTATTGAAAATATCAATATGTTCACATTTATTCAGTTAGTCACACCATTTGTAACTTATATCGTGGCAGAAATGTTCCATGCTTCTGGTATTATTGCAGCAGTAACTGCTGGTTTAGTTCATGGTTTTGAACGTGATCGTATTGCTCAAGCACGTACAAGATTGCAGATGAGCTATAACCATACTTGGAATATTTTGGGATATGCTTTGAATGGTTTTGTATTTTCTATTTTAGGTTACTTAATCCCTGAAGTGGTGGGGCGTATCATTGAAAATGAACCACATAATTTAATTTTCTTAATAGTAGTGACATGTTTAATTGCCTTAGCTATTTATTTATTTAGATTTTTATGGGTTTTTGTTTTATATCCGTATTTTTACTTACCAGTGAGCCCATTCCAGAAAATGATTTCATATAATGAAGATGAAACCAAAGTAAAGGAAACACCACCTAAACGTGGCATGTATGCTTTTATCATGACTTTATGTGGTGTTCATGGGACGATTTCTTTAGCCATTGCTTTAACATTACCTTATATGCTTGCAGACCATCACTCGTTTACTTTTAGAGATGATCTATTGTTTATAGCTTCAGGCATGGTCATTATTAGTTTAATCGTAGCACAATTTTTACTCCCTGTTGTTACTCCTAACGCTAAGAAACCTAAAGTTGTGGGTATGAATTTCAAACAAGCCCGTGTCTATATTTTAGAAAAAGTAATAGATAATTTAAATCAAATGTCTTCAGTAGAATCTAGTTTTCAATATGGCAATGTAATTAAGGATTATCATGATAAATTGGCTTTCCTTAGAACTGTTGAAAATGAAGATGAAAATACTAAAGAACTTCAAAGATTACAAAAATTAGCATTTGACGTAGAGAACCATACACTCAATAATTTAGTTGAGAATGGCGATATTACTACTAACGTGTTAGATAACTATATGCGCTATACAGAGCGTACCCAAGTTTATAAACAAGCTTCATTAATACAACGTATAAAAGTTGAATTCAGAGCAATGATTTTAAAAAGAAGAATTAAGTATAAAGTAAAAACTAATGCGGCATCTCCGTTATCCATAATTGATAACTTACAAGAGATTTCAAATGTGATGCGTACAGTTCACTATCGCGTTGTGAGCCGTTTAGCAAAAGAAACAACTGAAGATAATAAATTAGAAGTCGGTATGATTTGTGATAGCTATCTTCTTCGTATAGATAACTTAACACCTTCTAATTTCTTTAATCCTAAAAATGAAAATTCAATAACAAAAATTAAATTACTTGCACTTAAAGAGCAACGTCGTATTTTAAATCAACTTGTTGAAGATGAAGAAGTAAGTGAAGTGACAGCATTAAAAATCCGTGAAGCAATAAATTACGATGAAATGATTATTGTAGATAGTCTGACGGATTAAATTATATGGAATATATTCATACTGTCGACAAAGTTTCCGACTTTGTTGGCAGTTTTTTTGTGCACGTTTTCCGCGCGGACGCTGCCTTAGCCCGTAGCCTTCGGCTAGTGCACTTCCCGCAAGAGTCAGACTAAATGACGGACAATATTACACTGAAAAGATGATAGTATATAAATTTAACAGTGTTGGTGTTTATAATGTTGAATAAATCAATTGGTAAAGGAGCCAATTTTGGTCTGGAAGGTCGGTGCTATTTTGAAAAATAACTATATAAATATAAATAAACAAACCTTAGGCGAACTATCACCTAAGGTTTGTCTACGTTCAGATCAGATGCCATCAAACGGCTCTGCTTTTTTATGAAATCTATTTTTTGATTTCGCAAAATATAACTATGTACTTTATTAAAAAGTATTATAAAAAATCTCCATCAATGGGGGGAGGAACCGACCATTGATGGAGTTAGGGAGATGATTTAAGGCTTGAATACCACCATGCCGTACGCAATTAGGAGGAAAGCTGTACGGCATGGGACTATTCACCTATTACTTAGGTTAAATAGCCCAAATCATTTATTCCATGCTGCCGTGAACAGTTTCGATATTTGATTTCATCATATTGTAATAAGAATCACCTTTTGATCCTTCTTGACCAATTGAATCAGTAAATACTTCACCGTATATATCTTTATTAGTTTCTTCACTTAAGCTTTGCATACTCTTCTTATCTACGCTTGTTTCAACAAGGAGATGTTTTAAGTCATGATCTTTTACGAATTGAATCGCTTGTTTCATTTGTTCTGGTGTACCTTGTTTTTCAGTGTTTATCTCCCAGATATAACCTGGTGTGATGTCATATTGTTTAGAGAAATATTTAAATGCACCTTCACTTGTAATCATGGCTCTGCGTTCTTTTGGTATATCATTGAATTTTTCATGACTCTCTTTATTTAACGTTTCTAATTTAGCGATATAATCTTTGCTGTGCGATTTGATATCATCATTATGTGCTTTATCGTGTTTTAATAAGCTATCTCTAATTGTTTCTACGTATTTTATGCCATTTTCAAGGCTTAACCAAGCATGTGGGTCTTGTTTACTTTCATCGCCTTCAGCACCGTTTAAATATAATGGTTTTACTTTGTCAGACACTTTTACTACACTGTCGTCTTTTGCTGACTTACCAGCTTGAGATAAGGCTTTATCAAACCAACCATTACCTGTTTCTAAATTTAAGCCGTTATAAAAAACGATATCAGCATCAGTTAACGCTTTAATATCTTTAGGCTTAACTTCGTATTCATGTGGATCTTGGCCTATTGGTACGATACTGTGAATTTCAACGTTTTTACCGCCAGCGTTTTTAACCATGTCATATAAAATAGAGTTTGTTGTTACAACTTTTAATTTTTCGTTTGAATTTGCACCCGAGTCATTCTTGTCGTTACCACAGGCTGCTAAAAATAGTAAAAATATTAAAGCGATTGATAGTAATTTCTTCATGTTTGTTGTCCTCTCTTTTTAAAAAGTTCTAATTTAGTTAATGCAAAAATAGCGATATAAATTAAGAATGCGAAGAATACAATCGTTGCACCACTAGGGATGTTATAAACGTAGCTGAAATATAGTCCGACAATAGCACTTACAGTACTGATTAGACTAGCTACAATCATCATTGTATGTAATTTTTTAGAAATTAAAAATGCGGCAGATGCTGGTGTTATAAGTAAAGCTACCACCAGTATAATACCGACAGTTTGAATGCTTGCTACAGTTACAAGAGATAGTAATAGCATTACAAAGTAATGAATTAATGTAGTATTTAAGCCACTCATTCTACTGAATACTGGATCGAAAGTTGAAACCATTAAAGGTCTATAAAAAACAATAATTAATAACATTACTAAAACTCCAACAACGATAGTTGACCAGAATGTGACTTGTGTTACTGCGAGTAAATTACCGAATAAAATATGATAAAGATCGGTTGTACTATTGATTAAACTGACTAAGATAATTCCTAAAGCTAAAAATGCAGTATAGCTAATGCCGATAGCTGCGTCGGATTTGGTTTTACTATTTTTAGTAATAAAACCAATAAAAATACTTGCCACCATCCCCGTTGCTAAAGCACCAATAAACATAGGTATATTGAATAAAAATGACAGTGCTACACCTGGTAGTACGGCATGGCTCATTGCATCTCCCATTAGTGAAAGACCTCTAAGAACAATAAGAGAGCCGACTGTTCCACATACAATACCTACAACAATTGAAATAATTAGTGCATTGCTTAAAAATTTATAATCGAGTAATTGTTGAAAAAATTCCATTATAAGTTACGTCCTTTCTAAAATACTAAACAGTTTCATGTTGTGACGGAGCACTTATAAATGTGTTGTTTAAATGCTCAGGTTTCATAGCAGTTCTGCTGTCCCCAAAATAACGAATATTTCTGTTTAAAAGAATTACACGATCAAAATATTCATCAGTTTTTGATAAGTCATGATGTACAATGAGCAGTAATTTTCCGGATTCTTTTAGAATTCGTAATTGTGACATAATGATTTGTTCACTGTGAAAGTCAATGCCAACAAAAGGTTCATCTAATAAATATAATGAGCTATCAGTCATTAAAGCACGAGCTACTAGCACACGTTGTAGTTGTCCACCACTCAGTTCTGAAATTTGTCGATGACGTAAATCTTTTAACTCTAAGGTATCCATTAATTGATTTAATCTTTGTTTGGTTTCGGAATTTACCCATTTAAACCACCCTATATCCTTATATGCACCTGACATGACTACATGTTCCACATTGATAGGAAAATCTAGATCAATATGCGCTTTTTGTGGGATATAAGTTATAGATTTCAAATCATTTTGTATGGGATTACCATTTAATTGGGCTTTGCCTGTCGATTTAAATTCTCCGATAAGAGATTTAATTAAAGATGATTTCCCAGCTCCATTAGGACCCATAATTCCAATTATTTCACCATTAATAGGAATGGATAAATTAATATTTTGTAGCACATGTTTATTTCCTAATGTAAGGTTTAAATTCTCAATTTCTAACATTTTCACCCTCCTTAATAATAATTTTAGGATAACCTAATTTCATTTATAATATACCATGAACTTTTAGCGTGTCAAGTCGATTCGTGATACAATAAGATGAATCGACTTGAGAGGTGAGATAATGCTAACTGAAGAAAAGGAAGATTATTTAAAAGCAATTTTAACGCATGATGGTGACCATTCTTTCGTTTCAAATAAAACACTTTCCCAATATTTAAACATTAAACCGCCCTCTGTAAGTGAAATGGTTAATCGTTTGGAAAAGTCGGGATATGTAGAAACAAAACCTTATAAAGGTGTGAAACTTTCTGAAACTGGTTTAACTTATACTTTAGATATAATTAAACGTCATCGTTTATTAGAATTATTTTTAATAAAAATTTTGCAATATAATTGGGAAGAAGTGCATCAAGAAGCAGAGGTATTAGAACATAGAGTATCTCATTTGTTTGTTGATCGTTTAGATAAATTATTGGATTACCCAATCACGTGTCCTCATGGGGGCGTGATACCAAGAGAAAATCAATATAAAGAACTATACACAACGAATCTATTGTCTTTTGAAACTGGTGATATAGTAACAATTAAAAGAGTTCGAGATAGAACGGACTTATTAATTTACTTATCAAGTAAAGCAATTTTAATAGACGAGCAAATAGAAATTATCAATAGAGATGATACCAACAAAGTGATTATTGTTAAAAAAGGTGATCAAGTTACGGTATTAAGTTATGATAACGCTGCACATATTTATGCAGAAAAATGATGGTGCAAATTGAACTTTGACATATACTGTACTCAAAAAAGCACCTCCATTTTATGAAGTTGTTTAGACGATCGATAATGACAAAATCCCTCCAAAGTAATCATTAAAAAATGAAAACTTTGGAGGGATTTTTATTTGTATATTTTATGGATGCACTTTCCTTGTTTCTTATGCATGATATCAGTAATTACAATGACACTGTTGTACTATTTCAGTAACCAATCTAACTAGGTTTTAGGTTGTAAAATAAGCATGAATTAATTGGTAAATAGTAAATAAATTGGTGGCTATCCAAATGGTACTAAAAACGAATGTAGGTATATACGTTAGTGATTTTAGAGTTGAGCCATCCCAAGTCACTGATTGGTGTGAAAATGTTAGTTTAAAAATGGTCCATGATGATTGGATAACTTCGCCTAAAAGTACACCTAGAATGAAATGATAAGTGATTGCTACAATGTAAAACATCATGAGTTGATTATCGCTTTGGAACAAGAAATAAAGCAAAGCAAATAACAATATTACAATGATAATTGGTAATAGTTTTCTGGAAGTTAATATTAAAAAATATATGAAAATGATTAAGTACGCCGTAATAAATAAACTAGGGTATTGTGAATCTAATGCCCAAAAACCAATAAATAACATTAGTGGTGGCATAACATATCCGCCAAAAGTGGTTACGACTTGTCCTAGGCGTGATTTTGATTGAGTAATAGCGAAACCTTGTTGAGAAGTTTCGATACGTTCTGCAGGTGAGGAAACAATCACCAAATCTTTAGCTTTGCCGCCACTTATTTTATTAAATAAGATATGTCCGAATTCATGTGTTAATACAGGGATGTAATTTAAGTAAATATCTAAAATTTGGTTTATTGGTTTGTTGCGATAAGAATGAATCAATACATATATTAAAGCTATAAACACGACCCAGTATAAATTGAGTTGTATTACAGAGCTAAAAAATGATTGTAAATATGACATAATATAACCTCGATTTTAATTTTCAATAACCGCTTTTATAGAAAGTGAAAACAGTCATAGCGCAATATTAAGTATAAAGTAAATTTTGAAATAAAGCATTTGGACTTTGGATGTAGATTTAGAATATAAAGATGATTAGTACTTATTTATATTATATGGATGAATCATAATATGTTAATATAACAAGCATAAACTATAATGATAAAGCGCTATAAATGAGTTAGGAGATTCCAAAACATGACGGAAAACAACAAAGAAAATAAAGTAAATGTGTTATCTGTTTATTTTGATAACGTTACTCTAGAGGAAATGCAAGACAATATTAAACAATTTTTCTTAACATCAAGTTCTAGAAATTTATTTATTGTAACTGCAAATCCTGAAATTGTAGATTATGCTACGGAGAATGAGAACTATAGAAATTTAATAAACCGTGCAGATTATGTAGTGCCAGATGGGACTGGCGTCGTTAAAGCCGCGAGAATCCTTAATACGCCTTTAAAAGCCAGAGTTCCAGGTATTGAATTGATGGAAGCATGTTTAAAAATTGCCAATGCAAATCAGCAAAAAGTATTTCTACTAGGTGCTGAAAATGACGTTGTTAAAACGGCGCAACATAAACTAGCTGAAAAATACCCTAATATTATTTTTGATTACCACCATGGGTTCTTTGATTTAGTAGATGAGATGGTATTAAAACAAGTTACTTCTTTTGATCCGGATTATGTGTTTGTTGGTATGGGCTATCCAAGACAAGAACAATGGATAGAACGTCACTCAGATCAATTTAATCAAGCGCTGTTAATGGGGGTAGGCGGCTCAATCGAAGTATTCAGTGGTGCAAAAAAACGAGCGCCTATGGTATTTAGGAAGTTAAATATTGAGTGGATTTATCGCTTGTTAATTGATTGGAAGCGTATAGGGAGAATGAAATCAATACCTAAATTTTTATTTAAAGTAGCTAAAGTTAAATTTAAAAAATAGAGAGAAAGGGATTAGAACAGAGATATAATTTATTTTAAAAATATTTTCTCATCTTTTCCCATAAAATGATTAAGGCTGAGACAAAGTTTAATTGTCTCAGCCTTTTCTGTCATATGCTCAGTTAAAACATTACATATGATTTATTTAGTTGTTATTAACATTTTACATTATCTTTAAAGTGTGGGGTTACGTGTGGATATTAATTTAATCTAAGATAATACATTTCTATTAAGTAGAATTTCTGATATATCTGGTATTAATTAGTCATTACTTACCTTTATTACTCTTATAACTAGCACTTGAAATTTGACCGCCAGAAACAATTACATCTTTATCTTGGAACGGTTCATTGTTAAAGAAGCGATTTAAAATATCTTTAACGCCTTCTTCAATACGTTCTTGTGCTTCTAAAGTCATACCAGAATAATGCACTGTCATTGCATTTCTAGGCATAGTTCTCCATGAATGATCAGATGGTGCTGGCTGTGGATACCATACATCTCCAGCATATCCTTGAATGTGTTTTGCAGTTAAAAGTTCTACTAAATCATTTGTATTAACAATCTTACCGCGTGCAGTATTTACTAGATAACTACCAACTTTCATACGGCTTAATACATGATAATCAAATAAATTATCTGTATCTGGTGTTAAAGGTGCATGTATTGTAATTGCATCGCTAGTAGAAACAAGTTCATCAAAATTAACAAATTTAGAATCTTTGTTGTCTTTTTGGTTGATAGGATCATAATGTTGAATTTTGACGTTAAATGGTGCAAGTCTTTCAGCGACAAGTTGACCAATTCTACCAAAACCGAAAATACCTATTGTTTTATTTTGTAATTCGTGTGCGTGGTTCCCAACTTTAGATAAGTTCCACTCACCGTTAACAGACTGGCGATGTCCTTCTTCGTAGTTACGTAACAAAATGAGAAGGTCCATAACTGCATGTTCAGCTACACTAACGGTATTACTACCAGTTACTTCAACTACGCCGATATTGTTTTCACTGGCAGCTTGTAAATCTACGTGATCAGAACCTACACCAGCAGTAATCGCTAATTTTAAGTTTGGTGATTTTTCTATACGTTCTTTTGTCATATATGCTGGATAGAAGGGCGCGCTAATTACAACGTCCATATCTGATAAATGCTTGTCTAAGTCTGCGTTATTATCTGTTAATATAACAAGTTCGTGTCCTTTTTCTTCTAAAAAGGGAATTAAACCGATTGCTTTCTCAGTGTTTAATAATTGGTTTTCTTGTCCTTCTATATATTCTGGGAATAATGCTACAATTTTCATAATATACACTCCTAATATTTTTTTATTGAGTTATTTCTATGATGAAAAGCACTTATTACATTAGTGATTCATTTTTAAATTGAATCAAAAAAAGTACTTGATGGATTTGTATAAACCACCTCCTTGAATGTTAATACGTTCAGTGAGGGGAGTAACAAATACAGCACCAAGTACTTTTTGACAATCCCTTTAATATATAACTTTTTAATATTTACACAATACATTGTATGCATTAGTAACTTATAAAAAGTTGAAGTAAAATTATAAATGATAATGATATAGTTAGTCTTTAAAATCTATTCAATATTTTGATCGAAAACAAATATAGAAACAACTTCGTCGTCTTCTAAAGATAGGTCGGTAAATAGTTTAACGAATTTTGCTCCGACTAGTTCTTCCATTTCAGTTGGTGGACTTTGTTTATATAATGTTTTTACTTCTTCAGTCCTTCCATATTTAAGCATACTCTCTAAATCCTTATTACGCAAATAAAGATTTTCAACTTTGCTTAAACTACCGGTCATGTGAACTACGGCCCAATTGTCTTTAAAGAAAACTTTAACAGTCTCTGGCCCCTTGCCGATATAAGTTTTTCTATAAGCACGAACTAAATTAGCGAATGCCTGGGTTTTATTATTTTTTTCTATGATATTCACCCCATTTGCTAAATAATATTTATTATTATAGACACATAAATATATGGTAACGCTTTTACTTTACTTTGAAAAGTGCTTTGTTTGTAATTCATTAACTCAAAAGTTTAAAAATATAAAAAGACCTAGCACTGAATATAAAATCAATGCTAGGGTATTTATCACGTTGTGTATTATTTTACGACAAATCTAGAATTGTCTAAATCACTTCTGAATTTCTTTTGTTCTGTTTTAGAACGTTTTTTAAAGTCGTTTAAGAATTTTTCATATTCAGGTAAGACTTCATCTAATTCACCAAATTGTTTCAGTTTGCCAGCTTCTATCCAAGCAATCTTAGTGCAGAATTCTCGTACTTGTTTCATATTATGACTCACAAAGAATATGGTTTTACCTTGTTCTTTGTATTCAAAAATTTTATCTAAACATTTTTGAGCGAAAGTTTGGTCACCAACGGATAAAGCTTCGTCAATAACAAGGATATCTGGATTGGTTGTAATGTTAATTGAGAAGCCTAATTTAGCGCGCATACCACTAGAATATTTTTTAACAGGTTGGTATATGAATTCTCCTAATTCACTGAATTCAATAACTTCAGGTGTTAATTCTTTGATTTGTTTTCTAGTGAATCCCATGCATAACATTTTGAACTCGATATTTTCAATGCCTGTTAGTTGTCCATTTAGTCCTGCGTTAATCGCAATCACACTTACATCGCCATCACGCTTAATACTACCATCAGTAGGAGATAGAGATCCACCAATCATATTACTTAAGGTAGATTTTCCTGAACCGTTGATACCAACTAATCCAATCACATCGCCTTCATACGCTTTTAAAGACAAGTTATCTAAGGCGTAAAATGTTTTGTTTTTATGAAAAGGGAGTAATACATCCTTTAAACGTTCTTTGTTATTACGATAAATTCGATACTCTTTAGTTACATTTTCAATGTTAACGGATACATTCATAATTTTACCTTCCTTGTTTACAGATAGTACTATTATATTATACATTATATTAGTTGTTAAATTTATAAACCTATTGTAAAGTAAGTGAGTATAATTTAACGGAATTAATGCTTATACAGTTGTTAAATTTTACTGAATAAAAATTATAAAATCAACTATAACGACAAAATCAAAAATATATAAAGTGCGATAGCTATTATTTACACTTATATCAACAATTATTTCATTATTTAGTATACAAAAGATTCAACTTTTTAACACTTTTTTAAATAACTATTTCCGAAAGTTACTGAAAGTTGTTATGATAGTTAATAAAGCGTATATTGAAATTGAATATAATAGTGTCATAAGTAAATTGTGATAAGCAAATCGATTGAAAGTGTGGTTTATTTAAATGAATGCAGTATGGGTAGTATTTAGAGAGCATTTTAAAAATTTCTATCTAATACAAAGACTAGCACAGTTCCAAGTGAAGATTTCTAATACAAATAACTATCTCGGTATGGCTTGGGAGTTAATTAATCCAGCTATGCAAATCATGGTTTATTGGTTTGTATTTGGTCTTGGTATTAGAAGTAACGATCCTATAGATGGTGTACCCTTTATTTACTGGTTACTCGTAGGTATCAGTATGTGGTTCTTTGTTAACCAAGGAATTTTGGAAGGTACTAAATCAATAGCAACGAAGTATAACCAAGTAGCGAAGATGAATTTTCCGTTGTCAATCATACCTTCTTACATAGTAATGAGTAGGTTTTACGGTCACCTTGCACTACTTATTGTAGTCATTTTATTGTGTATGTTGGCAGGTTACTATCCAACGATATACACGTTGCAACTTTTCTTATATGTACCATTTGCATTAATATTAACAACTGCAATAGCGTTGTTTACATCAACGTTAGGAGTGCTTGTAAAGGATACGCAACAGGCAATTCAAGCGCTCATGAGAATGGTATTCTTTGCATCATCTATTTTAATTGTGCCTCCAGAAGGCATTGTAAAAGAAGTAATGAAATTGAATCCAATATATTATCTAGCTGAAGCATATCGTTCTGCTGTGTTACATAAAGAGTGGTATTTTATAACGCATTGGGAATTGACTTTGTATAATCTATTAATCATTCTGTTCTTATTTATAGTAGGTTCAATTATGCATATGCGCTATAGAGATCATTTTGCAGACTTTATGTAATGAGAATATTGGAATGAATATGTTTGAATAATGTTGTAGTGGGAGTAGGGCAGAAATCAATTTTTTGAAAATGATTTCTACATCTACTCCCGTTTTTTATTTTCTTCTAAATTAAAAGTTGTTAAATAGGGTGGTGCTTATAGTTAACGTTTTGTTACAGAACTGGTACGATACTTAAATAACATAAAACTTTAGCTGGTAAACATAAATTTTAAAATTATGTGCGTTTATAGATGCATTAAAATATGTTGTTAAGATGCGTTGATGTTATATCAAAAAAGGTTTTTCTATAATTTTTTATGTAGGATATATATAATAAAAGCTAAGGTAGTTAATAATTAACGGCGGTGAAATGTATTGAGACAAATTATAAAAAAGCTTTATATCATTATTATTAGCTTTTTGAATATGATATATCGAAAGAAAAAAGTGCAAAGTGACCAAATTGTGGTGATGATGACTTTTGCTGAAGATGTGTTACCTATTATTGAAGCGTTACACCGTAAAGGATATAAGCTGACAGTTATTGGTACAGAAAAAAATCGTAAATATATCCAACATATAGAGAATACAGTGTTTTTACCTGCAGGAAATAAACAAGTATTTAAGCATATCAAAGCGTTGAGTAGCGCAAAGGTGATTGTGATAGATACTTATTATCTGATAATGGGTGGATTTAAGAAGAAAAAACAGCAAACGGTCGTACAAACATGGCACGCAGCAGGTGCATTGAAAAATTTCGGATTTACAGATAGACAAGTTGACTTATCAAATAGCAAAATAGTTCAACAATATAAAAAAGTTTATGACGCAACAGATAAGTATATTATTGGTGGTGAACCAATGGCGGACTGCTTTAAAGAATCATTTGGAGCAAATGAAGAACAATTTTTAAGAACCGGATTGCCGAGGTTGGTACCATACGCGAGGTTGGATGTTGAACAAAGACAACATGAATTGAAACAACAATATGGGATAAATGGCAAAGTAGCTGCTTATGTCCCTACCTATCGAGAACACAAGCAGGCTAACCGTGAGATAGATAAACAGAAATTCGAAGCAAAGTTACCTGAGTATACATTATTGAGCAAATTACATCCTTCCATTGCCACAGAGCAACAGACAACAATTAACTTGCAATCGTTAATGATATTAGCAGACGTGATTATAAGTGATTACAGTTCACTAGCAATTGAAGCGAGCATCTTACAGAAACCCACACTTTTTTATGTTTATGATGAAGCAGATTATAATCGTACCCGTGGATTGAATGTATTTTATGAAAAAATACCGGAGGCATATAAGGCATATAGTGAGGATGAATTAATGCATAAGTTACATGAAAAAAGTTATGCGCCAGCGCTATTGTTTGAAGATTGGCATGAATATAATACGAAAGATAGTTTGACGCGTATCATTAATGAAATTGAAAAGATGGTGAAAAAATGAAAATTTCAATAATTATTCCTGTGTATAATGCAGAAAAAACAATTCGTAGAGCAATTGCATCGATTGATACAAAGCAAAATTATGAAATTATATGCATCAATGATGGTTCGGAAGATGGTAGTAAGTTTGTATTAGAACAATTGCAAAAAGAATATAAAAATATAACGATTATCAACCAAGAAAACCAAGGTGCGGCAGCTAGCAGAAATGTTGGTATTGCTAATATGTCAGGCGACGTTTTTATGTTTTTAGATGCTGACGATGAATTCTTACCTAGTAGAATAGATTTTATGGCTGATTATTATCAACGAGATGAAAATGTAGATATTGTTATCGGACAAATTGCAAGAGAACACAATGGCGACTGGCAAACTATTTATTCTCACGAAGTAATCAAGAAATTAGATACTGTAAATATTGCTCAATGTCCTGAAGTGATGCAATCAATTGGTCCCGGAGCAAAAATGTTTAGCGCAAAATTTGCTGATTTAAGATTCGATGAAGATGTTGTTTTTTGTGAAGAACATACTTTTATTATCCAAGCATACAAAAAAGCGCGTGATATTCAATTATTGCCAGATATCGTTTATGGCTACAATGAGCAGGCTGGTTCAATAACTGATCAACTTGCGAATCAATTTGTATCTTATATGCGTGATGCAGAAAAAGTTAGAGCACGTGTAATGGATACATTATTGCTAAGAGAAGCAAGAGTCTATTATAGTTACCGTATGGATGAATTGATTGTAAGTTATCTGATCCAAGCATATGTCGGGCAGCATAAAACCGTTACACAACAAATGTTAGATCTTGTTATCTCATATATTAAAGAAATGCAAAAAACAGATTATGCTGGTGAAGCATTATTTAGAATAATTAAAGTGATTGAACAAGGTAGTGTAAAATGGAATAAAACTTTATATTATCAGTGGAGAGATGCATTGTTAAGCGTTGGTATTGGGAGACCTAATTATTATCGTTTTAAAGTGGAAGTGCTACCGAGACGCGCAAAATTTAGAAGTAAAATGAAATTAAAACAAATTTTGAAAAGATGAAAATTATCAGAATTCGTAAACTAAGATTTAATATGCTATAATTTTTAAAAATGTAAATATTAAATTAATATTTTGTTAAGGAGCATATGCTAATGAAACGAGTTATTACTTATGGAACATATGATTTATTGCATTATGGCCATATTGAATTATTAAGAAGAGCGAGAGAAATGGGCGATTATTTAGTCGTTGCACTCTCAACAGATGAATTTAATCGTGTTAAAAATAAAAAATCTTATTATAACTATGAACAGAGAAAAATGATGTTAGAATCAATTAGATATGTCGATCTTGTTATCCCTGAAAGTGGTTGGGGACAAAAAGAAATTGATGTTGATCGATATGAGATAGATACATTTGTTATGGGTCACGATTGGGAAGGCGAATTCGACTTCTTAAAGGATAAATGTGAAGTCATTTATCTAAATCGTACTGAAGGTATCTCTACGACTAAAATTAAAAAAGAACTTTATGGTGATAATGAGAAATAGCTTTGCTGTTTTATAAATTATTTATTGTGAAGTGTTTTGAGAAGTTAGGTTACAGGAATTTGGGATCGATACCCATTGATGTAATCTAGCTTCTTTTTGTTATTGTTTGTTCATTTACGATTAAGACATGTATTTAGTATGAACTGTTTAAAGGTTTTATTTAGAAGCGGTTAGGAAACAAGCGGATATTTAATGGTAATTTATTTTTCTTATTGATTCATTTAGTTTTGTTATTAAGAAAAGAGGATGTGAAAATAAAATCAAAATTCGATTTCATCTTCACATCCTCAATATGTTTGAGCAGTTACTACCTAGTTAAGGGTAGTAGTTATATTAAGTTCGTTTTGCGTTAGTATAATTTTAATTGAAAAGGAGCAGTGCTTAACAATGTAACCATCACTTGAATGATTGTTATTTCTTTTTATTTGATTTTTTTCGGATTAAATCAATGATTAGATAAATAATGATTGCGATTGCTGCAATAATGAGTATTGTACCTAATAAAGTTAATATAGGATGCTCATCCCAAGATGATTTTACAACTGTTGTTGCTTGATGCACGAGTGGCTTGTTGACGTCAACTGAAGGTGGACCATATTTACTACTAATAAACTCACGGTCATATTCAATGTGTGCTTTGTCATCTTCAATTACCACTTTATAGTCTTTTTTATCAAAATCTTTTGGTAATACGTCGTAGAGATCTTTTTCTACAAAATATGTTTTCCCATTAATTTTTTGTTCGCCTTTTGACAATACTTTTTCATATTTATACTGATCGAAAGACATGTTCATTAAAGCATTACCAATCATATTACGTTGCTTTTCTCCACCAAGTTTATCGTAATTACCTGCACCCATAATAGCTTGGTTAATTCTAAAACCATTACGTTTCGTTGTTATTGTATGGTTATAGTCAGCAACATCGCTTGAGCCTGTTTTTAAGCCGTCAGTTCCTTCCAAACTCATATCTGCACCTTCAAGCGAATGGTTAAAAGTATAATATGTAACACCGTGTTGTGTAGGTGCTAGTTGCTTAGTGAAATCTAATATTTTCGGGGTGTCTTGAACGGCACGTTGCGAAAGTATACCGAAGTCTTTGGCAGTAGATATATTATCATTCTCATTTTTATACTTTTTAGGAACAAAGTCACGAAGTTGGTGATTTTCTGCACCTGTTGGATTTACAAAATGCGTATTTTTCATTCCTAATGCTTTTGCTTTTTTATTCATTTTATCGGTGAAGTCAGAAAAATTGCCTGAGACTTCTTTTCCTAAAATGAGTGCAGCTGCATTACTTGAGTTTGATACCGTGATTTGAAGTAATTCTTTAATAGTATACGTTTCGCCAGGGTATAACTTGGTATTGCTTAATTCTGGTAAGGTAGACATACGGTAGTGTGTATCCGTAATTTTTACTTTATCGTTTAAAGATAACTCGCCTTTATTGACCGCATCAAGCGTAAGATACATGGTCATAAGCTTGGTCATTGAAGCGGGGTACCACTTTTTATTCATATTGTATTGATAAAGTAGCTGACCTGTTTGTGCAACATTTACTGCACCCTCAGGTTGATAAGATTCAGATACATTATAACCATATTGATTTGCTGCTTGTGTAGGTGTGACAGTTTCAGCTTCAGCAAAGGGTGTTATAATTGTACCAGCGAAGAGTACAGTTATAAATGTCAAAATTAACTTTCTCATAATTACATTCCCTCTTAATATTTTGAGTTTTATTGCAATAGAAGTATTTTAGCATATTGTAAAGTTTAAATAAAATACATTCATGAAAGTATTGTAATTATTGCATTATCAAAAATGGTTGCGAAAAATAAAGTTGTGTTTGCTTGGAATTTAACGCATTAACTATTATAATGTTATTCTGCTCAGATTCATTTTTAGCATTATTTTAAAAATATAAAAATAGAAGAGGTAAAAATATGAAGCAAGAAAATCCATTATTCTATTTATTTAAAAAACTGTCATGGCCTGTTGGCCTTATCATTATTGCTGTATTTATTTCTTCATTAGGTAGTATTACTGGACTTCTAGTCCCATTATTTACTGGGAAATTGGTAGATAAATTTTCCTTTGATAATATGAATTGGATGTTTGTTGGAGGCTTTATTTCAATATTTATTGTTAATGCACTACTTAGTGGTGTGGGTTTATATCTGTTAAGTAAAATTGGGGAAAAGGTTATATACGCGATTAGATCGGTATTATGGCATCATATTATCCATTTAAAAATGCCATTTTTTGACCAAAATGAAAGTGGCCAATTGATGAGCCGACTAACGGATGATACGAAAGTGATTAATGAATTTATTTCTCAAAAACTTCCTAATTTATTACCCTCCGTATTAACAATTTTAGGTTCGTTGGTTATGTTATTCATTATGGATTGGAAGATGACATTAGTTACATTCATCACTATTCCAATTTTTGTGTTAATCATGTTTCCATTAGGTAAAATTATGGAAAAGATTTCTAAAAAAACACAAGCAGAAATTGCTAATTTTAGTGGTTTGTTAGGTCGTGTCTTGACAGAAATGCGTTTAGTGAAAGTGTCACATACAGAAGACTTAGAACTAAATAATGCACATAAAAACTTAAAAGAGATTTACTTTTTAGGATTAAAACAAGCTAAAATCACTGCAGTAATTCAGCCTATTTCAGGCGTGATTATGTTACTTACAATCGCGATTATATTAGGGTTTGGTGCGATTAGAATTTCAACTGGTGCCATCACAGCAGGCACACTGATTGCTATGATTTTTTATGTTATACAATTATCAACACCACTGATTAATCTTTCAACGCTTGTTACAGATTATAAAAAAGCTGTAGGTGCAAGTGGTCGTATTTATGAAATTATGGAAGAACCTACGGAAGCATTCCATATAGAACAAGAAGATAAGATTACTGATGGTAGTTTGGTATTTGAACATGTTGACTTTAAATATGGAGTTAAGCCAATTCTGAGTGATGTTAGTTTTGAAATACCTCAGAGTAAAGTCACTGCATTTGTAGGTCCTTCAGGGTCAGGAAAGAGTACCATTTTTAATATTATTGAGCGGATGTATGATATTGATCAAGGTGATATTAAATATGGTGATAAGTCCATTTATGACATTGGGTTAGGTGAATGGCGTGACAAAATAGGTTACGTAATGCAATCAAACTCAATGATGAATGGTACGATTAGAGATAACATATTGTATGGAATAAACCGTGAAGTCAGTGACGAAGAACTTATCCATTTTGCGAAATTAGCGAACTGTCATGAGTTCATAGAACAATTTGAAGATGGCTACGATACAATGGTTGGTGAACGAGGATTGAAATTATCTGGTGGCCAACGTCAACGCATTGATATAGCTCGTAGTTTTGTCAAAAATCCAGATATTTTATTATTAGACGAAGCTACAGCTAACTTGGATAGTGAAAGTGAAAGAAAGATTCAAGATGCACTAGAAGAATTAATGGAAAACCGTACAACTGTAGTTATCGCACATAGATTGTCTACTATTAAAAAAGCAGAGCAAATTATTTTCGTAGATTCTGGTAAAGTAACTGGTAAAGGTACACATCAAGAATTGATTATGAAACATGAGAAATACCAACAATTTGTTAACACACAGAATTTGACGAAATAAGAAAAAGAGTAAAAAGTAAATTACAACGATAGTTGTGTAGACGTTTTCATAGTGAAAGGCGAATGTTTAAGCTTAGATTGTGTAAAAAAAGTGATGTTTATCGAACTATAAAATTGTTATTTTATATAAAGTACATGCATGCTATAATTATTGTGAATTATTAATAAACAGTGTTTTGAGAAAGTATAAATTAATTACAAAAATGAATTAACAAAACTAGGGATTAGGAATAATTAAGGTAAATGCATGGTTTAATGCTGTCTATGAACGAATGATTGTTTATGTCAGTCAAATGCATTTACCTTTGTTCTTCTGAATACATAGCTACATAAATTACTTTCAAAAATTCATTGTTATCAATGATTTTAATAAGAAATGGTGGGTGTATTATGTTTTTAGTGATTAACATAATTGGATTGTTTGTGTTTTTAGGGATTGCAGTATTATTCTCTCGAAGTAAAAAAAATATTCAATGGAAATCAATTGCAATATTAGTTGTATTAAATTTATTTTTAGCTTGGTTCTTCATGTACTTCCCGTGGGGAAAAACTGCAGTACAAACATTAGCTAATGGTATTTCTTGGGTGATTGATTCCGCACATGCAGGTACAGGATTTGCTTTTTCTAGCTGGGTAAAACCAGGCGCAATGGACATGGCAGTAAGTGCATTATTCCCAATATTATTAGTTGTTCCGTTATTTGATATTTTAATGTATTTCAATATTTTACCTAAAGTAATTGGTGGTATTGGTTGGGTTTTAGCAAAAATCACGCGTCAACCAAAGTTTGAATCATTCTTTGGTATTGAAATGATGTTTTTAGGTAATACAGAAGCATTAGCAGTTTCGAATGAACAATTAAAACGTATGAAAGAAACTCGTGTGTTAACGGTGGCGATGATGTCTATGAGTTCTGTATCTGGGGCTATTGTAGGAGCATATGTCTCTATGGTTCCTGGTGATTTAGTATTGACAGCTATTCCATTAAATATAATCAATGCGATTATTATTTCATCTATATTAAATCCAGTTACGGTAGAAGAAAAAGAAGATATTATTTACACTATTCAAAGTAATGAATTAGAACGTCAACCGTTCTTCTCGTTCTTAGGTGATTCAGTATTAAACGCAGGTAAATTAATCTTAATTATTGTAGCGTTTGTTATTAGTTTCGTTGCACTATCAGATTTAATTGATCGATTGATTAATTTACTTACAGGCGTCATTGGCGGTTGGGCAGGTATTAAAGGTAGTTTTGGTTTAGATCAAATACTTGGTGCGTTTATGTATCCATTTGCGTTATTGCTTGGTTTACCATGGGATGAAGCTTGGATTGTTGCACAGCAGATGGCCAAAAAAATTGTCACTAATGAATTTGTTGTTATGGGACAGATTAAAGATGTTGTTGAATCTTATTCGCCACATAGACGTGCAGTCATTACGACATTCTTAATTTCATTCGCGAACTTCTCGACAATCGGTATGATTGTAGGTACTTTAAAAGGAATCGTAGATAAGAAAACATCTGATTTCGTATCACAATATGTACCAATGTTATTACTTGCAGGTATTTTAGTATCGTTGATGACTGCAGGATTTGTTGGATTATTTGCTTGGTAAACTTTAAATATTAAAGTTAAGTTATATACTTATTTTTGATTGAAACATATTAATGACTAGATGTTTAAAAGTGTTTGTATACACTTTTGAATGTCTAGTTTTTTGTTTTTTTATTAGATGTAACATGATAGTTTGCTATAAATAATGGTTGTGTCTATCAAAAGCTATGATTATAAAATAAAAGACAAAAAAATTAAGCCAAGTAATTGAAGTGAGGAGACACATTCATCATTACTTGGCTTTTACGGGAAATGAATTAACTGTATATAAATAGTAAGGACTAGGTACTAAGTATATACTCGAGCAAAAATTGTTTTGTTTGTTACTATAAACAACACAAAGGAGATGGCTTCTTATTGGCTACCAATAAGAAGATAAATTTTATTATATCAAAGAGAAATTAATAAGTAAACAGAAATTTCAGAATTTTTGAAAATCAACGAATTTTAATTAAATATAAAAGAATCACAATACAAAATAAATTTATTATATAAAGAGTTTTCCTTATATTCGTGTTGTAGTATTTCTGATAATTTGCTAACATTCAATTGATTAGTGCAAATTCAAGGGGGTAGTGTGGGTGAATAAAACAGTACGTGATTTAATATTAGTTATTTTTGGGTCGTTCATTTTTTCAGCTGGTGTGAATACGTTTATTATATCTGCTGATTTAGGTGAGGGAGGCGTGACTGGTATAGCAATCGTACTTTACTATGCTTTTCACATTTCTCCAGGTATTACAAACTTTGTATTTAATGCCATTTTAATTGGGATAGGCTATAAATTTTTAAGTAAACGGAGTATGTATTTAACTATTGTTGCAACGATTTTAATTTCTATCTTTTTAGAATTAACTGTAAGTTGGGAAATTGAAACAGGTAACATATTGGTTAATGCAGTATTTGGTGGTCTTTGTGTAGGTCTTGGTATAGGTGTGATTGTGCTTGCAGGTGGTACTACAGCAGGGACTACAATTTTAGCTCGAATCGCTAATAAATACTTAGACGTTAGTACACCGTATGCATTACTATTCTTCGATTTAATTGTTGTAGCTATATCACTGACTGTTATTCCAATTTCTAGTGCATTGGTTACTGTGATTTCATTGTATATCGGTACAAAAGTCATGGATTATGTCATTGAAGGTTTAAATACGAAGAAAGCAATGACAATTATTTCAAGCAAGCCTGATGAAATTGCTAAAGTAATTGATGAACAAGTAGGACGTGGACTTACCATTTTAAATGGGCGTGGCTACTTCTCAAAAGAAGATAAAGATGTTTTGTATGTTGTTATCACAAAAACACAAGTAACGAAAGCAAAGCGTTTAATAAAAAAAATCGATGATAACGCATTTCTAGTTATTCATGATGTACGTGATGTATACGGAAATGGTTTCTTAATCGATGAACATTAAGATAAAACAATTTAAAGTTGAATAATAAAGTTGCCTAATTTATTTGGAATATTTCCATCATAAATTAGGCTTTTTATTATAAAAAGAATTTCAATAAATCATATAGTGAATTAAGATTTAAGCGTGTCATTTTGTGAACAGAAAACCTATAAAGCTAACGAAATATAAGGGACTGTTAAAAATAATTAATAGTCAATTGGTGTGAAAAATGATATAATATCATCTGTGATAATGATTATCATTTACTTGAGATAATTGGAAAATTTAACATGACTTAATATAAATTAATTGGGAAAATATACGATGTTATGCTTATTAATATAGGAAGAAGGGGAATTATGAATCGCTTAAAAGGAGAACAGGTCACTATAGGTTATGGAGAAAATGTCATTGTGGATAATTTAGATGTTCACATTCCTGATGGCAAGATTACCTCAATTATAGGGCCAAACGGTTGTGGTAAGTCGACATTACTTAAAGCGTTATCACGACTACTGCCAATTAAAGGTGGAGAAATCAAATTAGATAACGAAAACATACACTCACAATCTACGAAAGAGATTGCTAAAAAAATTGCAATTTTACCTCAATCTCCAGAAGTTGCAGATGGCCTTACAGTTGGTGAATTAGTATCATATGGTCGTTTTCCACATCAAAAAGGATTTGGACGCCTATCTGCCGAAGATAAAAAAGAAATCGACTGGGCAATGCGTGTTACAGGTACTTACGATTTTAGATTACGCCCGATAAATGATTTGAGTGGAGGGCAACGACAACGTGTATGGATTGCAATGGCGTTAGCCCAACGTACAGATATTATATTCTTAGATGAGCCAACAACATATTTAGATATTTCGCATCAGTTAGAGATATTAGAATTAATTACGCAGCTCAATAAAGAACAAGGCTGTACTATTATTATGGTATTACATGACATTAACCAAGCCGTTCGTTTTTCTGATCATTTAATCACTATGAAGAATGGTGATATCATCGCCAATGGTGATACTGAGGAAGTATTAACGAAAGAAATATTAGAAAAGGTATTCAACATTGATGTTGAAATTAGTACAGACCCAAGAACGGGCAAACCAATGTTAGTAACGTATGACTTGTGCAGAAAAAGCTATTCAGAAGTTTAGGGGTAAATTATGACTACTAAGAGAAAAGGGAAGTTAAGTTTTACAGCAACTTTTATAATAGCTGTATTATTATTAATTGGCGCACTCATCATTTCGATATTGTTTGGGGATGCCAAAATTCACTTAAGCACTATTTTTGAAGCGGTGTTTAATTACGATTCTAAAAATCAACAACATAATATTATCAGTGAGATTCGTATTCCAAGAGATATTGGGGCGATATTAGTAGGCGTTGCGTTAGGCACTTCCGGCGCTGTTATTCAAGGCGTGACTAAAAATGGTTTAGCTGATCCAAGTCTTATAGGATTAAACTCTGGTGCATCATTTATGCTAGCGCTCACGTTTGCATTTTATCCTACTGCGCCATTCCTTGTGATGATGTTTGCTGGTTTTATAGGGGCGTTAATGGGTGGCTTTATCGTTTTAATGATTGGAAGGTCAAGAAGTGACGGGTTCAATCCTATGAGAATTATTTTGGCGGGTGCTGCTGTTAGTGCGTTGTTAACTGCATTAAGCCAAGGTGTTGCTTTATTATTTAGGCTAAATCAAAGTTTAACGTTTTGGAGTGCTGGTGGTGTATCTGGTACAACTTGGAACCAGTTAGTTTGGGCGGCACCGTTTATCATCATTGCGCTTGTTATTATCATTTCAATGAGTAAGCAATTAACAATTTTAAATTTAGGTGAAACTTTAGCCAAAGGTCTAGGGCAAAACGTTGCTTTTACACGAGCTATTTCACTGATATTATCCATGGTTTTAGCTGGTATTGCAGTTGCAATGGTTGGTCAAATTGCCTTTGTAGGCCTGATGGTACCACATATAGTGAGATACTTAGTGGGTACGGACTATGCTAGAGTGATACCTTTAACTGCTGTAGTCGGTGGTTTGCTATTACTAGTAGCAGATACGATTGCACGTATGTTAGGAGAAGCCCCAGTTGGAGCTATTATTTCCTTTATTGGTGTACCTTACTTCTTGTATTTAGTTAAAAGAGGAGGTCGCTTCTCATGATAGATCCAAAGTTAAGATATAAACAGTGGCTTACGATGATTATACTCTCGATTCTAGTCTTGTTAGCGTGCGCATGGAGTATTACTTCTGGAGAATATAAAATGTCTGTCGAGGCATTTTTCAAAACGTTGATTGGCCAGGGTGAATATACAGATACATTGATATTGATGGAATTTAGATTGCCACGTATGATTATTACAATATTGGCTGGCGCTGCTTTAGCCATGAGTGGTGCAGTCATACAAAGTGTAACGAAAAACCCACTGGCAGAGCCTGGTATATTAGGTATTAATGCCGGAAGCGGATTTGTAATTGCTTTGTTTATAGTGGTAGGACAGGTAGACGCGAATAATTTTGTGTATGTTTTACCATTTATTAGTATGATAGGTGGTGTTTTAACAGCGCTTATTATTTTTTCGTTTAGTTATAATAAAGGAGAAGGTATTACTCCAGCGAGTATGGTACTTGTAGGTGTGGGGATGTCTACTGCACTTAGTGGTGGTTCATTAACACTAATGTCTACATTTGATGAAGACCAATCAGAGTTTATAGCTTCTTGGCTTGCTGGTAATATTTGGGGTGACGAATGGTCGTTTGTTATAGCCTTTTTACCATGGGTTATCATATTAATACCATTCTTATTATTTAAAGCGAATGTCCTAAATTTATTGAACACACATCAGTATATAGCTCAAGGTGTCGGTGTGAAGATAGGGCGCGAACGCATTGTCTTATTATTAGTGGCAGTTGTGTTATCATCAGCAGCTGTTTCTGTAGCGGGTGCGATTGGATTTATTGGTTTGTTGGGACCACATATTGCTAAGTCGATTGTTGGTCCGAGACATCAATTATTTTTACCGATTTCAATACTAATAGGTGCTTTTTTACTTGTACTAGCTGATACGATTGGACAAGTTATACTACAACCATCAGGTGTTCCAGCAGGTATTGTAGTTGCTATTATAGGGGCTCCTTATTTCTTATACTTAATGTATAAAACGAAATCAGTATAATTTGTTTTAGTGTGAAAAGTATGTAAATTATAGAATTTCTACTTTATGTAGTGTTTATAAAATAGAAAAAGCCAAGAATAAAAAGCATGAGATATAATTATATCTCATGCTTTTTTGCGATTAGTCATCTTTGCTAACAGTGCATTGATACTATAAACGGATTTTAGAAAATATGCGTAGTGCTTCAATTTCTCACGTGCAAATGTAATTCGCACTCATATGTTAGCGTTTGCATTTGTGTGTAGGGTATACTATAACTGAATAGTTTAAATAGGAGGTCGTTATTATGAAAAAATTAATTAAACAAAAAACGAATTTCTTGAATGATATGTTGGACGGGCTTTCAAAAACAAATAATCAAATAGAAATTATTTCAGACACAGTCGTAGTTAGAAAAGATAGAAAAGAACAAGGCGTTTCTTTAGTTTCTGGTGGTGGAAGTGGTCACGAACCAGCTCATGCGGGTTATGTTGCCAACGGTATGTTAGACGCTGCAGTTTGTGGAGAAGTATTTACTTCACCGACACCAGATAAGATTCTTAGTGCCATAAAAGCTGTTGATAATGGCGATGGTGTATTGCTTATAGTAAAAAACTATGCCGGTGATGTTATGAACTTTGAGATGGCTCAAGAGATGGCAGAAATGGAAGACATTCAAGTAGCAACTGTCGTTGTAAAAGATGATGTTGCAGTGGAAGATGAGGCGCAACGTCGAGGTGTAGCAGGTACAGTGATTGTTCATAAGTATGCAGGACATTTGGCAGAAAAAGGGTTATCATTGGCAGAAATAAAAGAAAAAGTAGAAGGTTTATTACCTCAAATAAAAAGTATAGGTATGGCTTTAACAGCACCTATGGTTCCCACTACTGGACAATATGGATTTGATATTAAAGAAGATGAAATGGAAATTGGTGTGGGTATTCATGGTGAAAAAGGATTATCTAGAGAAAAGGTTGAATCTGTAGATCAAATTGTAGAGCGATTAATTCAAGTTTTACTTAAAGAAGTTGAATCAGATGAACTCATTGTAATGGTCAATGGCATGGGAGCAACCCCTTTGTCAGAACTTAATATCGCTGCAAAGTATGTCGGTGAAAACTTAGAACAAAAGGGCAAATCGATTACTCATTGGCTAGTTGGAGATTACATGACTGCGTTAGATATGCAAGGTTTATCATTAACATTGGTACCATCTTCAGAAGCATTGTTAGTAGCGTTAACAGATATAACAGAAAGTTCATATTTCCATTAATTATAAAGTGATGATTGAAAGGGGCGAAAGATAGATGAATGTTGTTGAACTAAAAGAAAGATTATTAAAATTAGTAGATGTGTTTGAAGAAAAGGAAGCGTTATTAACAGAATTAGATAGAGCAATCGGTGATGGCGACCATGGAGTGAACATGGTTAGAGGTTTCAAAGCGTTACCAGATAATATTGATGATAGCTCTATGCAAAGTTTATTGAAATCTACTGGTATGACACTTATGTCTAATATTGGTGGTGCTTCTGGTCCGTTATACGGCTTTAGTTTTGTAAAAATGTCACAAGTAGTATCAGATGAACTAGATCGTTCAAATTTAAAAGTACTCTTAAAAACTTTTTCAGAGGCAATTGCTCAAAGAGGTAAAGTGACGTTGAATGAAAAAACTATGTATGATGTAATTGAGCGTGCAAACCAAGCTTCACAAAATGATGAAATTTTAACAAGTGATGTATTACAATCCTACGCAGATTTAACAAAAGATATCGAAGCAACTAAAGGTAGGGCGGCATATTTCAAAAAAGATTCCTTAGGACATGTTGATCCTGGAGCTCAAAGTAGCGTTTATATATTGAACGCGTTGATTGGAGATGACTCGTAATGACAAATATAGTAATAATTAGTCATAGTAAAGAAATTGCAGAAGGTACAAAAGCACTATTAAATCAAATGGCTGGCGATGTTAACGTCATTGTACAAGGTGGCGTTGATGGTAAAATTGGTACATCGTATGATCATATTCAAGCATTAATAAACGAATTAACAGATGATGCATTATGTTTTTATGATATAGGTTCTGCTGAAATGAACTTAGATTTAGCGATTGAAATGTATGAAGGTGACCAGCGTATTGAAAAAGTAGAAGCACCAATTGTTGAAGGCAGTTTTACTGCAGCTGTGCAATTATCAGTTGGTAGTTCCATAGAAGAAGTTTTGGGAGAATTAAATAAAACGTTTGGCTAAATAATGTTATTTGTTTTACTATGTTAAATATAAATTAAAATGAAGTTCTCAACTAATATAACAAAAAACTTCTTTTTTATAGGAATATTTAATTGAATTGTGGTAAAATGAAAATTAATTGTAATAGAAATCTGGATATCTAGGAGGACATTGCCATGAAAGATTTAATATTAAAGCATGTCTTAAACGGCGAATTTGAGTCAGTCAAACGTTTAATGTCCCAAACAGATTTTATGGAATTTGAAGAAGTATACATTTCAAGCGCACATGAAGCTGAAAACATTATGTTTTATACATGTATTTTAGATATGATGAAAGTAGAAGAAACTGCAGAAATGCATGACTTAGCTTTTCTACTATTAGTCTATCCATTAAGTGAACTTCAGGGTGCTTTAGATTCTGCGTATTATCATGCGGAGTCATCCATAAAACTTACTGAGGGCAAAGAAGTAAAAAGTTTGTTACAAATGTTATTATTACATGCAGTTCCTGAACCAGTCATTTCTGATAAAAAGGCATTTGAAATTTCTCGCCAAATACTTAAATTGGACCCAACTAACAGTGTTGCGCGTAATGTACTGAAAGAAACAGCCAAACGTATGGATAATGTAGTTGTTGACTTTAATGAACTTAATCGTTTTAAAAACGCACACTAATAACAAAATTATCATAGTTGAGTAATCATATTATTAGAATTTGACAAAATAACACATTAAACTGAATTATTAAAGAATCGAAATATGCATGTTAAAAGGTGTATATTTCGATTTTTTTATTTTATTTTTTGGAATTTTACACACTATTAAAGCATGTCTTTAGTAATGTATAAAATTGCAAAAATAAAATTAAGATAACTAGAAATATGCAATAATTGTATTAAGATTTGTTATATTTAAATAATATAATGAATGATTAAAAGCGATGTTCAACTTATTAATCATTATTGAGAGCAATTAGAAGTGTAAAATTTTATATTGTGCAGTTGCAAAAAATAATCAGTAAGTTATAATAATGCAATGTGTTAACTATGAGGAGGTTAAAATAACATGGGGTTGAATAAAGAAGCTATAAAAATTGGTTTCGCTTATGTCGGTATCGTTGTAGGTGCTGGCTTTTCAACAGGACAGGAAGTTATGCAATTTTTCTCACCATATGGCCTATGGTCATATATTGGGGTTATACTTTCTGGTTTAATATTAGGCTTTATAGGTCGACAAGTTGCAAAGATTGGTACTGCGTTTGATGCGCAAAACCATGAGTCAACTTTAGACTATTTGTTTGGTGATAAGTTCAGTAAACTTGTAGACTATTTGCTTATCTTTTTCTTATTTGGCATTTCAGTCACAATGATTGCTGGAGCAGGATCAACATTCCAAGAAAGCTTTAATGTGCCAACATGGTTAGGCGCATTGATTATGGTTATTGCAATTTATATTACATTATTGATGGATTTTAATAAAATTGTTAGAGCATTAGGCATTGTTACACCTTTCTTAATTATTTTGGTTGTAATCATTGCTGCGTATTATCTTTTTAATGGTAGTATTTCAATAGATAAAGTAAATGAAACTGTACCAGAAGCTAGCTTATGGTTAGGTATATTGAAAGGAATTAATTATGGTGGACTTGCGTTTGCTGTAGGTTTTAGTACGATTGTAGCTATTGGCGGTGATGCTTCTAGACGTAGAGTGTCCGGAGCTGGGGCATTATTTGGAGGTATTGTTTATACAATATTATTAGCGTTGATTAACTTTGCGTTGCAATCTGAGTTCCCAAAAATTGAGAATGCTGATATTCCTATGCTGACATTAGCAAATGAAATAAGCCCTTGGATTGCACTTGTACTATCAGTTATTATGTTAGCTGTGATGTATAATACAATTCTTGGTTTAATGTATTCGTTTGCTGCGAGATTTACAGAACCATATAGTAAAAAATATCATATATTTATCGTAGTTATAATGGTTGTAGCTTACGGTTTAAGTTTCGTAGGTTTCGCAGGCTTGATTAACTTCTTATACCCAATAATGGGGATTGTTGGGCTTGTTGTTGTAATCGGCGTGCTGATTAAATATTATAGCAGAAAACGTCAAAACAAAAAGTTCATAGCATAAATGATTCATGATATTAAAATAAGAAATAAATTCTCAGCTTGTACATTTGTGCAAGCTGAGTTTTTAATAATTCCAATAATTTATAAATACTACTGTGCAATAATTAATTATGGTACAATGCATTTCGAAAGGGAAGGTAATGCATGAAGAAAAAACACAAATGGACGATAATTACTTTAAGTATTGTTATTGTAGTAGCAATCTTGACTGCGCTGTTATTAAAACAACAGTATGACCGTCAACATTCACAAGAAATTAAAGAAAAAGTACAGATTAACAATAAAAATGTAAATGCATTTACAAATATAACTTATGGTACCGGTATGCCTAATAGTAAGCTAGACATATTAACACCTACTGAATTAGATTCGGATAATAAATTACCTGTAATTTTTTGGATGCATGGTGGTGGCTTTATAGCGGGAGATAAACAATATAAGAATCCACTATTATCCAAAATTGCTGAGCAAGGCTATATTGTTGTAAATATTAATTATGCACTTGCACCAGATAATAAATATCCGACGCAGCTACATCAAATTGACCAAGCCGTAAAATTTATAAAGCGTAATAAGCATGAATTACCAATGGATTTTGATCAGGTTATTTTTGGTGGTGACTCTGCTGGTGCACAATTATCTAGCCAATACACGGCAATTCAAACAAATAAATCTTTAAGAGAAGATATGTCATTTGAACAACAATTTGAGTCAGATCAATTGAAGGCAGCTATATTTTTCGGCGGCTTTTATGATATGAAAACAGTAAAAGCTACTGAGTTTCCAAGGATACAACTTTTTATGGAAAGTTATACTGGAAAACGAGATTGGGAACAGCAATTTAAATATATTAGTGAAATGTCTACGATAAATCAGGTTACTAAAGATTACCCGCCAACGTTTTTATCTGTAGGTGACGCTGATCCATTTTATAGTCAAAATGTATCATTTTATAAAAAGCTGAAATCAATGGATATTCCGGTGGATAAATTATTTTATAATGGCTCCCATAATTTGAGACACCAATACCAATTCCATATGGATTTACCAGAATCACAACAAAACATGAAAGACGTTCTAAGATTCTTAAGCAGAAATACAAGTTCATCGGGCGTTGAAACAAATGTTAGTGAAGAAACGACGAATCCTAATGGAGTAGAATTAAACCCTTATTAAATAATAAGAATTTATGAAGGGCTATGTATATCTTATGGTGTAGTGTTAGTCATTTTAAATTATGATAGCTTTAATATGAGAGTGAGTTAAATGCACATAGTATAAGTATTAATTTAATTTCAAAAATTGAGTACATTCCAGCTATAAAGAAAAGGAGTGAGACAGAAATCATATTTTCAATAATGATTTCATTGTCTCACTCCTTTTTAAATTGCAGTAAGAAGTTGAAAGAGGTCAACTATTAATGACTATAAAACGGCATTTATATTTTAAATTTCAATAACTAAATGATTATATGACAATATTGTTATTTGGGTCTTTGTTAATTTACAATTAAACTATAAGTGTGACATGTTTAAATATTATGCTTAGAGGTAGATTAAAATAATAACTTAGCCATGACATACTTGTTGTAATATCTACCGTCAATGTATAATTTATCACGAAGTTCACCTTCTATTTGGTAACCTGCAGTTTTAAATAATTCAACAGCTGTAGTATTTTCAGGTACTACTGTTGCTTCTATACGACGAATGTTATGATTTAAGCACCATGCATCTACAGAATTAATTAAAGATTGGCCGAGGCCTTTTTCTCTGTAGTGTCTAATGACGCCCATTGAAAAATGAGCTTCATGACGTGTGCGTTCAAAATTTTCTGTCGTGACGATTGCAAAGCCGACGAGTTCGCCGTTATTTTCAGCGATATAAATGGCATTGGAAGGCGATGTAATATAGTGCTCTAGGTTTGAAAGCGCATCGTTATTAGAAGGTGCGTATTCCCCTGGATTGTATATTAAATAATCAGATTCATCATAAATTGTCGTTAATAATTTAACAAATGGATCTACATCATTGATACCGATTTCCCGTATTTGATGAACCATGTGTGTCCACTCCTTATTTCTATTTTGCTAATGTTTAGTTATAGTATAACTTAACATCATTAGCGTGATATTACTAGGACATATTTATGTTGCGCTAAACTAAAATAAAGGAAGTATGATTATGAAACCTAACATTTTATTGGCTGGTGTCACAGGATATATAGGTAAAAATTTAATCCAACATATAAAAAATGAAGCTAATTTATATACATTGTCAAAATATCCTAAAGAAGAAGACTTTAAAGAAGTGACTTGGTTAAAGAAAGATATTTATAATTATATGGATGTGTTATCAGCGATGGAAGGTATGGATATAGCTATATATTATTTGGATCCAACTAAACACTCTGCGAAATTAACACAAGCCACAGCAAGGGATTTGAATTTAATCGCTGCAGATAACTTTGGTCGGGCAGCTGCTAAAAATGGTATTAGTAAAATGATTTATATTAGCGGAAGTAGATTCGACTATGAAACCATCCAACGCTTGTCGTCATATGGTGTTTTTGTAGAAAAAACTGAAACAACTATATCGCGTCCACATGTGTCGGTTGAACTTCAATCTTCCAAATACGATGATGTTCGTAGTGCCTTAAGCATGCAGCTTCCTATGAATTGGACACTAGAACAAATGGTAGAATATTATTTTAAATGGTTGAATGAAACTAAAGGCACATTACTGCACACATACAAAGAAGATGAGAATTATGTAATATACCTTAAAGACAAGGCTAAGCCTATTCTTGTTTTTCATAAGATACAAATAGAGGAAGATATCATTTCATTACATTTAGTGGGTGGTACATTAGTTAAACCTAATTTATTGAAACAAGGTAAGTTAGAATTTCGTAGGCTCAAAAATACGCAAACTGTAGTAGTCCATTTATATGATTATATACCTAAACTTGTTTGGCCGGTGTATTATTTAATTCAGTCACCATTCCAAGGTTTGATGATGAGAGGTTTTGAAATAGATTGTAGAATTAAGCACTTTAACGGGAGAATTCAGTCTGGGGAAGATATAAAATATACTAAATAGATAAAGTGGTGATGACGTGGATATTTTATTAGTAGAAGATGATATGACATTGTTTAAAGAATTAAGTGAAGAATTAGAACAATGGGATTTTAAAATTTATGGTATTGACGACTTTAGTGATGTAATAACTCAATTTGAAGCGGTCAGCCCTGCTATCGTTATTATGGATGTGAAACTACCTAAATATGACGGTTTTTACTGGACTAGAAAGATAAGAGAAACATCTAATACGCCAATATTGTTTTTGTCGTCGAGAGATAATCCAATGGATCATGTGATGAGTATGGAATTGGGTGCAGATGATTATGTTCAAAAGCCATTCAATACGAGTATATTAATTGCTAAACTACAAGCAATTTATAGAAGAGTATATCAATTTAGTTTGGAAGAAAAGCGAGTGCTTGCTTGGCAAGATGCAACTTTAGATTTGTCTAAAGATAGTATTAGTAAAAACGAAGCACAGATTTACTTATCCAAAACTGAAATGATTATTTTAGAAATGCTAGTTAAGAAGCAAGACCAAATTGTTACGAGGGATACATTGATTACTGCGTTGTGGGATGATGAAGCATTCGTTAGTGACAATACATTAACGGTTAATGTGAACCGTTTAAGGAAGAAATTAGCCGATATTGATATGAGTGACGCGATTGAAACGAAAATAGGCAAAGGGTATATGGCACATGGATAACTTAAAATGGGTTTATATCTTTTTAAGATCACGAATATATTGGATATTATGGTTTATCTTGTTAAACTTTATCACGCTGCTTATCGCTTATTTAGATTATGATATTAGCGTGGGGAGTACATATTATATAATTATTTTAAATCTAGGTATTTCAATATTGTTCTTGTCGTTCACATTTTTAAAGGAAATTAAGTTTTTTAAGCATTTAGATGACAATATAGAACCTGAAGCATTAAAGCATAAATCATTGGCGGACACGCCTTTACAGCAAGAAATGGTTAATTATTTATACGGTCAAATTACAGATCAAAAATCATTAGTTACATGTCAGCAAAAGAAAATTCAATCTACTGAAGCATCATTAACAGATTTTGTACATGATATTAAAACACCTGTAACAGCAATGAAACTATTAATAGAAAAAGAACAAGACACTTCTAGAAAAAACGCGCTTTTATATGAGTGGACACGCATAAACGATATGCTAGATAGACAGTTATTTTTAACGCGCTTAGAGTCACAAAATAAAGATATGTATTTTGAGCATGTGGCGCTGAAACGGCTTGTAATTGAAGAAATACAAATCACTCGATATATTAGCCAGTCTAAAGGTATTGATTATGATTTGAATTTTGAAGATGACTATAAAGTATATACAGACGCCAAATGGTGTCGAATGATGATTAGACAAATTTTATCAAATGCAGTTAAATATAGCGAAGAAAGTACAATTTATGTTTATGCATATGTAGATCAAGGTCATACAGTTCTTAAAATTACAGATGAAGGTAAAGGGATAAGTGCTAAAGATTTACCACGTATTTTTGAAAAAGGTTTTACTTCCACTACCGATCGTAATGAAACGTCAGCTTCTGGACTTGGTTTGTACCTTGTCAATCATGTAAAAGAAAAGTTAGGTGTCCAAATATTAGTTTCTTCGGAACCGAAGGTAGGGACAACTATGAAATTTATTTTTCCTGAGCAAAATGAATTGATATCAAGATTATCTGAAAATATATAAAATTAATGTGTGACTGCAAAAATTTAATAATAAATGTATAGGCAAAATGAATGATGTTAGCCAATACGTATTTAGAACCTGAGAAGATTGTTTGTTTCTTTCTTGGGTTCTTTTTGTGCTTAACATTATATGATGGATAGATATGTATTGAAAATTATTTATAAAAACATTTGCAAATTAGTGAAAAAAGTTGTTGAATACAAATAATAAATATGCAATCATATTTAAGGTGAGTTTAATGTGAAATAGTTATTAAAATTAATTCAATCTGATAGGTTACAATTCCTAAATAGACAACTATGATTTATACTAATAAAAGTAGTAAAATTTTGTTAATTTTACGAAAATGTAATGTTAAGAATTTGTAAATGCAATTGTAGGATTGTAAATTTTGTGCTATTTTCAAATAAGGATAAATCAACATTTATGAGATTTTTTAACCAATAGAAGCAAATACTCATTTACACAATTTTAACAATAGTAAAATGATCCAAAATAATGAGTGAATTGTAAATCTTGTGAATCTTAATTTATCTTAGATATAGGTATTTAAATTTTTTAAATTTATTGAAGGTGATTGGGGACAATCGCTGTAAATGGAGGATTTTTTGGATGTTTAACAAGAAAAAAGATAAGTTCATGGTGAAGCTAGAAGAAATGGTGTTCAATTTAGATAGAGCAGCAATTGAATTTGGGAAAATGGATTTTAATACACACTTAGATTTGAAAGCATACTCAGATAATATTAAAACATATGAGTCACACGGCGATGAATTAATGCATCAAGTGATCTCAGACTTAAACCAAACTTTTATTACACCAATCGAACGTGAGGATATCCTCTCTTTATGTAATGCAATTGATGACGTATTAGACGCAATTGAAGAAACTTCAGGTATGTTTGAAATGTATTCTATTGAATATACGGATGAATATATGGCTGAATTTGTAGATAATATTCAAAAAGCTATAGCAGAAATGAAATTAGCTGTTGGATTATTAGTAGATAAAAAATTATCACACATGCGTATTCATTCTATTAATATTAAAGAATTTGAAACAAACTGTGATGGTATTTTACGTCAATCAATTAAGCATATCTTTAATAGTGAAACAGACCCAATCACATTAATTAAAATAAAAGAAATATATGAAAGTTTAGAAGAAATTGCAGATAAATGCCAAGCCGTAGCAAATAACTTTGAAACTATAATAATGAAAAATAGCTAAGGAGTCCTAACTTATGGAATATATTTTGATCGTCACAGTAGCTATTGTTATTTTTTCACTTATATTTGACTTTATCAATGGTTTCCATGATACAGCCAATGCTGTTGCTACTGCTGTTTCAACGCGTGCCTTAACTCCTAGAACGGCTATACTTTTGGCATCTGTTATGAATTTTATCGGTGCTTTAACGTTCACAGGGGTTGCAGGAACAATAACTAAAGATATCGTAGACCCATTTAAATTAGAAAATGGTCTAGTTGTAGTATTAGCAGCTATTATCGCTGCAATTTTCTGGAATTTATTAACTTGGTATTATGGTATACCAAGTTCATCTTCACATGCATTGATAGGTTCTATCGCTGGTGCGGCAATTGCTTCACAAGGTTCATTTGCCGTATTACATTATCAAGGTTTTACAAAAATCATAATCGTATTACTTTTATCACCAGTCATTGCATTCTGTGTAGGGTTTATAATGTATTCGATTGTAAAAGTAGTATTTAAAAATGCGAACCTTACAAAAACTAATCGTAATTTTAGATTCTTTCAAATTTTCACAGCGTCTTTACAGTCGTTCTCACATGGTACGAATGACGCGCAAAAATCAATGGGGATTATTACCTTAGCTTTAATTGTTGCAGGTATTCAAACGGGTTCTAGCGTAGAACCACAACTATGGGTTAAAATTTCCTGTGCTACTGCGATGGGATTAGGTACCGCTGTTGGTGGTTGGAAAATAATTAAAACAGTTGGTGGTAATATTATGAAAATACGACCAGCTAATGGTGCTGCAGCAGATTTATCATCTGCGTTAACTATATTTGTAGCATCATCACTACATTTCCCACTATCTACAACACACGTAGTTTCTTCATCTATCTTAGGTGTGGGATCTTCTAATCGTATTAAAGGTGTTAAGTGGAATACAGCGCAACGTATGATTGTTACGTGGGTAATTACATTACCAATTTCTGCAATAGTTGCAGCATTGATTTATTACATTATTAATTTTTTCTTATAATTTAAGATAAAGTGATTCAAAAGCGGCTGAGACAAATTAATTGTCTCAGCCGTAATTATTTTATAGCAATCGTTGTAAAGGCACACTACTTAATTTATGGAGTTAGTGGTTATTACATTTGAGCCTATACTCAGGTGCTACACTTATAAAAATTAGTATTACTTATTTAAGAGCTACAATGATCGTTATAAGTACATTCAGTTAATGGAACTTAACCTTACCTAACATTTTTTAGTCTCACACTTTTTGAGCCAAATATAAGGTGCTAGAATGATAAATGATTAGAGTTCATGAACACAAAATAATAGCCTGAGACATAAATGTCTCAGGCTATTATTTGATTATTTTACTACTGTCATCATTTATCATTTCATTTGCATAATAAGTTTATAATTAATGAATGTAATTATAACTTGAAGCTTGTGATGCAGGAATAGTACGATAATCAACAGTACCTGGAGGTGTATTATAATTCATTTCTGAAATTAGAATACTACCATCTGGATTGACTTGTTCTACGTAAGCAACGTGTCCAATAGGTCCTTCATAATTTTGCATGATTGAACCAGCACTTGGTGAATTATTTACTGTATAACCGTCTGCAGCGGCATTGTTTGCCCAGTGATCTGCGTTCCACCAATAAGTACTAATTGGTTGACCAGTTTCTGCTCTACGATTAAACACGTGCCAAGTACATTGTCCCCAATCGTATAGGTTAGCATCACTTGCTGATGATCCACCCGTATTCGTGTTTGGTGTTTCTGTTGAGCTTCCGCCCGCACCACCAGTTCCTGTTGCACCAGGGATTGTTAATGTTTGATTAGGGTAGATGATATAACCATTTAAATTGTTGGCTGAAACAATTTCTTCAACTGAAACACCATATTTATTTGCAATGGTATTTAAAGACTCACCAGATTGTACAGTGTGATTTGATCCACCTGAAGTAGCGTTTGAAGATGATTCTTGTCCCTGAGAACCACTTCCGCCAATTTCGATAACTTGTCCTGGGAATACAATGTTATTGTTAATGTTATTATTTTGTTTAATTTCATCAATTGAAACACCGTATTGCTGTGAAATTGACCATAGTGACTCACCGGATTTTACTGTATGCTGTGTTGATGCATCAGCTTCATGATTTGCTATGAATGCTGCTGCACCTGAAGCAGCTGTTACTGCAAATGCTAACTTTTTCAAAAAAACTCCTCCTTCAATGCCTATGTCTAACAGTGATTATTGAAATAAATACATGTCGTTAGTTTTTTAATCTCAATTCACGTTTCATACTAACAAAAATCATTTGCTTTGTGTACGTTGTTATAAAGTTGTAATATTATTAATATTTAGTGTTTCACTGAGAATTATTCTATAAATACTTTCGTATAGGCGTTTATAAGCATGTGTTACGTTTCACTTGTAATTAACTTTATTTGAAATGTAACATTAACTATTAACAAAAATAGTGATTTTAACATTAAAATTGTTAGAAAATACATTCATCATGTTTGCTAATCAATGAAACAGTGAACATTAAAGTATTAATAATTGCAATCGTAGGACATTGTGAAAATTTACATGCTATACATATATCCTATAAATGTTATGATTAAACGCATATTATTTTTATAAATAGTTCTATAATGAGAAGGAGTGAGTAAATTGGCTGAATCAACACAACATATAAATAAGCAACAAAACCAATCTAAAAAACAATCTAAATCACAGTCACATGCTTATAGTAAAGTATGGCTATTCTTTATGTACTACTGGATTATTTTTGGCATTGGTTGCTATTTTGGGCAGTTCTTACCTATGGAATGGAGAAAACCACTTTCATTCGTACTTCTTGCCTTAGTACTGATTACGGTTATCTTTAATCGGGCACGTAAATACGGTCTAGTAATTTCCCATATTTACGCGATTGTTGTAGGTTTATTATCTTATGCAACCTTCACTGCATATTTACAGAATTTAGGACCAGAGGTATTTTTCAAAAATATCATTTTAGCAATTTCAGCGTTTATTGTTTTTGGGATTATCGGTTATTTCTTAATTGGTAATGCGGCTAGTATGGGGAAATATTTATTTGTTACTTTAGTTGCACTTATTATAGCAAGTTTAATCGGTATGTTTATACAAAATCCAATTTTCCATACGATTATAACCCTAGTAGGCTTATTATTATTCCTACTCTATACATTGTACGATTTCAATCGTATGAAACGTGGACAATTTTCTCCAAGAGAAATGGGTTTTAATTTATTTGTGAATCTGTTACACATCATCAAGTATGTATTAAGACTTGCAACTAAATTTAGAAAATAATAAAATTTTAATATTCAATTTGATGAAGACACCTTCAAAAATACCTTGTGAAATAAGAGGTTTTTTGAAGGTGATTTTTTATCTGATGAGATACTTTGATAAAACAACATTTTTAAATTTAAAAAAATACAATGCAACAATTTTAAAATTGAGTTTAATTAATGAAAAAAGTTGACAAAATTATTTGTTTTATACAAAATTATCTAAAGACAAAAAATACTTATTTAAATAATTAAGATATAAAGTGCCAACTTTAGCTTTTATGATAGAGTGACATTTTAATGCATGGCGTATGACAATATTTGAAAGAGGTTAAATTATGAAAGCGCAGTGCTTAAATATTATTTCTAAGGATAATTATCCTACGAAACGTGTAGCTGACGGCTTATTACTAATATTCCCTTTAAAAGGGATCACAGAGATACAACATTTTATAACAGATATTGAAGTTGAAAATGACTTATTTATAATCAATAACTCTGAAATTTTTACCATAAAAAGAAATGAACAAGCGATTAAGCTGTATATTGCGAGTGATTGGTTTTATGATCGTGGCTATGATTTTTTTGCGTATCAATATACATCTAACTTAATTCAATCCTCCAATGCGTTATTCCAATCTATACTTAGTTTAACGCAGCATCAATTAAATAAAACGTTAACTGAACCGTTATTCGAGTCCTACATGAATAACATTGTCGATATTATTGCTTCTGAAGCAAAAGTCGATATAAAATATTTGAAACAACAAACAGACTATTCATTTTATGGTATTACTGGCGAAATGTTGGATTATGTTAATAACCATTTAGATAAAAAGTTAACGTTAAAAGAAATTGCGAATAAACTTTTTATTTCTCAATCAAATATATCGACGCAATTTTATAATACGTTGGGAATGAGCTTTAAAACGTATATAGATACTTTAAAACTTTCAACATCGATATCTAGCTTGTTAACAGGAAAATCTACGATAAGTGAGGTATCCGATTATTATGGATTTAGCAGTTCTGCGATCTATAGTAAAAAATTTAAACATTATTTTGGTTATTCACCCAAGGACTATCGTCTACTTTCAAAATTGGATAAATCATTTCCTTTTACGACCGAGGATTATAGTACGAGAGCAATCGCTGAAATTCAGAATATAATAGCTGAACGACTTAACAAACTCAATGTTCAGAACAATTATATATGTATTGATCTGCAGCATATTAAAGAATCTACTAACGATACTATTGTAATTCAAATTCATAGTATAGCAGAGTTTCATCATTTGTTTGCAAATAAGAGTATGAATTATCTATTTGAAGGTACACAAAAAGTGATTGTTTATTGCATGATAGATCCGAGAAAGTTACAGGAAACATTTATGGATCAATCTCATGGCTTTATTAATTTTGTTTATCATGCAAATGTGAACCTTGCATTTCAAATTACTAGTAATGACGATGTTAATATCTATATCGACCAAATATATAGTCAATATCAAGCTTATTTACAAGCACATCCAGAATTGTCAGAAAAACATATGCATTCAGTGAGCTATATCTTTAATGTTGAGCGTATGTCTATCAAAGAAATTTATCGTAATATTATTAAAATTCAACAGTATAGAGAGCATGTAAAATTCGGAATTGATATTACGCATTTATTCAATCATCCTGAATGTTTTAAATTAATGGAGAAGCAGATGAAACGCATAGGATTTGATTATTTCTTTATAGATAATCATAAATTAACTTCTCCTTATTTGAGTGAAGATCATGAAGACTTGCTCACAAAACAAGTGTTTAAGTTTAGTAATATTAAAAAGATTATGAATGATATGGAATTGGAAGAAAGAGCATATTTTCTTTTGAATGTGCATAATAATTACTTATTAAATGATGACAATATGGAGATTATCGAAAGTCCTCCGTTACTTATGGGGATGTTTAAACAGATGCGTGAATATTTTACAGGCGTGGGGATAGATTTATTCCAGCAACAAGGTGAGAAAAATGCATTGTATTTATATGATCAAAAAGGCTTCCGCTCCGTTTTAGGTAATATGTATGAAAGAATAATGGAGAAAATGAGATATGAAGTGAAAGATTTTGAATATTATACGATAGTAAATCAACCAGAGAAAATTTCCGTTTTTGTAAATGATTGGCGCATAGGGGAAAGTGAAACTGCAGAGAATGAACCGCAAAATATACAAATACATTTAAATTTTAAAGATAAAGCATTGAAACGTCCTTACATTGTTTTTTATGAAAAAATAAATAGTACATTTGGAAATATCAATGGTATTATTGCGCCATCTTTAAGAATTAAACATGCATGGTCAGATGAATTAATTAGCAAAATCGATGAGTATAATAAACCGCATTTTAGTGTTATGCAACATCATTTTGAAGAAGAGAATTTGACCATTGATTTAAATTATAATACCGTTCACATCATTGATATTTATAAAAAGTAAAATATTATTATATTTTACCTCTGTAAAAAATGCGTAGCAAAATATAATTTATTGTTATTCGTAATTTTGACAAATCTATAATTATAAATAATAAGGACATAGACTTGTAATTTATGGATAATTGTATTGTATTGTTTACTAGCATTTGGAGGTGTAACAACAGTGAATAAGGACAAAAAAGAGCAATTTTTAAATATTTATAAAAAATATAAAAGTTTAATGCACTACATTGAATCAAACTACAAATTGACTATGAATGACGTTGCAATTTTAGAATTGATAGAGCAAAACTGTAGTGAAAATAACATGTTAATGCAACCATTTCTAAAAATTGCAACTACTGAACTTGAGTTAAGTAGGACTAAGGTACTTGCATCGATTCGTAGGTTGATTGATCAAGATAGAGTAAGTAAAATACGTTCAACTGAAGATGAGCGTAAAGTATACTTATTTATGAACAATGACAATGCACAAAACTATAAAACTTTATTAGATGATATTGAAGGATATGTTAAGTAAACGATAGTGTAATTTAATAACTTCAATAGTCTGAATAGCATATTAAAATAAAAACTACAGGCATTTACTTTATATGGTAAATATCTGTAGTTTTTATAGTTTGAAAAAGACTTGGGTTCAACTGATGTGCGTAAATCTATATTCTAAAGCAAAAATATTGTATAATATATCATATTAATAGATGTAGTAATCGAGAAAGCGAGATGAAATCATGGGACGTAAGTGGAATAATATTAAAGAAAAAAAGGCCCAAAAAGATAAAAATACAAGTAAAATTTATGCAAAGTTTGGTAAAGAGATTTATGTAGCAGCTAAATCAGGTGAACCTGATCCGCATGCCAACCAAGCTTTACGTTTAACATTAGAGCGTGCCAAAACTTATTCAGTTCCGAACCACATTATTGAGAAAGCGATTGAAAAAGCTAAGGGCTCTGGTGAAGAAAATTACGATGAATTAAGATATGAAGGTTTTGGTCCAAATGGCTCAATGATTATTGTTGATGCTTTGACAGACAATGTAAATAGAACTGCTTCAGATGTACGTGCAGCCTTCGGTAAAAATGGAGGCAATATGGGCGTATCAGGATCAGTCGCTTATATGTTTGAATATACAGCTGTATTTGGTTTTGAAGGCAAATCAGTAGATGATACATTAGAAGCATTAATGGAAAAAGATGTGGATGTCAGAGATGTGATTGATGAAAATGGATTAACTATTGTATACGCTGAACCAGACCAATTTGCACAAGTACAAGATGCATTAAGAGCAATAGGTATTGAAACATTTAAAGTTGCGGAATTTGAAATGTTACCCCAATCTGATATCGAATTATCAGAAGAAGATCAGGAACAATTCGAAACACTTATTGAAGTATTAGAAGACCTAGATGATGTGCAAAACGTATTTCATAACGTGGATTTGAAATAACATGAATCAGCACATACAAACTTGGATTTCACAATTACAATTGCAACCGCACCCAGAAGGTGGATATTATAAAGAAGTTATTAAAGGTACTACAGAAGATGCAAATCAAAGAGCTCAATATTCTAGTATTTATTTCTTATTAACGCATGACAATATTTCACATTTCCATCGTATAGATGCAGATGAAATTTGGTATTATCATGATGGTGACTCACTTACGATTCATATGATTCACCCTGATGGTAGATACGAACAAGTATCTTTAGGGAAGCATATAGAAACCGGTGACGTATTACAGTATGTAGTACCAAAAGGGACCATATTCGCATCATCAGTTGAAGGGGAAAATGACTACGCACTTGTTGGTTGCATGTGTCAACCTGCATTTGAGTTTGCACATTTTGAATTATTGAGCCAAAGTTGGTTGAACGAACAATATCCTAACTTAGAAGATATCAATATGCGTTATGCATTATCTTCCGAAGCTATTAAACAGAACAAATTTTAAATTCTATAAAAATTAAATTTGAGAGCCCGAGACATTACTTTGTGTCTCGGGCTCTCAAATCGTTAATACTGTTTCATTTTTATGTTATTTTGCAGTACCAAATACTTCTTTTGCAATTTCTACTACATAAGCAAGTTTTTGCCATTGTGCATCTTCCGTAAGTTTATTACCTTCTTCGGTAGATGCAAATCCACATTGAGGGCTCAAACAAATTTGATCTAATTTCACATATTGCTGAGCTTCTTCGATACGCTTAAGTATCGTATTTTTATCCTCAAGTTCACCAGTTTTTGAAGTGAATAAACCTAGTACTGCTGCTGATTTATCATTTGGGAAATAGCGTAAAGGTTCAAAGTCTCCAGAGCGATCATCGTCATATTCTAAGAAAAATCCACCTAAATTTTCCTGGAATAAATAAGGCGCTACTGGTTCGTAACCACCTGAAATTGCCCAAGTAGACTGGTAGTTCCCTCGACAAACGTGTGTTGTAATGAGTAAATCTTCTGGTAATCCTTGTACTGCTTCATTGACGACACGGAATGCAAGTTGACGTGCAGCTTCTTTTTCGTCTTCAGTGCGATCACGACCACGTGTTTTTTGAGTTCCTGATGTTAGGTTTGCCCAATAAACGTCATCTAATTGAATATAACGCGCACCCAGTTCATAAAATTTTAATAGGCTATCATGATATGCTTTGGCAACATCATGTGAATACGCTTCAATATCTGGATATATTGTTTCATTTAAAATGTTTGGATGGAAAAGTTGGTTAGGGCTTGGAATAGAGACTTTTGATGTCCCGCGGCCGTTTACTTTTTCATGTAAGAATTGGAAATGTTCAAAATGGGGGTGATTTGGGTTAAATGCAACCTTGTCTACAATCTTCACATTATGATTTCTAGTTTCAACACCTTCGAATTCTAAACCGTGTTCGGATGTATAGCCTTGAACACCTTCTAAGTTCTCTAAGAAGTCGAAATGCCACCAACTTCTACGAAATTCTCCATCTGTAATACTATGTAATCCTACTTCTAATTGCTTTTCGATGATATGTTCAATCTCTTCATCTTCAATAGCTTTCAGTGCTTGTGCGTTGATTACATTATTTTTGTAGTCTTGTCGTGCTTTTTTTAAGCGATCTGGTCGTAATAAACTACCAACATGATCTGCTCTAAATGGTCTATGGATAACTGTCATGGTTAGGCTCCTTTATTTATGGAATTTTCTGAAAAATATAGATAAAATTTAACAGACTTCTGGGGAATTGTCAATTTCGCTTTTACACTATGAAATATAGTACAATAATACTAATCAAATTTTAAAGTTAAAAATAAAAGACATCATTATAATTCATGAGATGACATGTGAGAAACAGTTTTATATAATAATGACAAGGAGTTGGTGACAGTGAAAGTAAAATATATCGATAAGCGTCACTGGCGTCGCATCATTGATAGAGAATACACAGAGGTCAAAGTGAACAATAATAAGTTTAAAGGTATTATTGGTTTAGTCACTATGAAAAAAGTTCGAGAGCCATTAGAGGTATCAGTTGTTGGACAAAACATTATTGTTGCTGATGACAACTATCAGTGGTTACAAATCTTACCTGAGAAAAAACGTTATAGTATTACAGTGATGTTAGATGACAAGGGCAACCCATTAGAATATTATTTTGATATCAATTTAAAGAATGTTACACAGAAAGGAAATGCACGTACGATTGATTTATGTTTAGATGTGCTTGTATTGCCAAATGGATCTTATGAACTTGTTGATGAAGATGATTTACAACGTGCATTGGATACAGGACAAATTACTAAGAAACAATATCATGAAGCATATGTAATCGCGCATCAGCTTATGATAAAAATTGATGCCGATTTTCCAACTATGCAAGACAAAATTATGTATTGCTATCATAAAATCAAACAGAAAACAAAAGGACAGAAACATAGTAAACATAAGCCGAAAATAAACAAACATAATACGCATAAACCCAAACAACATGCACATGATAAACATAAACAACATAAACATACATCAACGCATAAACAAGGACAACAAAAGTCTTCACATCATGAAAAGAGCAAATAAATGTAATGTAATTAAAGTGTAGTTAATACGAATTGCAAACGATGCGAACTACAAAAACTCATGTATTGAAAAGGCATATAAGTATATAAATAAACGTGTTATAGTGAATATTGCATGTATAATGGAAAACTTAGAAATGCATGTAATCAACACAAATAAAAATCAGATATATTACACGATAATTAACAGGGGCTTATAAAAATAGGGGGATAATTATGAAGATTGACGATTATCGCTTGTTAACTACTTTGGATGAAACAAAAACATTGAGGAAAGCAGCTGAAATTCTCTATATTTCACAACCTGCAGTTACGCAAAGACTTAAAGCGATTGAAAATGCTTTTGGCGTCAATGTTTTTATCCGAACTAAGAAACAATTGATTACGACGACTGAAGGTACAATGATAATTGAACACGCTAGAGAAATGCTGAATAGAGAGCGTTTGTTTCTAGATAAAATGCAAGCGCATATTGGTGAAATTAATGGAACAATATCAATCGGTTGTTCGTCTTTAATTGGCCAAACCTTGTTACCTGAAGTGTTGAATTTGTACACGAGACAATTTCCTAATGTAGAAATTCAAGTTCAAGTTGGTTCAAGCGAACAAATTAAAGCAAACCACAGAGATTATCATGTCATGATTATTCGTGGTAATAAGATTATGAATTTAAGTAATACACACCTTTTTAATGACGAGCATTACTTCATCTATCCTAAAAATAGGAATGATGAACTAGAAACAATGCCATTTATCGAATTCCAAGCAGACCCAATTTATATTAATCAAATAAAAGAATGGTATGGAAATCAAATTGGGCAAGATTACCACGCAATGATTACAGTAGATCAAGTGGCAACCTGTAAAGAAATGTTACTAAATGGTGTTGGCGTAACAATATTGCCAGAAATTATGATGAAACATCTAGATCGCGAATTGTTCGAATTTAAACGTGTGGATATTGATAGTAAACCACTCATACGTTCTACGTTTTTAAGCTACGATTCAAGTATGACACAGTTGCCCCAAGTAGAGTCATTTATAAATCTAATGATGGAATATGTTGAGTAATAAAATAGATATAGGTTTGATTTAAGTTTTTATTTTATAATATTGAAATTATTGCACTGATGAAGAAATATATTATTAAGAGAATAGAGGTTGTCTGCATGTTTAGTGCCTTATTACATATTAAAAACTACAAATTATTTGTAGTGAATATGATGCTGTTAGGTATGGGGATAGCAATTACAGTACCATATTTAGTATTGTTTGCCACAAATGATTTAGGTATGACTTCCACGCAATATGGATTATTGTTAGCCTTAGCTGCAATTAGTCAATTTATAATGAATACGGTAGTTGCGCGTTTTTCTGATACGCATAATATTAATAGAAAATTAATAATAATTGCAGCCTTATTTATGGGGGCAGTTAGTTTTTCAATTTATTTCTATATACATGAAATATGGATTTTTATAGCAATGTACGCTATTTTCCAAGGGTGTTTTGCGCCAGCGATGCCTCAAATGTATGCATCAGCACGTGAATCAATTAATGTTTCTGCATCAAGGAATAAAGCTAAATTTGCCAATGCAGTTTTGCGGTCTATGTTTTCATTTGGCTTTTTATTTGGTCCTTTAATCGGTGCCTTACTACTAAGTGCTAATGGATATTCCGGCTTGTTTGGTGGTACGATTACAATCATTATCTTCACCTTATTATTGCAAGTGTTTTTCTTTAGGGATATAAAGACAGAACACACAGTTTCTGATGTAAACCATGTTGAGACTACAGCTCCCAATATGTTAAAGGATAAGTCACTATTTGTTCCGTTTTTAGCGTTTATTTTACTACATATAGGGCAATGGATGTATACATTGAATATGCCACTATTTGTGACGAAATACCTTAATGAACCAGAAGGTTTTGTTGGTGGATTAGCAAGTTTGTGTGCTGGCTTGGAAGTGCCTTTTATGGTTATTTTAGGCATATTGTCAGCAAAACTGACAACACGCACCTTACTCATGTTAGGTGGTCTCTTCGGAGGGTTATTTTATTTTAGTATCGGTGTGTTCGAAAGTTTAGCCATGATGTTTGTAGGCCAAGTATTTTTAGCGATATTTTTAGCGATACTACTTGGTTTAGGAATCAGTTACTTTCAGGATATATTGCCAGACTTTCCGGGTTATGCCTCAACATTATTTGCTAATGCGATGGTTATTGGACAATTATGTGGTAACTTGTTAGGCGGTATAATGAGTCAATGGGTTGGTTTAGGAAATGTTTTCTATGTTTCTGCAGGATCTATATTTATAGGCATGATTCTCATTTTCTTTACTAAGGATCAAAAATTTACAGAAGAAAGTATGAGTAGTTAATAATGACAATTATTTTATGGTTATGTATTATAGCGGCATTTGTCTTAGCGTTTATCGGTTTAATTAAGCCGGTTATTCCATCTGTGCTTGTCTTATGGGTCGGTTTTCTAATTTATCAATTCGGTTTCCACAATGGTAACTTATCATGGGTATTCTATGTATCTATGATTTTGCTTACACTCTTTATAATCGTTGCAGATTTTATAATGAATCAATACTTTGTTAATAAATTTGGCGGTTCAAAAAAAAGTGAGTACGCAGCCCTTGTTGGTGTTATTGTAGGGTGCTTTGTATTTCCACCTATCGGCATTATTATTGTTCCATTTGCTGCGGTATTAATTGTAGAAATGATTCAAGAACCAAATTTTTCAAAAGCTTTAAAAGCAAGTTTTGGTTCAGTTGTAGCATTCTTAGCAAGTACTATTGCACAAGCGATGATCATGATTATTATGGTAGTATGGTTTTTTGTAGATGCATTACTAATTAATTAAAATCATATTTTGAGCTAATAGTTTCATCTTGAGAATAAAGTGAGCAATTCATTTAATTCTAAGAGTACTGTTAGCTCTTTTTTTGTGAAAAATTATCACTCAAAAATTAAATTAGAACGATTAAATACACATATAATTTTAATGAAAGCGCATTAATATAATAAATTAATAAAAAATTAAGCAATTGCCTTGTTTTCACTAACTTTATTTTAGTATAATCACAAACATGTTTAAAAAAAGGAATAGGAGGGGAGTCAAAATGAAATATCCAATAGCTATATGGATGCTTGCTATCGGTGCGTTTGCAATCGGTATGACAGAATTTGTAATTATGGGACTTTTACCAAATATTGCAAGGGACTTTGATGTAACTGTGAGTCAAGCAGGACAGTTAATTACTGGTTATGCATTAGGTGTTGCCATTGGTGGTCCAATCATAGTTATGTTAACGATAAAATGGAATAGAAAGTATCTCTTATTAGTATTAATGGGCATCTTTATTTTAGGTAATTTTGCTGCTTCATTTAGTCCGAGTTATGGATTTATGATGACAAGCCGTATTATTACATCATTAGCACATGGTTCATTCTTTGGTATAGGCTCTATACTAGCCGCAAATATGGTTAGACCAGAGAAAAGAGCAAGTGCAATGGCCTTAATGTTTATGGGACTAAGTTTAAGTAACATCTTAGGTGTGCCATTCGGTACATTGGTTGGTCAGAATTTCGGTTGGCCAATGACATTTATTGTTATTTCTATTATTGGAGCGATTGCTTTAGTAGGCATCATTATTTTTGTGCCAATGCAACGTGAAACAATTAAATCTTCAGTATTAAATGAATTGAAAATTTTAAAAGAGAAGCGTTTATGGCTAACATTAGCAGTAACATTATTCGGTTTTAGTAGTGTATTTGCTTATTTCACATATATTTCTACAGTATTGACTGATGTATCTAATGTTCAAGAACATCTTATTTCATACCTACTAATTATATTTGGTGTAGGTGTTACATTAGGTAATGTCGTAGGTGGTAAACTTGCAGATTGGAATTTAAATAAAGCATTACAGATGATATTTACAGTATTTATTTTATATTTCGTACTGTTATACTTTATCCAAATGAACGGGTTCTTAATGGTCGCAGGTATATTCTTCTTTGGTCTAATAGGATTTAGTATGAGTCCATCACTACAGTTCAAAAGTACTTTAATTTCAAAGGATGCGCCAACGCTTGCTAGTACATTGAATCAATCAGCATTTAATCTAGGTAATGCCTTAGGTGCCTTTATAGGTGGTCTAGTTGTTACACATTTACCAGTAGCGTCCCTAAGTCTTATCGCACCTATTTTAACAGCGATAGGTTTAATATTCTTATTTATCAGTGTTGCAGTTGAGAAAAAAGAGGGCATGACAACTTAAATTAATGCGATCATGGTTAATAAAAGTGGAATAAATAGAGATGTAACTTGCTATATACACTTGTACTATACTTGTTCAGAAATGGTAATAGACTTTAGAAATCATAAGTAGAAATATTTTAATTTAGCTAGATAATAAGTTAGATAAAATAAGAGCCTGAGACATATCGAGTTATGTCTCAGGCTCTTGCTTTTTTTAATATTAAAATCATGCTCTCACTAAATCATAACGAAGTATTTGCATCTTTATTAATATAGTGATGATCGATATACAATGAAATTGGAATAATTATGAAAGAAATAATAATAAATGTCCAATTACTTATGAAAATGTAAGGACCTACAGCGAGCGCTGCTTGAGGTACAAAAAATACATAAAATATCGCACATAACAACAGTATAATACTGATGTATGTCATAACCCAAGTCCAATGTGATTTAGTAAAGCATTGCATTTGTACAGTTTTAAAAATCATCCATATAAAAATGAAAATAATGCTAATACCCACGAGTAACATGATCGGAAATGTGTATATATATAGTCGTTTAGCACCGATAAAAAAGCCAATAAATCCTTTTAGGAAACAAAAAATACCAAAGAAAAGTAAAATGTGTTGGAAAATATATTTGAATATGTTGATGAGTGTCTCGTTCGGCAATTTTTTAATTTCTTGTTTTGCGTGTGATTTAGGATCATGATCAAAGAAATCCATAGCGAGCGTGCCTTCTTTTTCGGCTTGTAATAATTGAGTTAATATACGATTCAACATCTTTTCGGAATCATGGGGATTCACACTTAGATCCGCGCGTACATATGTCATATAGTTTTCGAATGTTTCTCTATCAGTATTGTTTAATCGTAGTGATTTTACATTATTTTCACGCATTAATCTTTCAGTAGATTTCATTTGAATTCCGCTACCTTTTTTATAGAATGTAAGAATAAGATATGGCTTATTATGACGAATATCACAATATAAATCAACTTAACTTTTTTAAAGGAGGAATTATGAAACAACTTTCACTATCGCAAAATCAATTTATAGAAGAAATTGCCAACATACATGAGCAACAACTTGAACAACAGTATCATGATTACAAAAAAACTAATTTGTCAGTCGCTTTGCGTATAGAAATGATTGAGCGGAGCTTGAAATTAGAAGCGGGTCGCATTTTAATTGAAACAGTGGATGGCGTTTTATTAGGATTTATATGGGGTAGGATTGAGGCAGATGGGTGTAAAGTTGTGATTGAAATGCTCTATGTCCATCCTGAATATAGACACCAGGGTATAGGTGGCAAATTGAAATCTTCCATTGAAGCGTGGGGGATTAGTCATGGTGTTCAAAAAATAGAAAGTACCGTTGCATATAGCAACAAAAAAATGATTGAAATGAATTTAAATATGGATTATCAGGTAGAGAAAGTAATTATGTCCAAAAAACTATCAGTAATTAATGAAGATAATAATAATTAATGATAAAATTAATATATTATAATGAAAAAGGAGTTCTTACATGAAAAGGTGTTTGGCACTCATATTAGCAGCGACAGTTACATTAACAGCTTGTGGTAAAGATGATGAAAAAGCATCATTGGAAAAAGATGTTGATAAATTAGAAAAACAACAAAAAGATTTGAAAAAGCAAAAAGATAAATTAGAAAAAGAACATGATAAGCTGAAGGATAAATCTGAAAGCTTAGAAAAAGATATAAATTCAGAGACTTAAAACGCATAGATTGTTGGATAGTCGAATGAAATAAGGAGAATGAAAAAATATATCTGTATAATATATAGAAATTAGATTTAATTATATTTTAAAAATACGTTGTAATATTTCCTAGGAAATCATTGTAATATAGTTTTACTAATTGTTATAATGGGTATCATTAAACATAATGTGGATTAGTAAATACGTATAAAAATGCAAAGAAGTTGAAATATAAGGGAGTTATTAATCAATCAGTCAGGCTTGAGTTAACGACTAGTTTGGAGTAAGTTAAATTTTGATAATTTCCTTACATAGAAAAGAGGTAATGAATATGCACGAACAAGATTTCAATTTATTAGAAGGCAGAACTATCACTTTACCAGAATTAGGTAGAGAAATAGAAAATATTACAGGTAGAGAAATAAAAGACTCTACAGGTGAAATTAAACGTGTGATCGCACACTTACCAAACTTTGAATCTGATACAGATACTTTTGTAGCTACTTACAGATTAAATCATAAAAATGATTTTATTGATGCAACATTCACTGCACCAAAAAGTGAACGCGGCCGTTTGAAAGAAGTTGCAGTAAACGTAGAATTGATTAGTTATATTTCAAGAGCTTAAATGTTGATTATTGATAGAATATGTAGGTAGCGCGATATGAATTGTTTCATAACGCGTTACTTTTATATAGAAATTTATTTTCCAGTATAGAGGTGTAACATATGACAGTTTATATTGAAACTGAACGTTTAAGGTTACGTGACTGGCGAGAGGAAGACTTGCTGCCATTTCAACAAATGAACGCAAATCAACAAGTTCGTAGATATTTCCCTAGTTTATTAAGTTATCGACGTTCAGAACACGATATGAATAAAATGGATGAAGTTATATCAAAATATAATATTGGCCTATTCGCTGTTGAATTGAAAGAAACGAATGGTTGGTTAGGTTTTATTGGATTGAATTATGTACCTAAAGAAAGTAAATATACATTTGAAGAGTTGCCGTTTTATGAAATAGGGTGGCGCTTAATCCCTGAAGTATGGGGGAATGGTTTTGCTACAGAAGGTGCGGAAGCTGTATTGGCATATGCTAAATCTCAAGGTTTAGAAGATGTCTATGCCTTTACTTCAGAAAATAACGCAGCTTCTAGAAAAGTAATGGAAAAAATTGGCATGAAATTATACGATTATTTTGAGTATCCTAATCTTAGCAAATATCATCCACTTAAAAGACATGTTAGATATCATAAAGATTTATCAAAAAACGTCTGAGCAGCGTTGTTTTGATAGTATACACGCTCATTCCTACAAATGCATAGCAAGTAAGATAAAGGCTGAGGCAAATTTAATTGTCTCAGCCTTTATCATCTTATTGAGTTAGTGATATGTCTAGATGAGTTTCGCTCAGGTAAACTTTGTATCCTTATCAACCCTAGCCATCTTTGCTTAAATGAGAAGACGACATCTTTTTAAATAAGTTAGATTTCTGTCTCGCGCTCTATTTATGACGATGGGATAAAACGTGTTCGGATTATTTCGCTTAATTGTTTTAAAGCGACATCGATGTCATCAGTATCGATATAAGCATACGAGAAACGGATACAATGACGCGCATGTTTATCATAGACTTCACCAGGATTAATTAGTATATTTTCTGTAATAGCTGCATCGAAAAGTTTTTTCATATCGATGGAGAACTTAAATTGGAACCAAATATAAAATGACCCTTCTGGGGTGGACCACGAACCTAAATTACTAAAATATTTGTTCAGAGCTTCTAAAAATAAATTTCTTTTAATTAAAAGTTTATCTTTTAGTCTTTTGAGGTGTTGGTCGTGATATTGTGGCTGTGTTAACCATTCTGTTGCGATATATTGTGATATAGAACTTGCGCCATAGTCATTTTGCATTTTTAAATCAGCTAAATGTGCCGCAACTGAAGGTTTGGCAACGATCCAACCGACACGCAAACCAGGACTTACAGTTTTAGATAAGCTGTTCAGGTATAAAATATTGTTATTTGTATCAAATGACTTTAAGGGTTTGGGACGTTCATGCTTAAAATATAAGTCGCCATAAATATCATCTTCTACGATAGGCATATCGAGTTGTTCGCATTGCATGATAATTTTTTGTTTTTCTTCTATTGAATAACAATGTTGTGTTGGGTTGTGTAATGTCGGTATACAATAGAAAATGCTGTTTGCGTATTGTGCTCGTGCTTTAAATATATTGTTAATATTACTTTTAATATCAGAAATGCTTATTTTCTGTATATCAGCTCTAATATTATGCCAAGTACGTATTGAATTTATATATGAAGGAGATTCAACAATTATTTTGGATTGTGGGATAAGTAAACCATCTGCAATTAGTTTTAAACCTTGTAATGCACCAGAGGTAATACAAATGTGGTCAACGGTACATGTGATGCCTAATTTCTCCATATATTGTACAACTGCTTCTCTAAGCTTGAGGTTGCCTTGAGGTGGTTCGTAATTAGTGTTTAACACATTAGTATTACACTTACTCAAAATTTCTTTGAACTGTTCATTAGGTATAAGATTGGGAGCAAGTTCACCAGTACCTAAACGTATCATGTTGGCGTGGAATTCTAATTTGTTTATTTGTTGAACAAAGTACTGATTATTCTTAGTTGTACTATTGCTAATATAGTTTTGCCAATTGATATTGTTTCTAATATAAGTATGCCAAGTGTTTCCAGATACATATAAGCGTTGTTTCTCTTTACCTTTTATTATCCCCTGACTTTTAAGGATATCGATTGCTTGTATAACGGTAGAACGATTCACTTGATATTTTCTGGCCATATCTCTTTGAGAAGGTAACTGCATGCCTGGTTCTAATGCTCCGGTATCAATTTGTGAAATGACATCATCAATAATATGTTTGTATTTTGGTTTGAACATAAAATAACTCCTATATAATCTGGTTGGTATTTTAATTTGCATCTGGTTGGTCCAATTTCTGTGCATATAGTATAGCATAGTCGGTATAGATGTAATAATTGAAGGAGCGTAGTTTTGTATGTTGCAACCAGCAGTTCATGGATTACTTTTGGCTTTAGGACTTATATTGCCTTTAGGAGCTCAAAATGTTTTTGTATTTAATCAAGGGGCTAATCATAAAAGTATCTACAAATCACTACCGGTAATAATCACCGCTGGTTTATGTGATACATTATTAATATTATTAGCTATTTTAGGGGTATCATTTATTTTATTGTCTTTGCCTATTTTACAGATAAGTATATATTGCATAGGCATGGTCTTTTTAGTTTATATGGCATGGTCTTTATGGACATCACATCAATATCAACTTCAAACATATCAACCTATGACTGCTAAAAAGCAAATAGGTTTCGCATTATCAGTGTCATTACTAAATCCACATGCAATTATGGATACGATAGGTGTAATAGGTACAAGTGCTGCAATATATGAAGGCGTGGAAAAGGTAGTCTTTGCCATTGTCACAGTATTGGTATCATGGATTTGGTTTTTCTTGTTAGCGATAGTAGGGAAGATTATAGGACATGTAGATAAAACAGGGAAATATATTGTGGTATTAAATAAATGTTCAGCAATAATTATCATTATCGTTGTATTGATGATACTAAAACAGTTAATAGCAATTATTTAAATTATAAACAAAGGGCAAGGAAGCGAATTTAAAATAATTTACTTCCTTGCCCTTGCTAGTTAGTCGTAAGTTCTAACGCCTAATGGTTTATAATGATTGATAGTTTCAAATAGTGATTCTGTTGTATCACATAAGGGTGCTAAAGTATCGTATTTAGCATCAATAAAGCCTTCTTCAATCATATGAGATAATAGGGATTGTAATGGATCGAAGAAACCGTTGATATTAAATACAGCAATCGGTTTTTGATGAATACCGATTTGTGACCAACTATACATTTCAAAGAATTCTTCTAAAGAACCAGCGCCACCAGGGGCCATGATAAATGCATCTGCTAATTCAGCCATTTTGTTTTTTCTTTCATGCATAGAGTCAACTAAAATAAGTTCCGTTAATTTCTTACTCGTTATTTCTTTTTCATTTAACATATTAGGCATAACGCCAATAGCGCTACCACCATGATCTAGTACGCCATCTTGGATTGCCCCCATAATGCCTACAGAACCAGCTCCAAAGATTAATTCATAACCTTTTTCGGCCATAGTTTTACCGAGCTGATAAGCTTCTGACATATACGAAGGGTCATTTCCTTTACTAGCGCCACAGTAAACAGCAATTCTTTTCATGTTTAATCCTCCTTGTTCAAGTATTGGTCTTGTAATATAGATGAAAATGCAGATTCAAATTTAACCAAATCTTGTTCTGTAAACGCAGAAGGGCCTTTTGTACGGCCGCCACTTTTTCTAAATTGTGCACTCGTATGCCTTTGCTCAAGTAAAGTGTCAATATTTTGGTGGTTATATACAAAGCCTTTATGATGCATGACAAGCTTTGTTTTATTAAGTAATAAACTTGCAAGGCCATAATCTTGCGTAATTACTAAATCATCATTTCCTGCTAGTTTAACAATCCTATAATCAACAGCATCTGGTCCATCATCGACATAAATGGTTTTTACATGTTCTGGTTGTTCTATAGTAGAAAAATGACTGAAACTACGAACGATTGTAACAAAAATGCCTGTCCCTTCAGTCAATTCAATAACTGAATTGATTACAGGACAAGCATCTCCATCTATAATGACTTGTGTCATTAGTGTTATTCGCCTTTATTTTCGTTGTTTTGTTTTACAACGCTTTTAGCAACGTAGTCTTTATATTTTTTGAATTCAGATAAGCGTGCTTTTTTATCTTTTGCTCGTACTTTATCTTCTTCTTTGTGGCGTTTGTCGATGTTTTTTTGTAGGATTTTATCTAGTTTTTGAATGTCTTTACGGTTTTCTTTCTCTAATTTTTCGCCTTTTTTCTCAGTTTCATCGTCAAGTTTGCCAGGTGTTAGTCCAACTTTCTCCATATGTTTGTTAGATTTTTTCATATCTTTAATACGCTGTTTTTCATTATCTTGACGTGCTTTTTCTTCTTCTTTATGACGTTTGTCGATATTTTTTTGAAGAATCTTATCCATTTTTTGAGCTTCTTTGCGATTTTCCTTTTCTAATTTTTCGCCTTTTTTCTCAATATATGCTGGATCGTGTTCTTTAGCGATACGTTTAAGTTCTCGTTTTTGATCGATGTCGTGTTTCTTATCTACTACATATTCTTTTGCATGAGATGATTTTTCTACGACAGTATCTTTAAATTGTACAGATTTATCTGCAACTGTTTTAGAAGCGTTTACGGTTGCATCGCTCGCTTTTTTAACGTCGGGGTGATCTTTAATTCGTTTACGTTCAACGATTAATGGTACTAAAAACACAGGAGCCACTGTGATTATTGTTTTAATTAATTGCTTTTTGTCCATATGCGTTGCCTCCATTTAATTTATACTATCTTCATATTACCCTATCATACATGAAAATAAACGGTAAATATAGCCTGAGTATAGGATTTATTAGGGAGAAACAGACTAATATTTAAGAAAAGAATAAAAAGCGGATAAACATCTAAGAAATAGAGAGATGTTTATCCGCTTTAATGTTCAAGCGTTTAAATTAGACTTTAAATTATTCTCCTGTGATACCTTGTCCAATACCAAAGCCGAAGTATAGAATGGCGATGATAATGACCAATATAATTCTATAAATTGCAAATGGTATTAATTTAATTTTACTAATTAAGTATAAGAAAGTTTTGATTGCAATTAATCCAACAATAAACGCGGCGATAAAGCCAAGAATATAGAAGCCAATGTGATTTAATTGAATATATTCCAAGTTTTTTACTAGTGATAAACCACTTGCTGCAAGCATGACAGGCACTGCCATAATAAACGTAAAATCTGAGGCAGCCTTATGATTCATTTTCATTAATACACCAGTAGAGATTGTTGAACCAGATCTACTAAAACCTGGCCACATCGCTATGGCTTGAGATAGCCCAATAACAAAAGCTTGGAAATAATTGATTTGGTCTACAGTTTGTGGATTTGTAACTCTTTTACTGTAGATGTCAGCAATAATCATATAAATGGCACCTATAAACAACCCAATCATTACTGTTGGTACACTGAATAGATATTTTTCGATAACATCATCAAAGAGCAAACCTAACACACCTGCAGGAATCATACCTACAATGACATGTAATAAGTTTAGACGTTTTGGCTTTTGGCCAATACCATCGATAGGTTCTGCTCTGTATTTACCTATATGTAACATTTCGAAATAACGCTCACGAAACACCCAAGCGCCTGCGAATACTGAACCTAGTTGGATGACAATTTTAAATGTAAATGCCGATTCAGATCCTAAAAACTCACTCGATTTCAACCACATATCATCTATGAGTATCATATGACCTGTTGATGAAACGGGCGCGAATTCTGTTAAACCCTCAACGATACCTAGAATGATACCTTTAATCAATTCAAGTATTAACATAATTTACCTACTTTCATAGTACTTATAAAATTTTGTGTATTTTCATTTTTTAATGATAGCACAATAAAAATGTATTATGCCACTTAAAAATGTGATTTTAGACTAAAGACGTATATAATTAATAGATAATAGTCATTTTAAAGGACATGTGTAAAGTTACAGTAAAATTTCAATTAAAATTATAAAAATTAATTATGTCTAAAATATGAAAACATCATGAAAAAATATATAAAACAATGAGCGAATTAATTTAATTTTTATACACGCAGTCTATAATGTGAGGTAGGTGATATTTGTGAAAAGATTAACAAGTTTGGCAATGCAATATAAAATATATCCTATCTTTATGTTTATAGTTAGTACACTTTTAGCAATTACAGTTGTAGTACAAAATATTTCTATTGCAGAAATATTAAACGCAATGTTATTAAGCACTAATCATGATTTATTAAATATATTAATGTTTACATTAGTAGTTTTAATAGCACGTGCTACATTTAATACTATAAATCAAATGATAGGCAATCAAATGGCAGCGAAAGTTAAGCGTGATTTAAGAAAGCAACTTATTATAAAGCAATCCAAAGATCCAATTGGTGTGCAAATGAACACTTTAACCGAAAGTGTTGATGGTATTGTTCCTTTTTTTAATAGTTATTTTCCACAAGTATTTAAATCAATGATGATACCATTATTAATAATTATTGCTATGTGTTTTGTTCATTTAAATACGGCATTGATTATGATGGTCACAGCGCCTTTTATTCCACTTTTTTATATCATTTTTGGTTTGAAAACCCGTGATGAATCTAAAGATAAAATGACTTATTTAAATCAGTTTAGCCAACAATTTTTAAATAAAATAAAAGGTCTCATCACGTTAAAACTTTTTAATAGAACTGAACATACAGAAAAGGAACTTTATGAAGAAAGTACTACGTTTAGAGATTTAACGATGCGTATTTTAAGAAGCGCCTTTTTATCTGGCTTAATGCTTGAATTTATTAGTATGCTCGGTATTGGTTTAGTTGCGTTAGAGGCTGGTTTAGGTTTGATCTTATTTCATAATTTAGACTTTAAGACAGCGGCAATTGCGATTATATTGGCGCCAGAATTTTACAATTCAATTAAAGACCTTGGTCAGTCTTTCCACACTGGGAAACAAAGTGAAGGTTCTAGTGATGTGTTGTTTGAAGTGTTGGACAAGGAGAATAAAGATCCTAAACCTCAAATTCAAATTAACTTAAATCAGCGTGCTTTGATTCGATTAGACCAAGTGTATTTTAAATATAAAGACAGTTCTATGTATGCATTAAAAGATATTAATTTAAGTATAAGAAGTGGGGAGCATATCGCATTAATTGGAAAAAGTGGCGCAGGAAAATCAACATTAGCGCAACTGATTGCGCAAAATTTGGAAGCTAGTGGTGGCACGATTACTTACAAACAGAAAAATTTAAATATAGGGTTTCTTAGTCAGGCTCCTTATATTTTCAATGCATCTATACGAGATAATATAACGATGTTTCATCAAGTAGAGGAAGCACAAATATTACAAGTTTTAGATGATGTAGAATTAAAAGAAAAAGTGTTATCGCTAAAACATGGTTTAGACACAAGCATAGGTGAAGGTGGAGAGATGCTCTCAGGCGGACAAATGAGACGTATAGAGCTATCAAGAATATTATTGGGGCACCCAGACCTATTAATCTTTGATGAGCCAGCAACAGGCTTAGATGTGAAAACTGAAAATGTAATACAAAATGTGATTGAACAACAGTTTTCTAATATTACTATGATTACTATTGCGCATAGAGCTCATACAATTAAAAATGCAGACAGACGTATTTTGATTGAACAGGGCGTTTTAAAGTCAGGCGATATCCGTAAATCAAACGACCCTCAACAAGGCGGTGATGAACATGAAACCACGAATTAAATTTAGTATAGATAAGGATTTAATACTATCTATTTTAGTTGGTGTAGTCGGTAGTTTAGTCGCATTAGGTATGTTCTTTTTAAGTGGTTATATGATTACTCAAAGTGCTTTAGGAGCGCCACTGTTCGCACTGATGGTATTGATTGTTTCAGTGAAAATGTTTGGATTTCTTAGAGCCGTAGCGAGATATATTGAGAGACTACTTTCTCATAGAACGACATTTACAATGTTACGCGATGTGAGAGTTCAATTCTTCAAAAAGTTACTACCAGTTGTGCCGGATGTTTACCGAAAATTCAATTCTAGTGATCTGATTGCACGTATGATTGGTAGAGTAGAGTCTTTGCAAAACATATATTTAAGAGTTTACTATCCGCCTGTAGTCATCGGTTTAACAGCAATCGTCACAATGGTTACGATATTTTATTTTTCTTATATACATGCAGTGATTATTTGTTTGAGTATGATTGCTACGTTAATTGTTATCCCTTGGCTAAGTGCTAAAAGAGCACGTATATTAAAAAGACAAGTAAATGAAGTCCAAAGTGAATTTTTAAGTCAATTTTATGACTATAAAGAAGGGTACGATGAATTAACACGATTTAATCAAACGGAATATTATAAAAAGCAAGTTATAGAGCAATTAGATGCGTATGAAAGCGTACAAGCTAAAGAACAACGTTTTCTATCGCTTTATGAATATAGCTTGAATGTTGTAGCGATGATTGCATTATTTTTCACTTTATACTTAGGTGTTGTTCAAGTACAAAACCAACAATTAGATGTTGTGTATTTGACGAGTATTGTTTTAATGATGTTAACATTATTTGAACAAGCGATTCCAATGAGTAACGTGGCTTATTATAAAGCTGATACGGACCAAGCATTAACTGATATTAATGAGGTGATTGCACATCCAACGACACAAGGTGATGAATCTATGCAAATGGGAACGTCCGATGCATTGCCTTTAATGCAATTACGAGACGTTGATTTCAAGTATTGGAACCAGTCCACACCTGTATTATCCCAGATTCGCTTAGTCATAAACCAAGGAGAACACGTAGCGATAGTAGGACCGTCTGGTTCAGGTAAAAGCTCTTTATTACAACTTATGCTAGGTCTATATCAAAGCGATAAAGGGGAAATACTTTTACATCAACAACATATTTCTAAAATAGTAAATGAAGCTAAATATAGTTATATCAATGCACTCTTACAATCCCAACAATTGTTTGATGGTACTGTAAGAGAGAATTTATTTTCAGAACAAGAAGATGATGCCCTTAGAGAAGTATTAGACCGAATTGGATTAGCGCACATTAATTTAGATAGAGTGATTACACTTTCTGGTCAGACATTATCTGGAGGAGAAATACAAAGGTTGGCTTTAGCAAGACTATTATTAAAACCTGCTTCACTTTGGATACTTGATGAACCAACAACTGCTTTAGATGTTCATCATACCAATGTAGTTATGGATTTAGTCCATAAGCAAGCTGAAACTTTAGTTGTAGCTACGCATGATTTAAGGTTGTTACCAAATTTTGATAAAATCATTGTTATGCAAGAAGGTGCTATTCTAGAAGAAGGTAGTTATGAAACTTTAGCTACCAAAGAAAATGGCTATCTACAACAAATGCTTAAGATTAATGCTTCATAATGTTATGAATCATTATCAATTCTAAATTTTGTGGTTTTAACTTGGCTTAAAATTACCAAAATAGACCTTACTTTCAATTTTACGGAGGGCAAGAATTTAAGGGTTTCTAAGTCGAAAAATCAGTGGTATTGCAAACAAGGATGTTTAAGATTTATAGTTTACAGTATGAAGTTTTATAATAGTCAAAAAAGAGCTCAAACACCAAAGTGTTTGAGCTCTCTCTTTAAATCAAGTATATTTAAGGAATCATTTTGATATATCTTTGACCTTTAATGTAGGTAGAAAAGCTTATTTTGCTTTTTCTTCAGTAAAGGCATCGATTACTTTTGCAAGTAATCTATTTAATTCTTTAGATTCATCTTCATCAAGAGAAGATGCAACTGCAACATCTTGACATGCAGTATCTAATTCTGGACGAATTGCTTCGCTCTTATCAGTCAAATGAATAAATACTTCACGTTGATCAACTTCAGAACGTTCACGTTTGATTAGATCAACTTGTTCCATTCTCTTAAGTAATGGAGATACAGTACCAGTATCAAGCGCCAATTCTGTAACGACTTTTTTGACATTGACAGGTGATTCACCCCAAAGAATAGTAAGTACTAAAAATTGTGGGTATGTTAGTTTGTATTTCTTAAAGACATTATTTGAGTAGTAGCGATTTACTTGTCTTTGAGCGTTATACAAACTGAAACAAAGTTGTTCCTTTAAATTAAGTGGTTCAGACATAAGTTCTCCTCCAGACATTCTATCCGTTTTCTTTACTTTGCATCGGACCTGAATCCGTCTAACGTTGTGTGTGACACTTCCTCAAACATACTTTTGCACTGTGCCATGCTAAAATATAGCGTGTATAAAGTTTAGAAGATATCTAATATTTTATCAAGTGAAAGATTAATTATACGAAAAAATTATCTTTTACACAAACATTTAAATTTATGAAATGAGTGAGATTTTTGAAAAATATTAAACAGCCTAAAATAGCTATTACCGTAGTAACAGGTTTTTTAGGTAGTGGGAAAACAACTTTTCTCAGTAATTATGTAAAATATTTACTAAATAAAAATGAAAACCCAAGTATCATCGTAAATGAATACAGCAATTTAGATGTAGATAGCAATGCATTAAGCCATGATATAGAGGTTGCATCGATATTAAATGGTTGCATATGTTGTGACTTGCAACGGGATTTAATAAAACAATTAAAACATTTTATTAACAAAAGTGCAATGCACCATATTATAATTGAGGCGACGGGTATCGCACACCCAGTTGAAATTATTGCGGCTTGCCAAGATCCTGAAATCGTTGAACACCTTGCCACACCGGTAGTTATAGGCCTAGCAGATGCGCCGAGATTTTTGGCTAGAGCCCAATATACTAATAGTACAATACAATTGATGGAAGAACAATTACAAATAAGTCATGCAATTGTGGTCAATAAAATGGATTTGTTGGAAAGTGTTGAGTACGATAAGATAAAAGAAATTGAAAAAATTAATCCACAAGCACCAAAATTTTATACATCATTTGCTGATTTAGATATGGATAACTTAGTTTTAACTACAGATGATAGTATGTCACCTTTAGGTCAATCAATGCATCATCATGGTATTAAGAGCATGCAGTATCAATTTACTGGACCAATTGATCGTCAATTATTCTATCAGTTTATTTTACGACTACCTGATAATGTTCTAAGATTAAAGGGATACGTCAAGTTTCACGATGCACCAAATGATATATATGAATTTCAATATGCATTTGGTTTGCCAGATTATGAAGTCATCGATACAACGATGCCGTTAACAATTGTATTGATTGGTGAACAAATAGATGAAAACCAACTGCGCAATAAATTGGATATGCTACAGTTCACTTGATTATTGAATAAAATAAAAAGGGTGTTGAAGATATATGAATAAAGTGAAAATTAATCAATACGTTTCTTTTTCGAAAGTAATACAAGGATTTTGGAGAGCGAAAGACTGGAACTGGACACCTCAACAATTAAATAGATATTTGAATGAATTAGTTGAAAGAGGTATCACAACTATGGACCATGCTGATATTTATGGCTCATACAGTTGTGAAGGTATCTTTGGTGAAGCACTAAAACTATCACCACAACTGCGCAATCAAATTGAGATTGTAACTAAATGTGGTATCGTATTGCCATCAAGTCCACTTCATGAAACAAGTGGGCATCGCTATGATCATAGTAAAGCGCATATTATTCAATCTGTTGATCGTTCACTACAAAACTTACAAGTTGAACAACTAGATGCTCTGCTTATTCATAGACCATCACCTTTAATGGATCCTAACGAAGTGACTGAAGCAATAAAAGCATTAGTTAAACAAGGGAAAGTTAAGTCATTTGGTGTTTCAAACTTCAATAAATCTGAATACGATTTACTAAGTAAATGTCTAGTTTGTGATAAGTTGCATATCACTTTAAATCAACTGGAAGTGTCGCCATATACTTTAGATGCTATTGAAAATGGTATCATTAATCATATGTATAAAGATGATGTTAAAATTATGTCGTGGAGCCCTATGGCAGGTGGTAAATTATTCGATTTAGCAGACGAAAAATCTGCTAGAATCATGGCAGTTGTTTCCCCTTTAGCACAAAAATATAATGTAACCTCGAACGGTATCATTATGGCATGGTTAAATAAACACCCGGCATCACTCATGCCTGTGTTAGGCACACACAAAATTGAACGTATTGATGAAGCGGTTAATGGCTTGAAGGTGTCACTGACAGATCAAGAATGGTTTGATATTTATACGGCTTCTTTAGGTCATGACATCCCGTAGTTTAAAGTTTGAAGGAGTAAAGATAATGAATACACAGAACGAACAGCATCAATTAAATCAACATAAGTTTCAACGTAATTTTATTAATTTTCCGTTTTTAGGTTTTGCCTTAGTCATTGCAATATTAAATATTGTGTATCCTGATATTAATATAATGATGACACTTTTTGGACTATTTTTCTTTTATAATGGTGCTATTTTATTCATAGCATTTATTAAACATTATAAACGTACAATTGTTTTAGCATTGATACTAACAATTTTAAGTATGATTCTATTTGGCTTATCAATGTATTTATATGCGTTAACAAATAATCTATTTTAATACTTTGTTTTAACGACCTTTAGGAGGAAATGAATGGAACAGTGGATAACGCATTTTATGGAGCAACATGGCTATTTAGGTATAGGATTATTAATTTTTTTGGAAAATATATTTCCTCCAATACCATCTGAAATTATTTTAACGTTTGGTGGTTTTATGACAACCAAGTCTGATTTAGGCTTTATTGGTGTGACAATCACTTCAACGCTTGGTTCTGTTATTGGTGCTATTGTTCTCTATGGTATTGGCGCCTGGATTGGTGAACGAAACTTATATCGCTTTGTAAATCGTTACGGTAAGTTTTTACGTGTGAAAACCAAGGATATAGATAGAACGATTAATTGGTTTGAAAAGTATGGATATTGGACAATTTTCTTTTGTCGTTTTGTGCCACTGTTAAGAAGTTTAATTTCTATCCCAGCTGGTTTAACTCGAATGAATATACCTTTGTTTATTTTGTTTACCACACTTGGTACGTTAATTTGGAATATCGTGTTGATTTATTTAGGACAAGCTGTGGGCGGAAATTGGCATGCAATTGTTTACTACATGGATATCTATTCCAAAATTATTTATTTCGTTTTAATTGTTTTAGTCATTTTTATAATTTGGAAATGGATTAAAAGGCAAAAAACACATAAGTAAATTTGATAATTTAACTTAACGAAATGAAATCGTTATCGGTAGTTAGAGATGATATAATTTAAGTAACGTAATCACGAGATTGTATGAGGGAGTTGCTTTTATGACAAAACAAAAAGTTTCAATTATCGGTGGTGGCAATACGGGTGCAACATTGGCTTTTATTGTTGCTCAACAAGAGTTGGCTGACGTTGTACTGATTGACCGTCCAACAAATGAAGGTCAAGTTAAAGGGAAAGCACTAGATATTTTAGAAAGTAGTCCGGTCTATGGCTTTGATGTAAATGTAAAAGGATCCGTTGATTATACTGATACAAAAGATTCAGACGTTGTAGTGATTACAGCAGGTGTTCCACGTAAACCAGGAATGAGTCGTGATGATTTAGTACAGGTTAATGAGGCGGTTATGCATGATGTTACAAAAGAAATAGTCAAATATTCACCTGATTGTAAAATTATCGTACTTACAAATCCTGTAGATGCTATGACTTATTCAGTATTAAAAGCTTCTGGATTTCCGAAAGAGAGAGTAATAGGACAATCCGGTGTATTAGATACATCAAGATATCTAACGTTTATTGCTGAAGCTTTAAATGTTTCTATTAAAGATATCAAAGGTTTAGTATTAGGTGGTCATGGCGATACGATGGTTCCGTTAGTAGATTCAACTAATGTTAATGGTGTACCACTTCATAAACTACTTGATGCACAACAAATTGAGGCAATTGTTGAACGCACGCGTAAGGGTGGTGCAGAAATCGTAGAATTACTCGGAAATGGTTCAGCTTATTATGCGCCAGCTTCAGCAGTATACAGTATGATTGAAGCGATATTGAAGGACCAACATAGATTACTGCCTAGTATTGCACTACTAGAAGGGGAATATCAATTTACAGATATATGCTTAGGTGTTCCAACAATATTAAGTTCAAATGGTATTGAACGTATTGTAGATTTAAATTTATCTGATGATGAATATGAACAATTAAAAGTTTCTGCAGAGTCAGTTCAAGAAGTTAAACAAGCATTAAAGCTTTAAAATTTATGGCATAATACTATCATTTAAATTAGTGATTTATATATAACGCTTAAGTTAAGGGTTGGGGCATAATAACATGCCTCAGCCCTTAATTTTGATAACGATAAAGTAGTAATAAAGATTCGTTAATATAGGTTTGCTCAGCTAATAAAAGTATGAAAACCTGACAGAATGTAGTTGGTTTATTTAGAAAAATGAATAGATTATTAATCACATTATCTTAATGGATGAACCAATGTATATACACATAAAAAGCTGTCGACAAATGCTTTGGACTTGTCGACAGCTGAGTTCTATTTAGGAAAGAATATAAATTATTACATATATTTATAGGTATGAGACCGTTTGTTTATATTCATAAGAATAAATGCTTCGTAAATCTATTAAAATCTAAAGACACAAATATATAAAGTTACGTATTCAAAAAATGTCAATATATACATATATTTCAATCTTAATTTTACGTTGATAGGAACGCTCCAATTTGGGTAATGACGTTCATAATAAAATAGTTGTAGATAAAATAAACCAATACCTAACGGGAACAACATCAATATAATGCTATGAAGATATGAAAAACCTACATCATGTAATAAGTGTCCGATGATTAATTGACATAGAATTAAAACAATAATGAGAACTAAAATATTCAAAGTCATTTTACGCTACGCACTCCTTTCGCAAATAGGAATATGATCACTTGTAATGCAATAAGTAATAAAATAAAACGTAACGTATCAGTATTTAAGCTCGAAGATACTTCATTAAAAATACGAAGCGGTTCATGAATAAGATAAACTGAATGTAGGCGTAAGAAGCGTCCAATAAATATACCGAGACCATTTAAGAACATCATAACTACAATAATTAATCTATTGAGCCAGAGATGTTGCGTGAATTGTTCCATTTCTAAAAACATTAGAATTAATAGGTAAATAGCTAGTAATACGGCAGATACAAGGAATGCAAAATATGCCCATTCACTAATTACTAAACCTTGATAGAAATTGAAATTAAACTGATTTAAATGTATTAAATCGGTAATCATATACAAAGTATTTGGTACCATCAAGACAAAAATAAGTGTGAAAATAATGAATAATGGCCACTCATATTTGTACTTTGGTTTAAATAAATTTAACAGTAAGCATAGTTCAAACGGCACATACGCTAGAAATAGATTAAGCGTCATAAATTGGAAATAATTATTGAAAAATATTGAAACTAATATCAATATAAGGAAAATGCTTCTAGCGATATAACGCGCTTGCATAAATACACCTACTTTCTTTTTAATTAAGCGCTAATATAATAGATTACTAATGAATTGTAATTTGATTGTACATGAGTAAATGCAATCTAAAAGTTATTTTGTGCTAATAGGCGAAGATAAATATTAACCTATGTTTTTGAAATATGAGACTACATGATACATTTTTTAAATATAAATTTCAATTATTAACTTAAGCTATACACGTTAAACAAACAGATATAACTCTGTATTAGCGTGTTGAAGCATGTGATTTATAGGAGGATAAATGCAAGTATAAAAGCAGAGATGTTTCTATTATATTGAAACACCTCTGCTTATGCTTACTACTCATCTTGTTGATTGAGCGACGTTTAATCTAAAGTTATATTTCTTACTTTGACTAACAAATTATAAATCTAACAAGTTTAATCCAATTGTTTCATTGTGTTTGCGGTTTATATCTAAATTTGTCATTGTGATTACAATTTCTGCTGTAGCAGAAACGACGGCTTTAGTTAAGTGTCCACTCAGTGTTTCATATTGGTTAGTTCCGAATGTCGCATGTAAATGCGCAAAAGGCTTTTCGTCAATATGAGAAATATTACCCATTAAACTGATGAGCTCTAAAGGTTCATCGATGGTTTTCTTTTCATAAGTTTTGGTTTCTAAATTATAGAAGTTAAGTTCTGCGCTAGCACACGCACCGATGCCACTAACTGTACCAAATTGCCCACCTTGTTCTGCTGCAATATCTGTTACTGCAGATACAATGTCTTCACCTTGTTCTAATACTAAAACAATCGTCTTACCATCTACTTGATAAATCATAGGAAACCCCCATTCTGAAAATTAAATACATCTTTATTATACAAGTTATAATTACGATATTATATGATAGTGATTAGAAAATAAATTTTTTATTGTCATTTCTCATGAAACTGTTATAAAATGTTCTAATATTAGGCTTGTTCTCGTATATTAGAGAATTGAAAGCCACTTTAAACAATTTATAAAAAGAAAGGAGCGAGCAACGTGAAGAAGCAGTTTATTATTTTATATTTTAATATTTTTCTTGTCTTTTTAGGTATTGGTTTAGTCGTTCCTGTGCTTCCTGTTTATTTAAAAGATTTAGGCTTAAAAGGTAGCGATTTAGGCATACTTGTAGCTGTATTTGCTTTAGCTCAAATGATTATCTCACCATTTGGTGGTACACTCGCAGATAAATTAGGTAAAAAGTTAATCATCTGTATTGGCTTAGGCCTGTTTGCGATTTCAGAATTCTTATTCGCTGCAAGTCATACGTTCTCACTTCTAATTGTTTCTAGAATACTTGGTGGATTTAGTGCAGGTATGGTTATGCCAGGTGTCACAGGCATGATTGCAGATATCTCTTCAGGTAGAGATAAAGCTAAAAACTTTGGATATATGTCAGCAATAATTAATTCTGGATTTATTTTAGGACCAGGGCTTGGTGGTTTATTAGCAGAAGTTTCACATAGATTACCATTCTATGTAGCGGGTTTTAGTGGCTGTTTAGCCTTAATACTTTCAATTATACTCATTAAAAATCCGAAACATGAAACGCAAGATGGATTTACTAAATATCAACCTGAGTTGCTAACAAAAATTGATTGGAAAGTTTTTCTCACGCCAATCATTTTAACGTTAGTATTAGCTTTCGGGTTGTCTTCATTTGAAACACTGTTTCCACTTTATACTGCAGACAAAGCACAATATTCTCCTATTGATATCTCGTTTGCTATCACAGGTGGCGGTATTTTAGGTGCAGTATTTCAAGTATTCTTCTTTGATAAGTTTATGAACTATTTTAAAGAATTAACGTTTATTACTTATTCATTACTATATTCAGCAATTATTCTACTAGCATTAACTTTTGTTCATGGCTATTGGTCGATCATGTTTATTAGCTTTATTGTTTTTATTGGCTTTGATATGATTCGTCCAGCCATTACAAATTATTTCTCGAATATAGCAGGTAATAGACAAGGTTTCGCAGGTGGATTAAATTCTACGTTTACTAGTATGGGGAATTTTATCGGTCCATTAGTTGCAGGTACATTATATGATATTAATTTTGAATTTCCATTATACATGTCGATATTCGTTATGGTTTTAGGTATGTTCGTCATCTTTATAGAGAGTCAGCTAAGATCACGCGTCAGAAAAACATAATTCAACGTAAGAAAGAACGAATAGATTATAATGTGAATGATATGTCCAGATCCTATATATGTTATAGGTGTTAGTGATATTTTTTGAAATAAATTTTGTTTTTAATAAAAGCGGGACAACAAAAGCTAATCACAGTCAATAGCTTTCGTTGCCCCGCTTTTTTACATAGGAATTTAATTGTATCAGCGGTGATATTTATATTATTTGTGTCGAATAAAGTGGTGAATATGACACTTGTATTAAATAAGATAGGCTTTACGTAATAAACATGTAATAAAGGTTACGATTCTTTTAAATTGTGTTCTATATAAGTTTTTCGTCAATAATCTGTGATAACATGATAGGAAATGTAATAATTGTAAGTAAGGGGATAAACTTGAAAAATTTAATTTTAACTATCATGGCTTTCCTTCTCGCTTGCTGTTTAGCTTTTCTTCTTTTTATAGCTACAAATCAACAAGCCTTAGCCAAAGTTCATGAAACCATTTCTAGTTTTTCTGTTGTGGATGAAATTGCAGAAGCTAAAGATGTAACTAAAGAAAAAAGTGAGAATCCGATAAAAGCAGCAACGAAAGAAGAAACAAATAAAGAACCATATAACGCTGAAAACTATAAACCGATTGCCAAATTGACAACACATGATTTAAAAGATGACGAAATTGGAAAAGCAAATTTACCTCCATTTTCCAATGCATTAAAAAAAGCACAAACAGTAGTGGATAAAGATAATAATGATTCAAACGCCTATAATGATTATGGTATAGATACAACATGCCAGGGCGCTCATTATTACATCTTTACATTTGAAAATAAAAGTAAGCCAAATACGTACTATCGCGTAACTGTAGATGAAGATAATAAAGCAAATGTTTTTGATAAATCTTATCAAATCAAACAGCAAAATGATAAACCTAATATCTCTCCTCAAGAATCTGAGGTTATAGCGCAAAAATATGCTATTGATGAACTAGGTCAAAATGCAGTATTAAAAGATGTAAAAGAATCGAAAGATGGAATGTTTTATACTTTCCATGAATATAAGAAGGAAAAAGACTATAAAGTTGTTGTGAATAAAACGGGAGATGTCATTCGCCAACCAGCACTTGATTAATCCTTAAAAGGTAGCCACACAAACGTTAACCCGTGACGTTTATGTGGCTCTTTTTTTACAAATGAAAAAAGTATTAAGTGAAACGTTTCAATGTTATGATAATATTAACGATTAAAATGAATAATGAAGCGTAGATTATATTCAATCAGTATATAAATTTTGTTTGAGAAAAGGATGAGCGTTTTGAGGAAAATAAAGAAAGCAATCATACCAGCTGCTGGTTTGGGTACGAGGTTTTTGCCGGCTACGAAAGCTATGCCGAAAGAAATGTTGCCAATCTTAGATAAACCGACAATTCAATATATCGTTGAAGAAGCGGCTCGTGCGGGTATTGAAGATATTATTATCGTAACAGGTAAACATAAAAGGGCTATCGAAGATCATTTTGATAATCAAAAAGAATTGGAAATGATTTTAGAAGAAAAAGATAAGCAAGCGTTACTTGAAAAAGTAAAATACTCTACAGAGCTTGCTAATATATTTTATGTTAGACAAAAAGAGCAAAAAGGATTAGGACATGCAATTTATTCCGCACGTCAATTTATAGGCAATGAACCTTTTGCAGTATTATTAGGTGATGATATAGTCGAATCTGACACGCCAGCGATTAAACAATTGATGAATGCATACGAAGAAACTGGGAAATCAGTGATTGGTGTCCAAGAAGTTGAAGAAAACTTAACGCATAGATATGGCATTATCGATCCTATGAAAAAGTCAGGTAGAAAATATGAAGTGGCGAAATTTGTTGAGAAGCCAAAACAAGGTACAGCGCCTTCTAATTTAGCCATCATGGGACGTTATGTATTGACTGCAGATATCTTCGATTACTTAGCGACGCAAGGTAAAGGCGCAGGTGGTGAAATCCAACTTACAGATGCAATTGAACGTTTAAACACTGACGATCAAGTTTATGCTTATGATTTTGAAGGTGAACGTTACGATGTTGGTGAAAAATTAGGATTTGTGAAAACTACGATTGAGTATGCTTTGAAAGATGAATCAATGCGTGATGAATTAGTAGATTTTATTAAACGTTTGAAAATAGATTAAATCCTTGCGCTAAAATCATTCAAACATCATAGATAAGGATAAAATCCGAGCATTTGTGCTGTAATATGTATCGACTGAAAGCGTTGATATACTATGAGGTGATGAAATGAAACAAAAGAAAACAAACGCGATGCGAATATTAGACAGACAAGCTATAGCTTATAGCGTGAATACATATGATATTAGTACACAACATATGGATGGGGAACATGTAGCACAAAAAGTAGGTGTTGACCCAGATCATGTATATAAAACACTTGTATTAGAAAATGCAGCGCATGAGTACTTCGTATTTATTATACCAGTAAATAAAACATTAGATATGAAAGCAGCAGCCCAGTCAGTGGCAGAAAAAAAGTTAAGCTTAATGCCGCTTGATCATTTAAAAAAAGTTACTGGTTATATTAGAGGTGGTTGTTCTCCAATAGGAATGAAGCGTCAGTATCCAACAGTAATTGAGCAAAATGCTGAAGCATTAGATTCAATATATATAAGTGGTGGAGACCGAGGTGTTCAAATTAATATACATGTAAAAGATTTAATTGCAATAACGCAAGCACAGGTAATGCATATCACACAAGAGACAATGTAACAGGGATATAACATTGTGATTGAATAGATTTAATATACAAGTTAAAGTGTACTAGCCAGAAATTAGCTTTTTCTACTATAAAAGGTATGAATGTTAAAGCGTTTATTAACGGTGTATGTTAAGTCACTTTATAACCTCTATTTATAAGGTACTTCTTTAATTTACTTTAGCTGTATTTATTAAATGATACGTAACACATTATTTTAAAAAAGTATTTAGGTGTAAAATTACATATGGATGCGATGTAGTTTCAAGAGGCTCTTGAGGGAACAGGACAAACTGAACTACAGGCTAAATCGGTCTCTTAAGAAAGTGAGTCAACAATACGAAGTATTGAATATAAAAAATAGCACTCAGATGAATTGAATAAATTCATCTGAGTGCTATTTTTCTGTGGTTTATGTTCCAAGACCATGTTAAAAATGATGTTTATATTTGAGAGGGGTTTAGGTACAAATCTTTCTTTTATTAAATTTAATGTATACAAAATTAAAGCAGGAACATATATTAAGAACAAAATATAACGTAAATATGAAATTTCCAACTAATAATTGACTGTTTTTGATTGTTTTTGACAAAAAATGATTGAAAAAAGAAAGCGGAAACATTATAATGACAATGAGCTGAGGTGAATGTATGATAACGGAAAAGCGCCACGAGTTAATTTTGACTGAATTGTCAAAAAAAGATTTTTTAACATTACAAGAATTAATCGATCGAACTGGCTGTAGTGCCTCGACAATTCGCCGTGATTTATCAAAGCTACAAAATTTTGGGAAATTAAAAAGATTGCATGGAGGCGCGACACTCAATCAATCATCAGTGTTAGAGCCTAATCTGGCAGATAAACGAGGTACTAATTTAAAAGAAAAACAAGAAATTGGCAGAATCGCTGCGGGTCAAATTGAAGACTGCGACTGTGTGTTTTTGGACGCAGGATCTACTACACTCGAAATGATTCCTTTTATTAACGCAAGTGACATAATCGTAGTGACAAATGGTCTAACGCATGTTGAAGAGCTCCTTAAATATGGGATTAGAACTTTGATAATTGGTGGGGAAGTTAAATCCACTACATTTGCTACAGTCGGTGCGAGCGCATTAGAAACATTGAAGCGTTATCGCTTTGACAAAGTATTTTTGGGAATGAATGGTATCGATTTAAAATATGGTTTAACAACACCTGATGAACAAGAAGCCATCATTAAGCATCATGCCATGGAATTAGGAACACAAGTTTATGTATTAATCGACCATGCTAAATATGAAAAAGTTTATTTTGCTCATGTCCCGTTAGAAGCTAATGTATCACTTATTACATCTAACAAGGCAATGACAAATAAATATTTTAGATTATTTGCTGAGAAATATAACTTTATTGGAGGAACATTATGATTTATACAGTTACATTTAATCCTTCTATTGACTACATTATGTTTGCAAGTGATTTTGAACTTAATGGGTTAAATCGTGCTACAGAAACATATAAATTTGCTGGTGGCAAAGGTATTAATGTTTCCAGAGTATTAAAGACGTTAGGCGTACAATCTACTGCACTTGGTTTTGCAGGAGGCTTTCCAGGACAATTTATTGTAGACACCTTAACAAAAGCAAATATTATCACTGATTTTGTCCAAGTAGATGAGGATACGAGAATTAACGTTAAATTAAAAACGGGTGAAGAAACTGAAATTAATGCACCAGGTCCAGAAATTTCGAATATGCAGTTTGAAACGTTATTATCGCAAATCAAAGAGACAACCGAGAAAGATACAGTGATTGTTGCTGGTAGTATTCCTAAAAGTGTGCCTAATGATGCATATGAACAAATAGGTAAGATTACAAAAGCAACAGGCGCACAACTAGTCGTAGACGCTGAAAAGGATTTAGTTGAATCTGTATTAAAATATAATCCGTTATTTATTAAACCTAATAAAGATGAATTAGAAGTAATGTTTAATACTACAATTGATTCTGATCAAAAAGTAATTCAATTTGCACGTGAAATTTTAGCAAAAGGTGCTAAATCTGTAATTATCTCATTGGGAGGAGAAGGAGCCGTATATGTCGATGAACAATACAGTTATAAAGCAAGTGTACCAAATGGTCATGTTGTAAATACTGTTGGCTCTGGAGATAGTACGGTAGCAGGCATGGTTGCAGGTTTAGAAGCTGGTCTGACAATTGAAGAAGCATTTAAACAAGCTGTGTCAGCAGGTACTGCTACAGCATTTAATGATGATTTAGCTACGAAAACTGCAATTGAAGACATTAAAACACAAGTTGTGATTACGACACTAGACGGGAGTGAATAATATGAGAATTACCGAATTATTAACAAAAGATACAATTGCAATGGACCTTTCTTCAACAGAAAAGAATGGTGTCATTGACGAACTAGTTAATCAATTAGATAAAGCTGGAAAACTAAATGATGTGACTGCTTTTAAAGAAGCAATCCATAATCGTGAATCTCAAAGTACAACAGGTATTGGTGAAGGTATAGCGATACCTCATGCTAAGGTTTCAGCAGTTACTACACCAGCAATTGCATTTGGGAAATCAAAAGCAGGTGTAGATTATCAAAGTTTAGATATGCAACCAGCACAATTATTCTTTATGATTGCTGCACCGGAAGGCGGAGCACAAACACATTTAGATGCATTAGCTAAATTGTCAGGTATTCTGATGGACGAAAAAGTTCGTGAATCATTACTTCATGCCAATTCACCTGAAAAAGTATTACAAATTATAGATGAAGCTGATGATGAAGCAACTGAAGAAGAAGCATCTGAAGAGGCGGCTCAAGGTATTGCCACAGATAATGAGAATTCAAGTGAACCATACGTTTTAGCAGTAACAGCATGTCCAACAGGTATTGCGCATACTTATATGGCACGTGACGCTTTGAAAAAACAAGCTGAGAAAATGAATGTTAAGATTAAAGTTGAAACAAATGGCTCAGGCGGCATAAAAAATCACCTTACAGATGAAGATATTCAACGTGCTGCAGGTGTTATTGTAGCCGCTGACGTACATGTTGAGACAGATCGTTTTGAAGGTAAAAACGTTGTAGAAGTACCGGTTGCAGATGGTATAAAACGACCAGAAGAATTAATTAACTTGGCGCAAGATACATCTCGTAAGCCATTTGTAGCGCGTAGTGGCAATAAGGCGAGTGGTCAATCAACAAGCAATGAAAAACAAGGTGTTGGTAAAACGATATACAAACATTTAATGAATGGTGTATCTAATATGTTACCGCTTGTTATTGCTGGTGGTATTTTGATGGCAATTGCGTTCTTATTTGGTGCTAATTCTTTTGATCCAAAAAGTTCAGAATATAATGCTTTTGCTGAACAATTATGGAATATAGGTAATAAGAGTGCATTCATGCTAATTATTCCGATACTTGCTGGTTACATTGCGCGCAGTATTGCAGATAAACCAGGATTTGCAGCAGGTCTTGTCGGTGGTGTCCTAGCAAGCACAGGCGATTCAGGATTTATTGGTGGCATTCTTGCAGGTTTCTTAGCAGGTTACTTAACATTAGGTATTAAAAAATTATGTTCAGGTATGCCTCAATCATTAGAAGGTTTAAAACCAACACTTATTTTCCCAGTACTTTCAGTTACAATCACAGGATTATTAATGATTTATGTCATTAATCCACCAGCATCATGGCTGAATAATACATTATTGAACGGATTAGAAAGTTTATCAGGTACAAACATCATGTTACTTGGTTTAGTTGTTGGTGCAATGATGGCCATTGACATGGGTGGTCCATTTAATAAGGCTGCTTATGTATTCTCTGTAGCAGCGTTGACAAGTGGTAATGCTGCTCCGATTACGGCAGCAATGATTGGTGGTATGGTTCCTCCAATTGCTATTGCAACAGCAATGGTTCTCTTCCGTAAGAAATTTACAAAAGAACAAAAAGGTTCTGTACTACCGAACTATATCATGGGCTTATCATTTATAACGGAAGGTGCTATTCCATTTGCAGCTGCTGACCCAATTCGAGTTATACCTTCAATGATGGTTGGATCTGGTGTGGCTGGTGCTATTGCGTTAGGACTTGGTTCTGCAATTCAAGCACCACATGGTGGTATTATCGTTATATTAGGTACAGACTTTGGTCACGTACTTCAATCATTAATTGCAATTATTATCGGTTCATTAGTTGCAGCAATTATCTACGGTTTATTAAAACCTAAGTTAACACAAGACGAAATTCATACTTCTGAAGCTATGAATGATTAAAATATACGTTTGATAGCAATTAAGAAAAGCCAGAAAATACTCATTTAATTGAGTTCATTTTCTGGCTTTTTATATGATATGACTAGAAGTGAAAAGTTTTGAATATAATTAAGTGATTGAATTTGGTAAAATATTAATAAAGTTGCAAAGAAATTAATGAGATTAAATTAACGTAAAGAAGGTAGAAAAATGAGTGAATATGTTATTGCAAATGGACGCATTTATACTGAAAACGAAACGATAGAACAAGGCTACATTTTGGTTGAAGATGGCAAAATTATACAAATTACTGAAGGTGAATATCAAGGAGACTTAACAACCATAGATGTAAAAGGGCAACATGTGTTACCTGGTTTTATTGATATACATATGCATGGTGGCTATGGCGAAGACGCTATGGACGCTTCATTTGAAGGTTTAAAGCATTTATCAGAATCATTATTATCGGAAGGTACAACGAGTTTCTTGGCTACAACAATGACGCAGTCTGATGACAATATTATCAAAGCTTTAAAAAATATTGTGAACTATCAAGCACAACAAGATTCATTAAATGCAGCTAGTATTGTAGGGATACATCTAGAAGGACCATTTATATCTGAGTATAAAGTAGGTGCTCAAAATCCAGCATACGTTCAACGTCCTTCAGTTGAAAAAGTACAACAATTTCAAGAAATTGCTAACAATCAAATAAAAGTAATGACATTTGCACCAGAAGTAGAAGGTGCAGATGAAACCTTATCAACATTACATGATCAAATTAATTTTTCTATTGGTCATACAGTGGCAACATTTGATGAAGTAAACGAAGCGGTAGCACATGGTGCGAAGCATGTGACACATCTTTATAATGCCGGTACAGCATTCGAACATAGAAACCCAGGTTTATCTGGTGCTGCTTGGGTAAACGATGAGCTTAGTACAGAATCAATCGTTGATGGCATTCATTCACATCCCGCGTCAATAAAAATAGCCTATAAACAAAAAGGGAATAAACGTTTCTTTTTGATTACTGATGCTATGAGGGCAAAAGGTATGCCAGATGGTGAATATGATTTAGGTGGACAGAATGTTATAGTTAAAGGTTCAGAAGCAAGACTGACGTCTGGTGCGCTTGCAGGTAGTATCTTGAAAATGAATGAAGGCTTAAAGAACTTAATTGAATTTACAGGAGCGTCATTAGATGACTTGTGGCGTGTAACGAGTTTAAACCAAGCAATTGCATTGAAGATTGAAGGTGACAAAGGAAGTATAGCTATAGGGAAAGACGCAGATATTGTAGTTGTCGATGATGATATTCAAGTTTTAACAACTATTAAATCAGGTAAAGTGCACAACTTTAACTCATAATTGCTGTGGCTAAAAAATTTTTAAAAATTGACTTTAACATAGATTTACGTTTCAATAATGAATTAGAATAACGAAATTATTGATTGCAAAAATTACAAGAAATGTTCATTTTGTGATAAGATAAAAGAAATGCGTATTTTTAGGGAGGTGTCACAATGGGAAGGATGTAGTAAGTCAAAATGTAATCATTAATAATATAAATACTTATGTTCGGTCACCTATTGTGACACGATATTTTGGAGGTGAATCCCTAGAAATAGGGAACTAATTGGAAACTGTGACCATAATGAATTTAGTAATATTTTTTCTTTTAATAGCATTAACAACGGTATTCGTAGGCTCGGAATTCGCTTTGGTAAAAGTCCGCAGTTCTAGAATTGATCAACTTGCATCGGAAGGTAATGGTAGCGCACGTGTAGTTAAAAAAATGATTAAAAATCTGGACTATTATTTATCTGCATGTCAGCTCGGTATTACCGTAACATCTTTAGGATTAGGTTGGTTAGGTGAACCGACTTTTAATAAACTATTGCACCCGTTATTCGAAGCGCTCCATTTGCCAGATCCGTTAACGACAACAATATCATTTATTGTTTCATTTATTATTGTAACCTATTTACATGTAGTGCTCGGTGAATTAGCACCTAAAACGCTAGCAATACAACATACTGAAAAATTAGCACTGTTCTATTCAAGACCATTATTTTATTTTGGTGTTATTATGAAACCTTTGATTTGGTTAATGAATGGTTCAGCGAGAATGATTATTCGTATGTTTGGCGTTGATCCTGATGCTAATAATGACGCAATGTCAGAAGAAGAAATAAAAATAATAATCAACAATAGCTATAATGGTGGAGAGATTAATCAGACTGAATTAGCTTATATGCAAAATATCTTTTCATTTGATGAAAGACAAGCTAAAGATATTATGGTGCCGCGTACGCAAATGATAACGATGAATGAACCATTTAACGTGGATGAATTGTTAGATACAATCAAAAAACATCAATTTACGCGTTATCCTATTACAGCTGATGGCGATAAAGACCATGTAAAAGGTTTTATTAATGTGAAAGAGTTTTTAACTGAATATGCTTCAGGTAAACAAATGAAAGTTAGTAATTATGTACATGACTTACCTATGATTTCGGAAACAACACGTATTAGTGACGCATTAGTCCGTATGCAAAGAGAACATGTCCATATTTCTCTTATTATAGATGAATATGGTGGTACAGCTGGTATCTTAACAATGGAAGATATCTTAGAAGAAATTGTTGGCGAAATTCGAGATGAATTCGATGATGATGAAGTCAACGATATTGTGAAAATAACTGACAGTAGATATCAAATTAATGGCCGTGTGTTATTAGATGATCTACAAGATCAACTAGATATTGAATTTGAAGATTCAGAGGACATTGATACGATTGGTGGTTGGTTACAGGCACACAATACGAATTTACAACAGAATGATTATGTTGATACAGAATATGATAGATGGGTTATTTCTGAAATTGATAACCATCAAATCATTACCGTTATTTTAGAATTAGAATATCATAAAAATAGACCAACACTAGAAGAAGAAGTCGAGGAAGAAGAAAATAATTAAAATGCATCTATTAATTTAGAAGTGTAACATTAATGATGAAGTGGGAGAGAAATCAATTTTTGATAAAATGATTTCTCTCCTGTTTTTTAATTAATAATAAAACTAAAAATGATTCGTCGAAGGCGTTTTGGTTCATATTGAGGCTCCGTATTTCAATAGACTTTTCTTAATAGGAGAACTCAATATACAGCAAGTAATCAAGTTTAAAAGGCTAACATGTTGTGCGCTGTTAAAGATAAAAGTGATAGATAGTATATTTTTATATCTAAGCGTATTAAAATAAAGATATTACTTATATAAATAAAGTAATCAGAAAGGGGATTAACAATGATAGAAGACGTATATTATTTGAATAATGGATACCCAATGCCTAAAGTTGGTTTAGGTGTTTATAAAATTACAGAAGAAGAGATGGATCAAGCTGTGACAGCAGCGTTAGAAGCTGGGTACCGTGCGTTTGATACAGCTTATTTCTATAAAAATGAAATTGCATTAGGTAATGCATTGAAAAAATCAGACGTACCTAGAGAAGATCTATTTATTACATCTAAATTATGGAATGACTATCAAGGGTATGATCAAACGATTGAATTCTTTACCAAATCAATTGAAAACCTTGGTACTGATTACTTAGATTTATTCTTAATACATTGGCCATGTGAAGCGGATGGGTTGTTTATTGAGAGTTATAAAGCAATGGAGAAATTATATGAAGAGGGACGTATCCGTGCCATTGGCGTATGTAACTTTAACCAACATCATTTAGAAAAGCTTATGGAAGCAACTGAAGTTGTACCTGCTGTGAATCAGATAGAAGTGCACCCTAATTTCAACCAACAAGCATTACAAGAATATTGTGATAGCCATGATATTGCAGTTACTGCTTGGATGCCGTTAATGCGAAATAGAGGGTTGCTTGAATATGATGTCATTACAAAATTAGCTGAACGTTATAATAAAACACCAGCTCAAATTGTACTACGTTGGCATCTAGCGCATAATAGACTAGTGATTCCAAAGTCTAAGACGCCTGAACGTATTAAAGAAAATTATGATATCTTTGATTTTAATTTAGAACTTACTGATATTGCTGAAATTGATAGCTTAAATAAAGATGAGCGACAAGGCAATAATCCTGATAAGGTTCGTATAGGCACATTAAAATAATTTTGAAAGAGACTATGTATTCAATTCATTTCTGAATACATAGTCTCTTCTTTATTGTGTTGATGGTTTTTATTTTCAAATAATGGAAATAATTGATAGACTTAAAGTAACAATTTATAACTTTTATAAGTTTATATTTCAGTCAATATTAGCATTTTGATTAAAAATTCAATGGATGAATGATTTTTTATTTTTTAAAAATCATCTTGAAATTAATTCATTTTTAAAAATCTTCGCTTAAAAGTTAAGTTTTAATATTTAGTATTAAGGCTATATAAAGATTATGTAAATCTAAATGATTTATATAGCATAATGATGGTGGGAATTGATAAAGTAAAAATTGAAGTAATTGAAATGAAGGTGTTTATATATGCAAATAAGAGTTATAGTACCTTGTTATAATGAAGGTGAAGTAATAGTAAAGACGTATGAACGATTGACTGAAATATTATCGAAAGATAGTCAGAATCATCATTATGACTATGATTTATTATTTGTAGATGACGGAAGTAAAGATAAGACCATTAATTATATTCAAGAGATGGCCACGAAAGATGAACATGTTAAATTTATTTCCTTTAGCCGTAATTTTGGTAAAGAATCAGCAATGATTGCTGGATATCAACATAGTGAAAATTGTGACGGCGTCATTATGATTGATGCAGATTTGCAACATCCACCTGAATTAATACCTCAAATGATAGAGGGGTATATGGATGGTTACGACCAAGTTATAGCCAAAAGAGATAGAACGGGTGAAAAGCAATCTAGAAAAATGATGACAAAAATTTATTATAAATTAATAAACCATTTTGTAGAAGATATTAAACTAGAAGATGGCGTTGGAGATTTTAGATTGTTAAGCCAACGTGCAGTACAATCTTTGACCCAATTAGATGAATATAATAGATTTTCTAAAGGACTGTACGAATGGATAGGCTATAATACCAAAGTCTTTACCTATGAAAATGTTGAGCGTGAAGATGGAGAATCTAAATGGTCATTTAGTAAATTATTAAATTATGGCATTGACGGTCTGATTTCATTCAACAATAAACCCTTACGTGCGATGATTTATCTTGGTCTAATTGTATTCTTTATTAGTTTGTTATATATCGGTTATATCTCTGTAGGTATTATGATCAGAGGCGTTGAAACACCTGGTTATTTCTCTACAATTGCTGCCATATTATTGCTTGGCGGTATCCAACTCATTTCAATAGGGATTGTCGGTGAATATATCGGCCGTATATATTACGAAGTAAAACAACGACCAAAATATATTGTACAGGCTTCTAATTTCAAATGTGCTCATGAAACAAATCATCAAAATATCACCCAAGATATCAATGATGATGTAGAAAGCAGTGAGCGTAGAAAGTCTTCAAAAACACAAGATACAAAGAAAAAAGAACTCATTAAAAATAGATGAATTTTAATGGTCCTTGATTAAAATACTATGAATTTATAAAAGACAAAGTAATAAGTAAGCGTCCGAGACAATTGTTATGTCTCGGACGCTTTTGCCTCGGCAGCCACAAAATATCGAGTAGATTTTTGTGAGCCAGCCCATATTAATTTTAGTGAATCATTATAATTCATTATGGTTGATTATTTTTTACGTAATTTACCGAAAATGAATGAAACGACTGCAACTAAAATGATTGTACCGATTAATGCTGGGAAGATTGCGATGCCACCTAAGTGCCAACCCCAGTCACCAAAAATCCATGAACCTAATGCTGCACCTACGATACCAGCAATAATATTACCTAAAATCCCACCTGGGATATCTTTACCAACGATGCCACCAGCTATCCAGCCGATTAAGCCACCGACAATTAACATAAGTATAAAGCCAAACATAATTTAACCTCCTTTAAGAAATCATTTAACTGTTTATTTATACCACAAAATATAATATGTTAATCATTTATGTGAAAAAAATATATTCTGCCATAATAAGAAAAATACAAATAGCAAATGAACTATAATAAAGGCATACCAGTAAGGTGTTAATAGCATCATTATCGTAAAAGCACCAATCATACATATCTGACCTATTAGAATTGGGTGCTTGATACGTTGTAATAGCTTAAGTTGCTCTTTTTCATTTGGCTGAAAAGTACTATAGAAAAGTAAGATTGCGCCAATTAGGAAAATAGCAGGGGCTAAGTATGGAATAGACATATAATACGAGTCATGGCTAGTGCTATATGTAAGGATTAATGATGTACTCATGATAATTGTTAAAATAACTGCAATGAATTTTTGATCTGTAATTTTATAAGCAGTTATCTTACGATTTAAATAAAGTTGTAATAAAGTCCAAATAAATAATTGTGTAATTGTATAAAAGGCGATGTAATCATATTCACCGACTAAAAATAAATTAATAATACCGTTGAGTGTTATTGCAATCAGTATAGAGCTAAACTTTAGTTGTTTGAAATTCTGACGATATAAATCAATGCCGAGCACAATTAATACCGTAGCTATATTTATAATTATATTAATTAGCATGATGCTCTCCTAACCTAGATACTTCACTGCAACATTATATCAATTAAGTGAAAGTTAATCATTTAATTACATAATTTCTTCAAAGTATCATCATTCAAATGTGATCAAAAATGATGTTAAATGCATAATAAAAATAATTTTACAGTGATGACCAACTATATATTTTTGCATCACTAAAAAGCGATTCGTTATATAGACAAAGAGCATTATACAACGGATCGCATAGATTACACAATTTAAACACCTTTTTTGTTACTCCAAAGCAATGTGTGTAATTGAGGTAGAACATATACATTGTTCATATCGCTACTGACCATTACGCGGTCTACTAGCGTTTCATATAGCGTTAATAACTTTTTAGTGTGTGATTCTACGTATTCACCATCTAAGTAAGGGTTACCTACTTGTAAGTAAAAAGGGATAGCGGGGTATCTGTGATGGATCTTTTTAGCAAATTCATAATCTTCGTCATCGAAAATAACAACTTTTAGATTTAGTGATTCTGGTACACATTGTTCAATGACTTCGTCTAATATAGGTAAGTTTGGTTTCATTTTTGAACTTGGTGGTTTGGGGCTGATTGTTAAGTCATCTATTTGAGTCATCCACGGTTGAAACTTACTACCTTGTGTTTCTAAAGCACTTTGTATGTGTTTTTCATCAAACAAATCAACTAATTGTTGGATACCTTTGATTAAGGCAGGATTACCGCCAGAAATTGTCACGTGGTTAAAAGAGTCTCCAGCAATGTCGTATAAAGCATCATAAATTTCTTCAGCAGTCATCATACGAATGTCTTCTTTAGCACTACCGTCCCAAGTAAAACTAGAATCACACCAACTACAACGGTAATCACAGCCGGCAGTTCGAACAAACATAGTCTTGCGGCCTATGACACGACCTTCACCTTGAATGGTTGGACCAAATATTTCTAGTACAGGTATTTTACTCATGATTACGTTGCTCCTTTGGTCTATATACGACATAGCTTGTCGGCGTTTCTCTTACGTAGACTTGTACACATTTAGGTTGATTATTGCGTTGGTTTAAAGATCTTTGAACCATTTCATATATAGTTTGAGCTACAATTTCAGTAGAAGGGCTTTTTCCTTCGAATTGTGGTAAATCATTAAGTAAATGGTGATCAAATTGGCCGTGAACTAATTGCTTTAGCTCGCTAAAATTCACTAAAAAACCATTGTGATCTAATGAATCGCCAACAATCGTTAAATTTACAAAATAAGTATGACCATGTGTGCGCATGCATTTGCCTGCATCGTCACTTGGTATATAATGCGCTGCAGAAAAATTAAAGTCTTTGTTTAGTTCGAAAGTATATGGATGTTGTACGCTAGGATAATTTTGTTGGAACATAATTAATTCTCTCCTTTTTCAGCTAAATACGTATTTAAACCGTGCGCTCTTAATTCGCAAGCAGGGCATTCTCCACAGCCTTCACCAACGATGCCGTTATAGCAAGTAAGCGTGTTGTAACGAATGTAGTCTAGTGCTCCGAGTTCATCACTTAATGCCCAGGTTGCTTTTTTATCTAACCACATTAAAGGCGTATGAATTACAAAATCTTTATCCATGGATAGTGATAACGTTACATTCATTGATTTAATAAAACTATCTCTACAATCAGGGTACCCTGAAAAGTCTGTCTCGCATACACCGGTAATGATATTTTTTGTGTTTGTTTGGTATGCTAAGGCACCAGCAAAAGATAAAAACAGTAAATTTCTTGCAGGAACAAATGTATTAGGTATACCATCTTCTCCTACTTTAATATCCATATCATGTTGTGTAAGTGCATTAGGTGTTAGTTGTGAAAGTAAAGACATATCCAAGATGTGGTGCTTAACGTGTTGTTCTTCTGCAATTCGTTTTGCTACTTCAATTTCTGTATCGTGTCTTTGGCCATACGCAAATGTAACTAGTTCTACACTTTCAAAATATTTTTTAGCCCAAAATAAACAAGTCGTACTATCTTGTCCGCCACTAAATACTACGATAGCCTTGTTATTATCTAAAGATTGTTGCGTCATATTGCTTGCACTCCTTCATATTGTCAAACTAGCTGTTATAACTCATGCTATGACGGCATAAAAAAACGTCCATCTCTATAAAAAAGACAGACGAAAATCATGTGTCTAGTTTTTTATAGAGGGTATCAGCTAGGAACCTCTTTGTATTCATTTATAACGTGATTTAGAATAATATATTTAAACTGTAAAATCAAGTTAATATTTGTGATAATAAGTATAACAGAATAACGAAGATATTTAAAAAGAGGCGACGAAATGATACTAATTATAGATAATAAAGATTCGTTCACTTATAACATCGTAGATTATATTAAGCAAAGTTATCGAGGGCAAGTTGAGGTTATTGATGTAGAAACGGTGACAAATGAACGAATTCATTTACATCAACCCGATGCAATTGTAATTTCACCGGGGCCAGGTTCTCCTGAGGACTATCCAATATTAAATGAAGTAATTCAAACATTTTCAACAGAGGGGCCTATATTAGGCGTTTGTTTAGGGTTTCAACAAATTGTGACTTATTTCGGTGGAAATATAGTAAAAAGTGATAAACCTATTCATGGTCATACAACACGCATAAAACATAATGGCATAGGTATCTTTGATGGTTTGCCAGAATCATTCGATGTGATGCGTTATCACTCTTTAAAAGCGGAGCAATCATCCTTTCCAGAAACATTAACTGTGACAGCTACGAATTATCAAGACATTATAATGGCTGTGGAACATAAATTTTTACCTATTTATGGAGTACAATACCATCCAGAATCCATATTAAGTGAATATGGTCTTAAACAGATTCGAATATTTATAGATATAGTGGAGGCCTACCATGCAAATACACTTTAATTATCGTTACATAACTGATGAAACGACGCATGAGACGTATCGTTATTTATTCACGCAATGTATTGCTAAAAAAATGGCATATACAATAGAAGAAGTCGGTGATGTCGTGTGCTTTGCAGAAAGTTATCAAAATGACGGCTACTATGTAGCCTTATACTTACCTTATGAAGCGGCAACTTACTTCAATAAAGACATGGCAACAGTGCCGACTGAAGAAAATTATGTATACGCGGCAGCATATGTTTTTGAAAATACATCAGAAACTGAAAATGACCTTGAGGATACGATATATCAACAACAATGTAGCTTCCAATTCCAATTAAATAGAGCTGAACTTATCAAACATATTCGGACGATACAATCAGCTATTGTGGAGGGAAACACTTATCAAGTAAATTATACAACGAGATTAGTAGATTCAATTCATCATTCTATAGCAACATTATACTATCATCTATTAAATGATAATCACGGCTTTTATTCAGCGCTTATTGAAACTGATGAGTTACAGGTTGCTTCATTATCACCAGAATTATTCTTCCAACGAGGACCATTTAAAGCAGCTGAAGATATATTGTTAAGTAAACCCATGAAAGGTACGATGCCAAGAGGTAGTAATGAAACAGAAGATAGGAAAAATCTAAACACTTTAAGTCACTCAAGCAAAGATAGGGCAGAAAATGTAATGATTGTAGATTTACTACGTAATGACATGAGTCGAATTGCAGAAACTGGCAGTGTTCATGTATATAAACCGTTTCACATCGAACCATATCCAACAGTATTTCAAATGACATCAATGATTACCGCCACTTTACGTAAAGATACAAGTCTAATTCAGATACTAAGTGCATTATTCCCTTGTGGTTCAATTACAGGTGCCCCAAAACTTAATACGATGAACTATATAAAAGCATTAGAACAAACACCACGAAATATTTACTGCGGTGCGATTGGCTTATTACTTCCAGATGGTAAATCAATATTTAATGTGCCGATTCGAACTATACAATACTTAAATAACCAAGCCATTTATGGAGTCGGTGCAGGTATTACAATTGACTCTATACCTGAGCAGGAAGTTCAAGAATTTATAGACAAAACAAAGATATTGGAGCGATTATAATGCAACTTTTTGAAACGATGAAATTAGAGTCAGGTTTGTTCCCTAGAATTTCTTATCATAAAAAAAGAATAAAAAACGCTTCTGAACAATTGGGGTTTTTGTTTGATGAGTCGACTTGGTCAGAGCTTACAACATCAATTAGCGAACAATATGCAACGGGTGTTTATCGCATAAAAATTTTGTTGAATAAAGATGGAACAATGCATTACGTTGCAGCCCCTTTACCAGAAAAGTCAACATTTACAGCAAAGCTGATACCCTTAACGGCTGATGTGAATAAACAAGTCGTAGTTCACAAGACGACACAAAGAGCACATTTAGAGCATAATCATCAAACTGATCTTGTTCTATTATATAATGAAGAAGGTAAAATATTAGAATTTGATATAGGGAATATAATGATAAGAGAAGGCGGCCATTACTACACACCATTTTATAATGAAGATTTTTTACGTGGCTGTATGCGTCAAGAATTATTAGATAAAGGTGAGTTAATAGAAAAAGATTATGATATAAATGAATTAAAAGATAAAATAAACAGTAATATGATACAGATTTTTCTAATAAATAGTTTGCGAGAGGTTGCCGAGGTAGAAATTTATCTATAGAATATAGAAAGTATAAACATGGCGTCATTGATAGCGCATACGCAATTTAAAATAATCAAATTTTATAAACAGAATAGTAAAGACAAAATTTATAAACAGTGAGTGAGGCAAAATGATGATCTTGGTTTGGGCATTTACAATTATTATAATTTCTGTGCTTACCAAATGGGGCGTAAATCAATTGTTGAAACGGCAACGTGTTTATTTAACACGTTTCGTCATTACAGTATCCTGCATATTTCAATTTATATTTGTCTATTTCCTAGTAAAAGAACTCGTATATTATTTGATACAAGCATTTGATGTATTTTATCGTTAGTAACAATTTATGAGGTGAAACTATGAAGATATATAGTCAAGGAGACCAAGCAATAGTGGTTTCTATAGAAAAAGAAGTCTCTAAAGATTTGACTGAAGATCTGTTAGCTTTGAAAAAATATTTATCAGACAAACAGTATCCTTTTATAACAGAAATTGTACCTACAGAATCAGACATGATGATTTGTTATGATGCAAGGGACATGATTAAACATCATCATATTCAATCTCCATTTTTATATATGAAAGCATTAATGCAAACGGTACAAATGGAAATTAAGCATGAAGAAGAAATAGTTGAACCTATTGAAATTCCAGTCGTGTATGGTGGGAAATATGGCCCTGATTTAGACGTTTTACTAACTTATTATAAAATGGATTTCGAAAAATTTGTGAAATTACATACGGAACAAAATTATTTTGTGTCGATGATGGGCTATACACCAGGATTTCCTTATTTAACCGGCATGAATAAGCGTTTATTTGTAAATCATACAGGTGGGAAAAAGACATTTATTCCTGCGGGTTCTGTAATAATTGAAGGTAAAAAGACAGGAATCACTACAACAGATACACATGGTGATTGGCTAGTGATAGGGTATACACCTATTCGATTGTTTAATCCGGAATTAGAAAATTTCACAAAATTAAAATTAGGAGATAATGTTAAATTTTGTGCGATTCAAGAGGAAGCGCTGGATTTAGGAGGGTTTCAACCATGTCAATCATAATAGAAGGTGAAGGGCTATTTTCAAGTTTTCAAGATTTTGGTCGTAAAGGATATGAACACGATGGTGTTATCCCTGGTGGTGCTTTAGATCCTCTATCTCATGAAATAGCAAATAGACTTGTGGCTAATGATAAGAATGAAGCTACTTTAGAAATGACAAATAGAATGGCGAGTTTTCGTTTTACTGAACCGACGCTTATTGCATTGAGCGGAGGGAGTTTTAAAGCTAAAACTGAACATATGAAAGTGCTCCCAAATAAGTTGTATTTGATGGAAAAAGGTGATGTACTTGTGTTTACAGAAACGAATCGTACATCCAGAGTATACTTGGCAGTAGGCGGTGGATTTGAACTTAATGAATGGTTAGGGTCAACTTCAACGGACTTTAAGTCGAAAATTGGTGGTTTCCATGGTCGTAAACTACAAAAAGGTGACGAAGTTAACATGAAACGAGACTACACTGAGCGTCATCATAAATTATTTGAAAACTTAAAAGAAACACATCAAACAGATTGGGGAATTGATGGTTACGCGTTATCTTTCAATTATATGTCAGATGTTTTTCATGTAATAAAGAATAAAGGAACAGAAGATTTTAAACCTAAAGTATTGAATCGATTTACTTCTGGAGAATATAAAGTGACAAGTAAAGCAAATAGAGTTGGCATGTATCTAGAAGGAGAACCTGTAAAAGCTTTTTACGAAGACATGCCAGAACATCAATCAGTACAAATCGGTACGATACAAGTAAAACGAGATGGCACACCGATTATTTTATTAAATGATCATTATACTTTAGGCAGCTACCCACAAATTGGGACAATTGCAAGTTATCATTTAACAAAACTAGGTCAAAAACATCAAGGAACTAAATTGAAATTTCAATTTATAGATGTGGAAAGCGCAGAGAAGAATTTAATCAAATATACAAACTGGTTGAATCAGTTATTTCACGGCATTGAATATAGAATGCAATTAGAGATGTTGAAATAGCCAGTATATATAAATAATTGAAAGCAGTAACGCCAAATATATGTCTAGGTTTTGGGTTGCTGCTTTTTTCTATTTTCTTCCTTTAAATTTTGGGGTGATTTCAAATATATAAGTGCATAGAAGTTAGAGCGTGTATTAGCTAAATTGCTAATACGACCATAGTCCGATTAATATACTATCCAATAAAGATATAATTAAAAAATATAAAAATACTTAATAGTAAGTTAATGACCGTTTAACAAGGCGTTAATAAAGCTTTTGTTTGATACCAAATCACATAAAAAAGTGTCTTTTTACTTGATATTTAGCTATGATTGCTTTATATTTATTAATTGAACTATGTGCGTTTTATTACGAACATATTACAAAATGATAAAAATTGTAAATATAATTTCAACTTATGATGATGAGTCATAAGGATTGGAATTAATATAGTCAAATATCAATGATTCATAATATAGATATCAAATAAAACTTAAAAATTGCAACATATGCATGCTTGTAACAGTGTACTTTAAATTAATGATTAAAGATGACACTAAAGCATGATTCTAAAACAATTTACCCAAGCCAATAACGACTTTCGTTTATTAGAGATATTAACATCGCTAATAAGTGTTATAAGATAGTAACTTTGCCATTTTTTATAAGGTTAGGTAAGCGTTCTAGCCTATATTAATTTATATCGGGGGATAAGAACATGAGTATACACAAAAAGAAATTAACTCTTTTTGGGTTTTTTATTTTAACGGTGCTAACAGTCACCTTAAAAACATATTTTTCATATTATGTTGATTTTTCTTTAGGCGTTAAAGGGTTAGTTCAAAACCTAATCTTGTTAATGAATCCATACAGTTTAATTGCACTAGTATTGAGTATTTTCTTGTTTTTCAAGGGTAAGAAAGCTTTTTGGTTCATCTTTATTGGTGGCTTTTTATTAACTTTCTTATTATACGCAAACGTTGTATACTTCAGATTCTTTTCTGACTTCTTAACATTCAGCACATTAAACCAAGTTGGGAATGTTGAATCAATGGGTGGAGCGGTAACAGCTTCATTCAAATGGTATGACTTCGTTTACTTTATAGATACTATTGTGTATCTGTTTGTTTTGATTTTTAAACAAAAATGGTTTGATAAGCGTGTATTTAGCAAAAAGTTTGTGCCAGTAGTAATGGCTGCGTCAGTTGCGCTATTCTTCTTAAACTTAGCATTTGCTGAATCAGATCGCCCAGAATTATTAACACGTACATTTGACCATAAATATTTAGTTAAATATTTAGGGCCGTATAATTTCACTGTATATGATGGTGTTAAAACAGTTCAAAATAACCAACAAAAAGCGTTGGCTAATGAAGATGATTTAACTAAGGTATTGAATTATACGAAACAAAAGCAAACCGAACCCAATAAAGAATATTTCGGTGCTGCTAAAAAGAAAAATGTTATTAAAATTCATTTAGAAAGTTTCCAAACTTTCTTAATAAATAAAAAAGTAAATGGTGAAGAAGTTACACCATTCTTAAATAAACTCTCGTCTGGTAATGAAGGATACAGATATTATCCAAACTTCTATCATCAGACAGGACAAGGTAAAACATCGGATTCAGAGTTTACTATGGATAACAGCTTGTTTGGTTTACCACAAGGTTCAGCCTATTCATTAAAAGGCGATAACACTTACCAATCACTACCTGCTATACTAGATCAACAGCAAGGTTATACGTCTAGTGTTATGCATGGTGACTACAAAACATTCTGGAACCGTGATCAAGTTTACAAACACTTTGGCGTAGATAAATTCTACGATGCAACTTATTACGATATGTCTGAAGAGAATCTTGAAAACTTAGGTCTTAAAGATAAAGAGTTCTTTAAAGAATCAGCAGATTATTTAGCAAAAGAAAAAGAACCATTCTATAGTCATTTAATTACGTTAACTAACCACTATCCATTCACTGTGAAACCAGAAGATGCATCAATTGACAAACCAAACACAGGCGATTCAACAGTAGATGGTTATGTACAAACAGCAAGATACCTTGATGAATCATTAGAAGAGTTTGTCAATGAACTGAAGAAAAAAGGTATATATGATGATTCAGTAATAATGATTTATGGTGACCACTATGGTATTTCTGAAAACCATAATAAAGCAATGGAAAAATTATTAGGTGAAGAAATTACACCTGCTAAATTCAACGACTTAAACCGTACAGGTTTCTGGTTGAAGATTCCTGGTAAGGAAGGTACTGTAGATAAAACTTATGCAGGACAAGCTGATGTAATGCCTACATTATTACACTTAATGGGTATCGATACGAAGAACTATTTAATGATGGGTACAGATTTATTATCAAAAGATCACAATGATACAGTACCATTTAGAAATGGTGACTTTGTAACAAAAGATTATAAATATGTTAATGGTAGAATTTATGATAATAAGAATAATGAACCTATGACAGAAAAACCTAAAGACTTTGATAAGCGTAAACAACAATCTGAGAAAGATTTACAAATGAGTGATGATGTCCTCAACGGTGATTTATTGAGATTCTATGATAATCCCGATTTCGATAAAATTAAGCCTTCAGATTATGAATACAAATCAGGGCCAAAAGGACAAGAGAAAAAATAAATAAAAATACCGACGATTCTATTTTAGAGTCGTCGGTATTTTTTATTTATTATAGATACCTACTGGAGATAGTTTGTTCTAATGTGATCATAAAATAAGAGGTATTGACTATGCTATGCTTTGTATATTGCTTAAAGAGTCAAATTGAGAAACGTTTGACATTTTAAACGTAAGAAACAGCCCGGGACATTAATATATGTCTCGGGCTGTTAAATTATGTCGCCTTGTGTAATGTTTAATTTGAAAAATAATAACATCAAATCGTATAGTTTGTCCTTATCCAAGTGCAACATCTAAGATCATCATAATAGTGAAACCTAGCATGAGACTCATTGTTGCAAGGTCAGTATTATTACTAGCTTGAGAATCAGGAATAAGTTCTTCAACAACTACAAATATCATTGCACCTGCAGCAAAAGCAAGGGCATACGGTAACATTGGAGTAACAATCAATACAGCAGCTGCACCAATTGTAGCAAATATAGGCTCAACAATAGCAGACGCTTGACCATAGTTAAATGCTTTCCATCTAGAAGCGCCAGCTGCTCTTATTGGCATAGACAAGGCTGCTCCTTCAGGAATGTTTTGGATACCAATTCCTATAGCTAAACCAAGGGCTCCTAAAAATGTAGCTTGCCCATTGCCAGCCACGATACCACCGAAGGCAACACCAATAGATAAACCTTCGGGTATATTGTGTAGCGTTATAGCTAAAACGAGTAACGTATTCTTATTGAGTTTTTTGGTACCTACACCTTCTTGATATTGGTTTGTGTCTTGGGTGTTTGGGTGGATGTGTGGGATAACTAAATCTAGTGCACGAATAAATACTCCGCCCAATAGAAAACCGATAGCAGCTGGTAACCATGGTAATGATGTACCTTCACCATAATTAATAGCTGGTTGTAAGAGTGACCAAAAGCTAGCTGCAATCATTATACCTGCAGCGAAACCTTGCATTGAATTTAAAATCTTATCATTTACTCTCTTAAAAATAAAAACAGCTGCAGCTCCTAATGCAGTAAGTAGCCAAGTAATAATACCTGCTATTAATGCTTGGATATAAGGAGGCAAGTTTTGGAAAAATTCCGACATAAGCATTGCTCCTTTGTATCATTTGAGTTAAAAAAGGTGTATAATATGTAGAACTGAAATTAAGTTTAACAGAAATAATTATAATTTTCGATATTAAAAAGGATGTTGGGCAATGGAAGCATACAAAATTGAACATTTACATAAATCATATGCCGATAAAACCATTTTTGATAATTTGCAGTTGTCAATTTCTGAAGGTGAAAAAATAGGACTTGTAGGTATAAATGGTACGGGTAAAAGTACATTATTGAAAGTAATCGCTGGATTGGATGAAGACTTTGAAGCAGAAGTATCACATCCAAATGCTTATCGCATCCGATATTCTTCTCAAAAACATGATTTTAATCAAAATATGACGGTGTTTGAAGCGGTATTAACTTCAGAAACTGAAACGATTAAGGTTATTAGAACGTATGAAAATGCTTTGGCGCAATATACAGCTACCCAAAGTGATGAAGATTTTCAAAAAATGATGCAAGCGCAAGAAGCAATGGATAATTATCAAGCATGGGATTATAGCGCTGAAATTAAAACGATTCTTTCTAAATTAGGTATCTATGATATAAACAAGGAAGTGAGTGAACTTTCAGGAGGTCAACAAAAACGTGTTGGTTTAGCTAAAACGCTTATCGAACAACCTGATTTATTACTATTAGATGAACCAACAAACCATTTAGATTTTGAATCAATCAATTGGCTAATTAACTATGTGAAACAATATCCGCATACAGTATTATTTATCACACATGATCGTTATTTCCTAAATGAAGTATCCTCGCGTATTATTGAATTAGATAGAGGTAAGCTTACTACCTATGTAGGGAATTACGAAGATTATATAGCTCAACGAGCAGAAAACGAAATTATAGAACAAAAACAACAAGCGAAACAGCAATCCTTGTATAAGAAAGAACTTGAATGGATGCGTGCTGGTGTTAAGGCGCGTACGACTAAACAGCAAGCTCGTAAAAATAGATTTAATGACCTAGAGCAAGATGTCAAAAATCAACACCAACAAGAGAAAGCATCTTTAAACCTTGCTTATTCTAGGTTAGGAAAACAGGTCTTTGAATTAGACGGCTTAACGAAGCGTATTAACCAAAAAACTTTATTTGAAGATATAACTCAAATTATCCAAAGTGGGCAACAAATTGGTATTGTTGGTCCTAATGGTGCAGGTAAAACAACGTTACTGAATATCCTAAATGGTGAAGATAAAGATTTTGAAGGTGAGCTTAAAATCGGTCAAACGGTAAAAGTCGCCTATTTTAAACAAACTGAAGAACGGCTAGATCGTGATATAAGAATGATTGATTATTTGAGAGAAGAAAGTGAAGTTGCTAAAGAAAAAGATGGCACGTCGGTATCTATCACTCAATTACTCGAAAGATTCTTATTTCCAAGTGCAACTCATGGTAAAAAGATTTATAAATTATCAGGTGGAGAGCAAAAAAGGTTATACCTTTTAAGATTATTGGTACACCAACCGAATGTACTTCTGCTAGATGAGCCAACAAATGATTTAGACACAGAAACACTAACAATTCTTGAAGATTATATTGAAACGTTCGGTGGCGCCGTCATCACAGTTAGCCACGATAGATATTTCTTAAATAAAGTAGCGCAAGAGTATTGGTATATTCATGATGGTCAAATGGAGCGCATCATAGGTACTTTTGAAGATTATGAAGCTTACAAAAAGGAACAACATCAGTTAAACGAGCAAAAACGTCAACAACCTAAAGTTAAACAACAATCTGACAAGAAAAAGAGAAAAGGTTTATCTTTTAAAGAAAAACAAGAGTATGAAATGATTATCGAACGTATTGATACAACTGAAGAACGATTAGAAACTATAGAAAAAGAGATGATTGAGGCAACCTCTGATTATGCCAAGATTAAAGAACTAAGTGAAGAACAACGAAGATTAAATGCGTTGTATGAAGAAGATATTGCAAGATGGAGCGAACTTGAAGAACAAAAAGAACAATGAGGGATTTTATAACATGGAGTCAACTTTATCACATTATTTTGGCTATGACACATACCGTCCTGGTCAAAAAGAAATCATATCAAAAGTATTAGATCATCAAAATGTGCTCGGCGTTTTACCTACCGGTGGGGGAAAATCAATTTGTTATCAAGTACCAGGATTAATGTTGGGTGGCACAACAATTGTAATCAGCCCATTAATCTCATTGATGAAAGACCAAGTTGATCAATTAAAGGCCATGGGTATTCGTGCAGCATATTTAAATAGTAGTTTAACCCAAAAGCAGCAAAAAGAAATTGAAACACAATTAAGAAATGGTGAAATTCAATTCTTATATGTTGCACCAGAACGTTTTGATAATGCTTATTTTATTAGCTTATTACAACAACTATCAATTCATTTAGTTGCTTTTGACGAAGCGCACTGTATTTCTAAATGGGGTCATGACTTTAGACCAAGTTATCAAGATGTAATCCATAAAGTATTTGCATTACCACAAGACTTTACGATTGTTGCACTAACTGCAACAGCAACTATTGAAGTACAAAAAGACATCATGGAACGTTTGAATATAGGGAAAAATGATGAGGTGAAAACGAGTACAAAAAGACGAAATCTCGTGTTTCAAGTCAATCCTACTTATCAACGTCAAAAATTTGTGATGGAGTATGTAAAGCAACATAAAAAGGCAGCAGGCATTATCTACTGTTCTACACGTAAACAAGTTGAAGAATTACATGAAGCTTTAAGGAGTAATGATATCAACAGCACGATTTACCATGCTGGATTAACAAACAAAGAACGTGAAGCAGCGCAAAATGATTTTGTGTATGATCGTGTACGTGTTGTTGTCGCAACGAACGCTTTTGGTATGGGTATAGATAAATCCAATGTGAGATTTGTTATACATTATAATATGCCTGGTGATTTAGAATCATATTATCAAGAAGCGGGACGTGCCGGTCGTGATGGCTTGAACAGTGACTGTATCTTATTATTTAGTGAACGAGACATTGGGTTACATCAATATTTTATTTCATCGTCAAAAGCCGATGATGACTACAAAGATAAAATGGGTGAAAAATTAACGAAAATGATTCTCTATACTAAAACGAAAAAATGTTTAGAGGCGACCTTAGTTCATTATTTTGAACCGAATGAAAAACTTGAAGAATGTGAGCAATGTAGTAATTGCGTCATTGAGAATAAGACTTATAATATGACAGATGAAGCGAAAATGATTGTAAGTTGTATTGCTCGTATGAAACAAAAAGAGAGCTATAGTGTCATTATACAGGTGTTAAGAGGCGAAGATTCTGATTACATTCGTTATTGTGATTATAACGAATTATCAACACATGGCATTATGCAAAATTACACAACGTCAGAACTTAGCCATTTGATAGATGAATTGAGATTTAAAGGATTTTTAAATGAACACGATGAGATTTTAACGTGTGATCAATCTGTTAAGGATTTGCTCGGTGGGCAAATTGAAATATTTACAACGCCATTCAAACGTAAAACAAGAGAAAAAGTAAATATAAATACGGTAGAAGGCGTGGACCGTGCATTATTTGACGAATTAATTGGTGTCCGTAAAGAATTAAGTGAGAGTTTGAGTATACCACCTGTTAGCATTTTCTCAGATTTTACACTAGAAGAATTTGCTAAAAGAAAACCAGAAACAAAGCAAGAAATGATTTTAATTGAAGGTGTAGGTAGTTATAAATTAAAACATTATTGCCCGATGTTTTTGGAAAAAATTCAATCATATAAATCTAAAATTTAATAGAATCAAGCAACTGATATGTGTGAAACCCAGCAATAGAACGAGTCACTTATACGCTATTAAGTTGCTAACGACGGTATGTGCACTAAAAATATGGTTTCCTTGTAGCCTAACGTTTACGACTATCTTATTAATAAAAAATAGATAGTTCTCCGTCTGCTGATTATCATAAATGAATAACAAGTAAACTAAAATTATTAAGCGAAGTTAATTTGACAATAATTAATATACTATGCAAAATCATAAGTCATAGATATAATTTTATTTCGAATTAACTTCGCTTTTTTAAAATGATTAGAATAATGACTTGTTAGTTAAATACTATGAATAAATTAATTGAATTATACATAAAATCAATATAAATAGGGAATATGTCATTTGATTGAAAATCTAATTTTTTGTTAAATGAATATACGATAATGAAGGTGACAAAGTGATAGAATTTAAGAATGTAGTTAAACGCTACGGTGATAAAGTAGCTGTTGATGATATTAGTTTTAATATTAAAGAAGGGGAATTCTTTGTTTTAATCGGGCCGTCAGGTTGCGGTAAAACAACTACGTTAAAAATGATAAATCGGTTAATTTCTCTTTCTGAAGGTTATATTTATTTTAAAGATAAACCGATAAGTGATTATCCAATATATGAAATGCGTTGGGATATTGGCTATGTTTTACAACAAATTGCATTATTCCCGCATATGACAATTAAAGAGAATATTGCACAAGTGCCACAAATGAAAAAATGGAAAGATGAAGATATAGACCAACGTATTGATGAATTAATGGATATGGTAGGACTAGAACCTGAAATATATAAAGATCGTAAACCCGATGAACTCTCTGGTGGTCAACAGCAACGTGTAGGGGTTATTCGTGCACTGGCAGCTGATCCGCCAGTCATTTTAATGGATGAACCATATAGTGCCCTAGACCCAATTAGCCGTGAAAAATTACAAGATGATTTAATAGAGCTACAACAAAAAATCAAAAAAACAATCATATTTGTAACTCATGATATTCAAGAAGCAATGAAGATGGGTGACCGCATATGTTTGTTGAATAAAGGACATGTAGAACAAATAGACACACCAGAAGGTTTTGTTACAAATCCTAAAAATAACTTTGTTAAACAATTTATGGGTGACAAATTAAACCGATCAGTTAATGAATTAAAACTTTCCGAAATAATAGATCAGCTATCTATCCAAGAAGGAGAGACAAAAGAAGGTTATCCAATCGTTGAAAGTAATTTATATGTTAAAGACGTATATACAGATTTGATAGACAATGAGGCCGTTATTATTAATGATTCAGCTACCTCAACACAGCGCGTGTTGAAACGACAAGATATTTTTCAAATTTTGTCAGAGCGTAAAGGAGGTCATAATGAATGAATACCTTCATTAATACACTTTTAGAGCGTAGAGGACAATTAATAACAACAATATTTGAACATATACAATTATCTTTTATAGCACTTTTGATTGCAGCACTAATTGGTGTGCCGCTAGGTATATTTTTAACAAAAACACGTAAACTTTCCGAAATTGTTATGAATATCGCGGCAATACTTCAAACAATACCTTCATTAGCATTGTTAGGGCTAATGATACCGTTGTTTGGTATAGGTAAAGTTCCGGCGGTTATAGCGTTAGTAGTATATGCATTGTTACCAATTTTAAGAAATACATATACTGGTATTAATGAAGTAGATGCATCATTAGTTGAAGCGGCAAAAGGTATCGGTATGAAACCGGGTAGAAGATTGACTAAAGTAGAATTACCAATTGCTATGCCAGTCATTATGGCTGGTATCCGTACGGCAATGGTATTAATTATTGGTACAGCTACATTAGCTGCGCTTATTGGTGCGGGTGGTTTAGGTGATTTAATTTTATTAGGAATTGATAGAAATGATTCATCACTTATTTTAATTGGTGCCATCCCAGCGGCATTATTAGCTATTTTATTCGATTTAGTGTTACGTTTTATGCAAAAACTATCATATAAAAAACTTTTGGTGTCACTCAGTGCGATTGTTATTATTTTATTGTTAGTAATTATTGCACCATTGTTAGCTCAAAAAGGGGACAAAATTGTTTTAGCTGGAAAATTAGGTTCAGAGCCATCTGTAATAACTAATATGTATAAAATATTAATTGAAGAAGATACGGACAACACAGTAGAAGTTAAAGATGGCATGGGTAAAACTTCATTTCTTTTTAACGCGCTAAAATCTGATGACATCGATGGTTATTTAGAATTCACTGGCACAGTATTAGGAGAATTAACTAAAGAAGATTTAAAATCTAAGCAAGAAACAAAAGTATATAATCAAGCGAAATCTAGTTTGGAAGATAAATATGATATGACGATGTTGAAACCTATGAAATACAACAATACGTATGCATTAGCAGTGAAAAAAGATTTTGCTGAAAAACATAACATAAAAACAATTGGCGATTTGAATAAAGTAAGCGATGAGATTAAACCCGGCTTTACATTGGAATTTAATGATCGTGGAGATGGATATCCAGCTGTTAAAAAAGCCTACGATCTAGATGTAGGTGATGTGAAAACAATGGAACCCAAATTACGTTATCAAGCGGTCGAGAATGGAGATATTAATCTGATTGATGCTTATTCAACAGATGCCGAATTAAAACAATATGATATGGTTGTGTTGGAAGATGATAAACATGTGTTCCCACCTTATCAAGGAGCGCCTATGTTTAAAACATCTTATCTGAAAGAACATCCTGAAATTAAAAAACCACTAAATCGCTTAGCTGGTAAAATTTCAGACGAAGATATGCAAGCTATGAATTATGATGTAACAGTGAAAAAGAAAGACCCATATAATGTTGCAAAAAATTATTTAGAGGAACATAATTTAATCGATAAATAAATATTAATAAGATAATATGAGACTACTAACTTAGTATTTAAATATAATACTAAATTATGTGGTCTCATATTTTTTATCCTTATAAAATATAGGCTCTATAATGATGCATTGATTTTAGTCTGTTATAAGGTTTATAATAGTTACTAAGTTTTGAAATTTCTGTAAATTCAAGGAGGACCGAAGCAACTATGAAGAAACAAATTGAACAATTATCAGCTTACGAACCAGGACTATCACCTCGAGCATTAAAAGAACAATACGGAATTGAAGGTGAGTTATATAAATTAGCTTCTAATGAGAATTTATATGGTCCAACGCCAAAAGTTAATGAGACAATTCAAGCACATTTAGATGAGCTACAATTTTATCCTGAGACGGGTTCTCCATTATTAAAAGAAGCCATAAGCAAACACTTAAATGTAGAAACATCACGTATATTATTCGGTGCTGGTTTAGATGAAGTTATCTTAATGATTTCACGGGCAGTACTGACAGCTGGAGATAAAATTGTGACAAGTGAAATGACATTTGGACAATATTACCATAATGCAATCGTAGAATCTGCAAACGTAACACAAGTGCCACTCCAAGAGGGTCATTTTGATTTAGAAGGTATTTTATCGGAAATTGATGAAGACACTAAGTTAGTTTGGTTATGTAATCCAAACAATCCGACGGGTACTTATTTTTCACATGATGAATTACAGCACTTTTTAGAACGTGTATCGAGTGATATCCCGGTTATTATTGATGAAGCATATGTGGAATTTGTAACTGCTGATGATTTCCCAGATACGTTAGCATTACAACAACAATTTGCCAATGCCTTTTTATTACGTACATTTTCAAAAGCATATGGTTTAGCGGGTATGCGTATCGGATATGTTGTAGCTGCTAAAGAAGCTATTGAAAAGTACAACATTATACGTCCGCCATTTAATGTTGGTCGTCTATCAGAATATGCTGCCTTAGCTGCATTAGAGGATCAAGCATATTTAGCTTCTATACGTGAGCGTAATGCTCAAGAGAGAGCGAAATTCTTTGAATTATCTCAAAGTGATGCGTTTTATCCTAGTCAAACGAATTTTATATATGTGAAAACAGATAAACCACACGATTTGTATGAAGCATTGTTAAATGTAGGATGTATTACAAGAGAGTTCCCTAAAGGTGTGCGTATTACAATTGGATTCCCAGAGCAAAATGCAAAAATGATAGAAGTACTTAAAGCGTTTAACTTCTAAAAATAATTCTTAATGAACGTTCAACGATACAAAATTTGGCATTTGATTAATATAAGTAGGGTGTTTATTATATGGCTATCCTATGGGCCTAGTAAAATACTTGAAGATGATCATAATAATGCCATGTTCAATTTTGGTTTAGTTGAACGTATTTTGCTATAATTGAGGCGTATAGGGATAAATTTGTTATGCGTCTAGAGTACGTTACAAATTAAAGTATATTAAGTAGGAAAAGGGAGTAGAGTAGTACATGACTAGAAAATCAATAGCGATTGATATGGATGAGGTACTTGCTGATACAGTGGGTGCATTAATTGAAGATGTAAATAAGCGTACAGATTTAGGTATTTCTATAGATATGTTAGATGGTATTAAATTAAGACATGCAATGCCTGAACATGATGGCTTACTGACTGAAATTTTACGAGAACCTGGATTTTTCAAAAAATTAGAAGTGATGGCTGATGCACAAGAAGTTGTGAAGAAGTTAACTGAACATTATGATGTGTTTATCGCGACTGCTGCAATGGATGTACCGACGTCGTTTCATGATAAATATAATTGGTTAAGAGAGTATTTCCCGTTTCTAGACCCTCAGCATTTTGTGTTTTGTGGTCGAAAAGATATTGTTAACGCAGATTATTTAATTGATGATAATCCAAGACAGTTAAGTATCTTTACTGGAACACCAATTATGTACACGGCAACACATAATATCAATGATGATAGATTTGCACGCGTTAATAATTGGAAAGATGTAGAGCAGTATTTTTTAGGAGATAGCGAATACAAAATTTAAATACTTTTTTAGCAGTGAAGAGGGTGAATCTTGTTGCCTTCTTTGCTGCTTTTATTTATGAATTTATTGAACACGGTGCAAGCATTAAAAATAAGATTTTATTAATGACATCATAGCCAATAATAAAATCTTATTTACATATGTTATTAGATTGTAAATCAGTACCTGTACTCATCTTCGTCTGTTTGTTGTGTATCTATATTTGAGTCTGGTAGAGTTAGAATCTTAATTGCGCTAGGTACAATTTCAATGTTAAGTGGTGTATTTAAGGCGATTTCTCCATCTATATCTACTTTCATTTGTGGATCAGCTTCGATAGTGATTTCTTTAGCTAGGATGTGTTTAATACCATCCGTCATGTTATTCCAATTCATACTATCACGTTGTTTAAATATATCAGCTATTACACTTGAACTATGCTTTTCAAAAATGAATATATTTAAATAGCCGTCACTAGGTGAGAGGTCTGTTAACGGAATACGACTCCCACCTATAAATGGACCATTTGCTACAACAATCATTGCTGTATTGCCATTAATTTCTTTTCCATCTACGGTCATTTTATAATCAAAGTGCTCTGGATTGAGCAATGTCTTAACAGTAGAACCGACATAGCTCAGTTTCCCGAAAACATCTTTATTTCCATTTTGTACATTTTCTGCATTTTGCACTATAAGACCTAATCCGGCGAAGTTAAGCGCGTATTGATCATTTATCTTCATTACATCATAAGATTGCAATTCTGAATTGATTAATTGCTGACTAGCCGCTTTATGGCGTGGATTAAGATTTAATGTTTTTACGAAATCGTTAAACGTGCCGCCAGGGATAATACCAATAGGGATGTCTAATTCGCTTTGCATTAGTCCATTAATCAGTTCATTTACTGTACCATCTCCACCAAGAATGAAAATAATATCAACATCGTCGCTATAGCTTTGGTCTTTTATTTTTTTGCAGAAAGTGATGATATCACCTTCATTTTCACTTAGTTGGATAGATAAATGTTTACAAAATGTTGTTAAAGAAGATGCCACATCCCCTAAACCTCTGTAAATATCTTTTATACCTGAGTGTTCATGATAAAATAACACACCGTGTTTGTATTTTGCTATAGTCAATCTATTCACCATATTTCTTTTGATTTTGCGTTCTATTTTATTATGTACCCGATTCTCTTATAAAATAAATACATAACGTTCAGAGACTAAAGTATAGACTTTAATCATCTAGTAAGCAAATAGCAAGTCATATTTATAAATATGAGCTCGTAGTGAGATGATGTATTGCATTCTTTTTATGTACATATATTAAGATATTCTAAAGTTAATGTGTAAGTTTGATATTGGTTGATATAAAAAATGAAAGCAGTGTGTATTTTATGCCTATAGAGTAGTAAAAAATAAACCAAACGCGTGTTTAAGCGTTTGGTTTATTTTAGACTGTCGACAAAGTCTTCGACTTTGTTGGTAGCTTTTTGGTAGACGCTTTCCGCGGACACTGCCTTAGCCCATAGTCTTTAGCTAGGGATTTTCCCGTAGGAGTCGTCCCCAATTACTGCTAATATTATACGAAAAAGATTATAATATATAAATTAAACAGTGGCAGTGTTTATTATGTTGAATATATTAATGGATAAAAGCAGCAACTTTTGGTCTGAAAGATCAGAGCTATTTTGAAAAATAACTATACGAACATAAATAAACCTTAGGCGAACCATCACCTAAGGTTTGTTTATGTTCGAATTGAAATTATTTAATGCCTCTCATGCCTCTAACAATTTTTGGTACAAAAGCAAGGACAATAAGACTTACGACAATTGCGATAACACCTAAGAATAAGAAATAGTTCTTATAGCCTAGTGGTTCGATTAAATGAACAAGTGTACCATTAATCGCTTGTGCACATGCATTTGTTAATAACCATAAGCTCATCATTTGTGTGTTAAACGCTTTTGGCGCTAATTTAACAGCGGCACTATTACCAGTTGGAGATAAACATAGTTCACCAATCACACAGATGATATACGAAAGGATAACCCAGTTAACACTTAACATTGAACCATCTGATGAATGTCCGATTAAACCTATCATGATATATGAAGCACCAGCTAATAATGCACCTAAAACAAATTTTGTCGCTATGCTTGGTTGGCGTCGAGCCATTTTGGCCCATATGATTGACACAACTGGAGCTAATAATACGATAAATAATGGATTAATGGATTGGAAAAGTGTTGGCCCAAAGTCTGTCTTCCATCCAAAAATATTTAATTTCATATCACTGCTTTCAAAAGCGAATAAGTTAAGTACATTTGCCCCTTGTTCTTGAATAGACCAGAATAAAACACCTAAAACAAACAACGGTATAAATGCAATAACACGTGAACGTTCATCGTCTGTTACTTCTTTACTGCGTATCATTATTGTAAAGTAAATAATAGGTAATGCGATACCGAGTACTAATACAGTTGTACTGACGATACTAAATGAAAGAGTACCTGTTAAACCAGTAATAATTAATACAGCAGCAATAATTAGCGTTACAACCGCAAATATTAAACCATATTTTTTCTTCTCTTGTTGGTTTAATGGATTAGTAGGTTTTGTACCAACATCACCAATGTTTTTCTTATTGAAAAGTATGTACCAAATCAAACCAAGTGCCATACCAATGGCTGCAATTAAGAAACCGGCATGGAAATTCCCGCTATCTACAAATTGATTTAAAATTAATGGTGAAAGTAATCCACCTAAGTTTACTGACATATAGAAAATAACAAAACCTGCGTCTATACGCGTGTCATTTTCTGGATATAATCTACCAACAATATTTGAAATACTTGGTTTCATTAAACCAGAACCAATTATAATGAAAAACATTGAGATAAATAGTCCGATAACATCTAATGGTAAACTTAAGAAAATGTGACCAATAATAATTAATACACCACCATAAAATGTGGCTTTACGTGTACCAGTAATTCTATCTGAAATCCAACCTCCAAGTACTGAGGTCATGTAAATTAATGCACCATACACAGCCATTACTGATTGTGCAGTGCTTTTATCCATACCAAGTCCACCGTCTTTGATAGCGAAATACATATAGAAGATTAATAATGCACGCATACCATAGTAGCTAAATCTTTCCCAAAATTCTACGAAGAATAAAACACCGAGTCCTTTAGGGTGACCAAAAAAACCTTTTTGAGGAATTGATTCGACTGTTGGATCTTGTGATGTATACTTATCTTGCATAAAACATTCCCGTCCTTCCTTGCTCCCAATAAAAATGTATAAAAAAGATTTTACGCTTAATTAAATTTAATTGCAATAATATTCTCAAAATAGCAATATTCTGAATGTTCTGATAAATTATAATTAATATACAACTATAATTATATTCCAGTAAATATAATTGACAGTGTTCACAGGACGCATAAAATTGGTAATGCTTGTGTTGGATTTTTAGTTAAGAATGGTATGCTCACGCTGAAAGAGGTTAGGAGTAATCTGGCTACAGAGCATATGTGTAAGGATCAGCAATGTATTAGTGGAATAAAGATATAAGGCAGGGATATTTCAAATCAACTGATTTTAAAGGTAGTCAGAATTGAACGTAAGACAAAACAGCCCAAGACAATATTGTCTTGGGCTGTTAATCAAGTTAAGGATAGATGACAGAAGCATAGTTACACCGTATATAAAATTATTTCTCCTAGTCATCTGTTCAATTAAGTTAATTAATAAACGCCTTTCATTGCGCGTTTCACTTTTGGTGAAATGAGTAGTAATAATACACCAATGACTACTGCAACAAGACCTGAATACATAAAGTAATCACTTTGATTCATCTTAGTATAGACAACAACGAGTTGTGCGTTGAGTCCTTGTGCAGTTGCGTTACTAAGCATCCATAAGCTCATCATACGTGCTGTGAATGCAATAGGTGCTAATTTTGTAGTTGTTGATAAACCAACAGGTGAGATACAAAGTTCACCAATTGTTATCAATAAGAAACTAAGTACAAGCCATAATGGGTTAATTAACTCATTGCCTGTAGCTAACGGAATGATCATTACTAAATATGATAGACCGGCAATAATTGCACCAAATGCAAATTTATATACAGTAGGCGGGTTGTGTTTCCCTAATTTCATCCATAACGTTGCAAATACTGGTGCTAATACAACGATAAATATTGGATTTAAGGATTGTGCCCAAGCTGCTGGAATTGTAAAGTCAAATAATCCATTGGTAAGGACTGACATTTCTAATTGTGTTTTTTTATCTGCAAACGTTGCTAAAATTGTTGAGCCTTGTTCTTGAATCATCCAAAAAGCTACAGATGTTATGTACAGTGGTACGTAACTATATACACGTGAACGCTCATCTTTAGTTACATCCTTACTTACAATCATGTTAATGAAAATGTAAATAGGTAATACGATACCTAAAATAGTAATTAAGAAACTGAAGTTTTCAAGCGTCAGTGCATTGAATAAATGCAAAACTAATAAATAAACTAAGAATAATAAGATGACACCACCAGATATAAAACCGAATTTCTTAAGCTCTGGTCTTGTTAATGGATTTGGGACGTTACGTCCAGCAAAACCTAAGTTTTTCTTACGTTTAATCGCATAGACAACTAAACCACAGAACATACCGATTGCAGCAGCTAAGAAACCTGCGTGGAAACTAATTCTAGTTTGTAAGAAACCAGTTAATAACGGTGCAAGTAAGCTACCTAAGTTGATTCCCATATAGAATAATGTAAATGCAGCGTCTCGGCGTACATCATTACGGTCATATAATTCACCAACTGTAGTTGAGATGTTTGGTTTTAACAAACCTGTACCTGCAATGATGACAGCTAATGCAATCATGACTAATGTTAAATTATTTGGTAATGATAGTAATAAATGACCAATCATGATCAGGATACCACCATAGAAGACGGCATTTTGAGTGCCGGTGATCCTATCGGCAATCCAACCGCCAATCACGCCCGACATGTAGATTAAGGTACCGTATATTGCAACGATTTGCATCGCGACGGCTTGGCTTAATCCGAAACCACCTTCAGCTACACTATAGTATAGGTAAAAGATTAAAATGGCTTTCATACCGTAGTAACTGAATCTCTCCCAAAATTCAGTGAAGAATAGTGTACTTAGTCCTTTTGGATGTCCGAAGAAACCTTTGTTTGGAATACTTTTCATTATTTCTTCGTGTGTGTAATCAATCTTTTTCATAAATTCCCTCCCCCTAAACGGTTGGATTTATTCTATACCGTTTTTACAAAAATAACAAGTGTATATATGAAAAGTACAAAATTTAATGAATAATCAGTTAATTAATGATAAAAAAGTATAAAAAAATAAACTATCAAAGATGTCATGTAGTTAAGTTTCTTTGATAGTTTATGGAAATAGAGAATTAACGATTATCTATTTTTTCAGGATATAAATCATGATTCATTAAACGATGTTCTGCCATTTTTTCATACTTAGAATCTGGGCGACCATAATTCGTATAAGGATCGATTGAAATACCACCACGAGGCGTGAATTTCCCCCAAACTTCGATATAGTGAGGGTCCATTAATTCGATTAAGTCATTCATAATGATATTCATACAATCTTCATGGAAATCACCATGATTTCTAAAACTAAATAAGTATAGTTTTAATGATTTTGACTCAACCATTTTTACATTGGGTATATAAGAAATATAAATTGTCGCAAAATCAGGTTGGCCCGTAATTGGACAAAGTGATGTGAATTCTGGACAATTAAATTTTACAAAGTAGTCACGTCCTGGATGTTTGTTATCAAATGATTCTAGGACTGCTGGGTCATAGTCGAATTCATATTTATTATTTTGATTGCCAAGTAAAGTAATATCTTGTAAATCTTCTGTGTTACGTCCTTCGCTCATAATTGAAAACTCCTTTAAATTTATGGTTTCTGTTCTGCTTTTTGAATTGTAGTAGGTTGTCTTCTTGCTTTTTCAAACATATAGTAACTAGACCCAATGATAATCATATAGCCAAGTACTGCGTAAAAGTCTGGTGATTCACCAAATAAGATAAAGCCAAATAAAGCGGTAAAGATAATAGATGCATAGGTAAAGATAGAAATATCTTTAGCAGGTGCATAGCTATAAGCAAGCGTAATACCGATTTGACCTGCGGCAGCTGATAGACCAGCACCGATTAAATACCATACCTGAGTCATTGTCATTGGCTCAAATGTAAATATAGTAAATGGTATCAGAACAATAATGGAAAAGAATGAAAAATAGAATACAATTGTATAGGGTGCTTCGCGTGTACTAAGTGCCCTGACACAAGTGTAAGCACTTGCTGCAAATATACCAGATAATAATCCTGCTATAGCTGGAAACATAGATGATGAAAATTCTGGTTTTACCACAAATAACATGCCTGCTATAGCTACGATCATAGCTATAAATTGATAATTACGAACCTTTTCATTTAAAAATATTAAACTAAGTAAGATAGTCCAAAATGGATTTAACTTCATTAAGGTATCAGCATCGCTTAGAATCATATGATCTATTGCATAAATATTTAGCAAAACACCAATCAAACCTAAGGTTGAACGCGAAATCAACAGGGGTTGACTGCTGAGTTTACCAAATAGGGGTTGTTTATATTTGAAAATAAAATACATGGGTATAAACATTGCTACTAAATTTCGAGCAAGTGACTTTTGGTATACCGGTAAGTCACCAGCTAGTCTGAAGAAAACAGACATAAAGCTAAAACCAACTGCTGAAATAAGTATGGCAATGATACCCTTAACTTTAGGATTCACATGTATCGCCTCAATTGTTAGTTTTTAACGTATATATATTAGCATATATTTCTAGAATATGTATATATCCTTGAAACTCTGAGGAAACTATATTATGCTTATATAAACGAACAAACGTTCTGTTTTTAGTATGGTAATTTACAATTTATCTAAATAGAATTTATAGTTTGTGTGATATGTGTTGTGGGCAATGCGAAGTGTTTTAATACCTAAACCACGCTAAATCAAGCGTTACAAGATTTTTTTAAAAAGCAAATGAAAACACCTTAAATTCTGAAAAAAATTTTTTTGTAACTAAAAACATCTGTTTAAAGTTGAATTGGTGCCATTTATCTCTCATCTTCAACGTTTTGTCAAAAACAAAGGTCTTTAAATAAGGTTCTGAATTATGTATAATGAAACACATAATATAGTATTGATGACCAAGATAAAACACAATATATTGTGTTTTGTCTACGTAGTCACTTTATTTATAATAAACCAAATTTTAAGTAAAATAACACCATTGAGAGCGTTTAATAATGACAAATCAAGCATAAATACTTAATTAATGATTTTTTACATACCAACATATAGATAACAAGTTTACTATATATAGTGGTTCACTCCAAAAAGTTAATACTAGTTATCATTTCTTAAGTATGAATTGTAATAGTGAGATTTTATAGTTGTGATTTTTCATTAATAAAATATGAGTTAAATTAAGAAAGAAGGTGGTCCTATGAAGGTTGTCTATTTTTCATTTTCCGGTAATGTGCGCAGATTCATCAAAAAAACTGAGCTTACGAATGTGATGGAAATTACACAAAGTAATTGTTCTGAGAAAATTGAAGAACCATTCATATTGGTCACTGGAACGATAGGATTTGGCGAGGTACCACAACCAGTTCAGTCATTTTTAGATGTAAATAAAAATTTATTAAAAGGCGTTGCAGCGAGCGGAAATCGCAATTGGGGTCAAAACTTTGCGAAAGCTGGACGGTCTATCTCAGAAAAATATCAAGTTCCTTTATTAATGAAATTTGAAGTACAAGGAACACAAAATGATATTAGCGAATTTAAAGATAAGGTGGGGCATTTCAATGAAGATTATGGACGAGAAGAAATACAATCATATTGAGTTAAATAACGAGGTTACTAAACGTAAAGATAATGGCTTTTTCAATTTAGAAAAGGATCAAGAAGCATTAGCAGTATATTTAGAAGAAATAGAAGACAAAACGATATACTTTGATACTGAAATCGAACGCCTTCACTATCTCGTTGATAATGATTTCTATTTTGACTTATTTGCAAAATATTCAGAAGCAGATTTGATAGAAATAACAGATTACGCTAAAAGTATTCCCTTTAAATTTGCGAGTTACATGTCTGCAAGTAAGTTTTTCAAAGATTATGCTTTAAAAACAAACGATAAAAGTCAATATTTAGAAGATTATAAGCAACACGTAGCAATCGTAGCATTATATCTAGCAAATGGTCATAAAGCAACAGCTAAACAATTTATTTCAGCAATGGTTGAACAACGTTACCAACCAGCAACACCTACATTCTTAAATGCTGGTCGTGCTCGTCGAGGTGAACTTGTATCTTGTTTCTTACTTGAAACAGATGACAGTTTAAATTCAATTAATTTCATTGATTCAACAGCTAAACAATTAAGTAAAATTGGTGGCGGTGTTGCTATTAATTTATCTAAGCTACGCGCACGTGGCGAAGCGATTAAAGGTATAAAAGGCGTTGCCAAAGGTGTACTTCCAGTTGCAAAATCACTTGAAGGTGGCTTTAGCTATGCAGATCAACTTGGACAACGTCCTGGCGCGGGTGCAGTTTATTTAAATATTTTCCACTACGATGTTGAAGAATTTTTAGATACGAAAAAAGTAAACGCTGATGAAGATTTACGTTTGTCTACAATTTCAACAGGGTTAATTGTGCCATCTAAGTTCTTTGATCTTGCAAAAGAAGGCAAAGATTTCCATATGTTTGGACCTCATACAGTTTATAAAGAATACGGTGTTACTTTAGATGATATTAACTTAGATGAATATTACGATGAACTTGTTGCTAACCCAAATGTTGATAAGAAGAAAAAAGACGCACGTGAAATGTTAAATATGATTGCACAAACACAATTACAATCAGGCTATCCATATTTAATGTTTAAAGATAACGCAAACAAAGTGCATGCTAACTCTGATATTGGACAAATTAAAATGAGTAACTTATGTACTGAAATTTTCCAATTACAAGAGACTTCTATAATTAATGATTATGGCACTGAAGATGAAATTAAGCGTGACATCTCATGTAATCTAGGTTCATTAAATATTGTTAATGTGATGGAATCAGGTAAATTCAAAGACTCAGTACACACTGGTATGGATGCTTTAACGGTTGTTAGTGATGAAGCGGATATTCAGAATGCGCCTGGCGTTAGAAAAGCTAATAGGGAGTTACATTCAGTAGGATTAGGTGTAATGAATCTACATGGTTACTTAGCTAAAAATAAAATTGGTTATGAATCTGAAGAAGCGAAAGATTTCGCTAACATTTTCTTTATGATGATGAACTATTATTCTATTGAACGTTCAATGGAAATTGCTAAAGAAAGACAAGAAGTATACAAAGACTTCGAAAAATCTGATTACGCAAACGGTAAATACTTCGCATTCTATACAACTCAAAACTTTGAAGCAAAATATGAAAAAGTTCGTAAATTATTTGAAGGTTTTGATGTTCCAACAGCTGAAGATTGGAAAGCTTTACAAAAAGAAGTAGAAACACATGGTTTATTCCATGCATATCGTTTAGCTATTGCACCTACACAAAGTATTTCATATGTACAAAATGCAACTAGTTCTGTTATGCCAATCGTTGACCAAATTGAACGCCGTACTTATGGGAATGCAGAAACTTTCTATCCAATGCCATTCTTATCACCAGAGACAATGTGGTACTATAAATCTGCATTTAATACAGATCAAATGAAATTAATAGATTTAATCTCAACAATTCAAACTCACGTGGATCAAGGTATTTCAACAATTTTATACGTGAATTCTGAAATTTCTACACGTGAACTATCTAGACTTTATGTATATGCCCATCATAAAGGATTAAAATCTTTATATTACACTAGAAATAAATTATTGAGTGTTGAAGAATGTACAAGTTGTTCAATATAATTTAGCAATAAGAGCCAAGTTAAGTGATTATATAGAACAGTCTAGTCTAAGAATCAGATTAGGCTGTAAATCACTGCGTTAATTAAATTTTTACTAGATAGGGGACATTATCTAAATGAAAGCAGTCAATTGGAATACACAAGAAGACATGACCAATATGTTTTGGCGACAAAATATTTCACAAATGTGGGTAGAAACAGAATTTAAAGTATCTAAAGATATTGCAAGCTGGAAGACATTATCTGAACCTGAGAAAGAAGCATTTAAAAAAGCTTTAGCAGGATTAACAGGCTTAGATACGCATCAAGCAGATGATGGTATGCCACTTATCATGTTACACACGACAGATTTACGTAAGAAAGCCGTTTATTCATTTATGGCGATGATGGAACAAATTCACGCTAAAAGTTATTCGCATATTTTTACTACATTACTACCTTCTAGTGAAACAAATTATTTATTAGACAAATGGGTTATTGAAGAACCTCATTTGAAATATAAATCAGATAAAATTATTGATAATTATCATAAATTATGGGGCAAAGAAGCTTCGATTTATGATCAATATATGGCACGCGTATCAAGCGTATTCTTAGAAACATTCTTATTCTATTCTGGTTTCTATTACCCATTATATCTTGCAGGACAAGGTAAAATGACTACATCTGGAGAAATCATCCGCAAAATATTATTAGATGAATCTATTCATGGTGTATTTACTGGTATGGATGCACAAAGTTTACGCAATGAACTTTCAGAAAGTGAAAAACAACAAGCAGATCAAGAAATGTATAAATTATTAGAAGATTTATATAGAAATGAAGTTGCTTACACACATTCACTCTATGATGATATTGGTCTATCTGAAGATGTACTGAACTATGTTAGGTATAATGGCAACAAAGCACTGTCCAACTTAGGATTTGATCCATATTTCGAAGAACGTGAATTTAATCCAATCATTGAAAATGCTTTAGACACTACTACTAAAAACCATGACTTCTTCTCCGTAAAAGGTGATGGCTACACATTAGCTTTAAATGTTGAAGCGTTAAAAGACGAAGACTTTGTTTTCGAAGACTAAAGTATAAATATAAGATTAGCCTAGTGTGCTAATAATGATTATAAAACCAATAAGCCTTCTAAAAGTTAAACTTTTAGAAGGCTTATTTTATATGGTAATGAGTAGCTACTTTTAGCCCATTAAATATTTCAGCAAGAAATTAAAGGGGAAGTTATCCAAATAAATAGTTAAAAAACTAATAGCAATAGAATAAAATTTCGAACAACTGATAAATAGTAAATTTAATATTTTTGTATATAGTTTGCAATTAAATACTTTTATTTAAATCACTGATTACTATTGAATTTACGTTTAAAAATGGTAAAATTTTATTATAATCACTGATAATGATTATCATAACCATTGGTTAACATCATGAATAATTCGCAATTATGAAAGGATTAGAGGTACATCATTATGAAATTCTTATTAAATGGTATAGTTTTAGCTATCATTTTATCATTACTTACTATCCTTTCTCTTTTTATAGGTGTGAGTAAGGTTTCTATTACTGATATTTTCACACTGTCTAAAGAGCAAATAAATATTATTGTCTCAAGTAGAATTCCAAGAACTGTCAGTATATTAATATCGGGTAGTACGCTAGCACTTGCTGGCTTGATCATGCAACAAATGATGCAAAATAAATTTGTAAGTCCAACTACAGCTGGAACTATGGAATGGGCGAAACTAGGTATCCTAATATCAATGATATTTTTCCCTCAAGAAAATATCATGATTAAATTAGTTTTTGCAGTAGTCTTGAGTATTGCGGGTACTTTTTTATTTGTAAAATTAGTTCAATATATTCGCTTTACTGATGTTATTTTTATTCCGCTATTAGGCATCATGCTCGGTGGTATTGTTTCGAGTTTTGCAACTTTTATAGCGCTTAGAACGAACACTGTTCAAAGTATCGGTAACTGGTTAAATGGCAATTTTGCCATTATTACGAGTGGAAGATACGAAATTTTATACTTAAGTATTCCGTTACTAATATTTACATATATTTTTGCGAATCATTTTACAATCGCAGGAATGGGGAAAGATTTCAGTAATAATTTGGGTGTTAACTATGAAAGAATTATTAACATTGGATTATTTATTACAGCCACAATCACAGCTTTAGTTGTTGTTACTGTAGGAACATTACCTTTCTTAGGACTTATTGTCCCAAACATTGTCTCAATCTTTAGAGGAGATCATTTAAAAAATGCTTTACCACATACAGCGATGTTAGGTGCAATTTTTGTTATGTTTTCAGACATTGTCGGCAGACTGATTGTTTATCCATATGAGATTAATATTGGTTTAACAATTGGTGTCTTTGGCACTATTATTTTCTTAATCTTGCTAATGAAAGGAAGACATAACTATGCAAATTAGCGCTAAAACAAAAATGTACATCTTAATTGCATGTACAGTCATAGTAGCAGCGGTTTACCTTGTCATAGGTATTGATTTTGAAATATTCCAATATCAATTTACTAGTCGCTTGAGAAAGCTCATACTTATGGTTTTAGTAGGTGGCGCAATAGCGGCATCTGTAGTTATTTTCCAAGCAATTACGACTAATAGGTTACTAACACCTTCTATTATGGGATTAGATGCAATTTATATGTTTGTAAAAGTTCTTATTGTATTTGTATTCGGTGTACAATCAGTATTCGTTACAGATATATACTTAAGCTTTTTAATTTCCTTAATAGTTATGATTGGATTTTCTTTATTACTATTTCAAGGTATTTTTAGAATTGGTGATGTATCAGTGTATTTCATATTACTGGTTGGCATCATTTTAGGAACTTTCTTTAGAAGTATTACAGGTTTTTTAGAATTAATTATAAATCCAGAAGATTTCTTAGCAGTTCAAAGTGCGATGTTTGCAAATTTTGATGCTTCTAACAGTAAGCTCGTAATCCTATGTGGCATTATACTGATCATTCTTATTATAATTACTGTTTATGCAATACCGTATTTAGATGTACTGTTATTAGGTCGAGACCAAGCAATTAACTTAGGTATATCATATAAAACGTTAACACGATTATTATTAATTCTAGTGTCAGTGTTGGTATCAATATCAACAGCTTTAGTTGGCCCTATCACATTCTTGGGATTACTAACAGTCAATTTAGCACATGAATTAATGAAAACATATCAACATAAGTATATTTTGCCAGCAACGATTTGTATTAGTTGGTTAAGTTTAATTTTAGCTCAAGCAGTCGTTGAAAATTTCTTTGAAGCAACTACACAAGTTAGCATAATCATTGATTTAGTTGGTGGAAGTTACTTCATTTATCTGTTAATAAAAAGGAGACATGCGCATTGATTAAAGTTCAAGGCCTTAATAAGACGATACAAGATAAAGCGATTTTGCAGAATATAAACGTTGAAATCAACAAAGGGAAATTGACAACTATGATAGGTCCAAATGGTGCAGGGAAGAGTACACTCCTATCAGCTATAACAAGGTTGATAGATTTTGAAGCAGGTACGATTGAAATTGAAGGAAAATTAATTACAGATTATAAAAGTAATGATTTAGCTAAAAAAATAGCAATTTTAAAACAAACTAATCATACAGAATTAAATATTACTGTTGAAGAACTTGTAAAATTTGGACGCTTTCCACATTCAAAAGGTCGATTAAAACAAGAAGATAGAGATCAAGTTGAATATGCCTTAGATCTATTACAATTAAATGAAATAAGAAATCGCTATTTAAAAACACTCTCTGGCGGTCAACGTCAACGAGCTTATGTAGCTATGACGATTGCTCAAGATACGGAATACATATTGTTAGATGAGCCATTGAATAATCTTGATATGAAACATTCAGTACAGATTATGCAAACACTGCGTAGGCTGGCACAAGACTTGAACAAAACGATAGTCGTTGTGATTCATGATATTAACTTTGCATCTTGCTATTCAGATGACATCATCGCATTAAAAGAAGGTCAACTTGTAAAAGCAAGTACGAAAAATGATGTTATCCAAACAGATGTGTTAAAAACATTATATGATATGGATGTCAGAATTGAAGAAATTCGAGGTCAACGTATATGTGTTTATTACGATGAGTTAACAGCACATCAAAATTTAGTATTGGCACATTCAATGTAATTAATGCCGACTTTGAGGGGAGTGATGCAACTGTAACGTTGTTAACTTTTAGGGACATAAAAGGAATACATCATTTAGAAATCCAGGAGGAGTTAAGTACATGAAAAAATTAGGTTTATTATTAGTAGTAGGGTTAATGTTTTTATTAGTAGCATGTAATAATGGCGGATCAGACGACAAAAAGAATTCAGAAGCTGATTCAAAAGGTGAAAGTTCAAATAAAACTGTAAAGGTTGAAAATAACTATCAAGCAAGTGGAGAGAAACGTGATGGTAGTGATGCTAAAGCGGTTAAGGAAACTGTAGAAGTTCCTAAAAACCCAAAAAATGCAGTTGTTTTTGATTATGGAACATTAGATACAATGAAAGAAATGGGACTTGAAGATAAAGTTAAAGCACTTCCTAAAGGTGAAGGTAATAAATCATTGCCAGATTTCTTAAGTGATTTCAAAGATGAAAAATATTTAAATACTGGAAGTCTAAAAGAAGTTGATTTTGATAAAGTTGCTGAAGCTAAACCAGAAGTTATTTATATTTCTGGACGTACAGCAAATCAAAAAAATCTAGATGAATTTAAAAAAGCTGCACCAGATGCAAAAGTCGTTTACGTTGGTGTAGACGATAAAGATGAAATCAATTCATTGAAAAAGAATACTGAAATTTTAGGTAAAATTTATGATAAAGAAGACAAAGCCAAATCACTAACTAAAAAATTAGATGATAAAATTGCTAGCATCAAAGATAAAACAAAAGATTTAAAAGATAACAAAGCTTTATTCTTATTAGTAAACGAAGGTGAATTATCAACATTCGGATCAGGTGAACGTTTCGGTGCAATGATATTCGACACAATGGGCTTCACACCAGCTGATGATAATATAAAAAATAGTAAACATGGTCAAAATGTCACTAATGAATATGTAGCAGAGAAAAATCCGAGCATTATCTTTGCGATGGACCGTGGACAAGCAATTGGTGGTAAATCAACAGCTAAAAATGCATTAGGTAATGATGTAATTAAAGATGTAGATGCAATTAAAGATAACAAAGTGTATGAGCTAGATCCTAAACTTTGGTACTTTGCAAGCGGTTCTACAACAACAGCAATTAAACAAATTGAAGAAGTTGAGAAAGCTTTAGAAAAATAAAGTTAAAGGATGTCATTTGTGGGGGCACGTCTAAAAAGAGAGTCTGGTAAATTCCAGACTCTCTTTTTAATTTGCAAAACTAGTCTAATGCACTATTAAGAAGTAATAAAATCGCTGAGTTAAATCAAATTTATAATAATATTGCAAATGATAATTGAATATGTGTATGATATTGATTTTAAGCGAGATCAATATATTATTAAACATTAAGGTAGTAATGTTATAATAATGGAACGAATACAAGGTGATTTTTAGAAAACAAACCTCTAACATCAACTTGTAAAAATCAAAACAACGAATGTAGGGGGATTGAAATACATGATATTAGACAATGTTAATCCAAATGATTTATATCCAACTGAGAAAAAGGGACCTAATGTATTAGGTACAATAGAATATGCTGTACAAGGTTCTTCAGAATTTGAAGGTGCTTTTATAGCTACAAGCGAAAGAGTTATCTTGAATGTAGATATGAACGGTGAATTTTATTATAGAAGCATCGCGTATAACGAAATAGAATCAATTGATTACGATGGCGAAAAGATTAATTTTAAATTTAATATTGGACCAATGCCCATGAAAAATATTCAAAAAGGCGACGTAGAGACCTTCGTTCAATTTGTTAGTGATAAAATAGATCATTAATTGAATATTTAAAAAATTGGCAATCAATTAAAAAGTGAAATTGTGAATTTAATAATTGAAGTTATAACAAATGAAATAGTTTGGTACATAAATATAAATACTTAAAATAAACAGCACCTTCAATTTTTGTGGGGGCTGTTTATTTTTATCCAAAAATCACAGAAAAGTATCATAAGCAAAGCGTAATGATCAAGACTTTGAAATCAAAGAAACTGTAAAAAATACGTGTTACATCTTCTGTTTAATAAATAAGATGTAACACGTATTGTTAAATGGTTAATTAAACTGAAAAATATAAATGATAGTGATACTTACAACGATTGTTAAAATGTGCATCACACTCGGGACAAGCCTCAACCATCATATAATCATTTATAGTCATTTCATGATGGCAAACGCCACATAAAATTGCCTTTTCATTAAATTCATCTGAATCCCATCGTTGTATGCTATGGCTTTCATGTTCATTATGACATTTGTAGCAAGGATAGTATTTGTTACAACATTTGAATTTAATCGCAATGATATCTAATGGTGTTTGGTAATGTGTACACCGAGATTCATTATCTACTGTAGAACCATATACATTAATCATAATCTTTACTCCTATTAATCAACAGGGTGGTCTCCAATGATTCTCACTTCAGGATGGAGATCAACGTCAAATTTTTCTTTTACAACTTTTTGAACGTAGTGAATCAAATCTTCGTAGTCAGTAGCGGTACCTTTATCAACGTTCACCATAAAACCAGCATGCTTTTTAGATACTTCAACACCGCCTATACGATGACCTTGTAAATCAGAGTCTTGAATTAATTTGCCTGCAAAATGGCCTGGAGGACGTTGGAAAACACTGCCACATGACGGATATTCTAATGGCTGTTTTGTTTCTCTTCTCTCAGTCAAATCATCCATAGTCGCTTGTATTTCGTCTAGATTGCCAGGTGCAAGTGTAAATGCAGCTTCTAAAACTACTAAGTGTTTTTGTTGCACAATACTATTGCGATAATCTAATTCCAACTCTTTATTCGTTAATGTAATTAATTCGCCTTTATCATTTACACAAAGCGCATAATCAATACAATCTTTTACTTCTCCGCCATAAGCACCTGCATTCATAAATACAGCGCCACCTATAGAACCAGGGATACCGCATGCAAATTCAAGTCCTGTTAGCGCATAATCTCTTGCAGTACGTGAAACATCTATGATTGCTGCGCCGCTACCAGAAATAATTGCATCATCTGATACATCGATATAATCAAGTGAAAGTAAGCTAATAACAATTCCGCGAATACCACCTTCGCGAATAATAATATTAGAACCATTCCCTAAATAGGTCACAGGAATATCTTTAGTATAGGCATAGTGAACAATGGCTTGAACATGTTTGTTTTTGGTAGGAGAAAGATAATAATCAGCCTTACCACCAGTCTGCGTATATGTATACTTTTTTAAGGGTTCATCAATTTTAATAATTTCTGATGGTACAATTGCTTTTAATTCCTTTAAGATGTTATCTTTATGCAACTATAGAACATCCTTTCTTGTTGAATTCATTTATTTATTATACCAATGATTTACGTGCTTGGCTAAAATCTTAGGAAAATATGTATGATTTTTTTAACTTTAATGAAACATTAAAGAAATTCCCTGTGTAAATTAGTTATTAAGTTAAAATGACTTAAATTACATATGTACGTTATAAAAAATAAAGTTATTCATTTCTATAGTGTCATTACAATTTTAAAGCATAATGAATTACATATCAGTATTTTTCATGCTGCTACTTAAATGTTTTGTGACATTGTCAAATAGTTGTTGTTTTTGGTTTTCGTAGTCACGTATATTTGTAGCAGTAAGTGCAGCAGATTGTTTTGCTTCGCCAAATGTTGTGATTAAAGAGTCATTTTTACTGAGTAAAAGATTTGTTTGCAAATAGTCATTATAAAGTTTTGAGTCCTTTTGTATAATATGTAAACGAGCTACTTGCTTTAATTCTATTAAGTTATTAAATTGTGCCATAACCACTTTTTTCTTATATGGATGGTGCAAGTGGTAGAACCCTTCATAATTCAAACGTTTTTCATCTAAGGATGTAATGTCATGTAAATTATTTACACCCACTAATATATCTAGAATAGGCTCGGTTGGATAATTAAAGTGTGAAGTCCCACCGATATGATGTGTTGATTTAACAGGTGTATCAAGCAAGTTGAAGAGGATGTCGCTTAGTTCTTGGTATCGTTGTCGATACATGTTGTTATGGTCTTCTGTTATTAATGGTTGGATATGAGAATACATGTAGGTTGTCCACGCCTTTCAATGTTATGATAGAACTGTTAAACTGTAAATTCTGAAATAATATATCATATATCATTTTCAAGTTAAATAAGTTTCTGTATAATACTGAATGATAAGGAGTGCAGAAATGAAAAAAATAATTTGCATTGTTTTATTGTTTTGTTTTTCAATTACACTAAGCGCATGTGGCAATGAAGGATCTACCGAATTTAAAGATTTTGATAGCACGCTTAATGACGTAAAATCCAAGGAAAATGAACTGAAAAAAGTCATAGATGATATTCACTTAAAGCGTTTAGATGATTTAAGCAAGACAGATATGACAGACAAGAACAAAAAAGAATTTAACGAATTGCAAAATAGAGTAAATAGTAAATTGGTCCCTAAGCTCGATAATTATGAAGCGGCTGCGAAAAAGCTACCTGCTGATTCTGAAGAAACAAAAGAATTAAAATCAACATATTTAAAATCAGTGAAAGATAAAAAAGCTGGTATTAATGACTTAAAAAACTTCATAGATTTATGTAATCAAGCAGTTAAGGCAAATGAAGATATCTTAGACTATACTAAGTTATTTGAAAAAAATAGATCTCAGGTTGAAGCACATATGCAAAAAGCAAGTGATGCTGGCTCGACAACAGATGTAAATAATTTTAAACATAAATTAGAGCAAAATAATAAAGAGTTGAGAAACACAGCTGAAAAAGAAGCAGATTCAACGGATGCTACCAAAGTAAAACAATCTATAGAAACACAAATTATGCCTTTAATTGATAAACAGATTAAAGATTTGAATAAAACAGCAATTACAAATAATTATGTCAATGATGCACGTAAAAATGCTATAGAAATGTATTACAGCTTACAAAATTATTATGAAACTCGAAAAGAAACGATAGATATTAGCGAACAATTAGATAAAATCAACGCTAAAGATTTACCGAAAAAGGGTGAAGATCTAGAGAAGTTTGACGCTGATTTTGACAAAGAATATAATAATGTGAAAGAAGACTTTAATTAAAAAGGTTTTTTATCCAAGTTATAAAATTTTAAATAAACAGTTAACAACAAAAAGAGAGTTGTGTATAATTGGAAACAATGATATGAGTATATCGTGTAAATTTCACACTTTTTGAAACATCACTGTGTGTTAAATATTTTTAGAGGTGAATAGAATGGCTATAAAGCTGAGTTCGATTGACCAGTTTGAGCAAATTATTAATGAAAACAAATATGTATTTGTACTGAAACATAGTGAAACATGCCCAATTTCAGCAAATGCAATTGACCAATTCAACAAATTTTTATATGAAAGAGATATGGATGGTTACTATTTAATTGTACAACAAGAAAGAGAATTATCTGATTATATAGAAGAAAAAACAAGTGTGAAACATGAATCGCCACAAGCATTTTATTTTGTTAAGGGACAAGCGGTTTGGAATGCGAGTCACGGTGACATTAACGTTTCAACATTAGCAAGCGCAGAAGAATAAACGACAAAAAAATACAGATTTAAACGCTTGTTAAGCGCTTATCATTGAGGTAGGTGTTTAACAAGCGTTTCTTATAATGTGAAAAATTTTCGCCTGGCATGTATAATAAATAATTGAATAAGAAATGTAGACTACGATTTTATCATTTACACATATATGGACAAAACAAATGGCATTCATATATAAACTGAGGTATAAAAATTGAAAACTGATTATGTACCTAATTTTTACTTTTATTAATTAACAAATTTTAAATAAAAATACTAGAGGTGACAAAATGAAAGTTTTAGTTGCGATGGATGAATTTAATGGAATTATTTCCAGTTATCAAGCGAATCGTTATGTTGAAGAAGCGGTAGCTAGCCAAATTGAAAAAGCAGACATAGTACAAGTACCTTTATTTAATGGTCGTCATGAGCTTATGGATTCTGTCTTTCTTTGGCAGTCAGGTACTAAATATAGAATGACAACACATGATGCTGATATGCAAGAGGTAGAAGCAGTGTATGGCATTACAGATAGCGGTATGACTGTGATTGAGGGTAATCTATTTTTGAAAGGTCAAAAGCCAATCAATGAACGTACAAGCTATGGTCTGGGAGAAGTGATCGTAGATGCTTTAGAGAATGATGCAACGCATATGGTTATTTCACTTGGTGGCATTGGTAGCTTTGATGGCGGTGCAGGTATGTTACAAGCACTGGGTGCTAAGTTTTACGATGATGAAGCACAAGAAATTGATTTGCGTCAAGGTAGTAATAAGTTAAAATATATCCGCAAAATCGATATTTCTGGGTTACATCCCAACTTAAATAATGTACGTTTTCAATTAATGTCAGATTTTGATAGTAAAATTTACGGTAAGAATAGTGAAATAATGCAAACTTATGAAACTTATGGGGTAACACGTGAAAATGCTGCCGAAATTGATAACTTAATTTGGTATTTAAGTGAAATGTTCAAAAGTGAACTAAGACTTGTGCTTGGCCCAGTACAAAGAGGGGGCGCAGGCGGTGGCATTGCTGCAGTATTAAATGCGCTCTATAATGCAGAAATCATGACTAGTCATGAACTCGTAGACCAAATAACACATTTAGATGCATTAATTGAGCAAGCAGATTTAATCATTTTTGGTGAAGGTATCAATGAAGCAGATCAAATACTTGAAACAACAACGGTACGTCTAGCAGAATTAGCTACAAAATATAATAAACCATCAATAGCCATTTGTGCCACTGATGATAAGTTTGACTTATTTGAATCTATAGGTGTTACAGCAATGTTTAATACATTTATAGAAATGCCAGAAAGTTTTACGGATTTTAAAATGGGCATTCAAATTAGACATTATACTGTTCAAGCAATTAAGTTATTGAAAACGCAATTTGATATCAACAAATAGATTAAGTGATTAAAATGCATAGCTAGTTTTCTTTTTAGAATGTATCTTAAGCTACTGAAACGATTAAATCATTTTTGGTAACTACATTCGTTATGACGTTATCATTTTAGTGAAAAATATGATGTTAAGCATGATAAAAATTAAGGTTCCGAGACATCTTTATATGTCTTGGAACCTATTTTAATATAAATATACTTATTTTTGATATGTTTGTACGACTTCTTCTGCAATACCGATAATAACTTCAATCGCTTTCTCCATTACATCAATAGATGCATATTCGAAAGGACCATGGAAATTATCACAGCCAGTAAAGATATTTGGTGTAGGTAATCCCATATAAGATAGTTGTGAACCATCTGTACCTCCACGAATTGGCGCGGTATTGGCTGGGATGTCTAATTTAGTAAAAACACGTTTTGGTATATCAATAACATGTGGATTTGCCGAAATTTTTTCACCCATATTATAATATTGATCATTGATTTCAATTTCAATAGGATCGTCTTCAAAATGCGTATTGATATCATTTTTAATTTCGACTAAACGTTTCTTACGTAAGTCAAATTGATTACTGTCGTGATCACGAATAATATAATGAAGTGTTGTTTTTTCAACGTCGCCATTCATCTTCATCAAATGATAAAAACCTTCATAACCTTCAGTTCTTTCAGGGACTTCGTTTGGTGGAAGTAAAGAATTAAATTGCTGGCCTAATAATACAGCATTAATCATGGCATCTTTAGCTGAACCTGGATGCACATTGACACCATGACAAGTTACGATTGCTTCAGCAGCATTAAAGCTTTCATATTGTAATTCACCATATTCACTACCATCCATTGTGTAGGCAAAGTCAGCGTTAAAGCGTTCGACATCAAATTCATGAGGCCCTCTACCGATTTCTTCATCTGGGGTAAATGCTACACGGATACGTCCATGTTTAATTTCAGGATGTGAAGTTAAGTATTTTAAAGCTTCCATAATCTCAACTACACCAGCTTTATCATCAGCGCCTAATAATGACGTTCCATCTGTAACCATAAGTATATGACCTTCGACATTTTTCATATTTGGAAAAACATCTTGGCTTAAAACGCGGTTCGTATCCCCAAGTTGAATTGGTTTACCATCATAAGCTTCAATAATTTGTGGATTGACATTCGTAGCGTTAAAGTCTGGCGATGTATCGACATGTGCTAAAAAACCAACAGTCGGTATATCAGCATCTACATTGCTTTCTAAAGTGGCAAATAAGTAGCCTTGTTCATCAATATCTGTCTCTAACCCAAAGTCAGTCAATTCATCATTTAATAAGTTTAATAAATCCCACTGTTTCTCTGTAGATGGTGTTGTATTAGATTCTGGATCGGATTGTGTGTCAATAGTTACGTATCTTGTCAGTCTTTCAATTATGTCTTGTTTCATAAAAACACCCCTTTAAGCTCTATTGTTCATATTGTAAGATTTTTTATAAGTTTTGCCATTCATTTTACCATAATGTTGTTTTATCCGTGTATAGATATAATAAATAATCTCTGCACATAAAATACCAAAAGCAATTGCCCCTGAAATTAGAGTTACTTCTAAAAATGTATTAACGGCGTGTGTGTATTCATTACTTACTAAGAATCGTGTAGCTTCATATGCTAAGCCACCTGGTACAAGTGGAATAATACCAGGTACAATGAAGATAATTACAGGTCGTTTGTAACGTCTACTCATAACATGACTCATTAAAGCTAAGATAAAACTACCTAAAAAAGAAGCTAGGACTTTACCTAAGTCAGCATCAAATGTCAACTTATAGATAATCCAACCCATTGCGCCTACAAAACCACAGGCTAAAAGGAGGCGTCTTGGTGCATTGAACAGAATTGAAAATAGCATTGTTGCAAGAAAGCTAATTATAAATTGTGAAAAATAATAGACAATGGCCATGATGTTAGCACTCCTTTTTAAAATATTAATAATACTATGGCAACGCCAGCTCCAATGGCGAATGAAGTTAATGCCGCTTCAACACCACGTGACATACCAGCAAGTAATTCGCCTGCCATCAAATCACGTATGGCGTTAGTAATTAAAATACCAGGTACCAGAGGCATAACGCCAGCAATGGTTATGATATCTTGATTATGTGCCCAACCTATTTTTGTGAAAGCAGAGGCTATCATAATCACCACTGCTGCACTAATAAACTCAGAAAAGAATTTAATCTGTATGTAACGTTGCACATAATTAAAGGTTAAAAAGGCACCTGCGCCAGCAAGGATAGCGAAAATAAAGTCTTGGATGATTCCACCAAACATAAATAGGAAAAAACCACATGCAATCGGTGCTGCCAAGAAATTAGTTATGGATGAATATTGTAAAGAGGCGTGGTGCAAATGTACCAGTTCAGATTTTGCTTGATCTATATTCAGTTCATTATTAGAAATTTTTCGTGAGAGACTATTAGTCAAAGCTATTTTTTCTAAGTCTGTGGTACGTTCGCGAATTCTGATAAGTCGTGTATTAGTACGGTTATTTAGTGAAAAAATGATTGCAGTAGATGTCACAAAGCTATATGTATCATCTAAACCAAAACTTGCAGCTATACGTGTCATCGTGTCTTCAACGCGGTATGTTTCAGCGCCACTTTCAAGTAAAATTCTTCCTGCAATAAGCACGACATCAATGACTTTATCTTCATCAATAATCGTAATTGAATCTGACATAGCTTTGCACCTCCTGAAAATTTTTTAGAACAATTGAAAGTTTACAGTGTACAATTGAAACTTTCAATAGCAATTCATACGCCGTCATCATTTTTTAATATTCCATTATATATTGTAACAAACTCAATTATATAACTATAACAGTTTATAGAAATGAAAGTTTTAGTTAAAGATTTTAAAGTTAGAAATTACCGTATGATATTAATACTGTTTGTCATAACAATTTGATGAATGTTAAATATGAAAATATAAAGGTAATTGTAAATGAAGTAATTGACAGTTTGACTCATAATAGTTTTTTAAATTTGAGTTATGGTTCATTTAAAGTAGTAATAAGATTTGATAGGAATAAAGCTATATCAAAAAAAGACAAACACTCTCTGTTGAGTGTTTGTCTTTATATTGATATAAGTCATGTCGTGAGGTACCAGGGAAGTAGTTTAAGCTAGAACATCTAATGAGTTATGTTTAACGTAAGTTATATGAACTGAACTTATATAGTCACAATGAAAAATGAATTTATTTTAAAGGTTTTAAAGTTTAACAATAGGATTAAACATCACTTGATTCCGGCCTTCATTTTTAGCCATATGCAACATATCATCTGCAATTTTAAATACTTTACGTTGTGACTTGTAGTCATCGGCAGTTAAATAACCAACACCTATTGAAACAGATAATTTAATAACCTCTTTATTAGGTAGATGGAAAGTTGATTGTTCTACACCACCACGTATACTCTCACTTAATTTAACACATTGGTCTAACGTGTAATCGTATAAAACGATAGAGAATTCCTCGCCACCATTACGATAAATACTAAATTCTTGTGGGACATAGTTTTTGAGCAGTTGTGCAACTTGCCTTAGTACTGCATCACCAGATTGATGTGAAAATTTATCGTTTACATCTTTAAATCCATCGATATCGATGAGTAACAGCCCGATACTTTGGTTGTTTTTTTCAGCGATGCTTGTCGTTTCATTAAGGTGTCTATCGAATTCTTTAACGTTACCTAAACCTGTTAAATAATCAAATTTATCTTCATTTTCATAACGATTTACTAAAGAGAAAAAATACCAAATATCGACAAATGTTATTGACGAAGTAATCATTAATATAAATGATATAGGTATTAGGAACAATACCTCTGTAATTTCGTAATATGGACTTATGAGTGATAAAATAAAGAAAATAACAAGTGTAATCGCGTTAAGAATTTGTAGTGAAATAATGTCATTTTGTTTTAAAAATGGGCCAACAGCACCAACAATCACAGCGATAACGATGAGTATCATAGCCGCAATGATAGTATAATCACCAATTAGAACATTTACTAACCCTACGATTAATGCTGAAAGCACAGTGTAAAACATGTTCGTATACCTACCTAGGAAGAGTATAGGTATAAAGGTTAAGTAAAGTGTGTATTGGTTAAATAGTGGCACGGGATAAGCGGATAGTAAAAGTGCTACTATGGTCATTAAAACTGTAACATATTCTTTAGAAAACACCATGTTTTTATTCTCTGAATACTGTAAGCGGTGAAATAAATAGATACCTGCTACTGTAACAGAAATATTGTAAATAATAGCTTCAAACATTTAACTTTACACTCCTCTTTGTTTAGCACTTTGTTATTGTAAGTGAAAACTTACAATTTGTCATCTTAATGAAAATAGAAATTTATAACATTCACTTAATATTCGTGTTAAAATAATTTTTTGAGTGAATATACAATGATTCACTCTGAAATTTAAATATTTAAGAAATAATCCTGTGACTTATCAATTATCGCATTTCAAGTTGTATAAGTAAAAGCGTATAGGGTATTATAGAATTATGTAGCACATCAGACTATATAACGCCTGCAATGAATTTTCAAATTTGCATGATTCGTTAATTAGATGATGATTAGCTTACAATTAATTTAAATAATTATTTTCAACTTAGGATTTTGAAATTAAAAATAAAACAGAATTATATTAATGAAGGTGAACTGATGTATACATTATTATTAATCATTTTTTCAATGATTGTCAGTTTGATACTTACACCAATAGTTATAAAGGTTTCACATAAATTAGGGATTGTAGATCAACCGAATTTTAGAAAGGTACATACTAAACCTATATCCGTACTTGGTGGAACTGTAATACTCATATCATTCTTAGTAGGGATATGGCTTGGACATCCTATAGAAACGGAAGTTAAACCTCTGGTTATTGGGTCAGTGTTAATCTACTTGGTTGGACTCATAGATGATATTTATGATTTGAAACCAATCATTAAATTATTAGGTCAAGTAATTGCAGCACTTGTTGTTGTTTATTATGGTGTGACTATTGATTTTATTTCTTTACCTATTGGACCAACGATTCATTTTGGTATTTTAGGTATACCAATTACAGTTATTTGGATTGTGGCAATTACTAATGCAATTAATTTAATTGATGGACTAGACGGCTTAGCATCTGGTGTTTCGATGATTGCATTAATGACGATAGGTTTTATTGCAATCTTACAAGCAAATATATTTATTATGATGATTTGTAGTGTTTTGATTGGGGCGCTTCTAGGATTCTTATTCTTTAATTTCCATCCAGCAAAAATCTTTTTAGGCGATAGTGGTGCTTTGCTTGTCGGTTTTATCGTAGGTTTCTTATCATTGCTCGGGTTTAAAAATATTACCTTTGTATCTTTATTCTTCCCGATTGTAATTTTAGCTGTACCATTTATTGATACACTCTTCGCTATGATTCGTCGTGTGAAAAAAGGTCAGCATATTATGCAAGCTGATAAATCACATCTCCATCATAAATTTTTAGAACTTGGCTATTCACATCGTCAAACTGTACTATTGATATATTCTATAGCAATACTATTTAGTCTTGCTAGTATAATATTATATCTATCTCAACCGTGGGGCGTACTCATGATGTTTATTTTGATTTTAATCACAATTGAACTTATCGTTGAGTTTACAGGATTGATTGATGATGATTATCGACCATTATTAAAATTAATTGAAAATAAAGAACAGCATGACGATTATCACAAATAATATTATAAAATATTGCTCATAGTCATAGAAAGGCGCCTCCATATTATAGGAGGTGTCTTTTTTATGATTAAAATGTAAGGCAAAATATTAAAGGGAAGTTAATTTAACACCACAAAGCGTTAATTTGTAGGGATATCGAAAGGCAGACGAACTGTTTCCCCCTCAATTAAATTATAATTACCTGAGGTCGTGCGATTTAAAAATGTTAGAAAGGTATCGTAATCGGAAGCTACAACATCAATGCTATAACTTACTTTGTCTGTGTAGTTTTGCTCTCGCAATAAGAAAGGCATGCTTTCTAACTCGTATTCAAATTTACCAGTTAAATCATAACCTATAGTTACAGTAGTAGGTATAGCAGGGCGTAAAGCAACACGTCCGATATCAAATATGACATCTCTCACAGCGCCACTATAGGCACGGATTAAACCACCGCCGCCCAGTTTAATTCCTCCGAAGTAACGTGTAACCACCACACATGCATTATGGATTTCAAGCTTTTTAAGAATTTCTAACATTGGCACGCCGGCTGTACCACTTGGTTCACCGTCATCGTTTGCTTTTTGAATATTCATTTGATCACCAATTGTGTATGCCGAACAGTTATGGGTAGCTTCTTTATGTTTTGCTTTGACAGCCGCAATAAAATCTTTTGCTTCATCTTCTGATTCAACAGGTTTAATATGCGCTATAAAACGCGACTTACTGATTATATTTTCAATCGTATGTTCTTGTTTAATTGTTTTAATTGTGTCATCCATTTATAGTCACCTCGTGTATGTATTATACGTTTAGTTATTTTTCAGTGAATCAGTTATTAACTAATATTATACACTGTATTGAATTATAGATTAAATGTTAAAATGAATTTTCTTTTAAGCAAAAGTAAGGTATTATAGTTGTGAGTATAATTGAGGAGGATTATGATGAAAATCGCTGTCTTGACAGATTCAACGAGTTATCTATCTCAAACATTAATTCAAAAATATAATATAAAAGTAGCGCCATTAAGTGTCACTTTTGATTCTGGGGAAAATTTTGTTGAGAATGCAACAATATCAACGGATGAATTTTATAAACGTATGAAAACATCGGATACTATTCCAACAACTAGCCAACCTGCGATTGGAGATTTTTTGGAGAATTTTGAACAACTTCGTGAAGAAGGCTATACAGATGTTATTTGTGTATTCTTATCTGGAGGTATTAGTGGTTGTTATCAAACAGCTACTCAAGCTGGAGAAATGGTAGAAGACATCAATGTTCACACATTTGATTCACAACTAGCTGCAATGGTTGAAGGTGCATATGTACTCAAGGCCATTGAAATGATTGAACAAGACTATGAACCACAAGCAATCCTTGATGAGCTATATGCGATGCGAGAAGATACTGGTGCGGTATTAATGGTAGATGACTTAAAAAATCTACAAAAAAGTGGACGAATCACAGGTGCACAAGCATGGATTGGTACAATGCTTAAAATGAAGCCAGTATTGAAATTTGAAGATGGTAAAATAGTACCTGACGAAAAAGTAAGAACAAAAAAACGCGCATTGCGTAAAATGATTGATAAAGTTATTGCGGAAGTAAAAGATTTTGAAGAAGTAACATTATTTGTTATTGAGGGTGACATTGCGGAGGACTCAGATTGGATTCAACATGAGTTAGAAGAAAAATATGCGCAATATCCACTCTATCGCTCAAGTTTTGGACCTGTAATCGCAGCTCATCTTGGCTCAGGTGGAATTGGATTGGGTTATGTAGGGCGTACGATTCGTACAAATTAATATTTTTAAACTAAAGACATGTTTGGCTTTGTTGCCACATGTCTTTATTTGGAGGTAAAGAGCGATAAAATACTATGGTAGATTAATTTTAGATAAATCACTTTTAACAAATGAAACGATAAGTCATATATCAAAAGGTGTAATTTTAAAAAAGAATAAGTGGTATTGTATACAATGTCACACTAATCAACCAAACCATTACTATAAATACTATTCAGAAGTTTTAAATAAGTATATTGTTTATTGTAGAAATTGCATTAATTTGGGAAGAATGGACAATATTCATTCTGTTTTCATCACAGCATCACAAAATTACGTTTCGCCGGGCACCTTTCAATTGCAATTTAACCTTTCGGAACAACAAAGTTATGCATCAAATGAAATTTTAGCAGCTATAAAAGCGTTTCGCTCAAAGATATTATATGCCGTGACAGGTGCGGGAAAGACAGAGATGATATTTGAAGCTATCCAATACGCACGTAGCCAAGGGTATAATGTTGCTATTGTTTCTCCTAGAGTGGATGTAGTTATAGAAGTGAGCATGAGGATCGCAGAAGCCTTTCAGCAAGAAGCTATTGATGTCTTATACCAAGGACATGGACAAAAATACAATGGGCATTTCATCGTAGCAACAATACATCAGTTGTATCGCTTCAAAAGGCATTTTAATTTAATTATTGTTGATGAAGTAGATGCTTTTCCTTTAGACATAGACCCTTCTTTATTTGAAGCGGTTAAACACGCTTCAAATAAACATTGTTCCCACATTTATATGACTGCTACGCCATCAAAGAAATTACGCCAACGTTTGAATGATATCGATGTGATTGTCTTACCTGCACGTTTTCATAGACACTCACTTCCGATACCTCATTTTAAATACTTCAACTTAAAACCCCACAAAATACAAAGAAAACTATTAAATATTTTAAAAAAGCAAATTAGTAACCAACGCTTTACACTCGTGTTTTTTAATAATATTCAATTAATGAAAGAAGCTTATAACCAATACAAAACACGCTTCACAACAATAACTTATGTTCACAGCGATGATGTTTATCGCTTTGAAAAAGTAAAGGACTTAAGAAATGGAAAGTATCAAATTGTTTTTACAACAACCATCTTAGAACGTGGTTTTACAATGGCTAATTTAGACGTGATAGTCTGTAATAGTCATAACTTTTCAACCAATGCATTAATTCAAATAGCAGGAAGAGTTGGACGCAAGAGAGAGGATCCGAGTGGGCTTGTTTTGTTTTTACATGAAGGCATCACATTTAAAATGTTACAGGCACGTAAAAATATTAAACGTATGAATCAATTGGCTCGTGAAAAAGGGTGGATAGATGACTAAATGTATACAGTGCCAAGCAACATATATTGAACCATTGAATGCTAAGACATTTTATAAAAAAGCGTCAAAATTCTGTGATCGCTGTTTAGAACAATGGCAAAAGGCAAAGCTCTCACCAGAAAATCGGTGCCCACGATGTTTGAAACTGTTAGCAATAACTGAAACAGCATGCTTAGACTGTAAGTTTTTGATGACGAAATTCAAATTAATGCATCAACTTTATTGTAATTACCAATACCAAGGTATTGTAAAACAGCTATTACATCAATATAAATTTATGAAAGATGTGGCGCTTGCTGAAGTGTTAGCAGCACAAATGCAACTGCCTAAAAACCAATACGATTATATCGTACCTATACCCTCATCGAGAGAAAAAGATCAAGCACGAACATTTAACCCTGTGACGTGCGTCTTAGACCAGATGAATATATCATATAAATCTTTATTGATAGCAAAAGTGAGACCGAAACAAGCACCATTAGGTAAATTACACCGTTTTGAGCTAACGAACCCGTTTGAAATTGTGCAAAATATAGACTTGGAAAATAAAAATATATTACTTGTAGATGATATATATACTACAGGATTAACGGTTCACAATGCGTTAGCAATACTACTTATTAGAAAAATCAGAAAACTCGATGTGTTTACGTTTGCACGATAACATAAAAGTGGTATTATAAAAGTAAGCAATATTACCAATATAGAGGTTTTAAAGGAGTCGATTATTATGATCAGATTTGAAATTCACGGGGATAACCTCACTATTACTGATGCGATTCGCAACTATATTGAGGAGAAAATTGGTAAACTTGAACGTTATTTTAACGATGTGCCAAATGCAACTGCACACGTTAAAGTAAAAACGTACCAAAACTCAGCTACTAAAATAGAAGTAACTATTCCATTGAAAAATGTTACATTACGAGCTGAAGAACGTAACGATGATTTGTATGCAGGCATTGATCTAATCAATAGCAAACTTGAAAGACAAGTTAGAAAATACAAAACACGTGTAAATCGTAGAAATAGAAATCGTGGTGAGCAAGAAGCATTTGCATCACTACCAGAAGAAAATGAAGCAGTAGAAATTCAAAATGACGATGCTGAAAATGAAATCGAAATCATTCGTGCTAAAAATTTCAGTTTGAAACCAATGGATTCAGAAGAAGCAGTATTGCAAATGGATTTATTAGGACATGATTTCTTCATTTTTACAGATCGAGAAACAGATGGAACAAGCATTGTTTATAAAAGAAAAGATGGCAAATATGGGCTAATTGAAACAACTGAATAACATTTTAATTTAGTCTCATATTAATTAACAGTAGCGTTCATGATTATGTTAAATCGTGGACGCTCATTTTTTGCTATGTTACTATAAAATAATTTGAAAGTTATACATGTATTTGTGTATATTTTTAGTGAACAAGGTTTCAAAGACGAATTAAAAATAACTAAAGTTTATGTTTGATGTCAGCATTAATAAATATATTGAAGTCAATAAGTGTAAATTTAAGCTTATTAATGATAATATAAGTTGTTGTAAGCTAAGAGTTATTAAGCTAAAGGAGCGAACAAAATGGGTTTTTTATCAAAAATTGCAGATGGCAATAAAAAAGAAATAAAACGCCTTGGTAAATTAGCCGACAAAGTCCTTGCATTAGAAGAGGATATGTCGATATTAACTGATGAAGAAATTAAAGGAAAAACAAAAGCATTTCAAGAACAATTACAAGCTGAAGAAGATATAAAAAAACAAAATAAAATATTAGATGATATTTTACCAGAAGCTTTTGCAATCGTACGAGAAGGTGCAAAACGTGTATTTAATATGAGTCCATACAAAGTACAAGTTATGGGTGGTATCGCAATTCATGGTGGCGATATTTCAGAAATGAGAACTGGTGAAGGTAAAACATTAACAGCAACGATGCCAGTTTATCTAAATGCTTTAACTGGTCGCGGTGTGCACGTTATTACGGTCAATGAATACTTATCTAGTGTTCAAAGTCAGGAAATGGCTGAGTTATATGAGTTTCTTGGTCTATCTGTTGGTTTAAATTTAAATAGTAAAACAACAAATGAAAAGAGAGAAGCCTATGCATGTGATATTACGTATAGTACAAATAATGAGCTAGGTTTTGACTACTTGCGTGATAACATGGTGAACTACGCAGAAGAGCGAGTTATGAGACCATTAAACTTTGCAATTATTGATGAGGTTGACTCTATTTTAATAGATGAAGCACGTACACCATTAATAATTTCGGGTGAAGCAGAGAAATCTACTTCTCTTTACACACAAGCAAATGTTTTCGCCAAAATGCTAAAAAATGAAGATGACTATAATTTCGATGAGAAAACAAAAGCAGTTCAATTAACAGAACAAGGTATCGATAAAGCAGAACGTATGTTTAAAATCGATAACCTATATGATGTGAAAAACGTTGATATTATTAGCCACATTAATACGGCGTTACGCGCTCATGTAACATTACAACGAGATGTAGACTACATGGTCAATGACGGTGAAGTACTTATCGTCGATCAATTTACAGGTCGTACAATGCCGGGGCGTCGATTCTCTGAAGGGCTACACCAAGCGATTGAAGCCAAAGAAGGCGTTAAAATTCAAAATGAATCTAAGACAATGGCATCTATTACATTCCAAAACTATTTCAGAATGTATAATAAATTATCAGGTATGACGGGTACAGCAAAAACGGAAGAAGAAGAGTTTAGAAATATATACAACATGACTGTAACTCAAATTCCTACGAATAAACCGATACAACGTATAGATAAACCTGATTTAATATACATTAGCCAAAAAGGTAAATTCGATGCAGTAGTTGCAGATGTCATTGAAAAGCATAAGCAAGGTCAGCCGGTGCTTTTAGGTACTGTTGCAGTGGAAACCAGTGAATATATTTCTAACTTGTTGAAGAAAAATGGCGTACGTCATGACGTATTAAATGCTAAAAACCACGAACGTGAGGCAGATATTGTTGCCAATGCCGGTCAACGTGGCGCTGTTACGATTGCTACGAATATGGCGGGTCGTGGTACAGATATTAAACTGGGCGAAGGCGTTGAAGAAATAGGCGGACTCGCAGTTATTGGTACGGAAAGACACGAATCTCGTCGTATCGATGACCAATTACGTGGTCGTTCTGGTCGTCAAGGTGACAAAGGTGATAGCCGCTTCTACTTATCGCTTCAAGATGAATTGATGGTACGTTTCGGTTCAGAGCGTTTGCAAAATATGATGAATCGTTTAGGTATGGATGACTCTACACCAATTGAGTCTAAAATGGTTTCACGTGCAGTAGAATCTGCACAAAAACGTGTTGAGGGTAATAACTTCGATGCGCGTAAACGTGTTCTTGAATATGATGATGTATTACGTAAGCAACGTGAAATTATTTATAATGAACGTAATAATATTATTGATAGTGATACAAGTGGTGATTTAGTCGATCAAATGCTTCATTCAACATTAGAAAGAAGTGTTCACTATTACGTAAATGAAGAAGTAGACGAACCTGATTATGAACCATTCATTAATTATGTCGACGATGTATTTTTAAATGAAGGCGACTTAACAGTTGAAGACATTAAAGGGAAAGATAAAGAAGACATTGTTGAAATCGTCTGGAATAAGGTTGAAGTAGCGCTGAAAGACCAAAAAGAAAAGATTGGTACGCAATTTGACGAATTTGAACGTATGATACTACTTCGCTCTATTGATACACATTGGACTGACCATATCGATACAATGGATCAACTTAGACAAGGTATACATTTACGCTCTTATGGTCAACAAAATCCGTTACGTGATTATCAAAATGAAGGTCATCAATTATTTGATGCAATGATGGAAAATATTGAAGAAGACGTAAGTAAATATATTCTTAAATCCGTTGTTTCAGTCGAAGATGATGTAGAAAGAGACAAAGCTACTGACTTTGGTAAAGCTGAGCACGTTTCTGCAGAAGATGGTAAAGAAAAAGTTAAATCATCACCATATGTTAAAGATGAACATATTGGTAGAAATGACCCTTGCCCTTGTGGTAGCGGTAAGAAATATAAAAACTGTCACGGTGCGTAACACATGTGACTATAAATTAAACCGGGAGCATTGATAGTCGTATCATTAACTTCCGGTTTTATTTTTGTATTAAAACATTACAGGTCGCATGGAGGAGATTAAGTGTAAAGTTGAAATGTTAACCCTGACTTCTGTAGAATAGTGATATTGGATAAAATAAATTAAGATGAATAAGTATGTTGTGTAAGTACTTCATTTGATAATAGGAGAGATGCAAAATGGAATTATCAGAAATTAAACGAAATATTGATGCTTATAGAGAAAGATTAGAACAACTTAGGGGGTCTCTTTGACTTAGAAGAAAAGGAGACTAATATTAAAGAATTTGAAGAGATGATGACAGATCCTACTTTTTGGGATGACCAAGATAAAGCACAAGAGGTCATTGATAAGAACAATGCTTTGAAATCAATTGTGAATGCATACAGATCACTTGAAGCAACTCTAGAAGATATGGATACGACTAGAGCATTATTATTAGAAGAAAACGATCACACAATGAAGCAAGAATTGGAGCAAGAAGTTCATACGTTTGAAAGTCAGTTGGACAACTTCGAATTACAATTATTGTTAGATGGGCCATATGATGCGAACGATGCCATTATGGAGTTACATCCAGGTGCAGGTGGTACTGAATCGCAAGATTGGACTAACATGTTATTGAGAATGTACCAACGTTACTGTGAGCAAAAAGGCTTTAAGATAGAAATTGCTGACTACTTACCAGGAGACGAAGCTGGAGTTAAAAGTGTAACGATAATCGTAAAAGGTCATAATGCTTACGGTTATTTGAAAGCTGAAAAGGGAGTACACCGTCTTGTTCGAATTTCTCCATTTGATTCTTCAGGACGCAGACATACATCATTTGCATCATGTGACGTAATCCCACAATTTAATAATACCGATATAGAAATTGAGGTTAATCAAGACGATATTACAATTGATACTTTTAGAGCATCAGGTGCAGGCGGGCAACACATTAATAAAACAGAATCAGCCATTCGAATCACTCACCATCCAACTGGCATTGTTGTAAATAACCAGAATGAACGTTCTCAAATTAAAAACAGAGAAGCTGCTATGAAGACTTTGAAATCTAAGTTATATCAATTAAAAATTGAAGAACAAGAACAGGAAATGGCAGAAATTCGAGGAGAACAAAAAGACATAGGATGGGGTAGTCAAATCAGATCTTATGTATTCCACCCGTATGCTATGGTTAAAGATCATCGTACTAACGCTGAAACGGGTAAAGTTGATGCGGTAATGGATGGAGATATTAATTCATTTATAGAAGCATATTTACGCAGTCAAATGGACCATAGTGAAAAATAAGTATGAATGACATTAAAATATACGTTATAAATTAGCAAGTTGAAGTTTGATGTATGTATGGGATGAGCTAGCAATCAATATTAAAATGTTGATCACTAGCGCATCCCTTTATTTTTGAAATTTTATATTGAATGTAAATAACTGTTATATGAATTTTAACGAATAAAGAGGTAGTCTATACTTTGAAACTATTATAAATATATCGTTGTATATTTATAATAATTTCAAAACATTAATCATTGGATGTAAAATACATTTTTTAATGTTACATAGTCCGATGCTTACAAAATAATAATCTTTATTTAAATTTAGTCGTATCAAGGGATTAGACGTATTTTAAAGGATATAAAATAGTTCGTTAAAATAGAAAGTTGACTGTTGTATTACAGTATAATAACAAAGACAAATGTCTATGGGTTATGTGCTATATTATTCTTGATTAAAATTAAGACAGCAAAGGATGAAAGATGTAATGAAGAAAGGCTTAACATTTTCTATAACAACGGCAGCAATGTTTTTTGGTATAAATGGTATCGCATCAGCAGACCAAATCCATACAGTGAAGGAAAATGCTAAATTAACAGATATAGCTCAAGCATTTGCAACATCAACTACTGAAATTCAAAATTTAAATCAAATAGATAATAGAGCGTATGTTCAAGCAGGAGAAAAATTAGTGCTTCCAGACAATGATATTGTAGAAGTAAAAGTTGGAGATTCAATTCAAAGTATCGCAACTGCACATCAATTGACGGTTGAACAACTTGTTCAATTGAACCCAAATTTAGGAGACGTGATATATCCTGGTCAACTTATCGCAGTTTCTGAGAAAGGTTCAGCACATTTAAATAATCAAATACAACAAATGTTTAACGAGCAAATCGAAGGGCAAAGTAATATCTCAGACGGTAATTACAATGAAGCAATTAATGAACAATCAACACCAAATCGTGCTACAACATCAACATCAACACATATGACGTCTATTGCACCACAAACGTGGTTAAACGTTAACACACAAGATGTAGGTCAAAACAATCAACAAATGCATGTTGATAGTAATGTGGGATCTAACGAACAATATAGCCCAGTACAACAAGCTTCAAATGGCAATAACTATTACACATGGGGACAGTGTACATATTACGCTTTCGATAGACGCCAACAATTAGGAAAATCTGTTGGTAATTTATGGGGAAATGCGAATAATTGGGCTTCAGCAGCTCGTCAAAATGGCTATCAAGTAAATCACACGCCAGAAGTTGGAGCTATTTTCCAAAGTAATGCTGGTAACTATGGGCATGTAGGTGTAGTGGAACGTAAAAATTCAGATGGGTCTATTCTTGTGTCAGAAATGAACTGGCAAGGCGTAGGACAAAAATCTTATAGAACAGTTCACAATACAGGACAATATAACTATATTCACTAATTAATACTAGAGCTTTCAGTTTGAAGTTAGAACAAATATGCTGATATCTTGTTTTATAAGATAATGAGTGAAATCGTAAACTAACTATGTAAATTTGATGAAATGAATGTAGAAGAAATGACTAATTAAGTTGAAAGCTGTGTTCATGGGAGTGGGACAACGAAATCATTGTAGCGTCATATGATTTCGCTGTTCCACTCCCTCGTTATATTAATTAAAGAAGTATGTTTATAATACAAATAAATAATTATTTTTAAGGATATTGGTAAGACATTTTATTTGTTGAGTGATATTATAAAAACAAGTATAATGATTCATTAAATAAACTAGGAGGCGATGTCATGGGAGTACATCAATATTTTAAACGCTTATCTGATTTAGAAAAATTAATTAGATTGCCAGGTAAATTTAAGTATTTCGAGCATAACGTCGCTGCCCACTCATTCAAGGTGACTAAAATAGCTCAATATTTAGGCACTGTTGAAGAGTATCATGGGAATGAAGTGGATTGGAAAAGCTTATATGAAAAGGCATTAAACCATGATTTCGCGGAAATATTCACAGGAGATATTAAAACGCCTGTAAAGTATGCTAGCGGAGAACTAAAGAAATTATTCTCACAAGTTGAAGAGGAAATGGTAGATCATTTTATAAATGAAGAGATTCCAGAACCATATCAAGCTATCTATAGAGAAAGACTACAAGAAGGTAAGGACGATTCGTTAGAAGGTCAATTACTTTCGGTAGCTGATAAAATAGATTTATTATATGAAACATTTGGAGAAATTCAAAAACGTAATCCAGAACAACTATTCTTTGAAATATATGAAATGTCATTAGAGACAATAATGCAATTTGATCACCTTAGCTCGGTTCAAGATTTTATAGAAAATATCATTCCTGAAATGTTGACGGAAAAGTTCATTCCAAAATCTGAATTACGAGAAACAACCATGGCTATTTTAAATAATAGGAACGGGTGAATGGAATGATTTGGTATGCGCTTGCGGCCTTTTTTCCTTGTATATTTGTTGTGTTGTTTAGTGTATTAACGAGAAATAAATGGGTAGGAACAATCCTGACATTAGTTATTATAGGCGCATCTGTACAAAAAGGATTCTTCCATAGTGAATGGATTATTTTTATAGATGTAGTGTCTATGTTGGCAGGATATCTCATTATTGATCAATTAGAATTGCACAAAAAAGAAGACGATTGAAAAGTAAGTATTGAGCAACCTAATTGCTATAATTTAATAAGCGCTTTATAATTATATGGCTTGAGATAATTAAGAATATGATTATAATGCAAATTTATGCAAACATGGTAGAGTGACTATGTTTGTTTTTATTTATATAGAACAAGATTAATTAAAACGAACAAATGTTTGCTTTTGTGTTTGTTAATCTGTTAAAATATGTAACGAGTATAAGCACCTTCGGAAAATATTACGCCAAAAAACAATGTATATAGCCTAATATAAAGATTTTAAATAGGTTTTAAGCGTTAGAAATGATATAGGAGGTAGGGTTATAATATGGAACATTATCCGTTTAAATTGCATTCTGATTTTGAGCCTCAAGGAGATCAACCAGAAGCCATTAAAAAAATTGTAAATGGTGTTAATGAAGGAAAAAGACATCAAACGTTACTTGGGGCTACAGGGACAGGTAAAACTTTTACGATGAGTAACGTCATTAAACAAGTGGGTAAACCTACGTTAATTATCGCACATAATAAAACACTAGCAGGACAGTTATATAGCGAATTTAAAGAGTTTTTCCCTGAAAACAGAGTGGAATATTTTGTCAGTTATTATGATTATTATCAACCAGAAGCTTACGTGCCATCGACTGATACTTTTATAGAAAAAGATGCCTCCATTAATGATGAAATAGATCAATTACGACATTCAGCAACTAGTGCATTATTTGAAAGAGATGATGTTATTATCATAGCTAGTGTCAGCTGTATATATGGCTTGGGTAATCCAGAAGAGTATCGTGATTTAGTTGTAAGTGTGCGAGTTGGCATGGAAATGGATAGAAGCGAATTACTGAAAAAATTGGTTGACGTGCAATATACAAGAAATGATATTGATTTTAGACGTGGTACGTTCCGCGTTAGAGGTGATGTAGTAGAAATCTTCCCAGCTTCAAGAGAAGAAATGTGTATAAGAGTAGAATTCTTTGGTGATGAAATAGATCGTATTCGTGAGGTGAACTATTTAACAGGCGAAGTATTAAGGGAACGAGACCATTTTGCGATATTCCCAGCCTCACACTTCGTAACACGAGAAGAAAAAATGAAATTAGCCATCCAAAGAATTGAAAATGAATTAGAAGCACGTTTGACTGAACTACGTTCAGAAAATAAATTGCTAGAAGCACAACGTTTAGAACAACGTACGAATTATGACTTAGAGATGATGCGAGAAATGGGCTTTTGTTCAGGTATAGAAAACTATTCCGTTCATCTAACTTTACGACCAACAGGTTCAACACCTTATACGCTTCTAGATTACTTTGGTGATGATTGGTTAGTAATGATTGACGAGTCACATGTTACATTACCGCAAATTAGAGGGATGTATAATGGTGACCGCGCTCGTAAACAAGTACTGGTAGACCATGGTTTTCGCTTGCCCAGTGCTTTAGATAATAGACCACTAAAATTTGAAGAATTTGAAGAGAAGACTAAGCAATTAGTTTATGTATCAGCTACACCAGGTCCATTTGAATTAGAACATACAGATGAAATGGTACAGCAAATTATCCGACCAACAGGTTTATTGGATCCTAAGATTGAAGTTCGACCAACAGAAAATCAAATCGATGATTTAATTGGAGAAATTCAAGATCGTATTGATCGAAATGAACGCGTGCTAGTAACTACTTTAACTAAAAAAATGAGTGAGGATTTAACAACTTATTTGAAAGAAGCGGGAGTAAAAGTTAATTATTTACACTCAGAAATTAAAACACTAGAACGAATTGAAATTATTCGCGACTTGAGAATGGGCACATATGATGTCATAGTCGGAATTAATTTATTAAGAGAGGGTATTGATATACCAGAAGTATCTCTCGTAGTGATATTAGATGCAGATAAAGAAGGATTCTTGCGTTCGCAAAGATCACTTGTTCAAACAATTGGACGTGCTGCACGTAATAGTCGTGGTGAAGTTATTATGTATGGGGATAAAATTACTGACTCTATGCGTTATGCGTTAGACGAAACAGAAAGACGTCGTACAATCCAAGAAGCATATAACGAAAAACATAACATTACACCTATGACTATTAATAAGAAAATACATGATGTGATTAGTGCTACTGTTGATAACGATGAAACTAATGACCAGCAACAAACGGAAGTTCCTAAGAAGATGACGAAAAAAGAGCGCGAAAAGACAATTGCAAATATAGAAAAAGAAATGAAGAAAGCGGCGAAAGATTTAGATTTCGAAAAAGCTACAGAGCTTAGGGATATGTTATTTGAATTAAAAGCAGAAGGGTGACACAAATGAAGCAACCATCCATTGTAGTAAAAGGGGCACGTGCCCATAATTTAAAAGATGTTGATATAGAAATACCTAAAGACAAACTTATAGTTATGACCGGACTTTCAGGTTCAGGTAAATCATCTTTAGCATTTGATACAATATATGCTGAAGGACAACGTAGATATGTAGAATCATTAAGTGCCTATGCGAGACAGTTTTTAGGACAAATGGATAAGCCAGATGTAGACACGATAGAAGGCTTATCTCCAGCTATTTCAATAGATCAAAAAACAACGAGCAAAAATCCAAGATCTACTGTTGCGACCGTAACTGAAATTTATGATTATATTAGATTACTCTATGCACGTATAGGGAAACCATTTTGCCCTAATCATGGTATTGAAATAGAATCACAAACAGTACAACAAATGGTCGATCAAGTCATGAAATTAGAAGAACGTACTAAGATTCAAATTCTCGCACCAGTGATTACACATAGAAAAGGCGCCCAAGAGAAGTTAATTGATGATATTAGTAAAAAAGGTTATGTGCGTGTAAGAGTAGATGGTGAAATAACTGATGTAAATGAAGTACCTGCATTAGATAAAAATAAAAACCATACTATCGAAGTAGTCATCGACCGTTTAGTTGTTAAAGAGGGTATTGAATCACGTTTGGCAGACTCTATCGAAACAGCATTGCAACTTTCTGAAGGTAGCCTCATTGTGGATATCATTGACGGTGAAGAATTAAAATTCTCAGAAAATCATGCTTGTCCAATTTGTGGTTTTTCAATTGGAGAATTGGAACCACGTATGTTTAGTTTTAACAGTCCATTTGGTGCTTGTCCAACCTGTGATGGCTTAGGTCAAAAACTGACTGTGGATTTAGATTTAGTAGTTCCTGACGCTAATAAAACATTAAATGAAGGCGCTATTGTTGCTTGGGAATCATCAAGTTCTGATTATTATCCAACATTGTTAAATCGCGTTTGTGAAGTGTTTAAAATAAATATGGATAAGCCTTTTAACAAGCTTACAGATCGGCAAAAAGATATTATTTTAAATGGTTCAAAAGGCAAAGAAATTGAATTTACCTTCACACAACGTAATGGCCAAACACGCAAACGTACAATGGAGTTCGAAGGTGTAATCAATAACATCAATAGAAGATATCATGATTCTCCATCTGAATTAGTAAGAGAAATGATGAGTAAATACATGACTGAATTGCCATGTGAAACTTGTCACGGTAAACGATTAAGTCGTGAAGCATTATCTGTTTATATTGCAGGGAAAAATATTGGTGATGTCGTTGAACAATCTATCAAAGAAGCATTGCATAGTTATGAACATATAGAGCTGTCTGAACAAGATAGAAAAATTGCTAACCAAATCTTAAAAGAAATCAATTCAAGATTAGAATTCTTATATAACGTTGGACTAGAATATTTAACATTGAATCGCGCCTCTGGCTCATTATCTGGAGGTGAGGCACAACGTATTCGCCTTGCGACTCAGATTGGTTCAAGACTTTCAGGCGTACTTTATGTTTTAGATGAACCTTCTATCGGGTTACACCAACGAGATAATGACCGGTTAATTAATACGCTAAAAGAAATGCGTGATTTAGGTAATACCTTAATCGTTGTTGAACATGATGATGATACAATGCGCGCAGCAGACTTCTTAGTTGATGTTGGTCCAGGCGCTGGTGAGCATGGTGGAGAAATCGTTGCGAGTGGGACACCGAAACAGGTAATGAATAATAAGCAATCATTAACGGGCCAATATTTAAGTGGACAAAAACGTATTGAAGTACCAGAAGCACGTAGGCAGATTACAGATCGCAAAATTAGCGTGAAAGGTGCTAGAAGTAACAACTTGAAAGATATAGATGTTGATTTTCCGCTATCAACAATGACAGTTGTCACAGGCGTTTCTGGTTCTGGTAAAAGTACATTAGTGAATGAGGTACTTTATAAATCATTAGCAAAACATATTAATAAATCTAAAATAAAACCTGGTGATTACGATGAAATTCAAGGTATAGATCAATTAGATCGTATTATTGATATTGATCAATCTCCGATTGGTCGAACACCAAGGTCTAATCCAGCTACGTATACAGGGGTTTTTGATAATATACGAGATATATTTGCACAGACCAATGAAGCGAAAGTTAGAGGTTATACGAAAGGTCGTTTTAGTTTCAACGTTAAAGGCGGGCGTTGTGAAGCGTGTAAAGGCGATGGTATCATCAAAATAGAGATGCATTTCTTACCTGATGTATATGTGCCTTGTGAAGTTTGTGGTGGCTCTAGATATAACCGAGAAACACTAGAAGTGACATACAAAGGGAAAAATATTGCTGATATTTTAGCGATGACGGCAGAAGAAGCTACGTCGTTCTTTGAAAACGTACCTAAAATTCATCGTAAATTGAAAACGCTAGTAGATGTTGGTTTAGGTTATGTAACTTTAGGTCAGCCTGCTACTACTTTATCCGGCGGCGAAGCGCAACGTGTGAAGCTTGCTTCAGAATTGCATAAACGATCTACAGGTCGATCAATTTATATCTTGGATGAGCCTACTACTGGTTTACATGTTGACGATATTAGTCGTTTATTAAAAGTGTTAAATACACTTGTAGAAAATGGTGACACTGTAGTTATTATTGAACATAATCTAGATGTGATTAAAATGGCTGACCATATCATTGATTTAGGACCTGAAGGTGGCGATGGTGGTGGTACACTCGTTGCTACTGGTACGCCTGAAGCAATTACAGAAGTTGACGAAAGTTATACAGGTCGATATTTAAAGCCAGTATTAGCTCGTGATACAGTTAAATAAAAATCACGATTCGCTATAGACCAATGAACTTTATTAAACAATATAAAAATAGACTCCTTATAAATAACGCGAAATAGTGTTACTTATAAGGAGTCTTTCTTTTTGTTTTACTGTAAAAACTATACAATTGTTAGGTGACTGAACTATAAATGGAAGATATCGTTTATAATTAATTAGACAGTGATGTGATTAAAGCGATTTATTATTAATCTTCTACACTTTTTAATATGGATTATCAATTCTTTTTGATATGATAATAACTATACTATAAAAGTCGGAGAAATATTGATAGAGGTGAACCAATGTTAACTACAAAAAGTTTAGTAGAACGCTTCGAACTTGAGATGATTGCAGGCGAAGCAGGGTTAAATAAGCAAATTAAAAACACTGATATTTCAAGACCTGGATTGGAAATGGCGGGGTATTTTTCTCACTATGCTTCAGACCGAATCCAATTATTAGGTACTACGGAATTATCTTTTTATAATTTATTGCCAGATGAAGAACGTAAAGGACGCATGAGAAAATTATGCCGACCTGAAACACCGGCAATTATTGTGACGAGAGACTTAGAACCACCAGAAGAATTGATTGAAGCCGCTAAAGAACATGAAACACCTTTAATCACTTCTACAATTGCTACTACACAATTAATGAGTCGATTGACTACGTTTTTAGAACATGAACTAGCTAGAACAACGTCACTCCACGGTGTACTTGTGGATGTGTATGGTGTAGGTGTACTAATAACTGGTGATTCTGGTATTGGGAAAAGTGAAACAGCCTTAGAATTAATTAAAAGAGGTCATAGACTTGTAGCCGACGATAACGTTGAAATTAGAGAAATAAGTAAAGATGAATTAATTGGTAGAGCACCCAAATTAATAGAACATCTACTAGAAATTAGAGGTCTGGGCATTATCAATGTTATGACTTTATTCGGGGCTGGGTCGATTTTGACAGAAAAACGATTACGCTTGAATATTCATTTAGAAAACTGGCACAAAGAAAAATTATACGATCGTGTTGGATTAAATGAAGAAACATTACGCATTCTAGATACAGAAATCACGAAGAAAACGATACCCGTTAGACCTGGTCGTAACGTAGCAGTAATCATTGAAGTAGCAGCAATGAATTACAGACTAAACATTATGGGGATTAATACAGCTGAAGAATTTAATGATCGTTTAAACGCAGAAATTTTACGTAACGGTAATAATGGTGAGGAGAAATAAGCAATGTTAACATTAAACTATATCGATCCTATTGCATTTGAATTAGGACCGATTTCAGTCCGATGGTACGGAATTATCATTGCGGCTGGTATACTATTAGGCTATTTTATAGCACAGGCTAGCGTGAAAAGGATTGGCTATGACCAAGATACACTAGTTGATATTATTTTTTGGAGTGCCATATTTGGCTTCATTGTGGCAAGAATCTATTTTGTTATTTTTCAATGGCCTTATTACATACAAAATCCAATTGAGATACCAATGATATGGCATGGTGGTATTGCGATACACGGCGGTTTAATTGGAGGGTTTGTTACCGGTATTATTATTTGTAAGCAAAAGAATATTAATCCCTTTCAAATCGGTGATGTAATTGCACCTAGTATGATTCTTGGCCAAGGTATTGGAAGATGGGGAAATTTCATGAATCATGAAGCGCATGGTGGACCAGTTTCAAGGTCTGTGCTTGAAAATTTACATATACCTGATTTTATTATTGATAATATGTACATTGATGGTAAATATTATCAACCAACGTTTTTATACGAATCCATATGGGATATTTTAGGTTTTGTGATATTAATTTTATTAAGAAAACATCTGCGTGTTGGTGATACGTTCTGCCTTTATTTAATATGGTATTCTATCGGTAGATTTTTCGTGGAAGGCATGCGTACAGACAGCCTAATGTTAACAAGTGATATTCGTGTAGCTCAGTTAATGTCTATTATCTTAATTCTAGTTGGTATTATCATAATGATTATTAGAAGAGTGAAATATCGTTCGCCACGTTATAAAGATGTTGGTCCGTTATCATGGCCAAACCCAAAAGTGAAGTGATAAAATAACATGCGGAATTTAAAAAGACAGAAGTCACATGGCAAAAATCCACTGTGGCATATGTACCGTTACGTGAGGATTGTTAAAATTTTCAAGCAGACGGTGATTATTGAAATTTGTCGCTATATACCTATAGTGAAGTTAAAGCATTGGATATATCGTAAATTTTTGAAAATGAACATCGGTGCAGAAACGGCATTTGCGTTTAAAGTCGTTCCGGATTTACTTTATCCAGAATATATTACGATAGGTAAAAATTGTGTCATTGGATATAATACAACTATTTTGACGCACGAATTTCTAGTGGATGAGTTTAAAACAGGACCTGTCCATATCGGTGACAATACTTTAATAGGTGCAAACGTAACTATTTTGCCTGGTGTTACTATAGGAAAGAATGTCAAAGTTGGTGCGGGTGCCGTTGTTTCTAAAGATATACCAGATAACACATTGGCTTATGGGAATCCCATACAAATTAAAAGTTAAAAACATAGGAGGTGAGCATGGATGGCGCATAACGACAATGTAATACCAATGAAGTTTGATAGTCAGTTTTATAAAAAATTAGGTGAACAAAAATTTCACCAACAAGAATATAAAAAGGCTGCAGAACATTTTAAAAAAGTGCTTGAAATGTCACCTCAAGATTTTGATATAAAAGTAAAATATTCGGAATGTCTAGTAAATATAGGGCTAGGTAATAAGGCAGAACATCTTTTTTATGAAAGTATAGCGCAAGATGAATTTGTGGAAGAGAGTTATTTTCAGCTTAGCCAACTTAATATTACGATGAATGAAGCTAATAAAGCATTCCTATTTGGAATCAATTATATTACAATGTCTAACGATGAAGATTATAGAGATGAACTTGAAGAGATGTTTGAAGTGTCCTATCATTCTGCTGAAAAAATTGAAACAGAAAGTCAACTATTCGCCATACAGCTCATTTTTCAATATTTATTTTCCCAAGGTCGTTTACCAGAAGCAAGGAATTTTATTTTAAATCAAAATGATGACATACAAGCACATCGTGTCGTACGTAATTTGTTAGCAATGTGTTACTTATATTTAAATGAATATGATACGGCGAAAGAGATGTTTGAACGTTTACTGAGTGAAGATAATAGTGATGTACATGCCTTATGTCATTATACGTTATTACTCTATAATACGAATGATAAAGAGAAATATCAGCGCTACTTAAATATTTTAGGAAAAGTTATGCCTATGAATGATGACGAATCATTCAAATTAGGGATAGTCCTATGTTATTTAAGGCAATATGAAGCATCGCAAAAGATATTACATCCCCTTTATAGAAAAGGGAAATTCCTATCTATACAAATGTATAATGCGCTCAGCTACAATAATTACTATTTAGGCAATTTGGAAGATAGTAAATATTTTTGGTCTAAACTACAAGAGGTTACTCAAGTAGACGTTGGCCATGCCCCGTGGGTTATAGAAGAAAGTAAAGCTTACTTTGATCAACAAATCCTACCATTATTATTAAATGACGATAGTCACCATAGATTGTATGGTATTTTTTTACTTAATCAGTTAAAGGGAAGAGAAGTATTATTGACCCAAGAAATTTGGGGCGTATTAGAATCTATGAATGATTATGAAAAATTATATTTAACATACCTTATACAAGATTTAAAATTAAACAAGTTAGATTTTATTCATAGAGGTTTGTTAATGCTTTATGATGTAGAATCATTGAAAAATAATGAAGAATTATTTATTATATGGATTGATCAAGCGGAAGCAATTATTTCTGAAAAGGTAGACTTAAGCAATGTCGATAACTATGTAGCGGCATTTGTATATATATATTTTCGGAATACCGATATCAAAGTGACGAAACAACAAGTATTAGAATGGTTTAATATCTCAGCGTATCGCTTGAATAAAACAATCGATTATTTAGTGAGCATATAAGTTTATAAAAAGCAAGAAATCATATATACTTCGCATAATGAATTATTAAATAGGAGGCAATTAAATGGCTGAACAAGTGGATTTTGATATTGCAATTATCGGTGCAGGTCCAGCAGGCATGACTGCTGCAGTTTACGCATCTCGTGCAAATTTAAGCACAGTAATGATTGAACGTGGCATGCCTGGTGGTCAAATGGCGAATACAGAAGAAGTTGAAAACTTCCCAGGATTTGAAATGGTAACAGGTCCAGACTTATCAACAAAAATGTTTGAACACGCGAAAAAATTTGGTGCAAAATATCAATATGGTGATATTAAATCAATTGAAGATAAAGGATCTTATAAAGAAATCCATCTTGGTAATAATGTAATTACAGCTCATGCAGTTATCATTTCAACTGGTGCAGAATATAAAAAAATCGGAGTACCAGGTGAACAAGAACTTGGCGGTCGTGGTGTAAGTTACTGTGCGGTTTGTGATGGTGCATTCTTTAAAGGTAAAAAATTATTTGTTATCGGTGGCGGAGATTCAGCTGTTGAAGAAGGTACATTCCTTACAAAATTTGCTGACAGTGTCACAATCGTTCACCGTAGAGATGAATTACGTGCACAAAAAATACTTCAAGATCGTGCATTTAAGAATGACAAAATTGATTTTATTTGGAGTCACACGCTAAAAACAATTAATGAAAAAGACGGTAAAGTTGGCTCTGTCACATTAGAATCAACTAAAGATGGTGCAGAACAAACATTAGATGCAGACGGTGTATTTGTTTATATTGGTATGAAACCATTAACAGTACCTTTCCAAGATTTAGGTATTACTAACGAAGTTGGTTATATTTTAACTAATGAAGATATGAGTACTAATATTCCTGGTATTTATGCAGCAGGTGACGTTCGTGAAAAAGGTTTACGTCAAATCGTAACAGCAACAGGTGATGGAAGTATTGCCGCACAAAGTGCAATTGCATATATTGAACACCTTAAAGATACAATTGAAGCATAATTAAAAATTAACTGAGCCAATCAGAATTAATTAATGTAACTCGGTTATATAGTTATTGCTAGAATGTTAAACTTACGCTAGATTGTAAGTGAACGCATTCTAGCTTTTTTTACATAAAGAATTTGTACGACTGGTAAAGTTGTCATGGTTAAATTTTAAAAGCCAAAAAGGATTGAATACAAATAATCTCATAGTGACAAATGCTTAGACTACTACCTTAGACCTTTTTCATGTAAAATAGTTTATGATACTATGAGACTATTAGATATGAACGCGTCACTTTAAAGAATGAACATAATAGTCGCTCAATATAACGATTTAACAATAATTTTGATAAATAAACAACGGATGGTGTGAAAAGATGCAACCGGAAGAACAAGATATAGTGAAAAGTGAATTATTAGTTGTTACAGGTTTGTCAGGTGCCGGAAAGTCTGTAGTTATACAGAGCTTAGAGGACATTGGATATTTTTGTGTAGATAATTTACCGCCAATTCTTTTGCCGAAATTCGTCGAACTTATGCGACAAGGTAATCCTTCCCTACAAAAAGTAGCAATCGCAATAGATTTAAGAGGTAAAGAATTATTTAAATCGCTTGTTAAAGAAATTGATTTAATCAAAGGTGATTCAGATGTTATCGTTGATATGATGTTTTTAGAAGCATCTAATGAAAGACTGATTTCTAGGTATAAAGAAACACGTCGTGCACATCCTTTGAATGAAAGGGGACAGCGCTCATTAATTGAATCTATTGAAGAAGAACGCGAATTATTGACTGAGATTAAGAGCTTGGCAAATTATACGATCGATACTTCACAAATGAAACCAAAAGAATTGCGCAAGCGTATTGGTGACTATTTCAATCAAAGTAATTATCAAACTTTTAATATCAATGTAACAAGTTTTGGTTTTAAACATGGTATACAAATGGACGCCGACTTAGTGTTTGATGTAAGGTTTTTACCTAATCCACACTATGTTGATGATTTGAGACCATTAACTGGTGAAGATGAGCCGGTCTATAAATATGTCATGAAATGGAAAGAAACTGAGACTTTTTATGAAAAATTAATGGATTTATTAAAATTTATGATACCAGGTTACAAAAAAGAAGGTAAATCTCAGCTTGTTATTGCCATTGGATGTACTGGTGGGCAACATCGTTCAGTCGCATTAGCCAAACGAATCGGAGCAGAACTCAAAGAGAGTTTTGACTATAATGTTTATGTGCATCATAGAGACGCACATGTCGAAAGTGGCGTGAAACATAAAGATGAGAAGAATTAAACTTGTACTTATAGGTGGAGGTACAGGTTTATCCGTTTTAGCACGTGGTTTAAAAGATTATCCCATAGATATTACGACAATTGTTACAGTTGCTGATGATGGGGGTAGTACTGGAAAGATAAGAAGCGAAATGGATATACCTGCTCCAGGTGATATACGAAACGTAATTTCAGCATTAAGTGAAACTGAATCAACATTAGAACAATTATTCCAATATCGATTTAAAGAAAATCAGGTTGAAGGGCATTCTTTAGGTAATTTATTGATTGCTGCACTTACCAACATTAATAATGACTTTGGACATGCAGTTAAAGAATTGAGTAAAATATTAAATATTAGAGGTAGTGTCATCCCTTCAACTAATACGAGTGTAAGATTAAATGCAGTAATGGAAGACGGAGAAATTGTCTATGGCGAATCTAAAATACCTAAAAAGAATAAAAAGATAGAACGTGTATTTTTAGAGCCAGAAGATGTAAAACCAATGGAAGAAGCTGTAGAAGCTATTGAAGAAGCAGATTTAATTGTATTGGGACCAGGCTCTTTATATACGAGTGTTATATCTAATCTTTGCGTTAAAGGCATCTCTGAATCATTACTTAAAGTTGATATACCTAAACTATATGTATCGAACGTTATGACCCAACCTGGAGAAACGAATCATTATACAGCACTCGACCACGTTAAAGCGATACATGATCACATAGGAAGTCATTGTATTAACTATGCCATTTGTAGTACGCAACCGTTTCATGGTGATGTAGTCGAACGTTATAGAAAAGATAACGCTGAGCCTGTGCAATGTGATATAGCTGAAATGGAAGCTCAAGGTATTAAAGTGTTTACACACCCAAACATGGTTGAAGTTTCCACTGAAAATTATGTGCGACATAATACTGAAGTGCTTTCTAAGATGATCTATGAAATTGCTATGCAGGAAACAGAGACAATAGAATTTACTCGGGATAAAGAAAATGATGAAAAGTATTAAGTGAGACTATAAAGTTAAGAAGGGACTGATTGTAATGAGCTTTGCATCCGATATGAAGAATGAACTAACAAGAATAGAAGTAGATGAAGAGAATGCAAAAGCAGAGCTCAGTGCCCTTATTCGAATGAATGGTGCACTCAGTCTATCCAATCAACAATTTGTTATCAATGTACAAACTGAAAATGCTACGACAGCTAGACGTATCTATTCACTAATCAAAAAGGTATTTAATGTTGAAGTGGAGTTACTGGTAAGAAAAAAAATGAAGCTTAAAAAAAATAATATATATATTTGTCGTATTAAAGCACGAGCAAGAGAAATTTTAGATGAATTAGGTATATTAAAAAATGGCGTTTTCACGCATGAAATTGACCAAGGTATGATTTATGAAGATGAAATGAAAAGAAGTTATTTGAGAGGGGCTTTTCTTGCTGGCGGTTCGGTTAATAATCCAGAAACATCTTCTTATCATCTAGAAATCTTCTCATTGTATGAAGATCATTCTGAAGGTATCACACAATTGATGAATGAATATGAATTAAACGCCAAGCACCTTGAACGTAAAAAAGGAAGTATCGCATATCTAAAAGAAGCAGAAAAAATATCAGACTTTCTTAGTTTAATTGGTGGTTTCCAGGCATTGTTGAAATTCGAAGATGTGCGTATCGTACGTGATATGAGGAATTCTGTAAATAGGCTTGTTAATTGTGAAACGGCAAATTTAAATAAAACAGTAAGTGCTGCAATGAAGCACGTTGAAAGTATCCATCTCATTGATAAAGAAATAGGATTAGACAATTTGCCTGATAGATTACGTGAAATCGCAAAATTAAGAATAGAACATCAGGAAGTTTCGTTAAAAGAATTAGGTGAAATGATGTCTACTGGAAAAATATCTAAATCTGGTGTAAATCATCGTCTGCGTAAATTAAATGAAATGGCCGACAAGATAAGAAGCGGAGAATCAATAGAGTTGTAAATTAGCACTGCAATCGCGTAATTTACTAGACTTGAACTTTTTTATAAATAAATCATATTTGGTCATTTTTTAAATAATTATGCTAATATATAATAAAAGTAGTTATTTCAATTACTGACACCTTGTATAGGTGTCTTTTTTATATCATTTAAAAATTGATTCTAAGGTTGAATCATGTCGAAGTTTAATTAAGTAGTATAGAGATTAAGGAGGGCATACATGTTAGATTTTATTAATAAGCACTATAGAAATATTTTATTTTGTTTAATCGGTACATTAATTAACGCAATAGGGGTGAATTGCTTTTTACTTGGTTCTAACCTTGGAGATGGTGGGACTGTTGGCATATCACTTTCTTTACTGTATGCCTTTGGTTTATCTCCTGCATGGACCTCTCTAATTATAAATACGATTGTTGTTTTTATTGGTTGGAAATTTTTAAGTAAAACGGTTGCTGTTTATACCGTTATCTCAAATACTGCGCTGTCTTTCTTTTTACATTTAACTGAAAATATTAATCTCGGCATCGATAATTTTGTTATTAATTCGGTTTTTGGTGGCGCTATTATCGGTATTGGTGCTGGTTTGGTTATATCAACAGGTAGTACACTTGGTGGGACATCTGTAATTGCTAAAATAGTAAATAAGTATTCAGAGATTAAAACATCACAAGGTATTTTTATACTTGATGCATTGGTGGTACTTTCTTTTTTAATGGTATTACCGTTAGAAAATGTCTTATTTACAATCATTATGCTATTTGTTACTGAACGAGCAACAGCATTTATAATTGAAGGATTTAATCCTAAAAAGGCAGTTACTGTAATTTCAAATAAAAGTGAAGTAATTAGTGATAAGATCAATGCTTTTACAGGGAGAGGCTCAACAATCCTTACTGGTAAAGGCGGTTATGGGAAAAATGAAACACATATGCTTTATGTCGTCGTGCCACAGTCACAAGTGACAAGAGTGAAAAAACTTGTGAATGAAGAAGATGAAAATGCCTTTTTAGTCATCCACGATGTACGAGATGTTTTAGGAAGTACTTTTATTAATATGAGTTAATCAATGAAACTGAAGCTATGGATGCATTGATTGAACAAATGCCAATTGGCAGATTAGCTAAACCAGAAGAAGTAGCATCTGTCGTTCTATGGCTATGGTCCCCATAGACAAGTTATATGATTGGCCAAGCAATTTCAGTAGATGGTGGCTTTATAATTCAATAAGTATTAGAGTCACAATGATATACAAAAAAGGGACGCCAAAGATGGAATCCCTTTTTTATGTATATAATATAAGTCCCCTCGAAGGGAATCGAACCCCTATCTTAAGAACCGGAATCTTACGTGTTATCCATTACACTACGAGGGGATAAAAAACACATTAATCTAAGTGTACAAATCTAAATGCCTTCGGTCAATAAGAATAATTTAACTTTCATAAAAAAAATTGAGCGTTATTTTTTGACCATGTTTGACTTTTGAGTTAAAATAAGTTTATCAATTAGAAATAAGGAGGCAATATTAATGAATTTAATACCTACAGTAATTGAAACAACAAACCGTGGGGAACGTGCCTATGACATTTACTCACGTTTATTAAAAGATCGTATTATTATGTTAGGTTCACAAATCGATGATAATGTAGCAAACTCTATTGTTTCTCAATTATTATTCTTACAAGCACAAGATGCTGAAAAAGATATCTATCTTTACATTAACTCACCAGGTGGTAGTGTAACTGCTGGTTTTGCAATTTATGATACAATCCAACACATCAAACCAGATGTACAAACGATTTGTATTGGTATGGCTGCGTCTATGGGTTCATTCTTACTTGCAGCTGGAGCAAAAGGCAAACGTTTTGCACTTCCAAACGCAGAAGTAATGATTCACCAACCATTAGGTGGCGCACAAGGTCAAGCTACAGAAATTGAAATTGCTGCTAACCACATTCTTAAAACACGTGCTAAATTAAATCAAATTTTAGCAGAACGTACAGGTCAATCAATTGAAAAAATTGAAAAAGATACGGATAGAGATAATTTCTTATCTGCTGAAGAAGCAAAAGAATATGGTTTAGTTGACCAAGTAATGGTTCCTGAATCATAGAATTACAAATTGTAAGGTTATTGACAAGATGCATATAGAATTGTGTAGCTTGTTTTATGGGTCCCGGGACATAAGTAGATGTTCCGGGCTTTTTATGTGCCTTTTAATAATAAGTGATGAATTCAATCAATGAAATATTGATATGAATCAAATTAAAACAAAAAATATCGTAAATGAAAAACCAACCAAATGCATGGACAGCACTTGACTGGTTTTTATTGAAAAGTATATTAAGAATCTTGAAATGTATTACTTTTGGAACTATTTTTGCCGTTAAAGTAAAGTTTTAGTGCAAATGCAGTAACAAAGATTCCAAAAATGATTAAAAAGGATGAAACGACAAGCATCGGAGTGGATTTCTCAAATGCAAATACACCGTTTAATAATAGAAGTAAACCAGAGATTAAAAGTAATACATGTGTTAAACGATCATGTTTCATTTTTTAAATTCAGTCCTATTCCATTAATGTACTAAATCTTCTAAAGCGATTTTTAAATCTGGATATTTAAATTTAAAGTCAATTGCCTGTAATTTGTTAGGAATAACCTTTTGAGTATCAAGTATAACTGTAGACATCTGACCTAAGATAATTCGTAATGCTAATGATGGAACCCATGTATAATGAGGGCGATGTGATGCGCGCGCAAGCGTGTAGCCAAATAAATTTTGGTGTTCAACGATTGGCGCAGTAAAATTAAATACGCCTTGTGCTTCTTCAGTGATGATAGTATGAAGAATTGCTCTAGTTAAATCGTCAATGTGTATCCAAGAATACCACTGTCTTCCTGAACCAATCTTACCACCAACATAGAATTCATAAGGTAGTTTCATCATTGGTAAGGCACCACCTTCATTAGATAGTACCATACCAAATCTACCTATAACTACACGTGTGCCTAATGATTCGAATTGACGAGCAAGACGTTCCCATTGATAGACTACTTCTGATAAGAAATCAAAGGGTAATGTTTTGTATAATTCAGTATATGTGCGATATAAATCGGGTTTGTAATAACCAACAGCACTTGCGTTGAAGAATACTGAGGGTTTCTGTTCACGCCCTTCAAATAATTCAAATAACGCTTGCGTTGATTGTAAGCGACTCACCATAATCTTTTGTTTATAACTTTTAGTCCAACGCTTATTTAAACTTGCACCCGCAAGATTGATAACGATATCTATGTCAGGTACTTGTGCTTCCCAATCAGGATTTGACCAATTTACATAAGTGATTTTGGGATGTGATGTTGTTTTGTCTTGTCTTGTTAAAATTGTAATATGTGAGTCACTTTGGACAATGGCTTCTACTAATTTCGTACCTACCATGCCTGTGCCACCTGTAATTAAATAGTTTTTCATTTTATCACCTCATAAATAGTAATGCCTAATGTTGCAATGATTTTAAGAGAAACAATCGCATCGCATTTGAAGGTCATAATTTTTTCAAAGATTGTTCAAGAATATGTCATTTACTTACCTTAAGAAGTATTTAAAATAAAGGAGGTTCGATTTATAATAAAAGTACCTTCGATATTAATTAATCATCTCTTAATTATTTCGAGTATACCCCATAATATACTAACGAAGGTAAAATTTTGACTCCCTTTAGTAGTGAGGCTGGGACATAACTATGTGTCTCAGCCTTAAATGCGTTATTGCCAGAGACTAATTAGGTATTTATAATTATCTTTCATTGCCAATTACTTTTTGGTATAGAGTTATAATGGGATTACAAAAGCGCCTTGCAGAAGCGCCTTGCAGAAGCTTCTGTTGATTGTCCCTGACTATAAATTTATGTTAACGCAATTTGCAGCATCTAACTATCTTTTTACTTGTTATCCCACTTAAAAAAGAGAGTAAGTTAGAAGTTTACACTTGTAGCTACAGAAATAATAAAATAAAGCCCAAAAGACTAATTAATATTAAAGTAATAAAGATTATGAATGTAACTCGTGATTTCGAATGTACTTTGGTATTATGATTTTCGTTTTCAAGCATAATTTGTCTAAGACCGTGATTGCTATTCCTTGAGTGTTGATCTAAGTCATCAAATAGTTCATGTTTTTTCAATTTAGAACACATCCTGTTATGATAGATATAAGGTAATCTTTTTTTAATTACTTTCACAAAAGTATTGAAAGTGTTAATAAAATTAGATTAATATTAAAGCAAATCATAAAATTTTATCATACATATGTATTTTACTATATATATGACTTTAAGATAACAACTAGATTAAAAAATTAGTTAATAAGTTTAATTAGCATATGGAATAGTGTAAAATATATATTTGATATTGAAAGCATACAGGGTTTTTTAAAATGTATGATATAAATTGAAGTGAGGGGAGCATATGCCAAAGCATAATCAAAATAATAACTTTGATGACCAAGATAATAAGACAATGAGTGGTTTTGCGAAAATAGTTAGTGGAGTAATTGTATTACTATTAGTAGGAGGACTCATATTTGCCATTTTTGCATTTGTGGATCATTCCAATAAAGCTAACGAACGTTTAGCAGATCAGAAACAAGAAGAAAAAGAGAAACAAAAAGAGAAAACAAAAGAAGAAAAAGAGAAGAAAAAGAAAGATAAATCTACTGAAGAATCTCAACAGACACAACAAACGCAACAGACACAACAAACACAACAAACACAGCAGACGCAGCAAGCTCCTCAAACGCAACAAACACAGCAGACACAACAAAGAACTAGACAACCTGCTACTACTGAACGTACAACTGAAGAAAAGAAAACACCAGAAAAAACAAAAGAAGCAACAACTGAGGAAAGAACCACGGAAGAAAGAACTACTGAAGAGCGAACAACAGAAGAAAAAACGACAGAAGAAAAAACACCAGAGCCTTCAACGGAAGAAAGAACAAGTGAACCATCCACTGAGCAAAAAACATCAGAGCCTACAACTGAGCAAAGAAGCGCACAAAATAGTTCACAAGGCAGTACACAAGAGAAATCATCACAAAATAATGCTTCAAATCGAAGCGAACAAACATCTGACGAAGACTAAAGTACAGTTGTATAAGGATGTGTCAAAGCATTTGTTAATGTTGAAAAGCCGGACTGATTATTTATCAGCCCGGCTTTATTTATATAAAAAGTATTTCACAAATTAAGATTCAGTAGAATTAATTAGAAATAACCGTTCCTAATGTCACCTCTGCCACATAACCGTTTTGGATATCAAATTTGATATTGTTACCATTTAAAGTATAGTAAATAGATTGACCTTTTCCTGTATTAACAACTTTACCTTCACCCCATACTTTAGTCAGTTGTTTTTGAGAAATATGGTTTTTCTTAACTGGGAATTTAGCTTGGATTGCTTTGTTAGTAGCAAACTTCATCATTTTTTGGTCATGTACTTTAACTTCTTTTGAATATTTTTGGTAACTTAAAGCACTTTGGGTATCGGCATAAATATTATAGCCATTGATTTTAACGTTATTGTGTTTTACAGCATTTTTAAAATTGGAATCTAATATAAAGTTACCGTTATGACCAGTCATACCAGTGTAATTGTACCATGGTTTTACCGCCGCCTCTGCAACGTTACTTTGTGATGCAAATTGTGTTGCTGTAGTGCCTAGTAATGTGCTTAATACGATACCGCCAGCTAAAATAACCTTTGTGAATTTTTTCGTTTTTTAAAGCTCCTTTTAATATTTTTATAATTATGTTGTTTGTAACCTTATTGCTATAAATATATTACTATACGATTACAAACATTACAAGTATATTACAAAAATTTTAATTAACTAGTAAATTTTGCCTAAGAGCGGAGATGATTCAAAGAAGCTAAGTTGCTATGAGAGCATAAAAAATAAACTTTCGCATAGCTTAAGTCACTATACAACAGTAAAGAATATATAAGCATGATAATGAATTGAGAAGTTATAATATAGATAGAAGTATTTATTATTAAAAGGTAGATTCTATGAGAAGACTATTGTAATAAGGAATTAATAGTATGGTAGATGAACAATGAAATATGACTTGTAATTATCATTTTTGAAAATATAATTTTAAAATAAAAAACTGAGTAAGTAAGACATTAACGAAAATATAATAATTAAAGTAAAACAACCGCCAAAACATCCTAAAGGACCACAACCACAGCCGAAATGTTTTGTGTAATGTAAAGATTGGCGTTGATGGTTTGTAGGAATGTCTTGATTTTTCTTATTAAAGTAATCTTTATTCTTATAACGTTGATCATCTGGCTCAATAACTTCTGGATTATTATTGTTAGACATGTGTTTCTCTCCTCGATTTGTTTAATATATATTCATTTTAAAGATTTAATACATAGTATTCAATTAGAGTTGCTCAGTGTAGTGGTCGGGGTTGAACAAAATGTGTCCAACTTAATTATCCATTTATTTAAGGAATAATGATTAACAAATTATATAGCGGGTAAATTGTTACTGTACGCAGATAAAAAATGTATGATTTTAATAGTGGATTTAGCTAATGAAATATAAGGCATTTTTGCTTGCAATTTCAAAACGATAGTAGTATTATTGCAAATATAAGAGGTTATATTTTTTTGTCCCACTAGGGACGGAAAAAGTCAATCTATGGTTAGAACTTGACCCTTTATAAAGAAACGGAGGAGGATAGTAGTGAAGGATTTGATAAAAGTTCAACAAAAGCTTGTGCCAGAAATTGTTGAAAAAATGTATCGTCGTTTCTCGATTCTCACTACTATTTCAAAGCATCAACCCGTAGGTAGACGTAGTTTAAGTGAATATATGGATTTGACTGAACGTGTGCTTCGTTCTGAAACAGACACCCTAAAGAAACAGGATTTAATTAAAGTTAAACCCACAGGTATGGAAATAACAGAAGCAGGTGCGGCAACCGTCAGACAATTAAATGATTATTTTAATGTATATTCTGACGACCATCATCTTGCTCAAGTTATTAAAGAACAGTATGGAATCAAAGAAGTCTATGTCATACCGGGAGATTCAGACGCTGATCAAACGGTTAAGATTGAATTATCCCGTCAGGCAGGACAACTCGTTGAGGATGTTCTTTATGAAAATGCAATTGTCGCAGTAACAGGTGGCTCAACAATGGCCTATGTTAGTGAAGCGATGCATCATCAACCATACAATGCGTTTTTCGTTCCTGCGAGGGGCGGACTTGGTGAAAATGTTGTTTATCAAGCAAACACTATTGCAGCTAGCATGGCACAGCAGACAAACGGTGATTACACAACATTATATGTACCAGACAACGTAAGTGAAACGACATATAATACACTTATGTTAGAACCATCCGTAATCCAGACGCTAGAAAAAATCAAACAATCCAATATTACAATCCATGGCATTGGTGATGCGCTGAAGATGGCGCGAAGACGTCAATCACCTAATGAAGTTATAGAAAAACTTCAACATCACAATGCCTCGGGAGAAGCATTTGGATACTATTTCGATGATCAAGGTGAAGTCGTGCACAAAGTGAAAACGATAGGACTTCAGTTAGAAGACCTTGAATCGAAAAAGTTTATTTTTGCTGTAGCAGGGGGTAAATCAAAAGGAGAAGCAATTAAAGCTTATCTTTCAATTGCTCCTAAAAACACTGTTTTAATTACAGATGAAGGTGCAGCAAAAGCAATCGCAAACAACAGTAATAAAAAGTGATAACACTTTTTAAATATCATTTATTAAAGGAGGCCATTATAATGGCAGTAAAAGTAGCAATTAATGGTTTTGGTAGAATTGGTCGTTTAGCATTCAGAAGAATTCAAAACGTTGATGGAATTGACGTAGTAGCAGTAAATGACTTAACAGATGACGAAATGTTAGCACATTTATTAAAATATGACACTATGCAAGGACGCTTCACAGGAGAAGTTGAAGTAGAAAATGACGGTTTCCGTGTAAACGGACAAGAAGTGAAATCATTCTCTGAGCCAGACCCAAGTAAATTACCTTGGAAAGATTTAGACATCGATGTTGTATTAGAATGTACTGGTTTCTTCGCTGATAAAGAAAAAGCAGAAGCTCACATTAATGCAGGTGCTAAAAAAGTATTAATTTCAGCTCCAGCTACTGGTGATTTAAAAACAATCGTTTATAACACAAACCACCAAGAGTTAAACGGTAAAGAAACAGTTGTTTCAGGTGCTTCATGTACAACTAACTCATTAGCTCCAGTTGCTAAAGTATTAAACGATGATTTTGGTTTAGTAGAAGGTTTCATGACTACAATCCATGCTTACACTGGTGACCAAAATACACAAGATGCGCCACACGCTAAAGGCGACAAACGTCGTGCTCGTGCAGCTGCTGAAAACATTATTCCTAACTCAACTGGTGCTGCTAAAGCAATTGGCCTAGTTATTCCTGAAATCGATGGTAAATTAGACGGTGGAGCGCAACGTGTTCCTGTAGCTACTGGTTCATTAACAGAATTAACAGTTGTATTAGAGAAAAATGTAAGTGTTGAAGACGTTAACGCTGCAATGAAGAATGCTTCAAATGAATCATTCGGTTACACTGAAGACGAAATCGTTTCTTCTGATGTAGTTGGTATGACTTACGGTTCATTATTCGATGCAACACAAACACGTGTTATGACAGTTGGCGATCGCCAATTAGTTAAAGTAGCAGCTTGGTACGATAACGAAATGTCTTACACTTCACAATTAGTTCGTACATTAGAACACTTAGCAACTCAAGCTAAATAATTCGATGTAAAATTGATTTAGCAAGCGCATTGTGCTGTTAAATTTAAACAATATGCTTAGGAGTAAGCGGGGAGCACAACGCTTCTCCGCTTATTTTAATTTATTGTTCCATTCAGAGGAGGAAGCTTACATGGCTAAAAAAATTGTAACTGACTTAGAATTAAAAGGTAAAACTGTACTTGTTCGTGCTGATTTTAACGTACCAATGAAAGATGGAGAAATTACTGATGATAATCGTATCGTCCAAGCGTTACCAACAATTCAATATATTATTGAACAAGGTGGCAAAATTGTATTATTCTCTCATTTAGGTAAAGTGAAAGAAGAAAGCGACAAAGCAGAATTAACTTTAAAACCAGTAGCTGATGCATTAACGGAAAAATTAGGTAAAACAGTTACTTTTGTACCTGAAACACGTGGTGAAACATTAGAACAATCTGTTAAAGATCTTAATGAAGGTGATGTATTATTAGTCGAAAATACTCGTTTTGAAGATGTAGATGGTAAAAAAGAATCTAAAAACGATCCTGAATTAGGTAAATACTGGGCTTCACTTGGTGATGTATTCGTAAATGATGCTTTTGGTACAGCACATCGTGAACATGCATCGAATGTAGGTATTGCAGCTAACTTAGAAACAGTAGCAGGATTCTTAATGGAAAAAGAAATCAAATATATTGGTGGCGTAGTTGAAAACCCTGATAAACCTGTAGTTGCAATTCTTGGTGGCGCAAAAGTTTCTGACAAAATTGGCGTTATTACAAACTTATTGAAAATTGCAGACAAAGTACTTATCGGTGGTGGTATGTCATACACGTTCTTTAAAGCACAAGGAAAAGAAATCGGCTTATCTTTATTAGAAAAAGATAAAGTTGACTTTGCTAAAGAATTATTAGACCGTGCTGGCGATCAAATCGTATTACCGGTTGATTGTAAAATCGCTAAAGAATTTTCAAATGATGCAGAGATTACAGAAGTAACTGTAGATAATATCCCAGCTGATCAAGAAGCGATGGATGTTGGACCGAAAACAGTTGAATTATTCAAAGAGCATTTACAAGGTGCACATACAGTAGTATGGAATGGGCCAATGGGTGTATTTGAATTAAGTAACTTTGCTAAAGGTACGATTGGCGTTTGTGAAGCAATCGCTGAATTGAAAGATGCTAATACTATTATTGGTGGTGGCGATTCAGCTGCTGCAGCTATTTCATTAGGTTATGCTGATGACTTTAGCCATATCTCAACTGGTGGCGGCGCATCATTAGAATATCTTGAAGGTAAAGAACTACCTGGCGTAGTTGCAATTGCTAACAAATAATCGCACGACTAGAATCAGCAACCCATGATTATAAAATAGACACTATTTAATCATAATTTACTAATAGGAGTGTAATATAATGAGAAAACCAATTATCGCAGGTAACTGGAAAATGAACAAAACTGTTCAAGAAGCAAAAGATTTTGTAAATGAATTACCAGCATTACCAGATACTAAAGAAGTAGAATCTGTTATTTGTGCACCAACAATTCAACTAGACGCATTAGTAACGTTAGTTAATGAAGGTAAAGCACAAGGCTTACAAATTGGCGCACAAAATGCATATTTCGAAGACAATGGTGCTTTCACTGGTGAAACTTCTCCAGTAGCTTTAGCTGACTTAGGTGTTAAATACGTTGTTATCGGTCACTCAGAACGTCGTGAAATCTTCCATGAAACAGATGAAGAAATTAACAAGAAAGCACATGCAATCTTTAACCATGGTATGACTCCAATCATTTGTGTTGGTGAAACTGACGAAGAACGCGAAAGCGGCAAAGCAAATGAAGTTGTTGGAAGCCAAGTTAAGAAAGCAGTAGAAGGTTTATCTGAAGAACAACTACAACAAGTTGTTATCGCATATGAACCAATATGGGCTATCGGTACTGGTAAATCATCTACAGCTAAAGATGCAAACGAAATGTGCGCATTTGTAAGACAAACAGTTGCAGAATTATCTAGCCAAACTGTAGCAGAAGCAACACGTATTCAATATGGTGGTAGTGTTAAACCTAACAACATTGAAGAATACATGGCAGAATCAGACATCGATGGTGCTTTAGTAGGTGGCGCATCACTTAAAGTGGATGATTTTGTACAATTGTTAGAAGGTGCAAAATAATATGGCGAAACAACCAACTGCATTAATTATTTTAGATGGTTTTGCAAACAGAGAGAGCGAGCATGGTAATGCTGTAAAACTAGCTAATAAACCTAATTTTGACCGTTATTATAGTAAGTATCCAACAACACAAATCGAAGCAAGTGGTTTAGATGTTGGACTACCAGACGGCCAAATGGGTAATTCAGAAGTTGGGCATATGAATATTGGTGCTGGACGTATTGTTTATCAAAGTTTAACTCGTATTAATAAATCAATTGAAGATGGAGATTTCTTTGAAAATGATGTATTAAACAGTGCTATACAACATGTTAAAGGTAATGATTCAGTACTACATGTCTTTGGTCTATTATCAGACGGAGGCGTACACAGTCATTATCAGCACCTTTTTGCTTTATTAGAATTAGCTAAAAAACAAGGCATTGAAAAAGTTTATGTTCACGCATTTTTAGATGGACGTGACGTTGATCAAAAATCAGCATTAAAATATATAGAAGAAACTGAAGCTAAATTTAATGAACTTGGCATTGGCCAATTTGCTTCTGTATCTGGACGTTATTACGCAATGGATCGTGATAAACGTTGGGATAGAGAAGAAAGAGCATATAATGCTATCCGTAATTTTGGTGGAGAGACGTTTGAATCAGCAAAAGCTGGCGTTGAAGCTAACTATGCTAAAGATTTAACAGATGAATTTGTAGAACCATTTATCATTGAAGACCAAAATGAAGGTGTTAATGATGGCGATGCAGTAATTTTCTATAACTTCCGTCCAGATAGAGCAGGACAACTTTCTGAAGTGTTTACAGATAAAGCATTTGACGGGTTTAAAGTGGAACAAGTCAAAGATTTATTCTATGCGACATTTACAAAATACAATGACAACGTAGATGCAGAAATTGTTTTTGAAAAAGTCGATTTAAATAATACAATCGGTGAAGTTGCACAAGATAATGGTTTGAAACAATTACGTATTGCTGAAACAGAAAAATTCCCACATGTAACTTATTTCATGAGTGGCGGTCGCAATGATGAATTCAAAGGTGAACGTCGTCGTTTAATTGATTCACCTAAAGTCGCAACTTATGACCTTAAACCAGAAATGAGTGCATATGAAGTCAAAGATGCTTTAATCGAAGAGTTAAACAAAGGTGACCTAGATTTAATCTTATTAAACTTTGCAAACCCTGACATGGTTGGACATAGTGGTATGTTAGAACCGACGATTAAAGCAATTGAAGCCGTAGACGAATGTTTAGGTGAGGTTGTTGATAAAATAACTGAAATGGGTGGCCATGCAATTATCACTGCTGACCACGGTAATTCAGATATGGTATTAACTGACGATGATCAACCTATGACTACACATACAACTAATCCAGTTCCGGTCATTGTTACAAAAGATGGTGTGACATTACGTGAAACAGGTCGTCTTGGTGATTTAGCACCAACATTATTAGATTTATTAAATGTAAATCAACCAGAAGACATGACTGGTGAGTCATTAATCAGTCACTAATTGAATGAATTAAAATTTAGAGTGAAAATTGATGCTATAAATTTGTATAGAAGCACTTTTTATTCTGACAATTTGTAGCATCTATAAACAACACAAGAGAATTAAATTACTTTGTATTTATAGTATTTAAAGCTATAATGAAGATGAAATTTAATATTTCTAAACTACTTATTTATAAAGGAGATTATAAACATGCCAATTATTACAGATGTTTACGCTCGCGAAGTCCTAGACTCACGTGGTAACCCAACAGTTGAAGTAGAAGTATTAACAGAGAGCGGCGCTTTTGGTCGCGCATTAGTTCCATCAGGTGCGTCTACTGGTGAACATGAAGCAGTAGAATTACGTGACGGTGATAAATCACGTTACTTAGGTAAAGGTGTTACTAAAGCAGTTGACAATGTTAACGAAATTATCGCACCAGAACTTATCGAAGGGGAATTTTCAGTATTAGAGCAAGTATCAATCGATAAAATGATGATTCAATTAGACGGTACTGAAAACAAAGGTAAATTAGGAGCTAACGCTATTCTTGGTGTTTCTATTGCAGTAGCACGTGCAGCAGCTGATTTACTTGGACAACCACTTTACAAATATTTAGGTGGATTTAACGGTAAACAATTACCCGTACCAATGATGAACATCGTTAATGGTGGTTCTCACTCAGATGCTCCTATCGCATTCCAAGAATTTATGGTATTGCCTGTAGGTGCAGAAACATTTAAAGAATCATTACGTTGGGGAGCTGAAATCTTCCACAACTTAAAATCAATCCTTAAAGATCGTGGTTTAGAAACAGCAGTAGGTGACGAAGGTGGCTTTGCTCCTAAGTTTGAAGGTACTGAAGATGCTGTTGAAACAATCTTAGAAGCAATTAAAGCAGTTGGTTTAGAGCCAGGTAAAGATGTATTCTTAGGCTTCGACTGTGCTTCTTCAGAATTCTTTGAAGACGGCGTTTATAACTACGCTAAATTCGAAGGTGAAAATGGTGCGAAACGTACTGCTGAACAACAAGTTGACTACTTAGAAGAATTAGTTAACAAATATCCAATTATCACTATTGAAGATGGTATGGATGAAAATGACTGGGACGGCTGGAAAGTATTAACAGATCGTATCGGTGACAAAGTGCAATTAGTTGGTGACGATTTATTTGTTACAAATACAGTTAAATTGTCTGAAGGTATCGAAAAAGGTATCGGTAACTCAATCTTAATCAAAGTTAACCAAATTGGTACATTAACAGAAACATTTGACGCAATTGAAATGGCTCAAAAAGCTGGTTACACTGCAGTTGTTTCTCACCGTTCAGGTGAAACAGAAGATACTACAATTTCTGACATCGCTGTTGCAACAAATGCTGGCCAAATCAAAACTGGTTCATTATCAAGAACTGACCGTATTGCTAAATACAACCAATTATTACGTATTGAAGATGAATTATACGAAACAGGCAAGTTTGACGGACTTAAATCTTTCTATAACTTATCTAAATAATATAGCTTTAAAATTAAAGAGTTCACGCGCTAACACGCAAGTCATAATGACTTGCGTGTTTTTTTAAATTCCTACTTGCTCAATTGAAAAGTGAGCATAGTAGGACTTATGCAATAGCAAGGCTATTGTAAACAGGAAAAGTACTTGCTCAATTGAAAAGTGAGCATAGTAGGGCTTATGCAATAGCAAGGCTATTGTAAACAGGAAAAGTACTTGCTCAATTGAAAAGTGAGCATAGTAGGGCTTATGCAATAGCAAGGCTATTGTAAACAGGAAAAGTACTTGCTCAATTGAAAAGTGAGCATAGTAGGACTTATGCAATAGCGAGGCTATTGTAAACAGTGGAAGAGTGTACTTGATTCAAGTCGTAATTGTTAAAAGAGCAGTAGCTGACTGGATTGAAAATAAAAACGATCCTTATCGTGTATTGAGTAAATGCTTTTAAAGTATGAAATTTAGTTTCAATAAAACCTTTACTCATTTCAATCCTAGTCATCCTTGCCGGGGCGTGACGACGAAATCACTTAAAAACAAATTAGATTTCTGTCCCACTCCCTTGTTTATATTTAATATCAAAAATAAAAAGTATTACTAGAGCGTATGACTATAGTTTACTTATTTACTTAAATTGTTCATCTTTCACTATGAAACTGATATAATTATAAGTGTAAATTATAGAAGGAGTATCAACTCATTATGGATGTAAAACCAAAGTCAAAAGAAATTAAGACAGCACATCTGATTGCATATAGTTCATTAATTATTGCTATACTTTATGCCGTACATTTATTTTTAGTGTTAGATGATAGTGTAATAAAACAATTGCTATCTAATAGTGGACAAAAAACATCAGAAAATGCTGTTGGCACAATTAAAAATAGTTTTCAGTTTACTGGGATTATGTATATCTTAGCGAACTTAGCGGGTATCTTTGCAATTTGGAATAGGCATAGCTATTTATGGTGGTTCATGTTTGCGGTATTCGCATCACAAATTTTGTATAATATAATTAATATTGGTGCAGTTTATCACGCAATATTAGATGTGAAATCAAGTTTAAACTTATTACCACTAACATTAGTATTAGTGATATCATTTGTACTCGGCGTATACATGCTAATCGTTTCAATAGTACGTAAGAGTACGTTCAATAGATAGAAGTTTGCTAAAGGTAACGAACGTATGATATAATGCGTTTCGTATATGATGAATGGAGGACAATTTTCATGCATACATTAATAATAGTACTTTTGATTTTAGATTGTATTGCATTAGTAACTGTTGTGTTACTCCAAGAAGGTAAAAGTAATGGACTATCAGGTGCAATCAGTGGTGGCGCCGAACAGTTATTTGGTAAACAAAAGCAACGCGGTATTGATTTATTCTTGCATAGATTAACAATTGTATTGTCTATCATTTTCTTCTTGTTAATGTTAGGCATAAGTTATTTTGGTTTATAAGGTCCGACAATGTTAAAGTCGGGCTTTTTTATTTATAATAGATATGTTGAGTTTAAATGAATAGTGAAATATTCAAGTATAGATAAATATAGTGATGTTGTAATTAAAAGCATAAACGAAAGGATTGAATACAATGCAGATGAAACTTCCAGAGCCATTCTTTTTTGAAGAAGGGAATAGAGCAGTGTTGTTATTGCATGGTTTTACAGGAAATTCCTCAGATGTAAGACAATTAGGTCGATTCTTACAGAAAAAAGGTTATACATCTTACGCACCACAATATGAAGGGCATGCAGCACCACCTGAAGAGATTTTAAAATCAAGCCCTTTTGTATGGTTAAAAGATGCCTTAGATGGTTATGACTTTTTGGTAGATAAAGGTTATGATGAAATTGTTGTAGCTGGTTTGTCACTTGGTGGCTGCTATGCTTTAAAATTAAGCTTAAACAGAGATGTAAAGGGTATTGTAACTATGTGCTCTCCTATGTATATTAAGACTGAGGGCGCTATGTTTGAAGGGGTTTTAGAATATGCCCGTAATTTTAAAAAGTATGAAGGAAAAGATGAAGCCACAATTCAAAAAGAAATGAATCATTTCAAACCAACAGATACTTTAAAAGAATTACAAGGTCAAATTGAAGATGTAAGAGAACACATTGATGAAGTGATGGATCCGTTATTGGTTATTCAAGCAGAGCAAGATCAAATGATCAATACAGATTCTGCAAACATTATATACAATGAGAGCGAATCTGATGATAAAGATATTAAATGGTATGCAAATTCAGGACATGTCATTACGATAGACAAAGAGAAAGAACTAGTATTCGAAGATGTCTATAATTTCTTAGAATCATTAGATTGGTCAAATTAAAATATAAATATTTAAAAATAGAAAGGAGGGGCATAATGAATTTAAAGCAATCCATTGAAGAAATTATAAAACAACCAGATTATGAACCAATGTCTGTGTCTGATTTTCAAGATGCATTAGGTTTAAATAGTGCCGACTCATTTAGAGACTTAATTAAGGTGCTTGTTGAATTAGAACAAACAGGTTTAATTCAACGTACAAAAACAGATAGATATCAGCGCAAGGAATCACAAAAGTCCAAACAACCAAAATTGATAAAAGGTAAACTTAGCCAAAATAAAAAAGGCTTTGCATTCTTACGTCCAGAAGTAGAGGACATGGATGATATCTTTATCCCACCAACGAAGATTAACAGAGCTATGGACGGTGATACAGTCCTAGTTGAGGTACACCAATCTAAAGGGGATCATAAAGGGAAAGTTGAAGGCGAAGTTAAAACTATAGAAACACATTCGGTCACTCAAGTGGTTGGTACCTATAGTGAAGCACGTCATTTCGGTTTTGTATTACCAGATGATAAACGAATTATGCAAGATATCTTTATTCCAAAAGGTCAAAATCTTGGAGCTGTTGACGGTCACAAAGTGCTCGTACAAATTACGAAATATGCTGATGGTACAGATAATCCAGAAGGTATTGTTTCAGCAATTTTAGGACACAAGAATGATCCAGGTGTAGATATCCTATCAATCATTTATCAACATGGAATCGAGATTGAATTTCCTGATAATGTTTTAGCAGAGGCTGAAGCAGTGCCAGATCATATAGAATCATCAGAAATTGCAGGTCGCCACGACTTACGTGATGAATTGACAATTACTATCGATGGCGCAGATGCGAAAGATTTAGATGATGCCATTAGTGTTAAAAGATTAAGTAACGGTAATACACAACTAACAGTAAGCATTGCAGATGTAAGTTACTATGTAACTGAAGGGTCAGCGTTAAATGAAGAAGCCTATAGCCGTGCAACAAGTGTGTATTTAGTTGATCGTGTAATTCCAATGATTCCACACCGTTTAAGTAACGGTATCTGTTCATTAAATCCTAAAGTAGATAGATTGACCTTAAGTTGTCAAATGGAGCTTAATGAGCGTGGTGAAGTTGTTAAACATGAAATTTTTGATAGTGTAATTCATTCAAATTATCGTATGACTTATGATGAAGTAAATGAAATTATAACGGATCAAAATGCAGAAACTCGCAATAAATATAGCGAAGTTACACCGATGCTTGACTTAGCACAAGACTTGTCGCAACGTTTGATTAATATGAGAAAACGTCGTGGTGAAATTGACTTTGATATTGATGAAGCCAAAGTACTTGTCAATGAGGAAGGTATCCCAACTGACGTTCAATTAAGAAAACGTGGCGAAGGCGAACGCCTAATCGAATCATTTATGTTAGCTGCTAATGAAACAATTGCTGAACATTTTGATCGCTTAGAAGTACCATTTATTTATCGTGTTCATGAGCAACCTAAATCAGAACGTCTACGTCAATTCTTTGACTTTGTAACTAATTTTGGTTTAATGATTAAAGGGACAGGCGAAGATATTCACCCATCTACTTTACAGAAGATCCAACAAGAAGTTGAAGGGCAACCAGAACAAATGGTTATTTCAACGATGATGTTACGTTCAATGCAACAAGCACGTTATGATGATGTGAACTTAGGTCATTTTGGTTTATCAGCAGAGTATTATACCCATTTCACATCACCGATACGTAGATATCCTGATTTAATTGTGCATAGATTAATTCGCAAGTACATTGTAGAACAGTCTATGGATAGAAAAGAAAAAAATAAATGGGAAGAAGCACTGCCTGAAATTGCTGAACATACGTCACAAAGAGAACGTAGAGCGATAGAAGCTGAACGTGACACAGATGAACTGAAGAAAGCCGAATATATGGTACAACATATTGGTGAAGAGTTCGAAGGTATCATTAGTTCAGTTGCGAACTTTGGTATGTTTATTGAATTGCCAAATACAATTGAAGGTATGGTACATGTATCCAACATGACAGATGACTATTATCATTTTGATGAACGTCAAATGGCTATGATTGGTGAACGCCAAGCTAAAGTATTCCGTATAGGTGATCCTGTAGAAATCAAAGTAATCAATGTTGACGTCGACGAACGTATGATTGATTTCCAAATTGTAGGTATGCCATTACCTAAAAATGAACGCGGCCAAAGACCTTCTCGTGGTAAGACGATTCAAGCTAATCCGCGTGGTAAATCATCAGACAAATCAAAAGATGATCGAAACAGTAAAGGTAATCGTACGAAACAGAAACAACGTAAAGGTAAAAACAAACGTAATAATGGGAAACAAGAACAAGGTAATACGAAACATAAACCATTTTACAAAGATAAAAAAGTGAAAAATAAAGCGCGCAAAAAGAAAAAATAACTCAACAAAGAGGTGAAACTCAATGCCAAAGAAAAAATCACCAGGAACACTAGCAGAAAATCGTAAAGCAAGACATGATTATAATATTGAAGATACGATTGAAGCGGGCATTGTGTTACAAGGAACAGAAATTAAATCGATTCGCCGGGGAAGTGCCAATCTTAAAGATAGTTACGCACAAGTTAATCGTGGTGAAATGTATTTAAATAATATGCATATTGCACCATATGAAGAAGGTAACCGATTTAACCATGACCCACGTCGTTCACGTAAGCTATTATTGCACAAACGTGAAATTATAAAACTAGGTGAACGTACACGTGAAGTTGGTTATTCAATTGTTCCATTGAAGCTCTATCTCAAACACGGTCACTGCAAAGTCTTATTAGGTGTTGCTCGAGGTAAGAAGAAATATGACAAACGCCAAGCTTTAAAAGAAAAAGCAGTACAACGTGATGTAGCTAGAGAGATGAAAGCCCGTTATTAAGCGGATATATTGCCAAAGATGATAATCTTTGGTAATATAATATGTGCTTTCTGAAAAAGCTTAGTAGTTACTATATAGTCGTTATAAAGTGATTATGAAGTCAGCAGAAAGTACATTTAATATTATTCTGGGGGCGTTTTTGGATTCGACAGGGGTTCCATGAGCTAGTTAAGCGTGTCGGAGGGTTGTCTCCGTCACCAACACACACAGTTATAATAACTGGCAAAGAAAACAATAATTTCGCAGTAGCTGCGTAATAGCACTCTGCATCGCCTAACGGTATCTCCTATGTACCGTTAACGCGATTCAACCTATAGTAGGATACGCTAGGCACTGCCGTTTGAAGTCTGCCTAGAAGAGATGAATCAAACTAGCATAATGACGGATGTCTATCACCTCCCATTATGCGAAACCCATTGATAGACTACGCACGTAGAAGTGCTAGTATCAGAACCTCTGGACGCGGGTTCGAATCCCGCCGTCTCCATATGAGAAAAGCCTATGACTTAAATGGTCATAGGCTTTTTAATTTTGAGGGAACATTGAATTAATACAAAACAGGAAGCAAAAAGAACTGATGGATTTTATACATTTTAATGGATGTATAAAGGCTTATGAGACGATTGAGAAACTACAAAAGGATTTATATGAATTAAAGTATTCTAACCGTACTAATAGTGCTAGAAAGCATAGAAAAGCAACTGTAGTGTAAGGATTGTGATAAATATATGAATTATGATAAAGCTACATTAAAGAAATTTATACTTAACTATCATAGTTTACAGAAAAATGATGATGTAAATGCATGTAATAATGATTTAAGTGATTTTTTTGGACTTAATAATCAAGTGAAGAAAGACTTTTATAACGATAATAATATAGAAGATGTGATACTTTATAATGAACTAGAGGAAATTGTAGAAGAAGTTGGTACAGATAAAGAGCATTATATATTTTGGTTGTTAAGTGAGGGATATTCATACAAAGAAATTGGGAATGTTTTTTATGTAACTGAGGGCAGAGTGAAACAAATATTTGATGGATTGTTGAGAAAAATATCTTAAGTAGTAGAATGTAAATTTGTATAATACGTGAGGATTCTTAATATTTTGAAAAGTGAGTACGCATTCTATTGTGCGATTATTAGAATAACTGATAAATAAGAATGTATTAAATACGAAAAAGAACTGTTGACAAGTTTAAATAACAATAAATTGATGCAATATAATTGCACCAAGTAATCCTATTACTAGGGTAGGCGCTTATGTGCTTGCCCTATTTTTTATGTGGTATAACATAGATAGAAAAGGTATTAGTCATGTAAACAGCGGTCAGAAATGATAATGAAATGAAAAAGCTTTTAAGTAGAGTAATAGAATTGTTGGAAAAGATAGATAATTACGAAAAGACCCGAATATAATATTCGAGCCTTTTTCTCTTAAATAATTATTTATTATTTTTTTGATAATTTCTTTTCAAGCATACTAATACCATAAATTATAATAAATAAACCAATTGGTAAAAGTATGGTGCTTAAAGTATTATTAGATACTAGAAAAAATAGCACAAGGGCGTATACTGCACATAAAATTGCCGTTAATAATACACTTAAAACTTTAGTCATGTAAAACACCTCGTTAATTACTGACTTACTATTGCGCTAATATCACCGTTGATATTTCCTTTTACAATGATACCATTTTTAGGAACTACTTTACCACCATAGGTAGAAACTATATGGCCAGCGAAGGAACCAATAAAACCACCAGTGGCTCCACCAATTAATCCGCCTAAAGCACCCGCTGCACCTGTTGCACCTGCTTTAACAATCCCTGTTGTAGCGTTATGCGAAAGATACAAGTCTACTTTATCTGCATTTTTACCTTTACCATATACTGCTTTTGTTACTCCGCCTTTTTTAGCAGCATAAGTATTAATACCGTTATCACTTTCAGTTGATTCAAAACCACTAGTATCATAGCCTTGTTTATCTAAGTTTGATTTTAATTCTTGATCTGAAAAATATTTAACATAGTGGTCTCCCTCTTGATGTGCATCTTTTGGAATACTATTGGTTTTCATTAATTGTTGTGCAGGGTTAATACTCTTCTCACTTGAATCATTTGCTTGCGCCATTGGTAAACCTGCTAAAGATAAAGTAAATATTGATGCTAATACAGTACCAGTAAACTTCGTATATTTGTTCATAATGAATACCTCCTTTGATTTATATAAATAACATAACAATAAAATGTAAAATAAAATGGGGTTTTTCGTAAGTGTCACAATATAATTCCAAACTGTTAATATTTACTAAAATCAATAAGTGATAAAATGAATTTAGTATACTAGAATAAGTTATACCATTCCTTAATAGAATGCTCTCTAATAATACTGTTTAGGGTAGGCGCTTATGTGCTTGCCCTGTTTTTAATATAAATTATAGTTTACAACCAATATTCAATGTTGTACTATTATCTAGTGCACCTTAGGGTGTTGCTAGATAGAGTGGGTCTAATACATGCCCTAGGGTGTGCATCCAGACAAACTCTCTAAGACCACCCTTGTTTAGGGTGGTTATTTTTGATTAAAAACAAAGCGGACAATCAAATAATTTGATTAATATGTAGATAGTGATAAATTAGTTTGTGTGGTTAAATTCCGATATTTAATTCACACCCTTTTATTTATATAGTATATTGCCATCCTTCGGGGTGGCTTTTTTATGTTAAAATATAAAAAAGGAGCGGTTTTATTGTGATTAAATTAGAAAATGCAGATTGGTATCAGAATTGCAATTTTAAAATAGAATATGTAGATATAGAAAAAAGCGAATTACAAAAAAAAGAAAAATTGAATGTATATGACCAAATAAAAATCAATACGTTATTAAACATCTTAAAATCACCAATGGAATACGCAACATATGAATTATCTAATAAATTTGGTAAATCAAATTCTTTTATCCCGTTCAGAAAAAAGGGAACAACAAATAATAAATATAAAGAGCATTTAAAAAATAATATTGGTCACGTAGATGAGACTATATATAATATTTTTAATAATTTATTTGAAAGTAGTCTATACGAAACATTTAATACAATGCATAATGACGAAAAGCATATTAAAATAAATGTTCATTACAAAGAAATTACTCAAACTACAGAATGTGCAGTATATCCTAATAATATAGTTTTAAATAATATAAAAGTAGTAGGTGATATGTCTAGTGGAATTGCTATTAACGGCAAAGAAGTAGATTTATCGCAATCAACTGGTTATCATTATGAGGAAGAATATTTCTTTGTCTATAAAGGTGAAATTATATGAAGAAGTTTTCGCTTTTATAGAAAGCGTCAAAGAAATGGTTGCCGAATTTGTGAGCAAAGTAAAAAGTTATATTGAAAAACATAAGTAAAGATGTGAATTGAGATTATTATTGTTATTATTGAAAAAACCTTATTTAGAATGAGGATTTTTAAATTGATTTATACGAACAAGAGTTCAATCATATTATTGAGGTGATAATATGATAGCAATAAATCCGAACGCACCAGATGAATATAAATATGAAACTGATTACCGTAAGATACCTAGAGAATATCTAAACCCACGAATACCACAAGGTCGTGGCATGGTTAAGTGGCAAGCCTTTGTTATATGTACTAACATTATATAAATATAGTATCAATGCAATGTTTAACATAATAAACATATATTATATATCATATTTAAAAAGACACCGATAAAAAAGGTGTCTTTTTAGATTAGCAAGATTTATTATTTTCTTTTTTCTCATCTTTCTCTTGCTTAGTGTCTTTACTTTCCTTAATTTCTACCGAACAACATGACTGTTCTTGAGGTTTTATTTTTTTTATTGCATCTTTAATCCCCATTATCTCACCTCCTTTAAATAATGATGTTCACAATTAAACCTGTAGCAATGGCTACAACTACAATTGCTATAACGAATGATACTACAAATTTTTTCTTGAATAACTTAGATAGCAATACGACCTCTGGAATACTTGCGCCAGCACCACCAATTATCAATGCAACTACTGTTCCTAGCGACATACCTTTTGATACTAATGCTTCGGCTATGGGTAACATTGTTTCTGGTCTGATATACATAGGAATACCGATAACAGAAGCAATAAATACCGATATAAAACCATCACCACTTGCATACTTAGTTATAAATTCTTCAGGTATGAATCCATATATAAACGCACCAATAAACACACCAATAAATAGATAAGGTAACATTGGATATAAAAATGCCCACGCATCGTTTAATGCTTGTTTAAAACGAGACCCTGATTTATTAGCAAAAAATCCATCACCCTTAACATTGACTCCTTTATAGGTTTCAGCTAAATTCATTCTTGAAAATACTAAACCTGTGAATATACTGAAAAAAGCTAGTACTACAAAATAAACAATAGCAACCTTCCATCCTAATAAAACCCATAACATAAATATCATTAATGGATTCATTAACGGTGAAGCAATTAAAAAACTCATCGTTGGGCCAAAAGGAACTTTGGAATTTAATAGACCTGCAAGTATTGGAATAGTTGAACAAGAACAAAATGGTGTAACAGCACCAAATATCATACCCAATATATAATTGACGGCTTTATTAGGTTTGCTCAAAAGTTTTTTTATTTTTTCTTCTGAAACAACTTGTTGAATCAGACTTACTATAAAACTCACTACTATAAATAGTGATAATAATTCAAAAAATAACATTAGAAATGTTTTTATGAATTCCATAATTGAATCTACCATTAATATAACTCCTCCGAATTTGTTTAATCAATTTTTTTTGATATATTAATCAAAAAAAATTGATTAATTCTATATTAAAAAGAAGATACTTAAAGTATCTTGCAAAAAGTATCTTCATTTAAAACCACCTGTATTTGTTGGTCATTAATTTTATAATAATTCCATGTGCCATGCTTTTCAGCAACAAGAATATTTGCATCTACTAATTTTTTCAAGTGATAGGAAAGTTTAGATTGTTTTAACGCTAATAATTCTTCTAAATCACATACACACAAAGATTTTTTATCGCTTTGACGTATTGAATGTAGAATTTTAAGTCTAATTTTATCGGCAAGTGCATTAAACATCTGTTCATAAAAATCTAATTGTTCTTCCTCAGTTCTACTAGGACTGGATTTAATAACTTCCATTGAAAGATCACCTCTCTTATATTTACATACCTCTATTTTTGTTTAAGTTCTTGTATTGCTAAATTAAAATGAGTTTCTGTCATTTTACCATACATGTCAGGTTCTCCTTTGAAGAACTCATTTTTCATATATGATATAGCTTCTTTTAAAGAAATTTCTCTTGATATCATAATTAGGTTTAAGTAACTAACAAAATAATCAACAGATAGTGTACTTGCATGATTTACTCTCAATAAAATAGAACTCCTTTATAAAATACTAAAACAATACATCAACTTTTTTTGATATATCAACTATAAATTATTATTTTAACTTTTGCAAGATAATAAAACTAGTTATTTACGACGCATTCTAATCTAATACTAAAATTAGTCGGAAAACTACATAGACACAAAGCTATATAGATGTTAATCTATGTTATGAATAGGAGGTATATTTATGTCTTATAAAAATTTATCAGTAGTATTAAAAGTTTTATCAGATTCAAGCAGATTAGAAATACTAGATTTACTATCTTGTGGTGAATTATGTGCTTGTGACTTACTGGAACACTTTCAATTCTCACAACCAACACTAAGTCATCATATGAAGTCATTAGTAGAAAACAATATAGTTACTACAAGAAAAGACGGTAACAAACACATGTATCAACTTAATCATGCTATTTTAGATGACGTCAATAAAAATTTAACTATCATTAATACTTCTGATCAACGCTGTATATGTAAAAATGTGAAATCAGGTGAATGTTGATGATGACAACTTTAGCAATTGTGATTTTTCTTTTAACTTTAATCTTTGTGATATGGCAACCGAAAGGTTTAGATATTGGTGTTACAGCTTTAATTGGAGCTGTTATTGCTATTATTACAGGGGTCGTAAGTTTTTCTGATGTATTAGAAGTAACAGGTATTGTTTGGAATGCAACTTTAACCTTTGTAGCTGTTATTCTTATTTCATTAATATTAGATGAAATTGGTTTTTTTGAATGGTCTGCGATACATATGGTCAAAGCCTCAAACGGTAATGGCTTAAAAATGTTTATTTTTATCATGCTACTTGGGGCAATTGTAGCAGCATTTTTCGCCAATGATGGTGCAGCTTTAATCTTAACACCCATTGTATTAGCGATGGTAAGAAATCTAGGATTTAATAAAAAAGTGATTTTTCCTTTTATTATTGCCAGCGGTTTTATTGCTGATACCACATCATTGCCTTTAATTGTAAGTAACTTAGTTAATATTGTTTCTGCGGATTACTTTGATATTGGATTTATTGAATATTTTAGTCGAATGATTATTCCTAATATATTCTCTTTGATTGCTAGTATTCTCGTTTTATGGCTATATTTCAGAAAATCTATACCTAAAACATTCGATGCAGAAAATCTTACGATGCCTAAAGACGTAATTAAAGATCCAAAACTTTTTAAAATTTCATGGATTGTATTAGCAATACTACTTGTGGGTTATCTTGTTAGTGAGTTTATACAAATTCCTGTATCAATGATTGCCGGTATTATTGCTATTATCTTTGTACTGTTAGCTCGTAAATCCAAAGCAGTTCGTACCAAACAAGTCATTAAAGGCGCGCCATGGAATATTGTTGTATTTTCTATTGGTATGTACTTAGTTGTATTTGGTTTAAAAAATGTAGGTATCACAACAATTTTAGCCGACGTATTATCTAATATTTCAATTCATGGATTGTTTGGCAGTATCATGGGCATGGGCTTTATATCGGCCTTTTTATCATCAATTATGAATAATATGCCTACAGTTTTAATAGACGCTATTGCTATCGGACAATCAAATGTATTTGGAACTATTAAAGAAGGTATGATTTATGCGAATGTCATAGGTTCTGATTTAGGCCCTAAAATTACCCCAATAGGTTCTTTAGCAACATTATTGTGGCTACATGTCTTAACACAAAAAGGTGTGAAGATTTCGTGGGGAACTTACTTTAAAACTGGAATTATCATTACTATACCAGTCCTATTTGTAACACTCTTAGGTTTATACCTTACACTGCTCATACTTTAAGAAAAGAGGCTTTAATTATGGATAAGAAAACAATTTATTTTATATGCACAGGAAACTCTTGTCGTAGCCAAATGGCTGAAGGTTTGGGAAAGGAAATATTGGGTGAAGATTGGAATGTCTATTCTGCCGGTATTGAAACACATGGTGTTAATCCTAAAGCAATAGAAGCTATGAAAGAAGTAGGTATTGATATATCAAACCATACGTCAGACTTGATTGATAATGATATTTTAAAACAATCAGATTTGGTCGTAACGTTATGTAGTGATGCAGACGATAATTGTCCTATTTTACCAGCAAACGTTAAAAAAGAGCACTGGGGATTTGATGATCCAGCGGGTAAAGATTGGTCGGAATTTCAACGTGTTAGAGATGAAATCGGAAATAGAATAGAGGAATTAAAAAAAACACTTGCCTAATGTAAGTGTTTTTTCTTATCTATATTCCTTTTTGTTCTCTGTTTTATAACAACTACTCTGTACACAAGCTGATTAGAAGCACAATTCTATTTGAGAACATCAAACGAAGAACTATAACTATACGTTTATTCATTTCTCGATGCAGCACATAGTGAATGTCAGAGTTGGATTTTTTTATCTTTTTTATATTGTTTGAAATAGATTTTGTGTTTTTAGTTAATTAAAGATAAAATATATTTATATACTAGTTATGGAGAAGACTGTATTTTAAATCACATTGGAATAGTAAATTTATAGTTAACAATAAAGGAGAGATACATAATGCGTTGGAGTCGTTGTCCAAGATGTAATTCTGGAAGGGTAATTCAGAAATCTAATGGCTGTTTATTTAAATTGGTATTGATAGGTTTAACATTAGCTGCAATTTCTATATTTGGAATGTTTGCCTCGGGAGACTTTGCGACATCACCTTTTGAATTGATAGCACCATTTATAATGGCTATTTTGATACCAACATTCTTTATATTTCTATACATAAAATTAGGTCATTATTTGTTTTGTAGAGATTGTCATTATACTTTTAGAACTAAAAAGGATTAATTATTTCTCAAAAATATATAAGTGCACAAAGTCATGTTGTTTTTGCAATTTTAATATTTTACACCGAACTGATAAGACAATGTAAACTTTGATATGACAATACATAAAGCGATAATTGAACATATACATAAACGATATAATGAACTCCCGCCGTCTCCATATGAGAAAAGCCTATGACTTAAATGGTCATAGGCTTTTTAATTTTAATGTACAGAAAATAAAATTGAATTATCACAATACAATAGATAATAATGTTACACGTGATGAAGATGTCGGTATTGATAACTTCTTTAATGTGAATGGTCAACCAGAAAACCACGAGTTGGATAATAGCAATGTTGAAGATGTGATATTTTTTAACGAGTTAGAAGCTGTTATAGAAATAGTAGCGACTGAAAAGGAACATATTTTATTCTTATTGCTTAGTAATGGTGTTAGTTTTGAGAAGGCTGGCAGTGTATTTGGTGTGAAGGAATCGAGAGCTAAGCAGATGTTAAATCGTTTGTTAGATAAAGTAGTATATTAATTATAAGGATAAGAACTTATGTGCTTGCCTATTTACTTTTAATAAAGGTGACTTTCAAACATAAGGTACAAAATGTATAATTAAATTAAGTTGAAAAAAAGGGGGGGATAACTTGAATTTTGATGATTATGCATGGAATGAACATGAAAAAATGCTGAAAAGAGAAAATAAAATAAAAATTCCATCACAATATAAAGTTAAAATAAAAGATGAAAGTGCTAAAAGATTAGAACTAGAGCAAATTTTAGAAGGTTTTACGCAAAAAAAACTGGCAGAATGGTCGATAACAAATGCGAAAAGATTTATAGAATACATCGACATAGAAGATACCAATTTACAAAATTCAATAATTTCAAGAGCAGAAGAAACTTTATATAAAAGAATACAAGGTTTGGTTAGTGCATATGAATTAAGACAAATAGGTTTTTTAGCAAATCAACTATCAAAACAATCAAATTCTGAAATAAGTAAGTTTGCTTCTCGTGTTTTTGCACAGGCTATTGCTACAGGGCATATGCGTGGACATGCCATTGTATCTTCTGATTATGCTATAAAAGTTATAAATTTAAAGTATGATAATCATAAAGATTCAATTGTTAAGGAAAGGGATGAGCAAATAAATTTAGCAAATAGACTAAAAAACTAATTAATTTGAAAGATATTTTATTCTTCATAATCACTTGGGTCATATTTATACCCATATTTCTTAGCGTCTGCTTTTCTAATTTCTGTTCTTTCCGATTCACTTGCATTCATCCATTCATCTTGACCTTTTACCCAATCACTTGCTTCTTGCTCACTTTCTGCCATTGCACCTTCACCATTTTTATGTGGCACGGCATCATCTTTAGGTAACCCTGTATCAGGGTCTAATTGGTCATTTGAATAATAACCATCAGATGAACCGGGCATGTCGAACATTGCATCTCCATTAGGTAAACCAGTATAACCATGTTCTTTAGCTACTTTTGCATTAGCTTCTGCTTTTTCTTGGTCTGTCGGTTCTTGTTGTGTAGGTTCTTCTTGCGACTGAATAGCTTGTTGTTGAGTATTAACTTGTTCTTGTGTAGTTTGCTGTTCCTGTGTATTCGTTTGCCCTAGTGATTCTTTGTCCGCTACTTCTTCATTAGACTTATAATCAGATTTGTCTTTTTCTTCATCTGATTCTTTATGATCATTAGACTTCTTTTTGTCTTTCTTACTTTCTTTATCAGTCGATTTAGTTTCCTTTTTATCTTACGACTTGCTTTCATCTTGATCACATGCAGCTAATACTAGAAAACTAGCTAATACTAAAAATAATAATTTTTTCACTTATACATCCCCTAAAAAATAAATTGTTAACTTAATTGTACTATACATAAAAAATAATTGTGATAACAAAAAGTTATGAATAATAGTATTATATGTGAATTTACTTATATAGTATTTTGAGAAAGAGATTACAATTAAGCACAATTCAATTAATATATCACTCTTCGGAGTGGTTATCTTTATGTTTAAATAAATTATAAGGTGAACATTACAAAAGGTCGTTAGGCTTTTTTACAATATCAGTTAGTTCATACAAACTTTTAATATAATTAGTTGTAGTATACATTTTATTTTCATTGTTTAACCTATATATACTATGCATCCCAACTGATCTAGATGCTTCATAATCATTTTTTAAACTATCTCCAACAAACAGACACTCATATAACTCTAAATCTAATTTTTTAGCAGCTCTTTCAAAAATAAGAGGATTAGGTTTTTTGATATTTTCCTTTTCAGAAACTAAAATTACATCCATGTATTGTTCGATTTGTAATGCTTTAATATTATCGTATTGGAAAGGGTATTTACCATTAGTGATTATGCCTAATTTGTACCCTTTTGAGCTTAATATATCTAAAGTTTCTTTTAAGTTAGGGTATGGTAAACACTGATTGCAAAAGTTATAAATGTAGTCATCTAGTAAATCATCGACGCTTAAATCAATGATATTAAAGATATTAATTAATTGTGCATAAACTTTATCTTTCCAAACATAACCATTTTGATCTAATTCTATAAATTTATTTTTAAAAGCGTTTTTATCAATGTGATTTAAGTAATCAATGAATTTGTCATATTGATAATCGATGAACTTTGTTAACGAAGATTGTCTGTCTAATAGTGTTCCATCTAAATCAAATAAAATTGCCTTTATCATAATCTAAAACCCTCTTAATAATTATTTGAATATTCAATCAATTAAAACGATGATATCATAAATTAAGAAAATTTTTGAAATAAGGAGGAAAAAATATGAGTATTTATTTAGAAAGTATGAATAAACAAACTTTCAAAGTCTTTTATGAGGAAAGTTTAATTGAATATGCAGCAGAGCACGTTAAAAGTGGCGATTGGGAAAAAGGTGAATCAATTGAAAGAGCTCGTACAGAATTTGAAAAGTTACTGCCAGAAGGTTTAAATACAAGTAATCAATATTTACTATCTGTGCTTTATAATAATATGGATATAGGTCACCTATGGTTACATATATTTGATGTTAAAGAACAAAAGAAATGTTTTATTTATGATATTAAAATTAAAGATACATATAGAGGGCAAGGTTTAGGTACAAAAACAATGGAATGTATAGAAGATTATTGTAAAAATAAAGATGTAGAGAGCATTGCTTTGCATGTGTTTGGACACAATAAACGAGCTGTATCTCTATATAATAAAATGGGTTTCGAAACTACAAATTATCGCATGGAGAAGAAATTGAAGTGATTATATAAATAAGAAAGGATTTTTAAAATTGATTCAATCTATAAATCACATTACTTATTCAGTATCAAATATTAAACAATCTATAACTTTCTATAAAGATATTTTAAAAGCTGAAATTTTAGTAGAGAGTGACAAGACGGCTTATTTTACATTAGGTGGGCTGTGGCTAGCACTTAATGAAGAAAAAGATATACCTAGAAATGAAATTCAATACTCATATACACATATAGCTTTTACAATTGAGGAAAAGGAATTTGAAGAATGGTACCAGTGGTTAAAAGATAATGATGTGAACATATTAGAAGGACGTAATAGAGATATAAGAGATAAAAAATCAATATACTTTACTGATCCAGACGACCACAAGTTAGAACTACATACCGGTACATTACAAGATAGGTTAGATTATTATAAAGACGAAAAGGCACATATGAAATTTTATGGACAGGATGATGAAGATGAAGGAGACAATGATAGTAGATGAAAGTATAAAGTTAAGAGATGCGTTTGATAATGATGCAAAAGAATATTTTAAAATTCCATTCAATAAAGAATTATTGGAAATGTATGGCTCTAATATGAATCCAAACACAGAAAAATCATTAGATAAAGCACGATTATTAGTATATGGAATAAAAGCAGACCCTTATGAATGGGCTATTGAATATGAAGGAAAGTTTATTGGACAAGTTAGATTAACCACGGACAATGAAAATAATAAAGCGAAATTTGCGATAGGTATATTTAACCCTCAATATTGGAATAAAGGAATTGGAACAAAGGTTTCAAATGCAATATTGAACTTTGGTTTTTCTGAATTAAAACTTCACAGAATTTATTTGAAGGTACTTGCTTATAATAAAAGAGCTATTAAATCGTATGAAAATGTAGGGTTCAAAATTGAAGGTGAAGAGAGAGAAGGAGCTTTTATTAACGGGAAGTATGAAACTGATATTCACATGAGTATTTTAAAAAGTGAATATGAGCAATCAAACGTATAGTTATACGATTATTCATTTCTGGATGCAGCATAGAACGAATATTCAGATAGTATTTAAACTTATAAAAATTGTTGGGAAAAATGAGGGAGATTAATGTCTTTTGGAGATATTATAAGGAAAGTGAAACTTAAAAGCTATATAGCAATGAAGAAACATAAACATGGACTTTCAATATGGAGGAAAAACAAATGGTCAGATAAATATTTTAGCCATGATTTTAGTGATATTGATTTTAAAATAATTTTAGATTTAGAAGATTACGAGAAACATAGGAGATTTTATACCTCTCCTTATTCATCTATGAAAAATATAGAAAGTAATGAATACAATCAATACATTTTAAGTAGGATTAATGAACAAAATAATGAACAAAATATTGAAAATTATATTCAAGAAGTAGAGGTTTACAATATTGTTGGTGATTGTCTTTCAAATAATTGTAGGAACTATAAAAGTTTATATGATTATATTGAGGGCTCTAGTTTAAGAACAGAGAGTTTACAGAACTTTATGAGTTATTATTATTTATTTAATATGGATAAAAGCGAATTTATCCAGCGATTTATCAATAAAGATATTACATTTCATTTAGCAGGAATAAAAATGCTACCAAGCATAAATACTGTGTATTTAATAAAAAAAGAAAATAATTATTATGTAATAGAAAATGGTAGACACAGAGTGTTAATAGCAAAAATATTGGGAATGGGTAAAATAAAAGCAATTGTTTTTAATGCAGACTAATAAAGAAAAATCACTTATAAATCCAGTTTAGCGAGGTATGATTTATGAATTTAATAACAATTGTTGCCACAGTCGTTACGATTATTGGTAGTATAGTCACTATTATTAACATTGTGTGGTTATTTATATGGCGAAGAAAAAATAGAGAAGAAGATAAGCGGTTTAAAAATTTCGAGACTAATTATAAAATTTATATTGATAAAAGTAAGAAAGAAATGGAAATTGAAAATCAAAAGTACATAGAAAATCTAAATGACAAGAAAGAGTTGCTAGAATTTGTCGATAAATTTACCAAATTAAGTTATTCAACATTAATGAGATCAATCGCTATACTTTATGAAATGAAGCTTTATTTAGAAAGTTTGAAAAATAGAAATAGTAAAATAGACAATAATCAATTATCAGATTTTATAAGAGAACATTTTGAAATAAAAGAGAAGATACACATATTGAAAAAAGATACTTCTGTACTTTATTCTTATTTTAGTGATATAGAAATTAGTATTTTAATAGGTGGTACTTACAATGAGTTATATTTTCTAAATGATTTTATTGAAATGCAAATATTAAAGTATATAAAAAAGAAAAACATTAATAATAATACAGTAATTCAAGATATTAATAAAGCATTAAAATCATCAGATGATTTAAGAATAACTTTAGATGGTTTAGAATATGTGTTTATAAATAAATTAAATGAATTTTATCCTTCTATGCAATTAGAAGGTCCCACTTTTATAAATGGAACAGATTTATTTAATTGGTATTATCCAGAACATCCATTTAAAGTTGATGGAATGAGTATAGACAAAGATTTTACCGAGAAAATATTGATAGAGATTATAAAGAATATAAATAAGAAATATTAAGAAGCAGTTATAAATAAACTTTAAATTGATAAAAGGTAAGATGATTAAAAGTATTATCTGTTAAAAGTAAATCTAGAGTATCGGGAACATCCATATGTGTGACAAGTACAATTTGTTCATCATCTAATTTGTGTTTTTGAAGATATTTATTGGTAATATCTTCATTTACAACAAAAGCAATATCTACATTTCCATTTAACAATTGTTGCTGATTAAAGCTACAGGTATTGTTAAATAAATCAATATCTATTTCATGATAACTTTCTAAAAAACATTTTATAAAATTACTTAATCCAGATGTTAATAATGACTCAGGTGCTGCAATTTTTATTTTTCTTCTACTATTCTCATATTTTGAAATATTAATAATTTGTTCATATACATCTATATAATCATTTATCAGTGGCATTATATTTTTTAAAAAATCAGTTTGCATAATGCTTTTGTTATGATTGATAAATAGTGAATTTTCAAGTTCATTTTCTAGCTGTGAAATTTGTTGTGAAATATTCGATTGAGTATAGTTGACAATTTCTGCAGTTTTAGTGTAACTACCAGTTTCAATTAGAAGTTTTAATGTTTTTAATTGTCTGTAGTTCATAAATCCTTCTATTAAAAAATAATAACTATATAATATTACACTATAAGTGAGGTGATTTTAAAGTATCTTGGTTTTGTGTATCTACTGTACTTAGCGTATAAAACATACAATTCTAAGAAAAGAAATAATTCAAATTATGCTTAATATACTTTTAGCTAGGGCTTGATTATGCAACTGCTAAACGTAAAATCATTATTGTTCTTTATTACGTTATTAGGAGCTTTTATTTTACCAGTGGCTAATGATTATTATATGATTTTTCTGTATATGTTGATCACTGTATTAATAGGGTGGAGCGCTTTGCTAATTTGGGGTATTATTGGCGATATTTTAAAAAACTTTCTTGATAAACATAGTTTTGTCTTTAATTTAATTATGTCGTTATTACTAGTCTATACGGCCTTCAGTAGTTTTATATAAACGTAGATTCAATTGTAAAGGTGTTACGAAGGTATTTAACAATAGTGTAGTAAAGGTGCAACAGATTATTAAATACACTTGGTGGTATGAAGTAATAGCTGATGTAATAGGTGTATGTGTATTAACACTAAGACATACTAAATATGTTATATTAAAAGCTTTTACAAAAGTATTAGAATATGTATGGGTTAAGATAAAACAACAATAAAAGAATTTATATTGATATATCACTAAACAATGGATAATAGAACTAAATGTAAAGAAATTATGGGTATTGATAAATCTTTTATTTGAATTATTAAACAAAAACTCATTTGATAGGTAATTGTAATGTAGGAAATATTATAGTCTTTAATGAGACAGAAGTAGCATATGGAATGTTGAGGGAAGTCATTTATGTACTCATCCTATTTTTTTATAAAATCTAAATTATTGAGTTGCTAAAAATTCATTTATGTATATAATTGAGATATATTATCAATTAGAGAATAGGGATGATAAATTGAGAAAGATTCTAATTATGGCATTATGTTGTTTTATTATTTTAAGTGCCTGTTCGAGCAACACTAACAAACCACAGAATACTTCAAAAGAAACAAAAGACTATAAACTAGAAAATGGTAAAACTATAAAAGTACCTAAAAATCCTAAAAAAGTTGCCGTTTTAACAGCGTTTTATGTTGGTGATTTTATAGAATTAGGAATTAAACCAGTAGCTGTATCTGATATAACTAAAGATTCGTCAATATTAAAACCTTACTTAAAAGATGCTAAATTAATAGGAGAAGGAAATGTTGAACAGGTTGCTAAAGAAAAACCAGATTTGATTATAGTTGATTCAATGGATAAAAATATTAAAAAGTATCAAAAAATTGCACCAACTGTCCCTTATACATATACAAAATATGATCATAAAGAAATTTTAAAAGAAATTGGTAAGTTAACAAATAAAGAGAGCAAAGCAAATAGTTGGATTGAAAAATGGAACAGAGAAACTGCAAAAGATAAAAAAGAAATACAAAGTAAAGTTGGTAATTCAACCGCATCAGTATTTGAACCAGATGGTAAAGATATTTATATATATAACAGTACATGGGGCCGAGGATTAGATATCGTTCATGATGCGTTTGGCATGCCTATGACTAAAAAGTATAAAGAAAAATTAAAAGAAGATAATAAAGGATATTCTTCAATTTCCAAAGAAGAAGTAGAAGAATATGCGGGAGATTATATTTTCTTAAGTAAACCATCTAACGGCAAATTTGACTTTGAAGAATCAGCTACATGGAATAACTTAGATGCCGTGAAAAATGATAGAGTAATTTCATATAAAGCAGAAGATTATTGGTTTACAGACCCATTAACATTAGAAAAGTTAAGGATGAAATTGAAAAATAAAATATTGAATGAGTAATTTGTAACTTAATGAATATTACAATGATTTATTTACTTAAAACATAGTTAAGGGCAAGCACTTTTGTGCTTGCCTTTTTGTTGTGTTCTATCTATTCAATATTAAACATAGGACAAATATAATGAAACCCCAAAGTTGTACTTTGGTTTAATATAATATTTTAAAGTTTTTTCCTAAAGTTTTTAGGAGAGAAGCTTTTTTATATTGGTTTAATTCTTTTATGGTCATAAAAAATTATAGATTCTTGAATATTTTTTTAATTGATGAAAAATAACAAATATTTTATGAATAGTTGAATAACTTACCGTTATTGATATGTTTTGATTTATAGGATTGAAATATAAGTATGCATAATAGTTAAATGCTAGCTTGAATTCAGATTGAAACTTTAAAAGTTACTGGGTAAAAGCTAGAAGAATAATGTGGCAAATATGTTAGTTTTACAACCAATATTTTTTGTTATTATATTTGTAAATCACATAAAAAAGGGGGCGGAAATTATGGTTTTAGACGTTCTAGGTTATGTATTAGGAATTGGATTTATTGTATTCGGTATTTCTGCTTTGATTCTTTGAGGAAATGAAATTTATAAAATTATAAGTAAAAGCGATAAAACATTAGTTACAAAAATAGTATTTATTTTAGTTTATTAGCTGTAATTTGTGTTTTAGCTTTAATTATTATAGCAAAGGTGTTTTATATTTTTTTGATATCAGACCGCCCACACATGTTACTAGATGTTTATCTAAATCTTTAGAATGAATGCGTTAAATATTATTGTTTATATATTTAGTTGTGTGATTGTGACTATTAGTATAAGGTAGTGACGAATCATTTAAGATTCAAAACTACTTAGAAGGCGTTCCACATGAAAATATTTCAAAGATAACACTAGCAAGTAGTATCGCATTTAGTTCTATTTTAAGTTTAAATTTTGTTAATTCTGGAGATTCGCATATAGAAGCTGAAACAGCTCAAACCCCATGCTATAATTATGAGGGTTACGCTGGGAATGACTCAAGTTTTTTATTGGATAAAGAATTTATGAATGGTATTAAATTTAATGATTTAACTTTTAATGGTATAAAAGTAACAAGTAATACTGGAAATGATAGTCTTACTAAGTATGATCAAAGTTTTTCTGAGGTAAGCGAAAATCATAAAAGTGCAAATTTAGTTGATTTTAATGTTAAAGATAAATTAACAGTACAACAATTGAAAAATGCAGATGGTTCTAGTTTAATTAAGATGAAAACACATGAAAATTCAAATAGTATATATATTTATAGACCAAATAATGAGATAAGCGTAATGTTTAATACAAATAATGTTAACGTAACCGATGTACATATTGGTTATGGTGGCGTAGATGGTTAATATATTACTACGTGAATTTTAACGGGGATATAACAACTCTTACAGTGACATTTAAAATATAGATAAATGTTTTAATGAAAATTCATCGTCTTTATATACAAGCTCTTAACCGTTGTGGTTGAAGGCTTGTATTTTTATTACCTTAGTTTATATTCGAATAGATAAAAATTAAAATTGACATATATTAGTTTTTTGCAATAAATAAAAATAAATGCTAGTGTTTTAACACTAAGAAGTTTATAGTAAATTCATTAATTTTCTAGGTGAGGGATTATAAAATGATTAAAGAACAATTTCAAGCATCGTATAAATTATTAAAAAAACATTTAAAAGATATTGATGAAGATAAAGCTACTTTTCAACCGAACGTCGCTAATAATAATATTAAATGGCAATTAGGTCATTTAATTTTATTAAATGATTTTTTAGTATTTGAAACCATTAATGGGGAAAATGCATTAAATCAAACTGCTGCAAAATATTTTCTATGGGGTACATCGCCAACAGATTTTGATGGAAATGAGCCTTCTTTTAAGGAACTGAATTTATTGTTGGACGAACAATTTGATAGAATATTTAATAGATTAGAAAAGCAATTAATGAAAGATAGAAAAGAAGCAATTATTCTTAAAGATGCAGATATAGTTATGGAAAATTTTAATGAATCTATTCATTTTGCCATTCTTCATACTAATCGACATTTTGGTCAAATTGTATTATTAAAATCTATGATTAATAAATTATCATTGGATTAGCGCCATAATTGACTAATATTAATACAGAGTTGTGTCTAATTTCACATATAAACACACGTGGAAGGTTTCAACATCTAGTAGATTATCGTTGAATACGTTTTAATGTGTAGTAAACTAAATTTCGATTGTTGTTTCGCTCAGCATTTCCCAAAATATTCCAGACAATATATAGTCATGTTTATATTAATATTTATTTTTTGAAAAATAAATATTTTGATAATTCAGTAAACTATTAATCTCCAGTATACTTTTGGCATAACACTAGGTTGATTTGGCTATTATAACCTAGATAAGTCGCATATAAAATTTTACGAGTAAGTAGGTTAGATTATGACATTAAAAACAAGATTATTTGTAGAAAATGATATTGATCATATGGAGGAGTTGTTAGATTTATATAAAGAGTTAGGCTATCCAACAACAAAAGATGCCTTGGACAGTCGTTTAAAAAAGATAGATAATCATGAAGATTATTATTTGTTACTTTTAATAAAAGATGATGTGATAATCGGGTTGAGTGGTATGTGCAAAATGATGTTCTATGAAAAGAATGGTGAGTATATGCGTTTATTAGCATTTGTTATAAATTCTAATTATAGAGAAAAAGGTTATGGAACACTTTTATTAAAAGAATCAGAAATTTTAGCAACTCAATTAGGATGTAAAGTAATCACTTTAAATAGTGGTAATGGGGAAGAAAGAGATAATGCGCATAGTTTTTATAAAAGTAATGGGTTTGAGAATAAATCATTTGGTTTCTCAAAAGGTCTTTGATAAAAATTATATTAATAAACATACAATGGTCTTATTGAATATATATTTATAGAGTTTTTCATCGATTTCCTCCTGAAAAAGGTAAAAAATAAGGGGAGACAGGCGTGCTACCCTAAAAATTATTCTTGTGGTGCCTTTTCTTGTACTTCTTGTTGATGTTTTGCTCAATTATCATAACCTTCATTTTTACCGACCGAACCAGGTCCACCTACGTGAGCGTTGGGGTCATCCCATACTTGTTTGCTTTGTTCTCTAGCTGCTTCATAATCAACTTTGCCATATCCCATTTGGAGCTTTTTATTTTAATGTAAAAGAGGTGTATACAATGAGGAAATCGACATTTATAGAAATAATCGCATTCGTTTTAATTTTCGGGCTAGGTGCTTACATGTTTGAACGTGGTTTCTTTTGGTCGAAAGAACAGGAGTCTGTGTTAGGTGATAGGCCCTTTTTATGTGGCCTTACACAGCATAATGCCTATTTGGGTTTGGGGTATAGTGGCTATGGTTTTTAGTTTAATATTCCTATCAAGCGCATTTTTCATTCCTAAACAACCAATTAATAACAGATGTAATTGGTTATTAGTTATAGGTGGTTTAGGTTCGGCAATACTATATTTTTTCATGACAAGTGCAAGTATTTATCATGCTATTAACTAATATGCTATATATTGGTGGTCCACAGAAGCCACTTCCTTAATTAAAATTCATATACCACCCTTTGGGTTGGTTATTTTTATAAAAAAAGGCCAAACCAGAAAACTTCTGATTCAGCCTTTTTCAACAAAACTAAAGTGTAATAAAATTACTTAGGAATAGCAGCGATGATAGCTTGAATAATGGCAATAATTGCATTAACAATATCTGTAATCATATTACTCACCCCTCCTTTGTTTTGCTGAATATATTGTACCACGCTTTTTTGATTTTTGTTACTATAAAATTGTGAACAATTAATGCGTCATGCATGTAATTTATATTTTAAAAGGAGAAACATTTACTTTTAAACATGTGGAATAATGAAATGTATATTAATTCTTTCAAAGGATGACTTAAAATACAAAAAGTAATTATTTTGGTTATTAAATTTAAGTGAATCTAATAATTTTTTAGAAATATTTTTGTATAACTACATGTTGTGTTATAAGGTGTGTTCTATGAAGTTCCCCAGAGCTTCATCCTTTTGAGTCACTCTCTATTTTTCTGGGATTTATCTCCCAGCCTCGTTTTTTCTATGAAATCAATGTATTAATTATTTCAGCACCAATTTGGTATTTCTTTACAAGGTATTATAGAATTGCATAAAATAGTTGTGATGCGAGGGGAGAAGGAAACACCGCAAATTTTATAAAGTGATATTTTATTAAGAATTAATAACCTGTAGTAATTTTTCTAATGAATCTCGAATATCAGTAACTTCTTTCAATGAAAGCTGAGACTTGTACTTATTTAAAAGTTCCTCGTAATATTTTTCAGATTGCTGTTTATACTCAATACCTTTTTCTTTTAAACTAATTCTAACTAAGCGTTTGTCACTTTCTAATTTATATTTTTCAATATAGCCACTTTCTTCCAATTTATATAATTGCTGACTAATAGCACTTTTTGAAATGTTCATTGTTTTTGCAATATCACTCGGTGAAAAGTCAGGATTTTCCATACTTCAAATATTATGGCCAGAATTATTAAAGTTTTAAATTTAAAAAATTGCCATCTGAATTAATAGTAAAGAGAATATATAACTAAAGAAAATTTTATTAGCAATTCAATAGGGCATTTCTTTCAAAATTGTCACATGTGAGTGATATTTTGTAAGGATTTTCGAACGATTCAATTATAATAAAATGTTAGTATTAAATTAAAGTTTAGGAGGTTTAAATAATGAAAATAATTTTTAGGATAATTATATTTATTGTGGTAATAATTTTGGCATTATTCTTTTGGAAGTTATACGCTGAATCACATACAGATAGTAAAAATGTTAGAAATCTTGCTAATTTAAATCCTTTAATTACAAGTGAAAAATATTATATACAGACTAATGAGCCTAGAAGTGTAAAAGATTCTGGTGAGGGTACTAAACAATATGAATATACAAATAAAGCATATGATAAGGACGGTAATGAAAAAGAGATTACTTATACAGCTATTAAAAAATTAAAGACCAATCATTATTTAGAATTAGATTATAAAGTAGGAGAAGTTAAAGGGTATAGTGAAGTGAAAGAAAAAGATATACCTAGAAAAGCAAAAATTAAACTATAATGTCTAAACCTCATCATTATTGATGAGGTTTTTAACATTTTGTATGTTAATGATTTTGATTAGAAGCGTGAAATGATGGTTATGTAACGAAAAACTAGGTATTCATTTCATAAAAAAGATAAGTGCTGAATTTTTCACTTATCAATTGTAAATATAAGTATGGATAGGGTATTTCTGTCTAAGAAATTATATAAATATTTGTTAGAATTACATAAAAAATCACTGCCTTGTTTATGGCAGTGATTAATATGCTATATCTCATAAGTTAAATAATTGATAGTATCGTTATGCTTCAAGTGTTTTAAATTATTTATTGTTGTCTAATGCATCAGCAAGTTCTTCCAATTTAACTTTGACTTCTTTAAGTGTGTGACTATCTGCAAAAGTAAAACTAAATTGTTTTCCTTTTGCTGTTTCTGCCACAATAGTAACAAGTTCGCTAAAAACATCGTGTTCTATACTATAATTTAATATTTTCATATTAACTCCCTTAAGTTTGATTTCCCGTTTTTGCTAAATGTAATAAGTTAGTCATTGTTGTTCAATGTGTCTTTCTCTTTGAAGTAATTCAGAAGTAACTTTGTTAGGTGGCATATCTTTGTGCACTGAATGAGAAAATAAGACACCTGACATAGTCTTTACAATGTAAGTATAATTTTCGTGGTCATAACTAAAATCTACAATCTCCATAAATATGCTCCTTTAAATAAAATTTTAAGGATCTTTCGGATATCCTTAATTTTGTGCTAATAAATTTTTATATACCCTCAAATGCTAAGATTTATTAATAACACTCATATGGATTTTTCTACATATCTACGCAAAATAATTATATTAGTTAATTGTACTATATATAAATAAGTTTTGTGATAACAAAATCTTATATTTCACAATATAATTACTTATAATTAAATAGAAACTTGATGTTAACTACTTAATATTTTTGTATACCAGTCATTTGAAGTAATTATTACTAATGATGTTTCTTAACGATAATATAAAGGGTAAGTATACATAAAACAAGTGAGGGGATTTTTAAATGGAAAAGTTAAATCGAGTGATGTTATATGTTGATGATCAAGCGAAAGCAGTTGAATTTTGGACCGATATTTTAGGGTTTGTTGTAGTTTCTGAAGAAGAAATGGCAGAAGGCTTTAAAGCAGTAGAAGTGACACCAAATCATAATGTCGAAACATCTATTTCAATTATTGAAAAAGAGTTTATGGAAAAATACAGTCCTGAAGTAAGTGTTACAACGCCATCTCTAATGTTTAAAGAAAAGAATCTTGATGCATTGTATGAAAAATTAAAAGAAAAAGGCTTAACTGGTCATGACATAATTGAAATGTCAGGTACAAGGGTGTTTAATTTTCAAGATGGTCAAGGCAATTATTTCGCAGTGAGTGACTAATTAGAGTTGTACAAAGTTATAGAAAAAAGAGCGCTATTTATGAATTTTAAAAAATCATAAGAAGTGTTCTTTAATTTTATGTGAAAATGTTAGTGAATGATTACTAAGTTGTTTCTAATATATTTAATCCTCTAGATTCATTAGGTACTTCAAAAAACAGGTTAACATAATTAAACGTTTCTTGTGTGTCAAAATTAGCTCTTTCAGGATTTTCAATATTTCGCTGTTTTAACCTTTGTAAACATATTTCGTCTGATATATTTAGTTAAATGAGTTTGTGGCTAACATGGATTTCTGAAGAGATATTGCTAAGCCACTTGAGTTGTTTTTGAGTGTTGCCTAGAAAATCCATGACCACATTTGTAACAACGTTTAATAAACTTTGAACGTGATATTTAATAAAAGATTTAATAAGATTTGAATAGGTTAAGTAATCATCAAATGTTTTTATTTGATTTGGATAGAATTGTTCAAGTATGTCATCTTCTGATAATAGTAGGACATTTTTATCTTTAGCTATTTTTTAGCAATTGTTGATTTACCAGCACCCATTTTACCAGTGAAAAAATATAATGTAGCAAAATATTCCATTATGATACCTCCGTTTATGTTTTCTGACAATAGTTTTAGTATAAAGAATTAATGAAATAAGTTATAGTGAAAATTAAAGGTACATCATAATTATAATAAACAAAGGGGCTTTATATGTTTAAGTATATTTTAAAAATCAGTACGTTTTTAATGATGGCAACATTATACATATTTGTAATAAACCAATCTAGTAATGCTTCAGCTGCTACAAATGCAACACAACAAGATGCAATTAATCATGTTGAAACTTTAAACGGTCAAGGTTGGGATTATGATTCGGAATATGGATGGCAATGCTTTGATCTTGTAAATGAACAGTGGGATTATTTATATGGTCATGGATTAAAGGGTGATTATGCAAAAGATATTCCAGAAGAAAATAATTTTATAGGTGAAGCGACAGTTTATGAAAATACACCTGATTTCAAAGCAACTGCAGGCGATATTGTGGTGTTTAATGAAAATTATGGTGAAGGTGCTGGTCATACTGCGATTGTAACTAACGGCAACTATGATGGTAATTATCTTCAATTTCAATCCTTAGACCAAAATTGGGAAGGTGGAGGTGAAGATAAAACCGAGGTTGCGCATAAGGTAGTTCATGATTATGAATCAGAATTGGTATTTATTCGACCACATTACAGTAAATAAATGAATAATTAAAAATTAATAATAAGTCAAAAACTGAAATATCATCTTCAATTTCAGTTTTTAAATATGTAAGCATTTTACTGTAAATTCTATAAGCATACAGGATGAGATGCGATTCTTATTTTGACGGGGCATTAAAATCTTATTTTTTAAATTAGATTGATGTCCCGTATTTTTTGATTTTTAACTGAATACTGTGGACTTATTGGTGGAGTATAAAAGTAAATTATATAGTAGTAAGTGGATTTTCTATTTAATTATGATGTTAAATATTATACAATACATTCAAAAGTATTTTTGAATGAGGTGTGTTATGCTACAAACTATTATTACAGCAATTATTCTGTACACAGCTACAGCGGTAGATTTATTAGTCATTTTATTAATATTTTTTGCTAGAGCTAATACAAAAAAAGAATATCGAGATATTTATATTGGCCAATATGTAGGTTCATTATCATTAATTTTAATAAGTTTATTTTTAGCATTTGTATTAAACTATGTTCCTGAAAAATGGATTTTAGGGTTATTAGGTTTAATACCAATTTATTTAGGGATTCGCGTAGCTATTTCTGGTGATTGTGAAGGCGAGGAGAGAGCTAAAAGAGAATTAAATGAAAAAGGCCTAAGTAAGCTTGTTGGTATGGTTGCACTTGTTACCATAGCTAGTTGTGGCGCAGACAATGTTGGTTTATTTGTACCATACTTTGTAACTTTAAATACAGTAGAGCTGATAACTACATTAATCATATTTATTATTTTAATTTTGGTATTAGTATTTTCAGCACAACTTTTATCAAAAATCCCAGGCATAGGTGAAGTAATTGAACGATTTAACCGTTGGATTATGGCTGTAATATACATAGGGTTAGGATTATTCATTATAATTGAAAATGAGACAATACAAACTATTTATAATTTAATTATAAATTAAGGAAGTGGAAGAGATGGCTAATGATTATATTTGTGAAGTGCAGTGTGTGCATGAACAGAAAATTGAAAACGCACAGAATTTCATTGAAGAAGCTGCACCTAAGTCTCTATTAAGTATTTTTAGCAAGATTTCTGATGAGACTAAAGTTAAAATTATACTTGGATTATTAAAAGAAAGTGAAATGTGTGTATGTGATATATCTGTATTATTAAATATGAGTATTGCAACTACATCACATCATTTAAGATTATTATATAAAAAAGGGGTACTTGATAAATACAAAGAAGGAAAAATGTCTTATTACTTTATAAAAGATGAACAAATAAAAACATTTTTTATGGATAATTTATAATGTTAGGTAACTAATAAATTAGTAAGTAGCATGAATAAGCATAAAGGAGTGTTTCAGCCAACGAATTGTTTTAATAAGTGGTCGATTCACTCCTTTGTTATACAAGTTAAAAGTGTTTATTTAATTTTTCTTTCATCCACAGTATTTGATAATAGCATCAAATAACGTTGAACATTATCTGACGGTGTATCTTTAGGAAAAGCATGTGTAAATACATGACCTTTATATGTCTCGACTGTGTAACTAATGTCTATACTACCAATTTCATATTTAATAATTTTCATAATGTCCCCTTAAAATAGCTCTTTAAAAATTTAGTTTGAGTATATACGTTTAAATAAATCCACTATTTAACTATAAATTTGATATTCCTATAGAAATAGTATGTTTTGTTTAATTGTACTACATATAAACGCTTTTGCAACTATAAAGTGTACTATGTTTATATGTAGGCTGATAAGATTTAATTTTAAAGAAATCTTTTTTTGACCTATTTAATGAATTGTTGTAAATGTAGCTATAAAAAAGACCACAATAATTAGAATTGTGATCTTACATAAATTATTATTACTTATTTAATTTATCGATAACGCCATTGACTTTGTCTTTAACGTTTTCAGTTACTTCTTTAGCTTTACCAGAAGCTTTATCTTCTTTACCTTCTTTTTCTAATGCTTTATTATCCATAACATTGCCTGCTGTTTCTTTTATGTTTCCCTTAACTTGTTCAAATTTACTTTCATCTGCCATGTTATTCACCTCAAAAATATTTTAGATTATTCTATAAATAATATACAAAATGATAAAATTTAAAACAATCAAAATGTATATAACTTGGTATATTTAAAGGGGATTACATATGGCAGAAATAACAAAGTTTATAATATTGAGAAAAAGTAATGGTGAACAGTCATATGTTACTTTAATAGAAAATTCATTGTTCGCTATGGAAAAGGAGATTATGAATAAAAAACTATTCCTCCTAAACAAGAGAGTGACAATCATACAATATGTGCTATAAAGGCATTTTGAGTAGTAAAACTGTATAAGATGTATGATTGAGAAATATTAGATATTCTTTAAATAAATTATTACTTTATGCATCTAGTATTTTTTGAATTTCAGAATATTTTTGTGCATTTAATGTACCTAAAGGGCTTTGTTCAATTTCAAAAATTAGAAAATCATCAGTTGCATTAAAAGATGTTTTGATACTTTCACAGATTGTGTTTTTGTCTAAGTCGCTTTGCAAAAACCACAACCCACTATAAATATATAGTGCATTACCTAAAGAGTTTAATTGTGCTGGTAATTTTTCATATCCGTATGAAATGGAATTTAAATTATAAGATAATATATATTTTGACATTTATATCACGCTCCCATACAAGCATATCATTAACTGTAATTTAGAAGTTGTAGGAGCCTAGTTTTAACTATATTTTAGTTTTTATACTTCTACCTGTAATTTCAACAATATAGGTGTTATTCTGGTTTGTAAAAATGAAAACAAGGTAATAATATCTATACGGATAATAGCAATATCTATTTCATAAAAATAGGTTCTCCAATTAAAATATATGTTTAGTGGGAGAGTTAAAAAGGATACATTACAATGAGTGGACAATATCAAATTGAGCAGTTATGGAAACAACATAAATATGAGGTTCTATGGCACGATCAAAATAAATATAAAATGATTAGAGAACAGTTGAAATATGATACAACGATAGAAGAAATTGAAACTTTAATTAATGAAGCATTAAATACTACACCAAGTACTGGTTCAATAATTAATGCATATGATCATATGTGGGGTTATTTTAAAAGAAAGTGTAGTTCATCAGAAAAAAGTTTACATAACTATTTAAAAGAAGCATTTAAAAAAGAAGAAGTTGATGAAATATATCTATTACAATTTTTAAAAAGCATGGCAAATTATTATGATGTAAACTACATTAAATCTTCAACAATAATACAAAAATTAAACTGACCTTATGCACAGGTTATAAGTAAATTTTCAATTTAACAATTTATATAATAAAGGTTTGTCAATATTATCAGTTAATTCAATAAAATAATTGGATTGCCACCTTTGAGTTTTAATTGCAGTTTGATTTAATTTATGTTCCCAAGTTGGATAAAGTCTCATTGCCATATTCCCTTTTTTGCTCCGTTAGCTATAATATTATGTTTAGCTAACACGTCTCTTGGAAATATAAATAACCCTTTATGACTGCCATCAATTACTGTAATAATTAATTTGTCACATGATTCATTATATGTAAAAGGCCTATTTTTATTATTGTTATCTTTAGTCCAAAATACTACAAAATAGCCTTGTTTATTTAGTGTTTTTTTAGCAATTCTACTTCTGCAATTTTGATTGTTAGCTTGAAAAGTGCAACTCTCATACTCCTCGTTAAAAAATTCTGTTTCCCAATTTTTAAGATTAATACTATTCGTAGATTTAAATATGGAGCTTATAAAGTCTATTAATTTATACATAATGTACCTTCTTCATTGAGTTTTGATTATTTTGAGTATACCAAATTCATTACTGTATAACTATTTTTAGGAGTACGAATCAATTAATATCTACAATAAACAGGAAAGTCATTATATAAAAAGATAAGTGTAAATTGATACAATAAGGGTAGACATAATGGCGAGTATAGAATTTATAAATCGAGGGGTGAACAAGATGCATTATATTAAATATTTAAATTCATCAGATAATACGAAATTGTATACTAAAATAAATGATGCTCCAGAAGCGAAGGCAAACATTATTATAGTACATGGATTAGCCGAACATTTAGATCGTTACGATATTTTAACGGCATATTTAAATGAAAATAACTTTAATGTTATAAGATACGACCAAAGAGGACATGGCAGGTCTGGAGGCGCACAAACTTATTACAGTAATATGTATGAAATTGTAGAAGATTTAACAGCTATAATAGAATACGTAAAAACTACTTTCGAAGGGAAAGTGTATCTAATTGGACATAGCATGGGTGGTTATACAGTAACTTTATTTGAAACGATTTATCCTGGTGCTGTAGATGGTGTAGTTACATCGGGTGCTTTAACAAGGTATAATAATAAATTATTCGGTAATCCTGATCCAAGCTTTTCATCAGACACTTATATTAAAAATGAATTAGGGGATGGTGTATGTTCTGATGCTGAAGTTATTAGAAAATATGAAATTGACCAATTAAACGCGAAACAGATATCTATGGGTCTGATTCGTACATTATTAGATGGCATCACTTATTTGAAAAATAATGCGGAGCGCTTTACTAACAATATTTTGATATTACATGGTAAAGAAGATGGATTAGTAAGTTACCATGATTCACTACAATTGTACCAAGAAATAGAATCTGAGCATAAATCTATTCATATTTATGATAGATTACAACATGAGATATTTAATGAATCGTCTTATAATTTAAGTATTTTCAAAGAAATTGTTGATTGGCTAGATAATGAAATACGTATTTCTAAAATTTAAAAAGTATCCTTACAATAAAAGTGTTTAACCAAACTAAACAAGTATCGTCATGTTTGTTATGAAAAAAATAAAGATTTACAATTGGTCTAGTAAAAAATGGTTGAAAGGAAAGATAATAATGAAGATAAAAACACTACACATGCAATATGAAGAAAGTTTTGAAGAATTTGATGAACGTGTTAACGAATTCTTACAATATGTAGATGAGAAGCAACACTGGGAATTAGTGAGTGTTACACCATCTGTAACAAATAGTATTGAAGGCGTTGATTACTTTATTACGATTGTCTACAAAAAATAGATAGTAATGATATGAGTTGCAATGTAATTGATAGAAATAGTTACTTTTAGTAATTAGAGCCTGTTATTAAAGTTGTTTGATAATATCATGTACAAGAAGAAAGGCTATGACATTTGCTATGTCATAGCCTTATTAACAATTTATTGTCCCTTAATTTATATTACATTCCGTTTAATGCAATTATGAAGTAAATGTTTCTCCTGAAACATTAAAATAGTCTGCTAGCATTGCAGCATCTTTTTCTGAAATTTTGCGATAGCCATTTTCCCAGTCCCATATTTGGCAATTTCTGATATCTGTCCCATAGCCATGATTCAAATCAATAGCTAGTTTGGATATGCTTAAATTAGATTTCTCGCGTAATTCGTTAAGAATTTTCACAATCGTTCACTCCTATAAATAGATAATACGAATACCACTTTTAATTGTAATATATGGGTACTATTATTACAAAATTTATGTTTTTTTATTTAAGTAATTTAAATAAAAAATTGTATATTTACATTTATTATTTATCTTGATATAGAAATGTGTAAATTCAATAGTTAATTGTAGTTATGTGTCAAAATTATCTAGTTTGGGAATGTGTATATAATAAATAAATTAAGAAGAAGGAGATTTATAATGAAAATAATTGCTATGAGTATTTTTGTTAATAATCAAGATGAAGCACAACAATTTTATACCGAAAAATTAGGATTTAAATTAAAGCATAACATTGAAATGGGGGACGGCTTTAGATGGTTAACGGTTACTGAAGATCATTCTAATAACCCGGTTGAAATCGTTTTGGAACCTAATGAAAGTCCGATTGCCAAAAACTATCAAGACGGTTTATATGAAGCGGGTATACCGGTAACCATGTTTGGTGTAGATAACTTGGAGAAAGAACATGAAGTATTGTTAAATAAACGGGTCAAATTTTATACAGAACCCAAAGAGGTTGAAGGTGTGAAATATGCCATAATTGATGACACATGTGGTAATTTAATTCAAATTGTTGAACAATAAAATATAAACTTTTAGTTAAAGTCATCATGAAAAGTGCAAATAATCTTATGCTATATGATTTCAGCTCGAATAAGAATTAAATATATTGTTTGTTATTAGATGGATTAATTTTGTCGATAGTGCTAGATTTATGCTATGTGTTCTCGTTTTAAGAGGATGGGGTAAATCTGGTACATTTTTATTTATTGGAGGAATATAGGATGGAATTAGTTGTTAAGCACACAAAAGAAATGTCGAATATAGAATTGGTTAAAGTTTTCCAAGCTAGAGTCAATGTATTCATAGTTGAGCAAAATTGTACGTATCAAGAAGTAGATGAATTTGATTTAAATACTTTACATGTAATGCTTAAAAACGGAGAAGAAATCGTTGCATATAGTCGTATTATAGAACATCCGTCTTATATTACTTTTGGTAGAGTGCTAGTAGTAGAAAAATATAGAAAAGCTAATTATGGTAGAAAAATTGTGAAAGCAACGTTAAATAAGATTAAAGAAAGCTATAAGCAAACGCAGATTCGAATATCTGGTCAAGCATACCTTAAATCATTTTACGAGTCATTTGGCTTTGAAAGTGTCTCAGACGTTTATTTAGAAGACAATATTCCTCATATAACCTTTCAAATGTATTTAGCTCGTTAATAATCTGATAATATAAAATAAAATACGTGAAGTTGAAATCTAAAACAATGTTTAGGTTTCATATTCACGCATTTCGTATATATTAATACGCTTAGAATGGTATATTCGAAACGTATTATTAAGTTGTTATCTCATTATATTATTACTGTTAATGTATTTTTAACTTATGCAGGTGTTTATTGTTTAATTGCCCCTTTCTTTAAACATGCACCTAATAAGTTTTTGCACTATACATTTTGTAGTAGTCTATAAAATGTAGTTGTTTATTTTTTCATTTTATCAATATCTTGAGACACCAGTGTTAATAGTTCTTCAGTTTCTTGGTCAGTTAATTCATCAGAACCTTTGATTCTTATAACTGATCCTTTGTCAGTCTTTACATGATAGACTGGTTCATCGTCCTTATAAACTTTACGTAGTACTTCCATTTCATCACCCTTTTTATTGAAACATTTCTATTTAATCTACTACCTAACTAAATAAAAATGCGTTGTAAATTATTACTACGAATAACGCTTATTTAATCACTCATTTCATTATAATGCTTTATATATAGGATAACTTTTTATTAATTTGTTTTCCAACAGTATGATTGAATTCATTTAATTTTTTTCTTAAACAGCAAATTATATATTATTAAAGAGATGGAAATGAATGTCTATCATCAATAAATACATCTAAGAAATTTAATATTAATTTAGTTATTTATGTTTTTATTAAATTACTTTGGGGTAGATATTAATAAGCACAAGAAGTCCTCCAAACTCTAGTGTGAATTATATTTTCGAGATTTGCGCCATTCTTAAGAGTGGCGCTTTTTTTGTAATTTAATCTCTAAGAAAATTTGAAGTGAATCTTTTATAAAATTATAAAAACTGTGAAAAAATCTTTAACTACAGATTCTTTCACAGTTAATCTAAGTGTCTTATGATATTAATTCCTTAAGAAGTGAATCTTTTATAGAAATGAAATTAGATAATGGGGAGGTATTAGACATAAGCAGTTATTAAATGCTCGAATATGAAGTCTGTTATTTATTCAATATTGCTCCTCAATTTATCATCCATTTCATTTGCTACATCAATCAACATTTGTTTTGTTTCGGCTTTGTTTAAAGAGGGATTAGCTTTAATTTTAATAATTAAACCTAGGTCAGTTTTTACATAATATAACAGACTGTCATTGTCAGTCACTTTTCTTAGTATTTGCATAAAATCACCTCAAATTTAGAAATTTCTCATGTATAGAGGGCTTAAAGGTTTAGTGAAATAATGGAATACAAAATCATTAGGAAAGAAAACTATATATCTATTTTATAGTAAAAATACACAAAATAACAATATTTGAATTGTGCCTAAAATAAGCAAAATAAAAAACCAACAAAATCTTAAGAGTTTGTCGGCGCTTTTGAATATATTCATAATTAACTTATTGTAATTTATAAATAGTTGAGTTTAAAATTGTTCGTTTGTTCGGTCCTCATCAACACTTTCGTCTTCATCATCGACTACAACTGTTAATAATGGTTTGATTAAAAATGCTGTGCCTAATACCCCTAATAAAACTAAAATAAATTTCTTCAAAACATCCACTCCTTAGTTTAATATCAATATGAAACATAATAAATTCATATCCAAGCGTATTAAAATATTAACTTATACGAAGATTTTAAACCAAAAGGTAATATTTTACGATTGATATCTATTATAGCAAATGTTTTAGTTGTATGATATGTAATTGTCAATAAATAAAAAACTTTTTTTATACCTAGACCATCGGATGTATTGGTTTAAAGATTCTACAGAAAACTTTATTTGATTAATCTAGGTATGATTTTTATATAAAAGATCTCTCCTATTAATTCAACCAACGTTTGTGTGATAATCACAGTTGTTGTAATCGTTACCCAGCTATCTGGTAATGAAAGGGCTAAAGGTAATACAACCAAAGCGTTTCTTGTACTTGAACTAAAGGCTAATGTTCTTAAAGTCGCAGTTTCTAATGCGAATAGTTTTCCTGATAGATATCCAATAAAAGGAGCGATAATTATAAATATGATATAGATTGGGAGAACAGTAACGACGATGTTTAAATCATGAGTGATTTTATGTATTTGAGATCCAATGACTGCAAAAAGTACAAAAGACATAAAAATTTCTGGAAGCCATCCAGTAATTTTTAACGTTTTCTCAAAAGCCAAAGCATGTTTACTAAAATATTGTAGTAATGCAGCAACCATAAAGGGCAGAACGATAAAAATGATAAATGATTGAATAAATGGCGCTAAATCTCTGAAAGAAAAGGCGTTTTCGCTATTAAAGATAACAAAGTACAAGGGTAATAAGATGATTTGTAAAATAAATAAAATAGGTGTAGAAATCAACATATATTGCGCGTTGCCTTTGCCTAGCGAGGTGAAGACAATTACATAATCAATACAAGGTGTTAACAATACGAGCATTAAACCTATCAATATAGCAGGGGAAGTAATATTGAATAACTGAATTAAACCATATACGAAGATAGGGATGAGTATGAAATTTGATAAAATTAGGGCTATCATAAATTTGCCATTTAGCATGTTTTTGCGTAATTTAAAAAAAGGAATCTGTGAAAACATACTAAACATTAAAATTCCAATAAAGAAAGGGATGACAGATTCAAGTAATTTAGTTAAATGGTCTGATGTTAATCCTATAATTATAGCAAGTAATATAACGGTAAAATATATGTAAATTTGGTAATTTTCAATTTTAATTTTTAAATGTTGCATAGTTACCTCTCTTTAAAATATAAAAATAAATCCTCAAATATAATACTAACAATCATTATATAGAATTTTAATGATTGTTAGTTAAATTGCTATTAATTTATTATTTTTGCTTATCTTGAACACTAACTTTGTTTTCTACTTTTTCATTAGTTGAACTATCAACACTTAATAATAATGCACGGACGACTAATACACCAGATACGAGTAACAATAAATTTCTGAAGAATTTCATTCGAATCACTCACCCATCTTATATTAGATAAAATTAATAACTCACGCTATAAATATTATACCCGTTATTTACGTTAATAAGTGAAAATATAAATCTAATACTTCACTTTGATTTATGTTCAGCACACAGTATTTTAAATATCTTTAATTATTAAGTGTTTTTTTGATTCGTCGATTTCAATGAGTAACGATTTGCTGTTATTTTCTACTTTATAGTTTGTAACAGATCCTTGTTCGATATCAAAAGATACTTGGCTTAAAATACCCATGGCGTAGTCATTTATAGGACTAACTATTGAAATGGACGTTTCATCCTCTTGGATAACAAACTGTTTTTGACTTTGATTAATAACTGTCCATTGTGGCAAGTAAGTTAAATTCAAAATGGTGCCTCCTTTTTAATTTTTATCGAGTTAAATCGAAATTAATTTCATTATAAATCATAAAACTGTAACACTACATCTAATATATTTAATCAAATTTCCATTAAAGTACAAAATACAGGGAATAAGAATTAAGTAAATAATGTTTTTATAGAGGTGAACCTATGAACATAGTTATTATTGTAATATTAAGTCTTATTTTCGCATTTTTAGCAACAATGCCATTTTTATTTATTAATACAAGATTACATGAAAATAAAAATTATGCCAAAGATGAAATACGTCATGAAAAGAGACGTACTTTCAAGCGCTTTATTTATTATTTTGTTTTAGCAATAGTAATATTAATCATTTACACTTTTCTTCAAGATTAAAAAGTGAAGTTTAAAAAATAAATAGAAAACGTAGCTTGATTTTAGCAAAAAAAGAACAGGACATAATCAAAATTGATTTCTGCCTTGTTCCTAATTTAAAGCAATATGGATTTATAGACCTGTGTTTAGTATTTTGCGCTGATTAATTTGTGTTAAGAGATAATATAAGGTGTTTTTCGAAGTATAGTTTTATAGATGCTTCTAAAAAATAAATTTTAAATTTATTTTTTAACTAAATATTAATGAGAATAGTATACCAACAACACCAAAAACAATTAGCATGACTGTAACACCTAGTAAAGATTCTTTAGCTTGTTGTGACCCTCTTACTTTGTATGCGATAAGTGCGCCTATACCACAAATTAAGAAAATTACCGATAACCAAAAAACGACCATGAAATGTAGATTCAAAATACTACACCTCCTTTTTATGTGTATGCATTTATAAAACTGTTAAATTTGTGCAAAATTTATGTGAATCTTAAAAAATTTAACTGTAGTTACATTTAATCTTATAGCATTATCATCTTATCACTAATTTACAATCTCATATAGGATGAATTTTAAAGTTTCACTTATTTAAAGAATGGATAATAAATAATAGCCTTTAATTATTTAAAGTATGAAAAGAGGAATAATAATGGAAGATTATAACAGTAACTTTACACAGATTGAACAAAAGATAGAAGCATTAAAGTCAAAAAGTGTTAGTGAATTTGTTGAGTTATATAATCAAGTAGAAAATGATATAGTTGAACAAAAAAATATGATTCGCGAAGGATTAATGCCCAAAAATAAACAAGAAGATGAGAGAATTAGAGAAATCGCTGACAAAATTCATTTGCATATCCAAACTGGACTTGAAACTTATAAAAGTATAGATGACATGCTTAATTATTTAGAGCCAGCTTTTCAAAGAGGCAAAGTAGATAAAACTTATGGCCGTGCATTGGTACTCTTAGAAGAAAATACAATAATTGAACAAATTAAACACAAGTTTAAAGATGATAAGTATAACGTACAATTGATAATATTAGTTTTAGACAAGTTTATCGAATTAAGCATTGAAATTATGCCTAATAGTTATTCAAAGATTTTGGAGTTAGAACAAACTTATTTCAAAGTATATTATGATAATATGTAATATTATTTAATTTATTAAATAGTTTGATGTATAATGGAGTCAATATAAATTAAGTAAGGAGACAAAAATATGAATGAAGTAAATAAAGTTATTTACATTGTTTTAGCTGTTTTTTTAGGTAGCTTTGGAATTCATAAATTTTATGCTAGAAAAACTGGAATGGGCTTATTATTCTTGGTTTTTTGTTGGACCGGAATTCCACAAATATTAGCTATTATAGGTGCAATATTAACATTATTTAAACCAGCAGATCAAAATGGTAACGTGTTAGTATAAGCAAAATTAAGAAGTATATGCATGTGAGCTGTAAAGCAATCTATCGTTTTAGATTACTTTACAGCTCTTTTTGTTTGAATGGTAATGTATATGTTCATAGCGAGTAGTTTTGGTAAGCGATAAAACAGTACAAAAAGGAGATATTAATTGAAAAAATATTTGTATTCATTCATTTATACATATAGAAAAATTTGCTAGTTGAAGCAACTGCTAAATTATATAAAGAGAATAGTGATTAGAAATTTTATTACTTTTTGTATTGTTATAGTTAGTTCATTTATTTTATTAGACACGTTGAAAAGGTAGGTGCTTTATACGGTTATGTTATATAAATACGCCTACCTTTAGTTGAATTTATGGAATTAACATTAAATTAAAAAAACTTTGTAAATTTTACAATTCAAATTAAATATTGTCATGGCAGTATTTAATTTGAAAACATTTAAATTTATAAATGTATCGTGATAGACAAAACATTATTATTTGTTATGATTAAACAAACGCTCACACATTGAAAAGACGGTAACGATTAAAATATAGATAATCGAGGTAATGCTTATGACATTTTATGATTTTGTAATCGGTTTTATAGAAGATGATACACCGCTCGGTCAACTTGCGCATAATATTATAGGCGACAAAAATTTTCCGAAAAATGAAACAAGTTTTATTGCATTAAATTCGTATTTCTATAGTAATTATTTTGATCATGAAGTTTTAGCTTCTGCAAAACGAGCATTAAGTTTATATCGAAGTAATATAGAGTTAGCTAACTAATACTTTAATTGTCATAATACCAATTTTGTTTTTCTAAAGCAGCTTTTATATCTGTTGTTTTAAAATTAATCTCGTTGTTTCTAATAGAAAAAGGTTCAATGATATTTTGTGCCATCCAAGAATTAATGAGTTCTTTTGGCAATCCATCTAATTCCATGTCACTTTTGCTTAGTACAAAGCATTCCCAATCAAGTGAAACTTTAGAAGGATTGATATAATTACATTCATTAATTTGATTCATAAAAAACACTCCTAAATATTGTAAATCCGACGTTAACTTTTACCCATGTAAAACATAAATCAAACGGTTTGCATAATATAAATTTATTTCTTCTAAAGTATTTTATTTGTTATCTAAGTTTGTAATAGAATATTATATTTTAAAAAGTTGCAATGGGGCGTGCAGGACAAACTAACATGAATATGGAATGACAAAAATTATGATCTTCCATAATGATACTATTTACCAAAAATGGGGCTATGTCATCTATCTTTTTTAGATAGGTAACATAGCCCTCATGTTATAATTTATTTTAAAAATTTAATATATTGTTACCACGGTATAATTCCTAAAATACACGCCACAAGTATCATAAATAAACTAGATCCTACTGCCCATTTTATAACGATTCTTTGATTTTGTCCGTATTCTATATCAAGCATGCCGACTAGTAAATAACCAGCAGCATATAAAGGACTGAGCACATGTAATGGTTGGCCTAATACGGACGCTCTTGCCATATCAACTTTTGAAATACCAAATTGTTGTGCAGACTCAGCAAGAATAGGTAGTACACCGTAATAAAATGGATCGTTTGCCATGAAGTATGTAAATGGCCCACTTAATATAGCGGTTATTAATGCAAAGTGATCACCCATAGCATCAGGAATAATGTTAACTAAGGTATTTGCCATTTCGTTAACCATTTTAGTACCGTTCATTACGCCTGTAAAAATACCCGAGGCAAATACTAAACTGATAACTGATAGGACGTCTCCTGCATGTTTTTTTACCACTGAATTTTGAATACTAAGATTTGGATAATTTAATAAAATCGCTACTCCAAACCAAAGCATGAACATTACTGGTATGGGTAATATACCAATTATCAAACAGATAATAAGTGAAATGGTAAGTATTGCGTTTGGTATAAGCATCTTTGGTCTTTTTAACAATGAGTCTTCAGTTGAAATTTCTGGTTTAATGTCATTTAAATCTATATCGGTATAAGAAGTAATATGTTTTTTGGCACGCTTTCCTAGTATGAATGCAACAACGAAAGCAAAAACAATACCTGCTACCATTGCAGGTATGATAGGAATAAATACCTCTTCAGTTGTTACTTGCAATGAGGAAATAGCTCGTGCTGTCGGTCCGCCCCAAGGTAACATATTCATAACGCCAATGGATAATAATGCGAGTGTTGATAATGTATACAAGCTCATACCAATTTTCTTATAAAGTGGCATCATTGCAGTAACTGTGATGATAAATGTAGTTGTGCCATCTCCATCTAATGCTACCATTGAAGCTAAGATTACAGTACCAAATGTAATTTTAACTGGATCCCCTTTGACCACTTTAATGATTTGGTTGATTACAGGCTCAAATAAACCTGCATCTATCATGACACCGAAGTAGAGAATAGCGAATGTAAGCATAATCCCAGTCGGTGCAACTGTTTCTATTCCTTCGAGCATAAATTTGCCTAGCCCAGCATAGAAGCCGCCAAGCAAAGCGAAAATAGTTGGTAAAACAATTAAAGCTGTTAATGCAGACATCTTGCGTGTCATGATTAATATCATAAAGATAATAATCATGATAAAACCTAATAGTGCTAAATTCATAGTGTTCCCCCCCTTATTTTTTATATTATATCTTTTTCAGAAAATTTGTAAAATTAAAAATGTGTAAATTTATATTTATTACATTAGCAAACTATAAAAAGCTTTATGATTACAAACAAAGTAATCATAAAGCTTTTATAAATAAATTAGGGATATTTATTAGTATTATAAAAAACCAATTACAAAAGGTTTCCATAATGGATAGCTTAATAAAATGAATGAAAAGATGGAGACACATAATGCAAATAAATTTGCAATACGGTCGCCACGTATGGCTGCATATATATTAATTAATATAACGCCTAAGATAAATAGTCCACCTGCTAATATTGGCAAGTTACCCTCTAAAACTTTATTAACTACTAATAGTGGGGTAGCAAGTGTAATTAATGACAAGAACAGTGATAATAATGTTGTAGCATATTTCAAAATGTTCAGCCCTCTCTTAAATAATAAGATGAATAGAATATTTATTAATAAAATAGCACTTAACAAAAATAATATTTGTTTAGCAATATAATTGCAAGTCATTTTTAAGATAAGTGAATCAGTTTCATATTAATTATGAACTTTGAAATAAAACACAATTTATCACCTTGCATTTAAAATTAAATATGAAATAGAAAAATTTAGTTACCCTATGTCAACAATTTAGTGATTACTGCTATTAAACAAATAAGTCACTGTCATTACCGTCGAAACGATAAATAAGCCAGTGTTCATCTACATAATAATCATCATATTTTCTAGCATGCTGTTCTAGCACAAGTGTTTCAAAATTTAAGTTACTAAAAAAGACTTTACCACTAATGTTATTTGAAATAAGTGAAGTCATCAATATTTCAATTTCTTTTTCGTTACAAATTTCAAATATCTGGCGCATAAGCATTTTTGAAATTTGTTCTTTAGAATTTTGATCTACATTTTTAATGCACATATTTTCTAAGGTTGCTTTATGAGACAAGCTATAGGTTTGATGATGAATTAGTGTAACAGCGCCAATAAGTATATCCTGTTCAAAAGCGCCAAGAACGATACAATCTGTTGAGTCTGTGGATAGTAACTTGTGTAAATCTGTATCATTTAAGCATTTCTCGTTTTGTAATTTCCACGCTAATACTTCGAGTTCTTTATTAATGCCTTGCAGTAACAAGGATTTATAAATAGAAAAATCTTCAGTTGTTAAATAGCGAATTTGCGTCATTCAATGCCTCCTAACCTCTGCAAAGTATTTTTTATAATGGATGAATAGTTCTCGTTTACCAATTTAATTATAATATTAAAGGAAATAATTTATTTGAGCAATACCATCTTTAATTTTTTGCAAAAATATGTGGACATTTTCAATTCAGTATGTAAAAGAATAACTTTTTATAAACTTTAAAATACATATTAATATATATTTTAAGTAAATAATAGAGATATGATAATTATGGTATAATATAGCAAGACGCATAAATGTGAATGGAGGCATAAATTGTGGGAGCTTTAATAACTATTATAGTTTCACTGGTAGTGCTAATCCTGATTTCTTTTGCAGTGTTGGTTGCTTACATCTTATTTCACAGTAAAGATGAAGGGAACAATTAATTAAACATTCATTAAGTATTAAAACATCTAGATTGCACACCAGGAATTAAAAGACAAAAAAATCCCCCCGAAAAGTTTCAATTAAGAATTTTTCGGGGGAGTATATTAGTCAACAACTGCTACATTTAAGTCAACATCGATGTTGCCGCGTGTAGCTTTTGAGTATGGACAAAATTCGTGTGCATCTTGTAAATATTTCTCAGCTTCTTCTTGAGATAATACATTTTTGACTTTTGCATCAATTGAGACACTTAATTTAGGACTTTCAGCTTCTGGGTCATCTTCTAAACGTACTGTTAAAGTAACTTCTGGCTCAGCGCCTCTCACTTTGTTTTGTTTTAAGATTAAATCAAATGCGCCATTAAAACATGAAGCATAACCTGCTGCAAACAATTGCTCAGGGTTTGTACCTTTTTCAGCATCAGCTTGAGCTGGTGGTACAACTGCTACATCAATTGCTTTATCGTCAGTTTGAACGTGACCATTACGTCCGCCTGTATTTGTTGCTTTCGTTTCATAATTTACTGCCATTTTATGACCTCCTTAAAAACTTCTAATTCATGTTTACCCAAGAAAAATGTTTTAAATCATTTCACAGAGTAATTTATATGTTTTTTAATTGTATTATTTTTAGAAATTGTTATACAATAATTTAAATATTACTAATAAAAGGAAGTTTAAACATGGCCAAAGTTGATATAGCTGTTACAATTGCACCTAAACGCGAACTCGCACAACATACAATTGAGGATTTAAAACAATATCAAGACGCCATAGATATTATAGAACTAAGAATAGATCAGTGGTCAGATTTTGATGAAGCATCTGTAGCAAAAATTGCTGAAGATATATACAATCTAAACTTAAATAAAAAATTGTTAGTAACCTATCGAACAAAGACTCAAGGTGGAGAAGGTCAATTAGCAAATGATAAATACTTGAATGTGCTAGAGACAATAATCCTATTAGATTATGTTGATATGATAGATATTGAATATGAAGAAGGGACGCCTATAGAAAAATATCAAACATTGATAGAATCAGCTCATCGTGAAAATCTAGAAGTTGTATTATCGCAACATAACTTTAAGAAAACACCTAAATTGGAAGTATTAAAACGTTTATATTATAAAATGCATCAACTTGAACCAGATTATTTAAAAGTAGCAGTTATGCCTCTTGATAAACAAGATGTTCTAAATCTATTAAATGCAATGTCTGAGACTGCAGACACAGTTTCGCAACAAGTTGTTGGTATAGCGATGTCTAAGCTTGGATTAATTTCAAGAACTGCTCAGGGATTGTTTGGAGGCTCGGTTTCGTATGGCTGCTTAGACGATCCAAAAGCACCCGGTCAAATTCATGTTGAAAAATTAAAACAACAAATTAAATTATACGAGTAGTTTGAAAATAGTGGTCGCCTGATTTATAATTGAAAATAATTATCACTAACGAAAGGGCGATAATCAATGGAACTACAAGATGCAATTGCACATCGTAGAAGTATTAAAGTTTTTAAAAGAGATATGACTATAGATGATAACGCTCTATATCAAGCGATACAGCAAGCGACAGATGCTCCTAATCATGGCATGAGAGAGCCGTGGAGAGTGGTTCATATTGCTAAAGATCGCTTAGGTCCTATGAGTAAACAACTCTCAGAGGTTGCATTCCCTAACTTAGATAAAAAACAAGAAAATCATTATGATACTGTTACAAATCTTGGTGGCATGCTTGCCTTAATTCTAAAAAGAGATCCAAGACAACGAGAAGATTTAGAGAATCATATGGCATTTGGGGCTTTTGCTCAAAACTTAATGCTATTATTACATGAAGCGGGTATTGGTACATGTTGGAAATCACCGACATATATATTCACTCCTGAAATAAGATCAATATTTAATGTGAAAGATGATGAACAACTTGTAGGTTTCTTGTATCTCACAGATTTACAGGATGAAATGCCACATAGAAAGCGTCATACGGATCAAGTGATAGAAAAGTTTTAAAGTGATTTTAGAAAGGGCGTTCGAAATCAAAAGTAAAATTTGACTTCGAATGTTCATTCTTAATTTTTATAATGATGTACGTAAATATTAAAAAGTTGCGTTGGTATCTCTTGGAAAGATGATTACGGCTAATTGGAGGACTTTATCTGAGTTAAAGTTGATGTTCATACATAAATCTCCCTAACTTAAAACTGATTGTCTGAGCTAAAGCTCAGGCATAAGAACCAACTAACTCAATAAATTGAGAAGTGGCTCTATAAAGAAGTGGCTCTATAAAGCAGAGGTGCTTTAAAAATGCTACACTACAATGATTAGGGCTGGAACAATTCATTTGTCCCAGCCCATCAAAATGAGATGAAATATCTCATTTATTAATCGATTATTTAAATGTTTCAGCTAAAAATGCTTCTACTTGCTCTGGTGATTTCGCATTAGCTGAGTGTAAGTGAGCTAATTTTTCTCCGTTTTTAAATACTAGTAAGCTTGGTATACCCATCACATCGTTGTCGGCTGCAACGTCCTCAAGTTCGTCACGATTAACTGTAAACCAGTCGTAATCATTGTATTTTTCTTGGATAGGGTCAATCCACATATCCATTGCTTTACAGTCAGGACACCAGCCAGCTTCGAATTTTACAATAACAGGGTTATCACTCTGTACAGTTTCTTTAAATGCATCATTTGTATTAATAGGTTTCATAATTTTCTCCTTTTTAAAAATATAATTAAGCTTATTATAACGGAAAATTTAAAGTTATAAAAAAAATTAGCTTATTTATTAGAGCGTTTTGGCAATAAATTTGATATATTAATGTTAACTAGTTATAGGAGGTACAGAATAATGATAAAATTTTACCAATATCCTAATTGTACTACTTGTAAAAAAGCGGCGAAATTTTTACAAGACTACGGTGTGAGCTTTGAACCAATCGATATAGTGCAGCATACGCCCACTAAAAACGAGTTTAAAGAAATTTTAGAGATGACAGATATCGATATAAATAAACTCTTTAATACGCACGGCGCTAAATATCGTGAATTAGGTCTTAAAGACAAAATGAGTGACCTTACTGATGATGAAAAGTTAGATTTATTATCAACAAATGGTATGTTGGTCAAAAGACCATTAGCTATTTCTGGGGACAAAGTTACAGTTGGTTTTAAAGAAGATCAATATAAAGCAACATGGTTATCTTAATTCCTCTCATGGAAATAGAGCAATCTCTGTAAGTTAAAATGATAAGTTGTGTTTGTAAACGCTTCATCTATTGTTGTGAAAACATTATAATAATATTAATATACTAAGAAATAGTTGATTGTATGGTATGCATATGGCATCATTAATATGTAAAATCATTTAGGAGGGGATTCTTGTGGCAGTACCGAGTGAATTAAAATATTCTAAAGAACATGAATGGGTAAAAGTTGAAGGTAATACAGTAACAATTGGTATCACTGAATATGCTCAAGGTGAACTTGGCGATATCGTATTCGTTGAATTACCAGAAGTTGATGACGAAATTAATGAAGGCGACACTTTTGGTAGTGTTGAATCCGTAAAAACAGTTTCAGAACTATATGCACCTGTATCAGGTAAAGTAGTTGAATCTAACGATGAGTTAGAAGATAGCCCAGAATTCGTAAATGAATCACCATACGAAAAAGCTTGGATGGTTAAAGTTGAACTAAGTGACGAAAGTCAATTAGATGAATTATTAACAGCTGAGCAATATTCAGAAATGATTGGCGAATAATATAACACTGAACTCCATGATATAACTGTCTTGGAGTTTTTTCATATCATTGAGGACTATTGGAGCGTTAGTAATTTTATAAGTCTAACGAGTTCACCTCAACTTTGAAAAATGATAAATTATGTTTGTAATAATAAGAAATATTTAAACTATGTAAATTATGTTTATTGTCACCAAGGATTGTGAAGAACTAAGTAGAAAAGATTTACTATCAACATTTAGAGGGTGGATGTCATGACGATACTGAACCAAGTAATTGTTGTCGAAGGAAAGTCAGACAAGAAGCGTGTCAAACAAGTGATTGATCAACCTATAGAAATTATCTGCACGAATGGTACAATGGGTGTAGATAAATTAGATGAAATGATCGATACTTTATATGACAAACAAGTGTATATTCTTGTGGATTCGGATGATGAAGGTGAAAGAATACGAAAATGGTTCAAACGCTATTTAAGTGAAAGTAGACATATAAGAGTAGATAAACAATATTGTGAAGTTGCTCGTTGTCCTAAACCATATTTATCTAGAGTACTAGAAAAACATGGCTTTATAGTAAAGGATGAGGAAAAGGTGGCGAAAGCAAGATTGGATTATATAGCTGAGAGGGTAAGTTTATTAACATGAATGTAACAAGTGAACAACGTGTTGACGTCAATAAATATATAAACGAAGATAAGTATCTTATCTTTGGCTACACACCAACATGTGGAACATGTAAGGTTTCTGAACGAATGCTAGATATTGCTAATGATATTTTGCAATTACCTACAATAAAAATGGACTTAAATTTTCATCCTGATTTTAGCCAATCATATGAAATTCAATCTGTACCAGTTTTATTAGTAATGTCAAAAGGTGAAGAGCAAAAAAGAATTTATGCATTTCAATCGGTGCCTTATTTGTTAGAAAATTTGAAATAGTTATTGACGAAATATTAGTACAATGGTAGGATTAAAAATAATTAAATAATGAAACTCTTATCACGAGAGGTGGAGGGATGTGCCCTATGAAGCCCGGCAACCGTCTTTAATAGAAATGGTGCCAATTCACATAAAGTTTTAAAACTTTAGAAGATGAGAGAAGCGATTTTGCTTTCTCTATACTTCGGTGAACATAGAGGAAGCATTTTTTAATTGAAGGATTAGCAACACAAGGAGGAAACAGAATGATTGAGTTAAATCAAATAGTCAAAAAGTACAAAACGAAAAAACAGGACGTACTGGCTGTAGATCATGTTGATTTAAGTATTCAATCAGGCTCGATTTTTGGAGTAGTTGGTTTTTCAGGTGCGGGAAAAAGTACTTTAATTAGACTTCTAAATAACCTCGAACAACCGACTTCAGGAGACGTCATTATCGATGGAGATACAATTGGTAAGCTATCAAAATCACAGTTAAGAAAAAAGCGTCAAAAAGTGAGCATGATATTTCAACATTTTAATTTACTATGGTCTCGTACTGTATTAAATAATATTACATTTCCATTGGAAATAGCGGGCGTGCCTCGCCGTGAAGCAAAACAACGGGCAAAAGAATTAGTAGAACTTGTTGGGCTGAAAGGTAGAGAAAGTGCATATCCTTCAGAGCTATCAGGCGGTCAAAAACAACGTGTCGGCATTGCGCGAGCGTTAGCAAACGAACCAACTGTATTGCTTTGTGATGAAGCGACAAGTGCATTGGATCCTCAAACAACAGATGAAATTTTAGAATTATTATTGAAAATTAAAGAAGAAAGAAATTTAACAATCGTGATTATTACGCATGAAATGCATGTTATTAGACGCATATGTGATGAAGTGGCTGTTATGGAAAACGGTCGTGTGATTGAACAAGGTCAAGTTTCCACAGTCTTTGAAAATCCACAACATGCAGTTACAAAACGTTTTGTTAAAGATGATTTAAATGATGATTTTGATGAATCTATTAGTAACTTAGTCTCACTTAATAAAGATGATTATGTTGTACGTTTGAATTTCACAGGGAATAATGCCACGGAACCTCTCGTGTCGTACATAACAAAAACGCATAATATCGATGTGAACATATTAGAAGCTAATATTAAACATACAAAAGATGGTTCGCTTGGATTCTTAGTGATTCAATTGAGCGATGTAAATTCAGAAAAATTCGAAAAGTTCAAAAGTGATTTAGAAGCACAACATGTGTCAGTGGAGGTGTTAAGACATGGGTAATTCATTGAGTGACATCCTCCGCGAGATGTTTACAATGCCAAACGTCAGCTGGGACGAAGTTTGGTTAGCGACATACGAAACAATTTATATGACAGTTATTTCGACAATTTTTGCCTTTATATTAGGCTTAATATTAGGTGTATTGCTCTTTTTATCAGCAAAAAGTAAATCACCTATAGCGAGGGTTTTCTATACGGTTGTTTCATTTATAGTTAACTTGTTTAGAGCGATACCATTTATTATTTTAATCTTATTATTAATTCCATTTACAAGTTTAGTATTAGGCACGATTAGTGGTCCAACTGGAGCATTACCAGCTTTAATTATTAGTGCGGCTCCATTCTATGCCAGACTTGTAGAAATTGCATTTAAAGAGATTGATAAAGGTGTTATTGAAGCGGCTTGGTCAATGGGTGCTACTACTTGGACTGTAGTCAAAAAAGTACTTTTACCTGAAGCGATGCCAGCGTTAATTTCAGGTATTACTGTTACAGCGATTGCTTTAGTAGGTTCTACTGCAGTGGCCGGTGTTATCGGTGCCGGTGGTTTAGGTAACCTAGCTTATTTAACAGGTTTCACTAGAAATCAAAATGACGTTATTTTTGTTTCAACAATTTTAATCCTTATTATAGTGTTCATCATTCAATTTATTGGTGATTGGGCTACTAATAAAATTGATAAGAGATAATCTTAAAAAGGGGGACTTTTTATATGAAAAAATTATTTAGTTTAGCTTCTGTAATTGTATTAGCGCTTGTTTTAGCAGCTTGTGGGAATAGTGGAGGTAGTGAAGATAAAAAAATTACAGTAGGTGCTTCTCCAGCCCCTCACGCTGAAATTTTAGAAAAAGCCAAGCCATTATTAAAAGATAAAGGCTATGATTTAAAAATTAAAACAATCAACGATTATACAACACCGAATAAATTATTAGATAAAGGTGAATTAGACGCAAACTTTTTCCAACATACACCTTATTTAAAAACTGAGAAAAAAGATAAAGGATATAAAGTAGAATCAGCAGGTAATGTTCATTTAGAACCAATGGCTGTTTATTCTAAAAAGTATAAGAGTCTAAAAGATTTACCAAAAGGTGCCACAGTTTATGTTTCTAATAATCCAGCTGAAGAAGGCCGTTTCTTAAAATTCTTCCAAGATGCAGGATTAATTAAAATAAAAGATGGCGTGAAGATTGAAGATGCTAAATTTGATGATATCGTAGAAAACAAAAAAGATATCAAATTTAATAATAAACAATCTGCAGAATACTTACCGAAAATTTATCAAAATGAAGATGCGGATGCTGTCATTATCAACTCTAATTTTGCAATCGATCAAAAATTAAGTCCTAAAGATGATTCTATTGTATTAGAGAAAGCTAAAGACAATCCTTATGCCAATTTAATTGCTGTTAAAGAAGGACATAAAGATGATAAAAAAATCAAAGCATTGATGGAAGTATTACAATCTAAAGAAATTAAAGATGAAATCAATAAAAAATATGATGGTGCCGTAGTACCAGCTAAATAATAGCGAAATATTTATTATCCTCTTTAGCGTAATGGCTAAAGAGGATTTTTGTATGAACTTTGTCAAAGAACCTGTAAAAAAGCACTAACTATTCATTAGGATGAGTAGTTAGTGCTTTTTTGAGATTTTGAGTATTTAGTAGAGGTGTTTAAGTTATATTCCTAATTAATTAAACTATTTAAAAAAGACAACAATTTTAGTTTTATCTACTTTATTACGTGTTATCATTGGATTATCAACAATATTGAATAGATGCCGTTTTGATACTTGAGCTATTTCCAGATTATAGATATTTTTTAATAGTTTAATTTTACAATTATCACAGTTATCTAAATTAAAATATGAATGAATCAATGCATTGAATTTTAAATGGTAACTACAAATATCTTGAATTAAAATTTAAAAGTTAAATTAGTGGTTTTATTAAAACGCATCTTATTAATAAATTACTTTTAAATATTAAGGAGTGGATTGAAATGAGTCTAAAAGAAATGTGGGATTACTTATTAAATAAAAAGTGGCGTACTAATGATGTATTGACGATTATAGCCTGTATGTTTGTTGTAAGTATGGTTACAACGCCATTGGTTGGGGTGCCAGTTGGTGCTATCGTCTATTTACTTTGGTTTGATAAAAATTACAAAAAATAGGTTGAAATTAATGAGTATTTAGATTTAATAGTAACGGAAAATGTAATAAAGTATTTCCTATTAGTTAAGTTTGAATTGAACAATTCTAAGGTGTAAAATATAATTAAGTTTCAATTAATATATTTGCTAAGTTAGATGCCCAAGGTACTACTGTTACTTTGAATATTTAATGTTATTAGTTTCAAATTGTTAATTTTAACTGTAATGGGAGAGCTTAAAATAATTAGAGGTATGAATCTTCTTAAATCTCTATTTATGGATATATTATATGAATGAAATATCATTTTCGCTATTGATATTTATCATTATTAAACCCGACAATTATGTTATATGCATTTTCATTGAAGTCATAGATGAAAACGTATATAAGTTTTGTGTCGGGTTTTATTTGTGATACTTCATTTGATAAAAATTGAATAAAACTTCCTATGAGCTAGAGTTACGGAGATCAATTTTTTACAATAATCATTTTGCTATATAAATATAATGTGCACAAAGATATTTAGCAGTAATTTTAGTATTTCTTCCTGAAATTTTAACAACAACTATAGATAGTTAAATACATAAAAAACCGAGACATAATTAATGTCTCGGAATCTTTTGTACTTATTTGATTATTAAGATTGATCATATTCGTCTTTAATATCACCGACAATATTTTCTAAGATATTTTCCATTGTGATAATACCAAGCGGGTTTTGATGTTCGTCTTCCACTAGAGCGATATGAATTTGGTGTGATTTCATTTGCTCTAAGACTTGATGATATTTTGAATTTAATTTGATCTTAAGAATCCTATGAGTAATATCCTTAAGCGAGTTTATATCATTACTTAATAGATCTTTTGCATGTATATAACCTACAATTTGTGTAGTGTTGTCTTTAATTACAGGAAATCTTGTGTAGTTTGCATTACTTACATAGGCTTTAGTTTCGTCAATATTACTATTGATATCAACAACTGAGACTTTTTCAAGTGGCAAGTATCCGTCTGCAATTTTCATTTCATCAAACGCGAAAGCACGATTAATATGTGTTAACTCATTCTCTGAAATTTCTCCACCTTCATGACTTTCTTTAATTAATAGTTTTAATTCTTCTTCTGAATGATATAATTCACTTTCTTTAGCAGGTTGCATGCCAAACATTTTTAAAATTAATCTTGCTGAGCCGTTAAGAATGTAAATAAATGGATAAAATAATTTGTAAAACATGATAATTGGCTTAGCGATTAGCAATGTGATTTGTTCGGCTTTTTGAATTGCAATTGTTTTAGGTGCCATTTCACCGACAACCACGTGTAAATAAGTTGCAATTACAAACGCACTAATTAATGTGAATATATGAATCATTGTTTCGGAAAGGCCTAAACTACTAAAAATAGGGTGTAATAAAAACTCAAAGGTAGATTCACCGACCATACCAATACCTAAGGCTGTAATGGTAATACCAAGTTGACAAGCAGCTAAATATTCATCTAAATGAGATACTACTTTTTGTGCGGCAACTGCTTTTTTATTGTCTCCTTTCGCAAGTGAGTTAATCCTAGATGTTCGAACTTTAACGATTGCGAATTCTGTCGCCACAAAGAATGCGGTTAACACCAATAATAAAATAAATATAATTAAACTAATAAAGGTTCCCAAAAATTAATTAATTCCTCCGATATGTTGTTATTCAATCATTTCTGATTGGTATTCTATTATATAAAAAGTACGAGTTCATAGCTAGTGTAAAGAATCACTTTATGTGAAATAACGTGTTGAACGATAAATTGAATGACTATGAGTTTAATTTGTAGTCAAATATGATACAAATTAAAAATCATTAGTCATCTGCTGTAATTTTTCCTAGTTTATAACTAATAACAAATCCTAATATAAGTGTGATGATTGAAATTATCCAAGTTATAAATGTACCAGGTAGCCCTGGGAACACGGCGTAAAGTGAGCCAACTACAAAACCTATAATAAGAGCGTATGTGAGAAAGGTATAATAGGATAGTAGATACTGAATTAATTTACTTGAGAATAAAAATCCGCAAATAACACCCAAACCTACAGTTAATAAAATAGGTATTGCCGCAAAGTTTAAAGACATGAATTCTGAAATAGCAAACATTACTGTGCCATAAACGCCAAAGACGAGTAACATGAATGAACCTGAAATGCCAGGTAATAACATGGCACTAGAAGCACACATACCTGCTATAAAATATTTGATTATTAAACCAGAATTTAATGATAAAGTTTCACCAGCGTGCTTATCTCCGTTATTGAGTAATGTAATAACTACAATAATAACGATACCTAATAACAATAATATATAATGCTGTATACTAAACGTTTGCTTGAATTTAGACGTTTTCAATAGGTAAGGAATAATTCCCCCGATAAGCCCAACAAAAAAGAACATTGTTGGTACTGTGTGTGTACTGAGTAAGTAATTAATGAGTTTACTTAATACTCCAATTGCGATAACCATACCCAGACCAATAGGAATTAAGAACTTCAGACTTTCCCAAAATCGTTTTGAAAAAATCCCACTAATGGAACGTATGAAATCATCATAGATACCTAGCAACAATGCAATTGTTCCGCCGCTTACTCCGGGGACTAAATCAGTCGTACCCATTGCAAAACCTTTCCATAAATTAGACCATTTAATTTTTGACATATCTTTCTCCTTTTTTAATAATGTAGTAATGATATTAGCATAAAAAAGTGAAATACAATATTATAAACACAAAGAAACTAAATGATGTAGATACCATATTTATAATGTGAATTAATATGAAAAAGAGCGTTTAATGTATTGAGAACGTTAAGGATGCTTTTATCATTTACAGAAATCATAGTAATATTATCGAAAATTATTGTGTTTTAATAACGATTTTAATTTAGCACTAGAAAAGGTTTATATTCATATATAACTACGTTATAATTAGATGATGTAAGAAGTGCTCAGTCTTTTGACTGCAGATTAAAATTATTATAAACTAGATAGGAAAAACATATCATATAATACGGAGGGAATATGTATGCCATCAACATTAGAAATTAAAGACCTACATGTGTCTATAGAAGATAAAGAGATTCTAAAGGGTGTTAACTTAACAATTAACACAGGTGAAATACACGCAGTTATGGGACCAAATGGTACTGGTAAATCAACATTATCATCAGCAATCATGGGTCACCCAAGCTTTGAAGTAACAAAAGGGGAAGTAATCTTAGACGGCGTTAATATCTTAGAATTAGAAGTTGACGAACGTGCAAAAGCTGGTCTTTTCTTAGCAATGCAATATCCATCAGAAATTACTGGTGTAACAAATGCAGACTTCATGCGTTCAGCAATAAATGCTAAACGTGAAGAAGGTGAAGAAATTAATTTAATGCAATTTATCAAAAAACTTGATAAAGAAATGGATTACTTAGATATCGATCAAGATATGGCACAACGTTACTTAAATGAAGGTTTCTCTGGCGGTGAGAAGAAACGTAATGAAATTCTTCAATTAATGATGTTAGAACCAAAATTCGCTATTTTAGATGAAATTGACTCAGGTTTAGATATTGATGCATTAAAAGTTGTTTCTAAAGGGATCAACCAAATGCGTGGAGACGAATTTGGCTCATTAATTATCACGCACTATCAACGTCTATTAAATTACATTACGCCTGATCATGTTCACGTTATGTATGGTGGTAAAGTAGTTACTTCTGGTGGTCCAGAATTAGCTAAGCGTCTTGAAGAAGAAGGTTACGAATGGGTTAAAGAAGAGTATGGTGCTACAGAATAAGTCTCAACTCATATTAAACATATTAATTTAGATGAAGATTTAAGGTCTTGATTTATACCGATGAATTAAATCATACAATCATCAAATGGGAGGAAAAAAGTATGACGACTGAAACTTTGAACATTTCTGAAGCGCAACTAGTTGAATATTCACAAGCCCATAATGAACCTACTTGGCTAACAGAATTACGTAAAGAAGCGTTAAAATTAACTGAAACTTTAGAAATGCCAAAACCAGATAAAACAAAAATTAACAGATGGGATTTTGACTCATTTAAGCAACACGAAACAACAGGTAGCGTATATCATACGTTAGAAGCATTACCAGAAGCAGTAAAAGATATTATCGATATAGATAATTCTGAGAATTTGATTATTCAACATAATAATACATTGGCCTTTACTAAAGTTTCTGATTCTGCAAAAAATGATGGCGTTATAGTTGAAGGTTTATCTGAGGCATTAGTTAATCATCCAGATTTAGTAAAACAATATTTCATGAATGAAACTGTTACTGTTGATGAACACAGATTAACAGCATTACACACAGCATTACTAAACGGTGGCGTATTTGTATATGTACCTAAAAATGTAGTTGTAGAACACCCAATTCAATATGTTGTCTTACATGACGATGAACAAGCAAGTTTCTACAATCATGTCATTATTAGCACAGAGGAAAGTGCAGAAGTGACATATGTTGAAAACTATCTATCAAATGCTAGTGGCGAAGGCAACCAATTGAATATCATTTCAGAAGTAAATGCAGGAGCAAACTCAAAAATCACTTATGGTTCTGTAGATTATTTAGATAAAGGCTTTACTGGTCATATTATTCGCCGTGGTGTTACTCAAGCAGATGCTACAATTAATTGGGCACTTGGACTTATGAATGAAGGTAGCCAGATTATCGATAATACAACTAACTTAATTGGTGACCGTTCAGAAAGTGAATTAAAATCTGTTGTTGTTGGTACAGGTAGCCAAAAAGTTAATTTGACATCAAAAATTGTGCAATATGGTAAAGAAACAAATGGCTATATTTTAAAACATGGTGTTATGCTTGAAAGTGCCTCAACAGTATTTAATGGTATTGGTTACATCAAACATGGTGGCGCTAAATCAAATGCTAACCAAGAATCTCGTGTATTGATATTATCTGAAAATGCTCGTGGGGATGCTAACCCAATTTTATTAATTGATGAAGATGATGTAGAAGCAGGACACGCAGCTTCAGTTGGTCGCGTAGACCCAGAGCAATTATACTACTTAATGAGTCGTGGTATTTCTCGTCAAGAAGCAGAGCGACTAGTTATTCATGGTTTCTTAGATCCAGTAGTTCGTGAACTACCAATTGAAGATGTTAAACGTCAATTACGTGAAGTAATTGAATTAAAAGTAAATAAATAGACTTAAAATTGAAGTTAAGACAATAGTAATTAAAGCGGGAAGTCCAATTTTGACCGTAGCGACAAAGATAGTATAACGATCTATCAATTGTGACTGAACCTTTGCTAAGGTCTGCATATTGATTTTTAATAAAGGAAGGCCTGTGAGTAATTTGACTGATACTTTAAATGTTACTGAAATTATAAAAGATTTTCCAATTCTCAATCAACAAGTTAATGGCAAACGCTTGGCTTATTTAGATACAACCGCTACTAGTCAGACACCCGTGCAAGTTATTGATGCAATGGCTGATTATTATAAACGTTATAATTCAAATGTACATCGTGGTGTACACACATTAGGGTCATTAGCGACAGATGGTTATGAAAGTGCTCGTGAGACAGTGAGACGTTTTATTAATGCAAAATACTTTGAAGAAGTCATTTTCACTAGAGGTACAACAGCATCAATAAATATTGTCGCTCACAGTTATGGTGATGCTAACATTGCAGAAGGTGATGAAATTGTAGTCACTGAAATGGAACATCATGCTAATATCGTGCCATGGCAACAATTAGCTAAGCGTAAAAATGCATCATTAAAATTTATCCCAATGACTGAAGATGGGGAGTTAGCGATTGAAGATGTAAAAGCTACAATTAATGATAATACAAAAATTGTAGCTATAGCACATGTATCCAACGTACTTGGCACAATTAATGATATAAAAGCTATAACAGAAGTTGCACATGAACATGGCGCAATCATTAGCGTGGATGGTGCACAAGCAGCGCCTCACATGGCATTGGATATGCAAGAATTAGATGTTGATTTTTACAGCTTTAGTGGTCATAAAATGCTTGGTCCAACAGGTATTGGTGTTTTATATGGTAAACGCGAGTTACTTAATAAAATGGAACCAATTGAATTTGGTGGAGATATGATTGATTTTGTAGGTAAATATGAAGCTTCATGGGCTGACTTACCTACTAAATTTGAAGCTGGTACACCATTAATAGCTCAAGCAATTGGCTTAGCTGAAGCAGTAAGATATATTGAAAACTTAGGTTTCGAAGAGATTCAACAACATGAAACAGCATTAACACAGTACGCTTACGACAAGATGTCAGAGATAGAAGGTATTGAAATTTATGGACCTGCGAAAGAAAGACGCGCTGGTGTTATTACATTCAATATGACTGATGTTCATGCGCATGATGTAGCAACTGCGGTAGATACTGAAGGTGTGGCCGTAAGAGCCGGACATCACTGTGCACAACCACTTATGAAGTGGTTGAATCAATCTTCTACAGCACGCGCAAGTTTTTATATTTATAACACGCAAGAAGATATTGACCAACTCGTCGAAGCGTTGAAACAGACGAAGGAGTTTTTCTCATATGAATTTTAATAATTTAAATCAATTGTATCGTTCAGTGATTATGGACCATTACAAAAGCCCAAGAAATAAAGGCGCTTTAGATAATGGTTCCATGACCGTCGACATGAACAATCCAACGTGTGGGGACCGCATTCATCTTACGTTTGATATTGAAGATGGTTTCATAAAAGATGCTAAATTTGATGGGGAAGGCTGTTCCATTTCCATGTCTAGCGCTTCAATGATGACTGAAGCGGTAAAAGGTCATTCATTAGCAGATGCTATGAAAATGAGTCAAGAATTTTCCAAAATGATGCTTGGTGAAGATTATGAAATAAGCGAAGATATGGGCGATATTGAAGCCCTACAAGGCGTCGCTCAATTCCCTGCGCGTATTAAATGTGCCACATTAGCATGGAAAGCACTCGAAAAGGGTACAGTTGAAAAAGAAGGCAATACGGAAGAGTAAGATTAAACTGAAGTTGATGCATTGACAATGTGTAAAATTCCATTCAAACTAGGGATTACAACATGATATCTAATGTAGTTAAAGGTTTAATACATTGCCTATTTAACAGCATATAAAAAGTAATACACAAATGATTTTGCACGTAAGTCGTTTTTAATATATAAAAGGAGTGATTTAAATGGCTAAAAAAGCACCTGATGTTGGGGATTATCAATATGGTTTCCATGATGAAGATGTTTCCATTTTTAGATCAGAACGTGGTTTGACGGAAAATATTGTCCGTGAAATCTCAAGCATGAAAGATGAACCAGAATGGATGCTTAACTATAGATTGAAATCATTAAAACAATTCTACAAAATGCCGATGCCACAATGGGGTGGAGATTTATCTGAATTGGACTTTGATGATATCACTTACTATGTTAAACCATCTGAAAATACAGAACGTTCATGGGATGAAGTACCTGAAGAAATCAAACGTACGTTTGATAAGTTAGGTATTCCTGAAGCAGAACAAAAATACCTTGCTGGTGTTTCTGCACAATATGAATCTGAAGTTGTTTACCATAATATGGAAAAAGAACTTGAAGACAAAGGAATTATCTTTAAAGATACAGATAGTGCATTAAGAGAAAATGAAGAGTTATTCAGACAATATTTCTCAACAGTTGTGCCTGCTGCTGACAACAAGTTCTCAGCATTAAACTCAGCTGTTTGGTCTGGCGGTTCATTCATTTATGTACCTAAAAACATTAAATTAGATACACCATTACAAGCATATTTCCGTATTAACTCTGAAAATATGGGACAATTTGAACGTACATTAATCATCGCTGATGAAGGCGCATCTGTTAACTATGTTGAAGGTTGTACAGCTCCTGTTTACTCAACAAGCTCTCTTCACTCAGCAGTAGTTGAAATCATCGTTCATAAAGATGCACATGTTCGTTACACAACAATACAAAACTGGGCAAATAACGTTTATAACTTAGTTACAAAACGTACGTTAGTTCATGAGAATGGTAATATGGAATGGGTTGACGGTAACTTAGGTTCTAAATTAACGATGAAATACCCTAACTGTGTATTGATGGGCGAAGGTGCCAAAGGAAGTACTTTATCTATTGCATTTGCAGGTAAAGGACAAGTACAAGATGCTGGTGCTAAGATGATTCATAAAGCGCCAAATACTTCTTCAACAATTGTTTCTAAATCAATTTCTAAAGATGGCGGTAAAGTTGTTTATCGTGGTATCGTTCACTTTGGACGTAAAGCTAAGGGCGCACGTTCAAACATCGAATGTGATACTTTAATCTTAGATAATGAATCTACTTCAGATACAATTCCATACAACGAAGTATTTAATGATAATATTTCTTTAGAACACGAAGCGAAAGTTTCAAAAGTATCTGAAGAACAATTATTCTACTTGATGAGTCGTGGTATTTCTGAAGAAGAAGCGACTGAAATGATTGTAATGGGCTTCATTGAACCATTTACAAAAGAATTACCAATGGAATATGCGGTAGAGATGAACCGATTAATTAAATTTGAAATGGAAGGTTCAATCGGTTAAATTTAACCATTGAAATCGCCGTTGGATAATTTTAAAAGCACGAAGTGATACTAAATTGATAGCATTTATCTTTAAATGTTGTTAAGATTGCGTATCATTTCGTGTTTTTTCATATTAGTAATGTGTGTTATTTCCAACGATCTAACTTGGCCATAAATTTTTTAGTATACATTTTGTTTAAAAAGAATTTTTGTATTTTATTCATGTCTGATTCTTGAAATCTTTTTAGATTATACTCGTACATATCATCAAATCCAAGATCCAAAGTAAATGAACCATTTTGATAACAATGATGACAGTATTTTTCTGATGCTGTATCATCACTTTCTGTTCCTGCAGGCGTTTTTTTATCTATAGGCATCCCACAACTTTGGCACTGCGTTACCTTAGCCATATGAACAACTCCTATCCTGAATTATTTTCCTTATCATAACATATTTACTTGTAACAATTAGCTATCAAATGTGAGTTCTTTTTACTGGGAAACGATATGTTATATTACAAGAACAATGCGTTTATAAAGTTATTAAAATGGGAAATAATATGAAAGTGAATTTATTAATAAAGCTTATTAAAGGAGTCATGAATTTATGGTTATTGGTATAATCATACTTTTGTTTGCTTCATTTTTCTTTTCGGGAAGTGAAACCGCATTAACTGCTGCAAACAGGATGAAAATACAAACAGATGCTCAAGAGGGAAATAAAAAAGCGGGGAAATTATCAAAATTATTAGCAAAACCAAGTGAATTTATCACGGCGATACTCATTGGAAATAATATCGCGAATATTATTTTACCTACGTTAGTTACAATATTAGCAGTAGACATGGGTTTAAATGTTGGTATTGCCACGGCAGTAACAACAGTAGTCATCATTGTTATTTCAGAAGTTATTCCTAAGTCAATTGCAGCTACATATCCAGATAGAATTTCACGTTTAGTGTATACACCTATATCGTTTTTCGTCTTAATATTTAAACCAATCACTAAAATTCTTAATGGTATCACTGATGCAATTAACCGTTTTTTATCTAAAGGACAGGAAGAACAACAACGTTATTCAAAAGAAGAGATTAGACAGATGGTTACCATTGCAGGTAGCGAAGGCGCATTTAATGAAATGGAGCGTAATCGTATTCAAGGGGTTATGGATTTTGAGCAATTAAAGATTACAGACATTGATACAACGCCACGCATAAATGTTACTGCATTTCCTTCAGATATATCGTATGAAGAAGCTTATGATACTGTAGTTTCTAATCCGTATACACGTTATCCTGTATATGGTAAAGATATCGATCAAGTTATAGGTATTTTTCATTCTAAATATTTATTAGCATGGAGCCGTCAACCTGAGAATAATATTTTAAAATATACATCCGAACCTTTATTTGTGAATGAGCATAATCGTGCTGAATGGGTGTTGAGGAAAATGACAGTTTCACGTAAACATTTAGCCATTGTATTAGATGAGTATGGTGGTACGGAAGCTATTGTTTCTCACGAAGACCTAATTGAAGAAATGTTAGGTATGGAAATAGAAGATGAGATGGATGAAGAAGAAAATGAAAAACTAGAGGAACAAATGAAGGCGTACAATAAAAATAATATGTGATTTTAATCATGATTTAATGATGTTATTTTGTTAAAAAGGCAAAGGGGCAGATTAAATGGAATTATCGTCTAGAGTTACTAAATTATTAAATATTAAATATCCAATTATACAAGCTGGCATGGCAGGATCGACCACGCCTGAATTAGTCGCGACAGTGAGTAATAGTGGTGGTTTAGGAACAATTGGCGCAGGCTATTTTAGCGCAGACCGACTGGAAAAAGAAATCACTTATGTACAACAATTAACTGATTTACCTTATTCAGTGAACTTGTTTGTGCCTAGTGAGAAGTTATTTATTCCTGAAAAAGTAGAGCACATGAATGCTTGGTTAAAACCATATCGCAGAGCATTAAATTTAGATGAACCTATTGTTAATATAAGTGAGAAACAGCAGTTTGAAGATACGATTGATATCGTGATTGAAAAAGGCGTGCCTGTAGTTTCGTTTACATTTGGTATTCCTGAACAATCAATACTTACCAGATTAAAAGAAAGAAATATTAAAGTCATGGGAACGGCTACAAGTGTGGAGGAAGCGATTGCTAATGAAAGTGCAGGTATGGATGTTATCATCGCCCAGGGCAGTGAGGCAGGTGGCCATAGGGGAGCTTTTACAGAAACATCCAGCAATCTCACCCCTCTCATAGGTACGATGTCACTCATACCTCAAATTGTCGACCAGGTGAGTATACCTGTCGTTGCAGCAGGTGGTATTATGGATGGCAGAGGTATGGTCGCTAGTATGATTTTAGGCGCTGAAGGCATACAAATGGGTACAGCATTTTTAACATCCGAGGAAAGTGGCGCCAGCCAACTTTATAAAAATGCAATCCAACATAGTAAAGAAACAGATACTGTAGTTACAAATGTCTTTACTGGTAAACCTGCGAGAGGCATAGATAATGAGTTTATCCATACGATGGGTGAATATAATGAAGATATCCCAGATTACCCTATACAAAATCAATTGACTAGCTCAATTCGTAAAGAAGCGGCTAGAGAAGGTAATGCGCAGTGGACACATTTGTGGAGTGGACAAAGTCCTAGATTGGCGCAATGTTCGTCGGCATCAGCATTGATGGAACGTATTGTACAACAAGCAAACCATCTATTGAACCAGTGAATAACTATAAATATATGACAAACGCAATATGTAAATTGCTTATTAAGCTATAGCATAGCTAAAAAATTTTGAAAATAGTGTTTTTAAGTAATGAGGAGTAGTATTGAAATCAATTTTAAACTTTTGATTTCAATACTACTTCTCTTTTTATTATTGAAAATTAACACTGACTAAAATAATTATGTCATTATCAGTTTTTTTTAAATACATTCGATAAATCATAAAGTATCAAGATTTACTTTTTTAAGTTATAGTAAATTGAATTTAATCAAGTGAATCCATTAAAACATATATGGTATCATTAACTTGGTGATACTATGATAAATATAGGGTTAACAGGTTGGGGGGACCATGATTCATTGTATGAAGACTTGCAGCGTAAGACGGATAAATTAGCTACATATGCAAGTCATTTTCCAATCGTAGAATTGGACGCAACGTATTATGCAATTCAACCTGAGAGAAATATTAGAAAATGGATAAAAGAAACACCTGAAAGATTTAAATTTATAGTGAAAATACATCAAGCATTAACTTTACATGCAGACTACCATGACTTTGCTGAGACAAGACAAACTTTAGTAGATCAATTCAAAATGATGCTTCAACCATTAAAAGATGAAAATAAGCTTGCGATGGTGTTGGTACAATTTCCTCCTTGGTTTGATTGTACTGTTCAAAATATAACGTATATTCGTTATATTCGAGCACAATTGGATGCTTTTCCTGTATGTGTAGAATTTAGACATCAATCTTGGTTTAACGAGTCTTTTAAAGAAGAAACGTTGTCGTTCTTAACACAACAAGATATCATACATGCCGTTTGTGATGAACCTCAAGTTGGTCAAGGTTCTATACCTATGGTTAACCGTATTACAAATGAAACCGCATTTGTACGGTACCATGGAAGAAATGTACATGGATGGACTAAAAAAGATATGACGGATGATGCTTGGAGAGAAGTAAGGTATTTATATGATTATAGTGAACAAGAATTAAAAGCATTAATTGATAAAGTAAAAGTACTAGAACATAAAGCAAAAGATATTTACGTCGTTTTTAATAATAATTCTGGTGGACATGCAGCCCAAAATGCTAAAACCTATCAACGCTTATTGGGCATAGATTATCAGGGGTTAGCGCCACAACAATTAAAATTATTTTAGGAGCGATTGGATGTTAACTGTAATATTATTGATTTTAATTGGTGGTTTATCAGCAATTTTAGGATCATTAGTTGGTATTGGTGGAGGTATAATCATTGTACCTACACTGGTTTATTTAGGTGTTGATCATGATTTACTTGAAGGTATAACGCCTCAAATCGCTATAGGAACCTCATCAGTTATATTAATAGTAACTGGATTATCTTCGACATTGGGTTATTTGAAAACTAAACAAGTTGATGTAAAAAATGGCTCGATATTTTTATTTGGTTTGCTACCAGGGGCGCTCATTGGTTCTGTAATAAGTCGTTACTTAACATTAACATCTTTTACCTTGTATTTTGGTTTGTTTTTAATATTAGTAGCAAGTTTGCTTGTAATACGAAAGAAAATAAAACCATTAAAAATATTTGCTAAAGCAAAGTACGAAAGGAGTTATATTGATGGTTATGGTAAGCAATATTTTTATCATGTGCCACCTTTAATTTCCTTCATAGCAACATTATTTATTGGTATATTAACCGGATTACTAGGTATAGGTGGCGGTGCATTAATGACACCACTGATGTTAATTGTATTCAGATTCCCACCACATGTGGCTGTCGGTACAAGCATGATGATGATCTTCTTTTCTAGTGTTATGAGTTCAGTAGGTCATATTGCACAAGGACATGTGGCCTGGTTATATGCAATTGTCCTAGTGTTTGCAAGTTATTTTGGTGCAAAGGTTGGCGTGAAAATTAATCACTCGGTAAAATCAGAGACCGTTGTAATATTATTGCGTACATTAATGTTAATTATGGGTATATATTTAATAATTAAATCATTTTTATAAAACGAAGGAGGGGAACTGTAGATGAAGTTAACAATTTATCACACAAATGACATACATAGTCACTTACACGAATATGCACGAATTACTGAGTATTTGACTCAAAAGAGACCACAGCTAAACCATCATTCGCTATATTTAGATATTGGCGACCATGTTGACCTTTCGGCGCCTGTCACTGAAGCAACTATGGGTATAAAAAATGTCGAATTATTAAATGAAGCACACTGTGATATCGCTACGATTGGTAATAATGAAGGTATGACAATTTCTCATGATGCGTTAAATACTTTATATGACAATGCAACATTCGATGTTACTTGTGCGAATGTCTTTGATGAACAGGGACGTTTACCCCGTAATATGTCATCATCATTCATAAAAGTTATAGACGGGGTACGCATACTATTTATTGCGGCTACCGCTCCATTCACTCCTTTTTATCGAGCTTTAGATTGGATTGTCACAAATCCTTTAGAAGCAATTAAAGATGAAATAAATGCTAATGAAGGTGCCTATGATTTACTTGTGATTATGAGCCATGTTGGTGTATTCTTTGACGAAAAATTATGCCAAGAAATTCCAGAAATTGATTTGATTTTAGGTAGTCATACACACCACTATTTTGAAAATGGTGAGATTAACAATGGTGTATTAATGGCTGCAGCAGGAAAATATGGGCATTTTTTAGGGGAAGTCACTTTAGAAATTGAAAATAATAGCATAGTTAAAAAACAAGCAATACTTCATCCACTAGACAAATTACCAGAAGTTAAGACTCATTTTGATGAAGAAGGGAAAATGTTGTTAAATGATTCAGTGATTGATCGACCAATTTACTTACCTAGAAGAACAGATACCATTACTCAAACGGCGCATATTTTAGCAGAAAGTATTTTTGAATTTACGAATGCAGACTGTACAATTATTAATGCAGGACTCATCGTAAATGGCATAGAAGCAGAACGTTTAACGGAGTACGATATACATCAGATGTTACCTCACCCTATTAATGCAGTCCGTATTAGATTAAGTGGGCGAGAGTTGAAAAATATAATAATCAAAAGTCAAAAACAAGAATACCTTAATGAACACGCACAAGGTCTAGGTTTTAGAGGTAATATTTTTGGCGGCTATATTTTATATAATTTAGGATTTATTGAGTCTGAATCACGTTACTTTATAAATGGTGAATTAATCGATGATGACGAGACATATATATTAGGAACGATAGATATGTATACGTTTGGACGCTATTTTCCTACTTTAAAAGATCAGTCTATAGATTACTTGATGCCAGAGTTTTTAAGAGATATTTTTAAAGAAAAATTATTGGAATATTAAAATATGACTTTATACGTTTTAATTTACCTGAATTTTCGTTATAATGATTAGAGATTTCAAATCAGGAGGATTGTGCGGTTATGGCTACTAAAAATGAAGAGATTTTACGTAAACCAGATTGGTTGAAAATAAAGCTAAATACTAACGAAAACTACACTGGTCTTAAGAAAATGATGCGCGAAAAGAATTTACATACAGTTTGCGAAGAAGCAAAGTGTCCAAATATACATGAATGTTGGGGAGAACGTCGTACTGCTACGTTTATGATTTTAGGTGCAGTATGTACACGTGCATGTCGTTTCTGTGCAGTTAAGACAGGACTTCCAAATGAATTAGACTTAGATGAGCCAGAACGAGTGGCTGAATCTGTAGAATTAATGAATTTAAAACACGTTGTTATTACAGCTGTGGCTCGTGATGACTTAAGAGATGCAGGATCAAATGTATACGCTGAAACTGTACGTAAAGTACGTGAGCGTAATCCTTTTACATCAATAGAAATCTTACCTTCAGATATGGGCGGAGACTATGATGCTTTAGAAACTTTAATGGCGTCAAAACCAGACATTTTAAACCATAACATCGAAACAGTCCGCCGTTTGACACCGAGAGTTCGTGCTAGAGCAACTTATGACCGTACATTAGAGTTCTTAAGACGTTCTAAAGAGTTACAACCTGATATCCCAACAAAATCAAGTCTTATGGTTGGATTAGGTGAAACACACGAGGAAATCTATGAAACAATGGACGACCTACGTGCTAATGATGTTGATATTTTAACGATTGGTCAATATTTGCAACCTTCACGTAAACATTTAAAAGTTGAAAAATATTATACACCATTAGAATTTGGTAAATTAAGAAAAGTAGCAATGGATAAAGGATTTAAACATTGCCAAGCAGGACCACTAGTAAGAAGTTCATATCATGCCGACGAGCAAGTAAATGAAGCGGCTAAAGAAAAACACCGTATTGGTGAAGAACAACTTGGTACAGAAATCGGTAAGCATTTAAATAAATAAGTTAATTAAAGACTTAGTTCATTTGTTACAGTTGTGTTGATGCGCAATACTAATGAGCTAAGTCTTTCTTAGAAGTAAAATATAATTACATACAAGTCAAAGAACTATTTATTAATAAATTAGCTAGTGAATAATAGTAATTTGATGCGTTTAGATTAGGTGAATGACATGATAAAGTTAAATGGACAATTTTTTGAAATCATAGAAGATTATAGAGAATGTTTTGATGAAGAAACATTTGTGAATCGCTATTCAGATATATTAGATAAGTATGATTTTATTGTTGGAGATTTTGGTTATGACCAACTGAGGTTGAAAGGCTTTTATAAAGATTCTAATAAGAAAGCCGAATTAAGCAAACGCTTTTCAACAATTCAAGATTATTTATTAGAATATTGTAATTTTGGTTGCCCGTACTTTATATTAAGACGTATTCCAGAAGTAGAAATGAAAAATTATGCAGAGTCAAATGACATAGTTGAAATAGATTTTGAAGAAGATAAGTTGCATGATGTTAAAATAAAACCTAGTATTCAAGATACTGAAAAATAATGATTATGAGTATATCGTGCTTGAAATAATATTCAACAATGTGCTTGAGCATTATGTGCAATAGTAATGTATATATCGTTTGTTTAAAAAATTTGATGTATAAATAGAATAGTCCGTCTTAAAAAAGCAACTTTATTCAAAAATGAATAAAGTTGCTTTTGGTTTATGTTGTAGAAGTGAACATATTTACAGACTATAGAATTGAATTGCTATCGTTAATATAACTATTTCTACTTAGCTAAGGTTTGTTACGATAATTATATTGATATGCTAGTGCGCATTTATTGAATAACTTCATTAAGGTATTCTGAAATTTCATTGCCTTCGTCTTCATTAACACCTAGGATGTGGGCAATATAACCTTCTTCTTCTAAATCGTCGGTACCTATTATACCGAATTGATTCGTTTGCATATTTAATACAATCGTTTTACCGAAATGACGGTTTGTTTGAACTAACATTAGGTCATAGCGACTATGTTCACCAACAAAACCAACAAATTGCACCTGAGCAGATTCATCATCATCATAAAGATACATATCAATCACTTTGAAACACTCCTTACTTCTCCTATTTTACAAATCTAATTATTATAATTATTTAATTTAGTTAAAAAGTCTTAATTTACAGTATAACCATAAATGAATTCGACTGCAAAGGTATGGTATGATGATATTGATAGGGGTGAAAAGATGTATTTCGTGAATAAAGATCAATTAAATACAAAATTAAATTACTTGCAACAACTTATTCAAGATTATCCGCAAAATAAAGATAATGTTTATGCGTTCGAACGCATAGCACAAATGTTTATTGAATCAGCAGTAGACATTGGGAACATGATTATTGATGGTTTTATCTTAAGAGACCCAGGAAATTATAAAGACGTAATAGATATCTTAGCTTTGGAAAAAGTGATTTCAGAAGATACACAAAATCAAATCAATAAAACGGTAGATGTTAGAAAACAATTTGTTCATTATTATGATGAACTTGATACCGCTGAATTAGTACCACTTTTTGACGAGTCGGTATCTTATTATCAAACATATGTAGAAGAAGTTATACAATTTTTAAAGAGTGAAGATGTAGCTGTAACGGCATTTGGCAAAAAAGGAGAATAAGTAATATGAAAAAATATCAAGCTTACTTAATTGATTTGGATGGTACTTTATATAAAGGCGATGAACATATAGATGGTGCGTCTCAATTTATATCATATTTAAATCAATATAAAATTCCACATTTATATGTGACTAATAATTCTACCAAAGACCCAGAAGAAGTAGCAGCGAAGTTAAATAAAATGGGATTAGTCGCACAAGCTGATGAGGTTGTTACATCAGCGCTAGCTACTGCTGAATATATTGCTGAGGAATCTCCAGGAGCAAGTGTATATATGTTAGGTGGTAGCGGATTGAAACATGCGTTAACAGACAAAGGGTTAGTAGTTAAAGAAGATGAATTTGTAGATTATGTTGTTATTGGTTTAGACGAAGCCGTTACTTATGAAAAATTAGCTACTGCCACTTTAGGTGTGCGTAATGGTGCGAAATTTATTTCAACTAACCAAGATGTATCTATACCAAAGGAACGTGGATTTTTACCTGGAAATGGCGCGATTACAAGCGTGGTCACAGTGTCAACTGGTGTTCAACCTACATTTATCGGTAAACCAGAACCAATTATTATGAAAAAAGCGCTAGACATTTTAGGATTAGAGCGCTCAGAGGTTGCAATGGTAGGTGACTTATACGACACAGATATTATGTCGGGCATCAATGTGAATATTGATACGATTCATGTACAAACAGGTGTAACAACCAAAGAAGAAATTGAACAGAAGCCAGTACCTCCGACCTATACATTTAAAGATTTAAATGATGTTATTAAAGAACTCGAGAGTTAGGAGTGATTGAATGGAAAAAATCATTGTAAGTAGAAGTATTCCACAACCATTTATAGATCAGTTAGAGGCTATTGCACAAGTTGAAATGTGGGATGAGTCTTTAATACCAATGCCAAGAGATCAGTTTCTAGAGGATATTAAAGATGCAACTGCTTGTTTGATTACTTTAAGTGAAAAAATAGATAGTGAAGTTATCAAAGCTGCTCCAAAATTGAAAGTGATTGCTAATATGGCAGTTGGTTTTGATAATATAGATGTCCCCCTTGTAAATAGTAAAGGGATTACTGTAACTAATACACCTGGTGTACTTACTGAAACAACTGCAGAACTTGGATTTACATTGATGTTAACAGTAGCTAGACGTATTGTGGAAGCTGAAAAGTATGTTCAAAATGGAGAGTGGCAAAGTTGGGGACCATACTTATTTGCCGGAAAAGATTTGTCCAATGCCAATGTAGGAATATATGGTATGGGTGAGATTGGTAAGGCATTTGCAAGAAGATTAAAAGGTTTTGATACTAAGATTATGTATCATAATAGATCTAGAAATAAAGATACTGAAAAAGCACTTGGTGCATTGTATGTTCCTTTTGATACTTTGCTTGAACATAGTGATTTTATTATTTGTACTGCACCACTTACAGAAGAAACTAGAAATAAATTTAATGCCCAAGCCTTTGAAAAAATGAAAAGTGATGCCATTTTTATAAATATTGGGCGAGGTGCTGTCGTAGATGAAGAGGCGCTTGTATTTGCGTTACAAAATGGACAGATTGCAGCTTGTGGACTTGACGTTTTACGTGAAGAGCCAATAGATATGGCGCATCCTTTATTATCGATGGACAATGCTGTTATCGTTCCACATATTGGAAGCGCCTCTGTTACAACCAGAAATCGTATGATTCAATTATGTGTTGATAATATAAGGTTAGTATTAAACAATCAACGAGCTAAAACACCAGTCAATTTAAAATAAATTTTGTAAATAGATGATATGGTGACGTTTTGTATTATTACATCCTAATATAAAAGAAATAAGGTAGAGCGTTAATACTTACCTTTAATGTAGAAATATACCTCTGTTTTAAAGAGATGTGTATCAGACTGTCGACAAAGTTTCCGACTTTGTTGGCAGTTTTTTTGTGCACGCTTTTCCAGGGCACTGCCTTAGCTTGTAGTCTCGGGTAGTGCGCATTACGCAGGAGTCCCACCAAAACACTGCCAGCATTACACTAAAAAGATTAGTATATAAATTAAACAATGGTGATGTTTACTATGTCGAATAAATCAATTGATAATAAAGCCAACTTTGGTCTGAAAAAACCACTGTTATTTTGAAAAACTATACCAATAAATAAACAAATTTTAGTCTAACAATACATTAAGGATTGTCTACGTTTTAATCCACTTCTGTTTTAAAGGGAGGTGGATTTTTATGTGAAATTTTAAGTAATAGACTATAAATAATGATGTAAAGAATACTATTAAAAAAAATCAATTGTATAAGTGTCGAATTTGTTACAAATCCTCGCTCGATTAAATAGCTAAATAATAACTTTTAAAGCAAGTAGATAATGAATTATTTTCAAAATTTCTTATTATTGCTACTTATTAATTTGTACATTTTCCGTAGCAATATAATGATGCTACTGCATACTTTATATACGATAGATAACAATAGCAACGTGCAGTTATAGCCTTAGGCAAGATTTTTTAACATTGATTTGTAACAAATAATTACATTATTACTACGATAAGAAAATATTACTTCGAATCATATTATGTAAAACAAACTAATAATTTATAATAGTTTTGGTTTTATAAAACTCTATAAAATACACATTCTAACATTTTTGTTATATATAAATATGTTAATTCGATTGTCACAACATCATAAAAAATGTATAATAAGTTGGTAAAATGTCAAAGTAGTGTAAATAGCACTACAACAAAAAACTTACTTATGTAATAAATAGTTAATAATATAAAAAAATAATTGGAATGAAGAGGTGAAAAATGCGTAAAGAGATGGAAATTACGACAAAATATCAAAAACTTAAACCATGGTTATTAACTCTTTTATATTTTGCAATATTTATAGCACTGTATTTAATTTATGGTTCTGGAGATACGCATAATAACTTTATTTATAATGAATTTTAGTCGAGGAGAATAGTATGAAGGATATTATATATTCATTAATTGAGAATGAAAAAATGTACCCTGAGCAAATAGCAATAAAGCATAATACAGATGTATTAACGTATCGTGAGTTAAATCAATATACAAATAAACTCGCAGATTTAATAAAAGATAGTAAAAGTCCATTAATTGTATATGGTCATATGTCGCCATTTATGATTGTGGGAATGATTGCCAGTATGAAGGCGGGATGTGGTTATGTACCACTTGATGTATCTATGCCTGAAGAGCGTATTAATACGATTACTGAAAAAATTAACCCTGATTTTATTTTTAATACAAGTGAACATTCACTAGATAGTAATGACAGAGTAATCATTAATACTGAAACACTTGTGATGGATCATCGCACAGTTGAATTTGAAGCTAAAATTAAAGATCAAGATATTGCATATACCATTTTTACATCAGGCTCAACAGGTGAACCTAAGGGTGTACAAATTAGGTATGAAAGTCTTAACGAATTTACGAACTGGATGGTAGATTTGAATAAAATAGGTGAGAATCAACAATGGCTAAATCAAGCTCCATTTTCATTTGATTTATCTGTAATGGCAATTTATCCATGTTTAGCTACTGCAGGAACATTAAATTTAGTAGATAAGACAATGATTAATAAGCCTAAATTATTAAATGATATGCTAGAGCAATCCAAAATAAACGTATGGGTGTCTACACCATCATTTATGGAAATGTGCTTAATGTTACCTAATTTAACAGAAGAACGTTATGAAAGTTTAAAAGAATTCTTCTTTTGTGGTGAAATTTTACCACATAAAACTGCTAAGATGTTGTTACAACGCTTCCCATCTGCATATATTTATAATACATACGGACCTACAGAAGCGACAGTTGCAGTTACAAGTATCTTAATTACTGAAGCGGTTATCAATCAATATAATCCATTACCAGTGGGCAAAGTGAGACCGGGAACGCAATTGTCTTTAACTGAAAATGAAGAATTAATCATTTCCGGACAATGCGTAAGTGAAGGTTATGTGAAAGATGAGCAACGTTCTAACGCAGTATTTAAAGATATAAATAATCGCATATCTTATTTTACTGGTGATAAAGCAACCATCCAAGATGACTTATGGTTTATCACTGGGCGTATAGATTTTCAAGTGAAACTAAATGGATACCGTATGGAGCTAGAAGAAATAGAATTTCATTTAAGACAAGTAGATGTAGTCAAAGAAGCAATAGTTGTACCAGTATACAAAAATAATAAAGTAACGCAATTACAAGGTGTTGTAGTCTTAAATGACTTAAACGATGTTAAAGATGAACTAACATTGATACATGATATTAAACAAGAACTTAAACAAGCGATGCCAGAATATATGATTCCAAGAAAGATTATATTTAAAGAGCAATTTCCTTTAACAATAAATGGGAAATTAGATCGTAAGCAGATTGCCGAGGATGTATTAGCATGATTCCATATGGTACGTTTACGTTCTTTCTTATAGCATTTATAGTCTTAATTCCGGTTATTATATTAGGTTTAGCTGGAAAGAGAAGCCGTATTTATAATGGTATAAGTACAGCTATTATGATTGTGCTCATTTTTTCTTCAGATAAACATAATTTATTCGGCCAAGCATATTTAAGTGTTCAACTTATAAACTTTGTTTTATATCTATTATGGCAAGTTGCAATCATTATGTTTTATTGGAAATCACGTTCAAAAAACAACTCATTTATAAAGTTTTTCACAGTGATTGCTTTATCCATATTGCCACTTGTAGTGGTGAAAGTAATGCAAAGTTCGTGGTTTGGTGCTGCACAATTAAAGCTCCATGAAAATAAGGTGATTGAATTTATAGGCTTCTTAGGTATTTCTTACGTTACTTTCAAAAGCGTTCAATTATTAATGGAAATTCGTGATGGTTCTATAAAAGAAGTGAAAGCTACTAAAGTATTTCAATTCATTTCGTTTTTCCCGACAATTTCATCTGGTCCAATTGATCGCTACAAACGTTTTGTCAAAGATGAAAGCAAGATACAAAGTAGTGAAAGTTATCGAGCATCACTAAATAAAGCCATAAATTTTATCATGCTAGGTTTTTTATATAAATACATTATTGCTTATTTAATACAAGTTTATGCGATTAATCCATTAATGTTAGATTTTTCAAATTTCACTGCTAAATGGTTATATATGTATGCGTATAGTTTATATCTATTCTTTGACTTCGCTGGTTATTCATTATTTGCTATGGCATTTAGCTATTTATATGGCATTCAGACACCACAAAACTTTAAGCAACCGTTTAAAGCAAAGAATATCAAAGACTTTTGGAATAGATGGCATATGTCTTTATCATTTTGGTTTAGAGATTGTATTTATATGAGAGCTTTATTTTATATGTCGAAAAAACGCTTATTAAAAAATCAATTTACCATGTCTAATATTGCTTTTTCATTAAACTTTTTAATTATGGGCATTTGGCATGGCATTGAAGTTCATTATATTTTGTATGGTTTATATCACGCAGTTTTATTTATTGGTTATGGTTATTATGAAAAATGGCGAAAAAATCATCCGCCAAGATGGTCTAACCGATATACATCAATGTTAAGTATTATCGTTACATTCCATTTTGTAACGTTTGGTTTTCTTATCTTTTCTGGGAAACTGTTTTAATTATGAGGAGGATTTATTATGGAATTTAGAGAACAAGTATTAGATTTATTAACTGAAGTTGCTGAAAATAATGTCATTAAGGAAAATCCAGACGTAGAGCTTTTTGAAGAGGGTATTATTGATTCTTTTCAAACGGTAGGTCTTTTGCTAGAGATTCAAAATAAATTAGATATTGAAGTATCGATTATGGATTTTGATAGAGATGAATGGGCGACACCTAACAAGATTGTAGCGGTATTAGAAGAATTACGATGAAGTTAAAACCGTTTATACCTATTATTTTAAGTCTTGCATTGTTTGGAATTTTCTTAGTGTTGCCAGCAAGTTGGTTCACTGGATTAATTAATTCCAAAACAGTAGCTACGCAAAGTGTTGCTCTAACAGATCAAGTGTTGAAAGGAACCTTAGTGCAAGATAAAATGTATCAGTCTGATACTTATTATCCGATATATGGTTCCAGTGAATTAGAGAAAGACGATCCATTTAATCCAGCAATTTTATTAAATAATCGAAATCAAGTTAGTAAGAAACCATTCTTGATTGGTACGGGTGGTTCGACAGATTTAGTAAACGCTGTGGAATTAGGTTCACAGTATGGGAATTTAAAAGGTAAGAAAATGGCATTTATAGTTTCGCCACAGTGGTTTACAAAAAATGGCTTAACGCAAGATAATTTTAAGGCGCGTATTTCAAAGGCACAGCTCAATCAGTTGTTTAACCAAGAGCAATTAAGTCCGGAACTTAAACAACGTTATGCCAAACGATTATTACAATTTAAAGATGTGGAGAATCGCGCATATTTAGAAAAAATTGCGCAAGGAAAAACACAAGAAAATAAAAATTATCTTTCAACATTTAAAGATGAACAATTGAAAAAAATTGAAGCTATTAAAGCTGTGTATCCATTGAGAACATCACCTGTATCGCATATTGATCCTATTACCTCAAAAAATGATTCTTGGAATGATGTGATGACAGAAGCTGAAATCTATGGTGCAAAGCATACAAAAACAAATGAATTTGGTATTCGAGATGAATATTGGGATTTAATCAAAAAGCATAAACGAAAAATTAATAGAAATCATGAATTCAGGGAAAATTCGCCCGAATTTAAAGATTTAGAGTTACTTGTAGATACATTACGAGAAGCTGGCGCGGATGTTGACTATATAATTATACCGTCTAACGGTAAGTGGTATGATCACATTGGTATTGATAAAGATAGACGTCAGAAAATATATAAAAAAATTGATAAAACAATAGTGGATCATGGTGGACAGACGTACGACATGTCAGATAAAGACTATGAACCATATGTTGTAAGTGATGCAGTACATATTGGCTGGAAAGGCTGGGTATACATCACTAAAAATATCGATGAACATATACACCAGAAATAACATACAAAAATAAAAATTCCTTTCAATATTTACACAATTTAGTGAAATGTTGAAAGGAATTTTCGCGTGAAAATTAAAACAGGACAATGAAATCAATCATATTGAAGGTTCATTGTCCTGTTTCTTATAAAAGTGTTCGAAAGGAACTAAATTTTCTGATGTTATATTTAAAGCATCTATTATTTAGAATACTTGTTCTACTTCGATTACTCCCGGAACTTCTTCGTGTAAAGCACGTTCTATACCTGCTTTTAATGTAATTGTTGAACTTGGGCATGTACCACAAGCACCATGTAATTGTAATTTAACAATTCCGTCTTCTACGTCAACAAGGGAACAGTCACCACCATCACGTAGTAAGAAGGGACGTAATTTTTCGATAACTTCCGCTACTTGATCAAACATTGTCACGTTTTCAGTTGGCATGGAAATGCCTCCTTTCAAGTATATTATTTCATTTTCTACTTATCTTTTTATTATAATAGAAATGTAACGAAAAATCTATAATTCAAGATAAAAGGGGAAAAGATATATGGACAAAATAAGTGTTGTTGTTTATGGGGCAGATGTTATTTGTGCAAGTTGTGTCAATGCACCGACGTCCCGTAATACGTATGACTGGTTACAACCATTATTACAGAGAAAGTATCCAGACAAACAATTTGAATTTACGTATATCGATATCGAAAAAGATACCGAAAATTTGTCGGATCATGATCAACAATTTATTGAGCGTATTCAAGATGACGAACTCTTTTATCCACTCGTAACCATGAATGACGAGTATGTTTCTGATGGATATGTACAATTGAAAGATATAACTCGTTTTTTAGATAATCATTAGATCAATTAATTCGATCAAAAAGATATTTAAGTTATGACTATAAATCATATAAAGTTCACGGTACTAAAATTTTGTTTTTAAAATAAACCCAGGCGGCACCATTAACAAATGATGGTGCCGCCTGGGTTTTATAAGTATGAAAATGAACTTTCAATAAACTTAACTCATTCAGTTTATATTTACTAAAGTCATTAATTAGCCATTATGATATTTATACATCCAAAGTACACCGGATTTTAAAATGGAAGCTAAGCGACCTGTAACCGTACGATCCATAATATAAGCAAATCCTTTTTTGTCTCCTAAGGAACCAAGGAAACCTTGTATTTTGATTTCTGGCATTTTTTCAGGTAGAGGTTTACCTTGCCATTGTAATTTCATAACATCTGCAATTTGATCACCCTGGGCTTCTGCTAGTTGAGCACTTGGTGCATGCGGTAATTCTGCACAATCACCTACGACATATACGTTTTTGTATGTTGGTACTTGGTGATATTGGTTTAAGATCACACGACCACTTTTACTAATGTCTATAGGTAAATTTCTGACTAACTCTACTGGTTGAATGCCAGCAGTCCAGACAATTAAATCTACATCTTCAGGTACGTCATTATTATAAATGCGACCTGGTTCCACGCGGTTAATATCAGAATTAGGAACAACTGTTACATCATGCTCGTTGAACCATTTTTCAATATACTTACTAAGTTTTTCAGGGAAACGACATAAAATACGTTCGCCTCTATCGTAAAGAAAGATTTGAAGGTCTTTACGGCTTTCTCTTAATTCACTAGCTAATTCAATACCACTTAAACCAGCGCCAACGATACCTACTTTGGCACCATTTGGTAGTTCGCTTAAATGATGGAAAGTCTCACGGGATTTAGAAAGTGTTTGAATACTATGCGTGTATTCTTCAGCACCAGGGACATTATGATATTTATCTTCACAACCTAAACCAATCACTAATTCATCATAGTCTACTTTCGTATTACCAACAGAAACTATTTGATCTTCTAAATTAATATCATTGATTTCACCATAGACATTGTTAATTCTATCTGAATCAGGAAAGTTCATGCGAATATCTTTATCTGACTTTGTACCAGCTGCTAATTCATAAAATTCTGGTTTTAAACCATGATAAGGCATACGATCTATTAATGTAATCGTATAATTTTCAGGCAGTGCAGATGGTAAGATATGTGACATGATACGCATATTTCCATAACCGCCACCTAATAATACTAAGTTTTTCATTTGTGATACCCCTCTAGTAAAAATTGTATTGAGCATAAACATACAATTACTTACTTCTATAGTAGGTAATTGAACTTGTTATCTCGTCAATGTAAGTTATTAAATATAATGTGGTTAAATCATATTTCGTCCTGCATCGATATACCAATTTTCTATAATCAGCTTACTTATATTTATTATATGCTTTTTTATTTGTTACTACAAATAAAGAAGACAAATTGTAATTATTAAAAATATATATTTTATTTTAACGGACATTATTTCCTGCAATTTTATTGTGTGCGTAATGTAAAGTGCATATTAATTCGAACTAAGTAGTAAGTGATATTTTATAAGCTAGTATGTAGAAATAACAATAACGTTTTTGTTATAATTGCTTAACTGATATTTTATGAGAGGGTGTATTATGAATCCAATAATCGAGTTCTGCATTTCGAATTTAGCGAAGGGTGGAGATTATGTATATAATCAGCTTGAAAATGACCCAGATGTAGACGTATTAGAATACGGTTGTTTGCAAAATTGTGGCATTTGTTCTAGTGGGTTGTATGCATTAGTGAATGGTGATATCGTTGAAGGTGATTCGCCAGATGATTTATTACAAAAAATTTACGCACATATAGAAGAAACATGGATTTTTTAGGGAGGTAAAAATAATGGCTATTATTGAAATGACTGAAGCTGCAGCATATGAAGTTAAAGATATGTTACAGCAAAATGATATGGCAGATGGTTATTTAAAAGTTAAGGTAAACGGTGGCGGTTGTACCGGATTAACTTATGGTATGTCTGCTGAAGCTGAACCTGCTGAAAATGATGAAATATATGAATTTCATGGTTTAAAAGTATTAATAGATAAATATGATAAACCAGTTTTAGATGGAACAACTATTGATTTTAAACAATCACTAATGGGCGGTGGCTTCCAAATAGACAACCCTAATGCAATTGCTTCATGCGGTTGTGGCAGTTCGTTTAGAACTGCAAAAGTTGCTGGCTCACCAGAAGATTGCTAAATTATAATATCTAGTTTAAAAGACTATAGTTCACTTAAAATAAGTGTAAACTATAGTCTTTTAATCGTTTATGTGAAATAATAAACAATATGGTCGTTGGTGCTTGAAAATCAGCAGTAAAAACTATAAAATTAGTGTTGGATGAAAAATGTCTTTTTTGTGAATTACTATATTGTGAATGGGGTACAGAAAAAGACTATAGCAACAAAAAAATTAAGAAAGCTTAGGTGAATGAAATGGCTCAAGATCGTAAAAAAGTATTAGTTCTAGGCGCTGGTTATGCCGGTTTACAAACTATTACAAAATTACAAAAGCAAATTTCAGCAGATGAAGCTGAAATTACATTAATTAATAAAAATGATTACCACTATGAAGCAACGTGGTTACACGAGGCTTCAGCAGGTACTCTTAGCTATGAAGATTTACTATATCCAGTTGAAAGTGTTGTAGACAAAAACAAAGTTAACTTTGTTAAGGCAGAAGTTACTAAAATTGATCGCAATGCGAAAAAAGTCGAAACAGATGCTGGAATCTTTGACTTTGATATCTTAGTTGTAGGTTTAGGCTTTGAAAGTGAAACGTTTGGTATCAAAGGTATGAAAGATCATGCTTTCCAAATTGAAAACATATTAACTGCTCGTCAATTATCTCGTCACATCGAAGATAAATTTGCTAACTATGCATCTTCAAAACAAAAAGATGATAAAGATTTAGCAATTATTGTTGGTGGTGCTGGATTTACTGGTGTTGAATTCTTAGGTGAATTAACTGATAGAATTCCAGAATTATGTAATAAATATGGTGTTGAGCAAAGCAAAGTGAAAATCACTTGTGTTGAAGCTGCTCCTAAAATGTTACCAATGTTCTCTGACGAGCTAGTTAACTATGCAGTAAGTTACTTAGAAGGTAAAGGTGTAGAATTCAAAATTGGTACACCGATTGTTGCAGCTAACGAAAAAGGTTTCGTTGTAAAAGTTAATGACAAAGAAGAACAATTAGAAGCTAATACAGTTGTATGGGCTGCTGGTGTTCGTGGTAGTAAATTAATGGAAGAATCATTCGAAGGCGTAAAACGTGGACGTATTGTAACTAAACAAGATTTAACTATCGAAGGTTATGACGATATCTTTGTTATTGGTGACTGTTCTGCATTTATCCCTGCTGGAGAAGAACGCCCATTACCAACTACAGCACAAATCGCTATGCAACAAGGTGAACATACTGCTAAAAACATTAAAAATGTATTAGAAGGTCAACCAACTCAAGAATTTGATTATGTTGATCGTGGTACTGTATGTTCATTAGGTGCGCATGATGGTGTTGGTGTTGTTTATGGTAAAGATATCCAAGGTAAAAAAGCAGCATTCATGAAGAAAGTTATTGATACTCGTGCAGTATTTAAACTTGGCGGTATCGGTTTAGCATTCAAAAAAGGTAAATTTTAATATATAATTTAAATATGTAATTCACATACTTAACTGTGATGAAAATTTTAAAGAAGTGGGATAGAAAAATACTGTCTAAAATGATTTTATTGTCCCGACGAGACTTTGATGACAAGGGGATAAATAGGGGAAACACTCTATACGCCAGTCATCATTATCTAAAACATATCTGAGGCCGAGACATGATTTATGTCCGGTCTCTTTTTATTACACTTTTTAATCGTATTGCTTTAAAATGCATTAAAAAGAAGTTCAAACTAATAAAGGAGAGGTGTTATATGTTAGTTAATTTAAAAAATACAAACGACATAGCAACAAACACGCTGATTATCGGTTTGCCTGAACATTTAAATCAGCTAGGGGAAATCATTGTTAATGGTGAGAATATTAATGATCAATTAAAATTATTAAAGCAAAATCAAATAGTTCATACTAATATTGGTACAGTTTCTAGCACGATGTTCACAATACGTGATGAATATATAAAACTAATTACTGTTGGCATAGGTAATGTTAAAACCTTGACTTATAACGACTATTTGAAAATATTTGGTAATCTATTTCAATACTTAAAAGAAAACCGTATTACACAAGGCGCTTTTAAATTAGAAACATTTGAAACACAAGCTTTATCTAGCAATGCAGTTGCAGAGATATTAGGACAACAAGGCGACCGTGCGATTTATCAATTTGATAATTATAAAACAGATAAACCTACGCCTTATGAACTAACATTAGATATACATACAGACGATGATGACATACTGAAATCTATTGAAGCGGGTCAAATCATTGGTAGTTCAATAAACTTAGCACGTGACTATAGTAATATACCACCAAACATTTTAACTCCTGAGTATTATGCAAACACTATCTACGATCATTTTAAAGAGACAGAAGTAGATGTTGATATTAAAGATCATGAGACATTACAAAATGAGGGCTTTGGCTTAATTCATGCAGTTGGTAAAGGTTCTAAACATGGACCGAGAGTCATTACATTAACATATAATGGTGGGAAAACAGATGAAGCACCTATTGCATTAGTAGGTAAAGGTATTACTTATGATTCAGGTGGTTATTCTATAAAAGGAAAAGTAGGCATGCAAACGATGAAATTCGATATGTGTGGCTCTGCTAATGTCGTAGGAATCATAGAAGTTGCTCGCAAACTTAAATTGAAAATAAATATTGTCGCTGTTATTGCTGCAGCAGAAAATATGATAAATGAAGCTGCAATGAAACCGGATGATGTATATACCGCTTTAAGCGGTGAATCAGTTGAAGTGTTGAATACAGATGCAGAAGGACGCTTGGTATTAGGTGATGCAGTATTCTATGCGAATCAATTCCAGCCACAAGTAATTTTAGATTTTGCAACATTAACAGGTGCAGCCATTGTAGCTTTAGGAGATGATAAGGCTGCCGTGTTTAACCATAATGCTACCAATCATTTACAAACAATACTTAATTATGCCCAGACTAATGATGAATTTGTATTTGAATTACCTATGACAACGACTGAACGTAATCTAATCAAAAATAGTGATGTTGCAGACTTAGTTAATCATACAAATGGCCAAGGCAAAGCTTTATTTGCAGCAACATTTATCAATCATTTTGCAGGAGATACACCTCATATGCATTTTGACATAGCTGGCCCTGCAACTATCAATAAAAATACGTACAAAGGTCCAAAAGGGCCGACGGGCTACTTAATTCCTACCATAGTTGAATGGTTACGCAATTTAAAATAATTATGAAAGTTTAGAAAGCGGTTAACATAACATATCCCTTTTAATTGGTCGTTTTGTTAATACTATAATATAACTAATACTTTAAAAATTAATAGCAATACAGTTATTTTTGAGTGGAAGTATGTAATTGATTTTATAATATTGATTTCATACTTCCGCTTTTTAAGTTTTTTAATCAATAAAAGAGATAAAATAGTAATGCTATTAATCGTGCGTTAGTAGGCTTTTTGAGATACAAAAGTAAACATCATACTATTAACTATTAAATGAAGCATATGAAATCTATGAATAAATTATTTGTTGTGTTTGACAAGTGATCATGTTATTGATAATATAGTTTTCATGATGCTTTAGTTCGATAACGTGGTAAAGGAGTTGTGCTTTGTGATAAATGCTGTAGTAATAGCAGTGGTACTGATGATTATTTTATGTTTATGTAGATTAAATGTAGTAATCAGTTTGTTTATCAGTGCCTTAGTAGGTGGATTAATTGCAGGTATGAGTGTTTCAGATATCGTGTCTGTTTTTGGTAAGAATATTGTAGATGGTGCAGAAGTAGCACTAAGTTATGCATTGCTTGGTGGCTTTGCAGCGCTAATTTCTTATAGTGGAATTACCGATTATTTAGTGAATAAAATTATAAATGGTATCCATGCTGAAAATAGCAAGATGTCACGTATTAAAGTGAAAGTGATCATCATATTAGCTTTATTAGTGATGAGCATTATGAGTCAGAACTTAATACCCGTCCATATTGCGTTTATTCCTATTGTAATACCACCGTTAATCAGTTTGTTTAATGAACTGAATATAGATAGAAGACAAATAGCAATTATTATAGGATTTGGTTTATGTTGGCCATATGTCTTATTACCTTTTGGTTTTGGTCAAATATTCCACCAAATTATTCAGAATGGTTTTACCAAAGCAAATCACCCAATTGAAATGAACATGATTTGGAAAGCGATGATTATTCCATCTTTAGGTTATATTTTTGGATTGGTTGCAGGTATCTTTTATTATAGAAAGCCCAGAAAATACATTCAACATGAAGAGATTAAAGATAATAGCCAAATAGAAATTAAACCCTACGTACTTGTAGTTACTGTTATTTCAATTATAGCAACATTTTTAGTGCAATTATTAACAGACTCTATGATCTTTGGTGCGTTAGCAGGTGTGCTTGTATTCTTTGTTTCAAGAGCATATAAATGGACAGAATTAGACAAGCAATTTGTTGATGGTATAAAAATTATGTCATTTATCGGAGTAGTGATATTGTCTGCTAATGGTTTTGCAGGGGTGATGAATGAAACCGGAGACATTAGCAAGCTTGTTGAGAATTTAAGTGGTGTTGTTGGTGATAACAAGTTATTAAGTATTATAGTGATGTATATAATTGGTTTAGTAGTTACCTTAGGCATTGGTTCGTCATTTGCCACTATTCCAATCATTGCTACATTATTTGTACCTTTAGGAGAATCGTTAGGATTAAGCACAATGGCACTAATTGCCTTAATAGGTACAGCGAGTGCATTAGGGGATTCAGGTTCGCCAGCAAGTGATTCTACGCTTGGTCCTACTGCAGGTTTGGATGTTGATGGACAACATGATCACATTAGAGATACTTGTATACCTAACTTTCTATTCTACAATATTCCATTAATTATTTTTGGAACAATTGCTGCTATGGTACTATAAAAGGTATATAAAGAAAATGAGGTGACACAATGGCTAATATGTTAGATGCGTTAGATATTAAAGTTGTGAAACAAGAACGTGGTTTAATGGTAATGTCTATGCCTGTGACAGACAATGTAAAACAGCCTTTTGGCTATCTGCATGGAGGTGCGAGTCTTGCGCTTGGTGAAACAGCATGTTCGATGGGAGCTGCTTATTTAATTGATACTGAGCAATATGTACCACTTGGTTTAGAAATGAATGGTAATCATATCGGTTCAACTACTGAAGGGACTATATTTGCAACTGCTACGATTATTCATGAAGGAAAAACCACACAGGTATGGTCTATCGATATTAAAGATGATAAAGATAGATTAATTTGTGTAATGCGAGGGACTATTGCTATAAAACCATTAAAACGTTAATTAATAACAATAAAGAGCTTGGGGCATACATCCCAAACAAAAAACACTCAGATGATTTGATTTAATTCAATTCATCTGAGTGCTTTTTTAATTCAATACTTCGTATTGTTGGCTCGCTTTCTTAGGGGGCAACTTTGGCCTGTAGTTTTCAGCTTGCCCAGTTCCTTCAAGCGTCTCGCCAAAATATGTTCATATGGTTTGTTTGGTATTTAAGGGTTCACGATGATAATAATGCTGCTGTGATTCATTGGACTGTTTGTGTTCGAAAGCTTCACCGATTCTTAATGAGGCTTCACGTCCTCCCATAATATTGCGCGCAAATGGGCCAAGTTCTAAATCAGCCAATCCGCCGCTTACATAAAGGTTAGGGAGCCATTCTAAATTTGGTGTAATTGAAGGTAGCCCACAGCTACATACAGGAGCTTGATATGCTGTTATTAATTGCTGGATTAAAGGTTGTTGCATAATCGTTTCTTTAAAGCCTGTAGCTAATAATATATGGTCGTACTGTATACAATAAGTGTCAGTACAAATATGGTGATTCACTATATCTGTTATTTCGTTGATATGTATTTTAAGACGACCGTCTTTAATATACTTTTTAAGTCTTAATTCTAGTTCTTTAGGCATAGAACCTTTATGTCTCTCGTTTTTAATAGTGTTTAAACGATCAATAGAGGATTGCATAGCACTAAATTTTTTCATGTTTTTAGGTCCTAGCCATCCAGGGTCTGCATCAAAGTCATGAACATCTATGGCTTTATTCATCCATAAATGAATCTGATTATTACTGTTTTCCTTTAATAGCCTTAACGTGAGATGCGCTGCAGAAATACCGCTACCAATGATATGCGATGTACCTGCATAATTATTTTGTTCATTTTCAAAAATGTGAGAAATATCAGGTTGATTTTGAAATAGTTTAGGAACAAATATTTCATGATTACAACCAAATGCAACTACTACATGGTCTGAACTGATCCAGCTTTGATTGTTCAATTGCAAGTGCCATTGTTGTTTATTCATCTTAATATCACTGACATATCCTTGAACATGACATGAATTTAAATGATATGAGTGAATTAAATCATGTGTATGTTCCATAAACATATTTCGGTTAGGACGTTTGTATTGTCCATAGGCAGCATTTGTATAATGCATTTTTTTAGCATATTGATTTAGATGAAAAGGGTTAGGGTGTACGTGGTGTACACATGGTGAACGTAAATAAGGCATGTCGATACGTTGGGAAAAATTATCGAATTGAGCACATAAATTAGGGTTTGGGTCAATAATTGATAATTGTGATGCCTTTAAACCTAAAGATCTTAATTTAATAGCGATAGTTACTGCATGTAATCCGCCACCAATAATAGTCCATGTTGTCATAAAAACACTCCTGTTTATTTAAATCGTAATTATTACGATTTAATATATCATGTAATACCCTTTATAACAACTCATTTTGTAAATAAATTATGAACGTATTGATTGTATAAAATGTTTGAAAAACAAAAAAGTGGGAGAGACACATGTCTCTCCCACAAATATTTTATAGTCAGTACTAGGAGAAGGAGAAATGTATTTAACCAAATTCTAGTAAACTGTTTTTATAATTTTGTATCTTTTAAATCTTCTTTAATTTCATCATGCTTCGTTCTCTTTGAAGCAGGTGTTTGTAAATTATAAGCTGATTTGATAATTAAATGACTTGCTAATGGTCCAGTGATTAAAATAAACAAAATACCCACAAGTAATTGCATATTCACATAACCTTCTCGACCAATAAAATATAAGAATACGCCACTAATTAACAGCATTGAACCTAGTGTTGCAGCTTTACCGGCTGCGTGAGCTCTGGCGTATACATCGTCTAAACGTAATAGACCAATAGCAGCTAGGGCACTGATAAGTGAGCCTAAAATGACTAAGATAAGTGCAATACTAATGACGATCGTCGTTATCATTTTCAATCACCTTACCTTTATCCATATATTTTGCAAATACTGCTGTACCAAGAAAGGCTAATATACCTATCAATAAAATGGCAACAATCATATATTTTGTACCTAAGAAAATACTAAATAGTGCAACAATAGCCATGAGTTGAATACCCATTGCATCAAGTGCGACGACCCTGTCAGCGAGAGAAGGGCCGATAATTACACGAACAAGCATGCCTAGCATTGATAAAGCTACAATAACCAGTGCAATGATTAAAATAATATTATAGTTCATTAATTTTCGCCTACCTCTCTGACCACTTTTTCAAGGGATGATTTGATACTCTCTATTTCTTCTTCTTTTGTAGTGAAATCGATACTGTGTATATATATTTTGGTACGATCATCACTAATGCCTAACACAATTGTGCCTGGTGTTAATGTGATTAAATTAGATAATAATGCAATTTGCCAGTCGTTTTTCAAATCTGTATGGTACGTAAAGAAGGCTGGTTCATTATCGATCTTTGGTTTAATTACAATTCGTATAACATCTATGTTTGCTTTTACTAGTTCAATTAAAAACACTAAGAATAGTTTCACAATTTTATAGACAGTAATGATATAGAATCTACCTGGTAATACGCCGCGCATTAAGTAAACTAATAAAAGTGCAAATAAGTAACCTAAAATAAAGTTATTAAATGTATAACTGCCTGTGACGAATAACCAAAATACAGAAAGCATCAAATTTACTAATATTTGAACTGCCATATTATTTACCTCCCAATACTGCGTCTCTATAGATACTAGGATTGTAGAATGTCTCAGCAGCATCTTTAATAATTGGTTGCAACCAATCTGCAGAAAGTCCGAAAACAACTGTGATAATGACTGAAATGATTGCTATTGTAAGTATTCCTTTATACTGCAATTTAGGGTTTACTTGATAACCTTCAGATTTTCCGAAAAAGCCTAATAAGAAAATACGAATAACAGAATAAAGCACTACTAAACTTGAAAGTAAAATAACAATACCGCTTAAGTAAAATCCTTTTTCAAATGTAGCTTGTACGATATAAAATTTACCATAAAAGCCACTTAGTGGCGGTATGCCTGCTAAGCTTAGTGCAGCGATAAAGAATGTCCATCCTAAAACTGGATAATCTTTAATCAGACCGCCATATTTACGTAAATCATGTGTTTTCGTAATTTTATACATAACTCCTATTAGGAAAAATAGTGCTGCTTTTACTAACATATCGTGTAGTGTATAGTAAATTGCACCCATCATACCTGCTTGATTCATCATAGCAATACCAACTAGGATAACGCCTACAGCAATTACGATGTTATAAAGTATGATTTTTTTAGTATCAAAATAGCTGACAGCACCAACACACCCGAAAACAATAGTGAGTAATGCTAGAAATAATATTGTATAAAATGAGAAGTTCGATGAATCATTAAAGAATAAACTAGCTGTTCTCGCAATGGCATATACGCCTACTTTTGTTAATAAAGCACCAAAGAATGCAATAATTGCAATTGGTGGGGCATAGTATGCGCCTGGTAACCAAATATACATTGGAAATGCACCAGCTTTAGTTGCAAAAACAAAGATAAACATGATAAATACGATTGTTATTATACCGCTATCTTCAGCAGGTAGTTGGCTTATCTTTTCACTAATATCAGCTAAATTCAAAGTACCGACTACAGAGTAGAGCATGGCTACAGCTATAACGAAGAAAGCTGATGAAGTTACATTGACAAGCACATATTTAATAGTTTCACTTAATTGTATTTTTGTTCCGCCGATAACTAACAAGATATATGAGGCTAAAAGGAATACTTCAAAGAATACAAATAAGTTGAATATATCTCCAGTAATAAATGATCCAATTATACCTGTAACCATAAACATCACTGCGAAATAATAGTAGTACGTTTCGCGCTCTATACCTACAGATTGATAAGAATAAAGGATGATTAACATCGTTATAATCAAACTGGTGATGACAAGTAAGGCACTAAAGATATCAAGGACAAAGACAATACTATATGGCGCTTCCCATGAACCTAATTCTAATGTGATAGGGCCATCTTTAAGCACATTCTGGAAATTAATAATTGCAAAAATTAATGTAATTGCTGTACCTGATAAGGCAACGTAGCGCTTTATCCTAGGGCGCTTACCAATGAATATGAGTGCGATAATAGTAATCATTGGTATGACGAGTAATGAAATAATGAGATTACTCTCTATCATTGTCTAGCACTCCTTTCATACTTTCTACGTTGTCTGTACCTAATTCTTTATAACTTCTAAAAGCTAACACTAAGAAAAATGCTGTTACAGAAAACGAAATTACTATAGCTGTAAGTATTAATGCCTGTGGAATCGGATCTACATAAGAAGTGATTCCTTTTTCATAAATAGGCACTTCACCTTTTTTAAGGCCGCCCATAGTAATTAAAAATAAATTGGCTGTGTGCGTTTGTAAAGTAGTCCCAATAATGATGCGTATCAAACTTTTAGAAAGAATGAGATAGACGCTCATTGCAGTGAGAATACCACAAACAAAAATCATAACTATTTCCATTACTCATTCTCTCCAATCGCTAATATGATAGTCATTATTGTACCTACAACAGCGCATAATACGCCTAAATCAAAAAATGTAGCAGTATGCATTTCCATTGGTTTTAAAATTACTAGTGGGATTTCAAATGGTGTATGCGTGAAAAAGTTTTTATGATAAAACCAACTTGCCATTGGCGTGGCTAGACAAAAGAAAAAGCCAATACCGATTAATTTTTTAAAGTCCCAAGGAAAAATTTTACGCATCGTTTTTATATCAAAAGCTACTGTAATAATCACGAGTGCACTAGAAAGTAATAAACCGCCTACGAAACCACCACCCGGTGTATAATGTCCAGCTAAAAATAAATATAAGCCAAACATCACGATGAGAAAGAAGATAACAACTGCTGAATATTGAAAGATTAAATTATTTTTCTGTCTGTTCAACGTTTTTACCTCCTTCATCATTTTTATTATTATTTGTACGTAATTTAATCATTGTATACACACCTAAACCAGCAATACCAAGTACTGCAGATTCAAATAAAGTATCGGTACCACGGAAGTCAACAAGGATAACGTTAACCATGTTGGTACCATGGGCTAAGTCATAAACATTTGATTTGTAAAATTCAGCGATAGAGCCAAAATGTCTATTACCATAAGCAATTAAACCAAGTACCGTTACAACGATACCCGCGCAGACTGCAATAACAATATTTACTAATTTAAAAGAACGTGTTTCTTTATGTCTATTTAAATTAGGTAAGTGATAGAAACATAATAAGAACAGTGCAGTTGAGATAGATTCAACTACAAATTGTGTAAGAGCTAAATCTGGTGCGCCAAAGAAAATAAAGAATATGGCAACAGAATAACCTACAGCACTAGCCATGATAATGCTAAATAATCTAGATTTAGCAAATATAATCATAGAAGCAGCGGTAATAATTAATACTACAATGATTAATTCAAACGGACGTACTGCACTGACATCTTTAAAGTCAATATTAAATGGTGTAACTAAAAGTGTTACGAATGTAATTACTATTAATGAAGCAAAGATAATAATTAAATTATTACGAGTAAATCCAGTGACATAAGAGTCGGTAAATTTACCTGAATAATCAGGTGTAACTTCGCCAAATTTATCATACCAATAATTTAATGTGAGCTTGGTAGGTTGTAAATGCAATAAACGAATCCAATAACCAAAAGTTAATATGAGTAGAATACCTACAACGTAAATAACAATGGTTGAGAAGAATGCTGGGGTAAAGCCATGGAACATATGAAATTCTGCAGGTTTGCCTGTTGTTTGGCTAATTGCATTTACTGCAGGATCAATGATTGTGCCAGTTAATATTGATGGGAAGAAACCAAACACAATAACTAATACTGCTAAAATAGCAGGTGAAATTAGCATGAGTATAGATACTTCATGAGCTTTTTTAGGTAATTCATCAGCTTTATGACTACCTAAAAAGATTTGACCAATAAATCTGACAGAATAAACAAATGTAAAAATACTGCCAATAATTGCGATAATAGGAATTAATATTCCAAGCGTATTTAAGCTGAATATATTAGCATTTGTAATTTCAATCATGCTTTCTAAAAATGATTCTTTAGATAAAAAACCATTAAATGGCGGTATACCAGCCATACTTAATGAAGTGATGATTGTAATCGTAAATGAAATCGGCATGATAGTTAATAGTCCACCTAATTTATTTACATCACGTGTGCCTGTTGAGTGATCGATGGCACCAGTTACCATAAATAACGCGCCTTTAAAAGTGGCGTGGTTAATTAAATGGAAAACAGCAGCAGTAAATGCAGCAACATAAAGTTGACTTTCAGAGCCTTCAAAATGATAACTAACTGCTCCGATACCTAACATAGACATGATCATACCTAATTGTGACACTGTAGAAAATGCTAAAATACCTTTTAAATCTTGCTGTTTTGTAGCATTAAAAGATGCCCATAATAATGTAATTAGACCAATCAAAGTTACTGACCAAATCCAACCTTGTGAAACAGCGAAAATTGATGTCACTCGCGCAACTAAATAAAGGCCAGCTTTAACCATTGTTGCTGAGTGTAGGTAAGCACTTACCGGTGTTGGTGCTTCCATGGCATCTGGTAACCATATGTAAAATGGAAATTGTGCCGATTTAGTAATAGCCCCAATTAAAACTAAAATCATTGAAAGAATAAAAAATGGGCTAGTTTGAATTTCAGAAACATTGTGAATTAATTCTTGAATACTTGTTGTCCCACCGGCGATTGAAAGTAAAATAATACCACCTAAAAGTGACAATCCTCCGAATACCGTAACGAGCATGGATTTTTGAGCACCATATATAGATGCTTGCTTATCACGCCAAAATGAGATGAGTAGGAAACTAGAAAATGAAGTTAATTCCCAAAATAAATATAAAATAATTAAATTATCTGATAATACAACACCTAACATAGCACCCATAAAGAGCAATAGATAACAATAAAAATTCCCCAGTTGCTCTTGTCGACTTAAATAACTTATAGAATAAAGTACAATTAAACTACCTATGCCAGTTATTAACAAACTGAATAATAAGCCTAAACCGTCAACGTATAAATTAAAATTCATACCGAAGTTCGGCATCCAATTGGCTTTTTGCATTATGTTATTTCCTGACATGGTTGTCGAAATATATGATAGGAAATATATAAATAAGACGACGGGGATAGGTAACACAAACCATCCTAAATGTATGCGTTTATAAAAACGATATACAATTGGAATAATGAGTGCGAATATTAACGGTAAAAGCACCGATATATGTAACAAACTCATTATTTTATCCTCCTTTAAAAATGTATTATAAAACCATTATACATGAAGTAGACTATTCTGAAAAACGTCAGGAAGCCTTGAAACACTTGTGTTAGATGTTTTATTAAATAAGAAGAAACACGGTATTTTTATTCAAAATTTTGTTTATATTGAATGGAATAATCATGCTTTAGACGCTGTAAATTGTCGAGTGACATAGTTGCGTGCAATGTATTTTGAGTTTTTAATTGCGCTTCTAATTTAGATATAGCTTGTTGTAATGATTCTGTGTAAGGCATAGTTTCTACATTGAACGCTCTAAGATGTGATTTTGTCGTATAGCGCTTTTCATAATGACTAAGTGCTTTACGTTCATGGAAAAACACATTTTCAGTTTCTGTAGGATTGTGTAAATCTCCTTGTTTAGGGTGATTAATTACTTGTTCAACTTGAACGAGAACGCTATTTTCATTTGCTTCCTTAATTGTTACGCCATAACTGCCAGTTTTATGTGAAAAACGGTATAACATAATTCAATACATCCCTTCTTTTGTGTTAGAATACATATATCATCTTAACATGAAATGGAGAATAAAAATGACGAACTATCCTCAATTGAACACAGAAATAAAGGACAATGAAATTAAAATGGTAATGCATACAAATAAGGGAGATATGACCTTTAAATTATTACCTGATGTTGCACCTAAAACTGTAGAAAACTTTGTTACACATGCTAAAAATGGTTATTATAATGGCGTTACTTTCCACCGTGTAATCAACGACTTTATGGTACAAGGTGGAGATCCAACTGCTACAGGCATGGGTGGTGAAAGTATTTACGGTGGACCTTTTGAAGATGAGTTTTCAAGAGAAGCGTTTAATATCTACGGTGCACTTTCAATGGCAAATGCAGGGCCAAATACAAATGGTTCTCAATTCTTCATTGTTCAAATGAATGAAGTGCCAGAATCAATGTTGAGCCAATTAGCAGACGGAGGTTGGCCAGAGCCGATTGTACAAGCATACAGTGAAACTGGTGGCACACCTTGGTTAGATCAAAAACATACTGTATTTGGTCAATTAATTGAAGGTAAAACTACATTAGAAGACATTGCTAATACAAAAGTAGGTCCACAAGACAAACCATTATATGATATTACAATTGATTCAATCGATATTGTTGAATAATTAACGGAATATATGAAGTTGTAGCTAACTATCTTTTTCAGTATGTATAAAGCTGATGATTATTTAGTCTAAACTTTAGGAGAAGAGCTTAGACATCAATGTGATGTTGATTTTTACTCTTCTCTTTTTTTATGCGTATTTAAAAATCATATGGTATAGAATTGCTAACTATGAATTGGGATATTTCAACAGCAAACTATTTTTGAATAGGAAGTAATAGGATTTTTCTCAGATCTAAATATTAAGCTTACAACTTGAATTAAGGTACATATAGTCAGTTTTAGCTAAAAAAAGGAGTAATCATTTATTCGAAATTACTATGAAAAATGGTTATCAAAGACAATTTCTCAGTGTTTAAACAATGTATTTAGTAATAGTTTTATCAATATAAAATTGTAAAATGTGAAATTTTTCTATGTTTATGTTAGTGCCTTCCTATAATGTATGCTATTATAATAGTGTTAAGTAAAACGAATTAAGGGGTTATCACGTTGAATAATCACTATAAAGTAGGTCAACATATTAAAGTTCGTGTGACTGGTATTCAACCGTATGGCGCTTTTGTAGAAACCCCTGACAATGCTGAAGGATTAATCCATATTTCTGAGATTATGGATGATTACGTCCATAATTTGAAAAAGTTTTTATCAGAAGGACAAATTGTAAGAGCGAAAGTAATTTCAATTGATGATGAAGGAAAATTAAACCTTTCATTAAAAGATAATGACTATTTTAAAAATTATGAGCGTAAGAAAGAAAAGCAATCAGTATTAGATGAAATTAAAGAAACCGAAAGATATGGGTTTCAAACAATTGAAGAACGCTTACCGGTTTGGATTAAACAGTCCAAAAATGCGATCAAAGATGAATGAAATCATCTTTTCTTAAGGCTGAGACATAAATTTATGTCTCAGCTTTAAGTGATTTATAGGGTGATTTTTAATGGTTATGTTTAAAACATTTGTCGAAAAATATTGAAGTAATGATAAGACATATTTTATTCGTAGATAAAAGAAGGTGAGAGAATGAATGATTTAAAAGAAGCAATGAATGGTCTAGGTTGGTTAGATTTGATTTTCCTAATCCCTCTTTTTTTCCTATACATATATTTACCCACTTATAATTTTATAAGTATTTTGCTAAATGTATTAATTATTATTTTAGTATCTATAGGGTTGTCTTCTTTATCTTTTTCAATAAAAAACCTTATAAAAGATAATAAGCCACAGAAATAATCCTTTTATATATGACTAAAAATAATGAGGAGCGTTTCAAAGAATAAACAAACCTTAGTTAGTTCACATAAGGTTTGTTTATTTATATTTGTATGGTTATTTTTCAAAATAACTGTGTTATTTCAGAGCGAAGTTGTCATTATTATCAATTGATTTGGGACGACTCCTGTAGGAATAGCATTAGTCGAAGATTATAGGCTGAGGCAGTGTCTGTGGATAGCGTACACAAAAATTGTTAACAAAATTGGAGGTTTTGTCGATAGTTTGAAGCGTGCTTCATAATTTGTGAGGAGCACTTTTTAGAGGGGACCTTTATTTATAGCGTTCATATAATAAAGGATTTAAAAACAACAATTTAGAAGCTAACTTTGGAAAATTGCAGAAATATATGCGTGAGCATATTTATTTATATATCAGATTATTATAGTTAGAATTATAAAAGCACTACGAACTTTAAGTGTTTTAAAGATTTTCGAATGTTTTAACGCATAGGAGGAAAAGTAAAATGAATAAAAAGTTTCAACCACTTTTTGAAAAATTAACATTACCTAATAAAGTAGTTTTAGATAATAGATTTGTTTTAGCACCACTTACGCACGTTTCATCAAATGATGACGGATCTATTTCAAATGAGGAAGTTGTTTATATGGAACAACGTTCAAAAGATGTTGGCTTAGCTATTTCAGCTGCTAGTAATGTTACAGATTTAGGGAAAGCATTTCCTGGACAACCATCTGTAGCACATGATTCAAATATTGATGGATTAAAACGTCTAGCTCAAGCTATGAAGAAAAACGGCGCAAAAGCTGTCGTCCAAATTCATCATGGTGGCGCACAATCATTACCGAATTTAACGCCAAATGGAGATGTAGCTGCACCAACGCCAATTTCACTAAAAAGTTTTGGTGAGCAAGAAGAACATCATGCACGTGAAATTACAGAAGATGAAATTAAGCAAACTATTAAAGCATTCGGCGAAGCGACTCGTAGAGTTATAGAAGCTGGATTCGATGGTGTTGAAATCCATGGTGCCAATCATTACTTAATTCATCAATTTGTATCACCTTATTATAACCGCCGTGAAGATGAGTGGGGCAAAGACCGTTTGAAATTTGCATTAAACGTTGTTGATGAAGTAACGGAAACAGTTCAACAATATGGTAATGAAGACTTTATTGTAGGTTATAGATTTTCACCTGAAGAAGCAGAATCACCTGGCATAAGTATGGAAATTACCGAATCTTTAGTAAAACACTTAATTGATAAGCCTTTAGATTATTTACATGTTTCACTAATGGATATACATTCAGAAACACGTGAAGGTAAATATGAAGGCCAAGAACGAATTAAATTATTATTAGAGTGGATAGATGGTCGCATGCCTTTAGTAGGTATCGGTTCTATTTTTACTGCGGAACAAGCGCTTGAAGCGATTGAATCTACTAACGTTGAACTTGTTGCATTAGGCAGAGAAATATTGTTAGACCATAACTTTATAAGTAAAATTAAAGATGGTAAAGAAGATGAAATTATTTCACACTTTGATCCAAATAGAAAAGACAGACATCATTTACCACCTAAACTTTGGGAACAATTCAATAAAGGGTTTTATCCATTACCAAGAACAGATAATAAATAATAACATTTATAACACTATTCGAGGCCGAAACATCAACGATATGTTTCGGCCTCGAATACTATATAACTTTATGAAATAATCGTAAATTCACGCTTGTATTTATAAAAGCAAAATTTATAAGGAAAACGATAGAAAATATAATTAAATATGCAATTTCGTGCAATAATAATAAAAAATAATTAAATACTAAAATTAACAAAATAGTCTTGTATTAGCATGAGTAAATGTGTCATTATGTATGTAAGGGCTTACAATGGTATTTTAGTGTTTTATAATTATATTATTTACGCTAATTTAACTGATATAAAAGTGTTTGTTACATAAAGTCCAAGCATTTTTAGAAAATAGTTTCAGTTAATCGATAAATACGTTATGCTATGAATGAGTATTACTTAAGAGTCATTTTACTCTTAAATTTTTACAAAGGGGAGATATCATGTCAAGATCAGAAGAAATCATTGAAGTAACAAATCATTACGGAGCACAAAACTATGTACCGCTTCCAATCGTTATATCGGAAGCTGAAGGTGTTTGGGTTAAAGACCCAGAAGGTAACAAATATATGGATATGTTGTCAGCATATTCAGCTGTAAACCAAGGTCATAGACATCCAAAGATTATTCAATCATTGAAAGATCAAGCAGATAAAGTTACTTTAGTTTCACGTGCATTTCATAGTGAAAATCTAGGTGAATGGTATGAAAAAATTTGTAAGCTTTCAGGAAAAGCTAAAGCTTTACCAATGAATACGGGTGCTGAAGCAGTTGAAACAGCTTTAAAAGCAGCTCGTCGTTGGGCTTACGATGTTAAAAAAATAGACCCAGATAAAGCAGAGATTATTGCTTTCAATGGTAACTTCCACGGTCGTACAATGGCACCTGTATCTTTATCATCAGAACCAGAATATCAACGTGGTTATGGTCCATTATTAGATGGATTCCGTAAGGTAGATTTTGGTGATATTGAAGCTGTTAAAAATGCTATTACAGAAAATACAGCAGCAATTTTAATTGAACCAATACAAGGTGAAGCAGGTATTAATGTTCCACCTGAGGGTTATTTAAAAGAAATAAGAGCTCTATGTGATGAACATAACGTATTGTTTATTGCTGATGAAATTCAAGCTGGCTTAGGACGTTCAGGTAAATTATTTGCTACGGACTGGGATGACGTTAAACCAGATGTATACATTTTAGGTAAAGCATTAGGTGGGGGCGTATTACCAATATCTGTAGTATTAGCTGACGAAGAAGTACTTGGTGTGTTCTCACCAGGGTCTCACGGTTCTACTTTTGGTGGTAATCCACTAGCTTGTGCGGTTTCAAACGCAGCATTAGATGTAATCATTGACGAAGATTTACCAGGGCGTTCATTAGAATTAGGTAACTATTTCAAAGAAGAATTAGAAAAAATAAATCATCCATCAATTAAAGAAGTACGAGGACGTGGCTTGTTTATTGGTGTTGAATTAAATGAGGAAGCGAGACCTTATTGTGAATCATTAAAAGAAAAAGGTTTATTATGTAAAGAAACGCATGATACGGTCATTAGATTTGCACCGCCACTCATTATTTCTAAAGAAGAATTAGACTTTGCATTAGATAAAATTAGAAGCGTTTTTGAGTAAATTCACAGTTCTGTAACATATGTTTTGAAAACCCTTTAAAAAGGAAAATCTTATGTTACAATTATCATGAAAGCGAAATCATTAGTAACGAAAAAGAGGCGAAATGAATCATGACTGAGAATAATAATTTAGTTACTTCGACGCAACAAATTATTAAAGAAGCATTGCACAAACTGGGATTTGATGATGGGATGTATGATTTAGTAAAGGAACCTTTAAGATTCCTTCAAGTTAGAATTCCTGTGCGCATGGACGATGGTACTGTTCAAACTTTTACTGGTTATCGTGCGCAGCACAATGATGCTGTTGGACCTACAAAAGGTGGCGTACGCTTCCATCCAGATGTGGACGAAGAAGAAGTTAAAGCATTATCAATGTGGATGACATTGAAATGTGGCATTGTTGATTTACCATATGGTGGTGGTAAAGGTGGTATTATTTGTGATCCACGTCAAATGAGTATTCACGAAGTCGAACGTTTATCTCGTGGATATGTGCGTTCAATTTCTCAATTCGTTGGACCAACGAAAGATATTCCAGCACCAGACGTATTTACAAACTCTCAAATTATGGCATGGATGATGGATGAATATAGTTCATTAGACAAATTCAATTCACCAGGATTTATCACTGGTAAACCAATCGTGTTAGGTGGTTCGCAAGGACGTGACCGTGCGACTGCGTTAGGTGTTGTTATTGCTATTGAACAAGCAGCACAAAGAAAAGGTTTAGAACTTAAAGGTTCTCGTATTGTTATACAAGGATTTGGAAACGCGGGCAGTTTCTTAGCGAAATTCTTGTATGATATGGGAGCAACAATTGTTGGTATCTCTGATGCTTACGGCGCTTTACATGATCCAGAAGGATTAGATATTGATTATCTTTTAGATAGAAGAGATAGCTTTGGAACTGTGACTAATCTATTTGATGAAACAATTTCTAATAAAGAATTATTTGAAATTGACTGTGACATTCTTGTGCCAGCAGCAATTGCAAATCAAATTACTGAAGAAAATGCACATGACATTAAAGCTGATATTGTGGTTGAAGCGGCAAATGGACCAACGACACCAGCAGGTACTCGTATCTTAACTGAACGTGGTAAGTTGCTAGTTCCAGATGTATTAGCTAGTGCTGGTGGTGTAACTGTTTCATATTTCGAATGGGTACAAAATAACCAAGGTTATTATTGGACTGAAGAAGAAGTAAACACGAAATTGCGTGAAAAACTTACAACAGCATTTGATACCATTTACGAATTAGCTCAAAACAGAAAGATTGATATGCGTTTAGCAGCTTATATTGTTGGTATCAAGCGTACTGCAGAAGCAGCACGTTACCGTGGATGGGCATAGCATAAATAAATATTTGAATAATAATAGTAAGTTTAAAGTCCGAGACATCATTAGATGCCTCGGACTTTTTTGGATTATATAAATAAAATATTAAAGGTAAGTTATCAGTTATTGTTCATTGATGACTTGTTTATATAAATCGGGATAATTTGTAAATAATCCATCGATGCCATAGTCATTAAGTCTTTCCATGTCTGCTACTTCGTTTACAGTGAAAGGATGAACTAGAAATCCAGTATCTTTAAGATTAGCAACATTTTGCTTAGTTAAATCTGTATATTCAGGACCGATACCGATGGCATATTGTTTAATATAATTCAAATCTTGTTGTGACATATTTGGTAGTTCACCTTTGTCTAATAATCTTATAAGTGGCACATTTGAATTTAAATCTTTCATTTTAAGTAAGCTTTCTTGTGAAAATGATTGAACCATCACATGACCTTTTTTGAGAGATTGTTCATTTAATAATTGATGTTTATTAAGTGTATCTAATAATTTTTCTTCCATACCAGGGTATACATCAGGAGATTTTGTTTCTATATAATAATTGGCATCAGTGCCATAACGTTCTAATATTTCGTCTAATGTTGGTACTTTTGCACCTTTATAATTTGAATTAGCATATTGTGGATTTTGTTCATTAAACTTACTTCCAGCATCAAGTTGTTTTAATTCTTTAAGTGTATACTGATCAACTCGACCGGTTCCATTGGTAGTTCTATCAACTGTTTCATCATGCATGGCTACTAGGTGACCGTCTTTAGTCATTTGCAGATCAATTTCAATATATGATGCGCCTATAGCGTTATGACTTTTGTCGTATGAGTAAAATGTATGTTCTGGAGCATAGCCACTAGCACCTCTATGTGCAATTGTTGTGAATTTCTCGCCAGTTAGATTATGTATCCAATTTTGTTGATCTGATTTATTATTCTCATTAACTGTTTGAACTGAAGTATTTTCATTTTGGTTGTTGACACCAAGGTCGTTACTAGATGCTTCAGTAATTGTTGAGCTCCCTATACCAGATAAGGCCAATATTGCTATACTTGAAATCAAAAATTTATTCGAATGTTTCACAAGCTGTCACTCCTTAATATGAACTTTCTTTTTACATTACATAAAAAAACTTAAATTGAAAATAGTATTTACAATATTCTAATTTAAACTATAAAAAATTAATTTTAACATTACATACAATCAATGAATGCTATTACAATATTTTAACCATATAGAAATATTGCGCTTGGGTTATCATATAAAAAAAGCACAGACACACCTATTAAATAGGGTATCCGTGCAAAAATTTTAATTTAAGTTTTGTTTTATAATTTCTAATTGTTTTTTTACAGCTTCTTGTCCAGTAGAACCGTGACTTATTCTACGGCTGATACAATTTTCAGGTTTTAAATAATTGTATATATCCGATTCGATACTTTCGTGGGCGCTTTGATACTGTGCTAAAGGTACATCTAATAAGTATACGTTATGCTGAATTGCCCAAAGTACGATTTTACCAACAATTTCATGAGCGTTTCTAAAAGGGACCCCTTTGTTGACTAAGTAGTCAGCAAGTTCTGTTGCATTGGAAAAATCATTGTATACAGTTTCCTGTAAATGATTTACATTTACAGTCATCGTATCAATCATTCCTTCAAAGATACGTAAGGAACCTTTTAGTGTATGCACTGCATCAAATAGACCTTCTTTATCTTCTTGCATATCTTTATTATATGCTAAAGGTAACCCTTTAAGCGTCATTAACATACTCATTAAATTACCTGTTGTACGTCCAACTTTACCTCTGATTAATTCAGCCATATCAGGATTTTTTTTCTGTGGCATAATTGAAGAACCAGTTGAAAATGCATCTGATAATGTAATAAAGTTTGCTTCCGCAGATGACCAGAAAATAATTTCTTCTGCAAAACGTGACAGGTGAACCATTGTTAATGAAATATTATGCAGTGTTTCAACAATATAATCTCTATCACTAACGGCATCCATACTATTCTCATAAACAGCTGAAAAGTCTAATAATGACTGTGTTTCGTGACGATCTATTGGATAAGTAGTACCACTTAACGCAGCAGCACCTAGTGGAGAGATATCAATACGTTTCAAACTGTCTTGAAAACGTGATTTATCTCTTTCTAGCATCCAATAATACGTCAAGATGTGGTGGGCAAATGAAATAGGTTGAGCTCTTTGGAGATGAGTATAACCAGGCATGATTGTATCTACATGAGACTCGGCAATTTTTACAATTGTTTGTTGAAACGAAATAATTAAATCGATTAATTGAGATACTTCTGCTTTTGTATATAAGTGCATATCAGTTGCAACTTGGTCGTTTCTACTACGACCGGTATGCAATCTACCACCAGCATCACCAATACGTTTTATTAATTCATGTTCGATATTTAAATGGATGTCTTCCAATGAGACATCCAGTGCTAAGTTATCTTGTTCATAATCAGCTAAAATGGCATTTAAACCTTCAATAATCTGATCGCAGTCTGAATCAGAAATAATATCTTGTTTGGCCAACATAGTTGCATGAGCAATACTACCTTGAACATCATATTTGATTAATGTTTTATCAAAGTGTATAGAAGCATTGAATTCATCAACCCATGCTTCTGGTTGCTCACTAAATCTACCACCCCAAGCTTTACTGCTCATCTTTGTATCCACCATGTAACATAGAGTTTACTTTAGTTGGTAAGCCAAAGATATCAATAAAGCCAACTGCTGATTCTTGATTAAATGCATCTTCTTTTGTATAAGTAGCTAATTTTTCATTATAAAGTGTATGTGGTGACTTTCTTCCATTAACAATAGCGTTACCTTTATATAATTTAAGACGTACATCGCCAGTTACATAATCTTGCGTACTATCTACAAATACTTTGAGGCTATCTGTTAAAGGTGAGAACCATAAACCGTTATAAATTTGTTCTGAAAATTGTTTTTCAATCACTGGTTTAAAGTGTGCAACATCTTTAGTGAGCGTAATTGTTTCAAGTGCTTTATGAGCATTGACAATTACTTCTGCTGCTGGTGTTTCATAAACTTCTCTAGACTTAATACCAACAAGTCTGTTTTCAACATGGTCGATTCTGCCAATACCATGTTTACCAGCAAGTTTATTGAGCTCTAAAATAAGTTCGCTAAGTTTATAAGGTGTGCCATCTAAAGCTGTTGGTATACCTTTCTCAAAAGAAAGTACAATTTCATCAGCTACATCTGGTGCGTCTTCTAGTTCGTTTGTTAAGTCAAATGCATCCTTTGGAGGTGCAGCATAAGGGTCTTCAAGTATGCCACATTCATTACTTCTTCCCCATAAATTTTGGTCGATAGAATAAGGAGAATCATGTTGGATTGGAACTGGGATATTATGTTTGATTGCATAGTCAATCTCTTCTTCACGGCTCCATGCCCATTCTCTTACTGGTGCAAAAACTTTTAATTCAGGATCTAAAGCTTTAATTGCTACTTCAAAACGTACTTGGTCATTACCTTTACCAGTACAACCGTGTGCAATACCAACTGCGTTTGTTTTGCTAGCAATTTCAACTAATTTTTTTGAAATTAATGGTCTTGATAATGCAGAAACTAACGGATATGTACCTTCATACATTAAGTTACCTTTAATTGCATAGGATACGAAATCTTCACTAAATTCTTCTGTAGCATCAATGATATGACATTCGATTGCACCCATATCCAACGCTTTTTGATGCACTAAGTCTAAATCTTTACCTTCGCCGACATCTAAACAACAAGCTACGATGTCATAACCTTTATCTAATAACCATTTTACTGCCACACTTGTATCTAAACCACCTGAATATGCTAATACTATTTTCTCTTTCATAAGTTCCACCTCAATTGAATTTTTATAATTTATTAATAAGAATTTGATATTGATTAGTATAGCAGAAAGTAAATGAAAATAAAACCACTTTTATACATAAATATACAAAAAAATATAGAGTTCATTATGTTTTTTGTTTCTTTTTACCTATTTCAAGGGTTTTTGTAGGTTTGTAGGATGTTTGTCTTTGTATAAAATAATGAATAATCAATTGAGGGTATTGAGTGATTTAACGCTTTAATAAGTAAAATATCAATATAATATAGGCTAGTTGTTTGAATACTCAAAATAAACTTAGTAAAATAATGATGAAATTAAAAACACTGGAGGCAATTCAAAATGACTCATATTCAATTAGATTATGGTAAAACTTTAGAATTTTTCGGCGAACATGAATTACAGCAACAAAAAGATATAGTTAAGTCAATTCATAAAACAATTCATGAAGGAACTGGCGCTGGTAGTGACTTCCTTGGGTGGATTGATCTTCCTGTAGACTATGATAAAGAAGAATTCTCGCGTATTTTAGAAGCTTCAAAACGTGTCAAAAAACATTCAGAGGTGTTTGTAGTAATTGGTATCGGTGGTTCGTATTTAGGTGCACGCGCGGCTATCGAAATGTTAACATCATCATTTAGAAATAGTAATGAATACCCAGAAATCGTCTTTGTAGGTAATCATTTATCTTCTTCATATACACAAGAGTTAATCGACTATTTAGATGGTAAGGATTTCTCAGTGAATGTTATTTCTAAATCAGGTACTACGACTGAACCAGCAGTTTCATTTAGATTGTTTAAACAATTATTAGAAAATAAATATGGTAAAGAAGAAGCGAAAAATCGTATCTTTGCTACTACAGATGAAGAAAAAGGTGCATTAAAGCAACTTGCAACTAATGAAGGTTATGAAACATTTGTCGTGCCAGATGATATAGGTGGCCGTTATTCAGTATTAACTGCAGTTGGTTTATTGCCAATCGCTGTTGCGGGTATTGATATTAAAACAATGATGGAAGGTGCTGCAAAAGCACGTGAAGAATTGTCTTCAGAAGATTTAGAAGAAAATATTGCGTATCAATATGCAACAATTCGTAACGTTTTATATGCAAAAGGTTATGACACTGAAATGTTGATTAACTATGAGCCGTCAATGCAATATTTTAATGAGTGGTGGAAACAATTATTTGGCGAATCTGAAGGAAAGGACTATAAAGGTATTTATCCTTCTAGCGCTAACTATACAACAGATTTACATTCACTTGGACAATATGTTCAAGAAGGTCGTCGTTTCTTATTCGAAACCGTTGTGAAAGTTAATAATCCTAAACATGATATTACCATCGAAGAAGATAGTGATAATTTAGATGGTTTAAATTATTTAGCTGGTAAATCTATAGACGAAGTAAATACGAAAGCATTTGAAGGTACATTATTAGCGCATACTGATGGTGGCGTACCTAATATTGTTGTCAATATTCCTCGTTTAGATGAAGAGACATTTGGCTATATCGTTTACTTCTTTGAATTAGCGTGTGCTATGAGTGGTTATCAATTAGGTGTTAATCCATTTAACCAACCTGGAGTTGAAGCATACAAACAAAATATGTTTGCTTTATTAGGTAAACCAGGTTTTGAAGATAAAAAAGAAGAATTAGAAAAACGTTTATAATTTTTCAACATAATGTTATATAGTATATAACATTATGTTGATGTTAAATTTATATTTTGAGGAGGCTGGGACAATTAATTGTCTCAGCCTTTATCATTATATTGAGATAGGGGCACTTATGTATGAGATACAACTCAGGTAAATCTTTTTCTAATATGTATACACAGGCGTATTTAACAAGCTGATTTGACTCAAAGTCAACATTACAGTGGTTATTATTTTGCTCACGCTCTTTAAAATTAGTGCTATATTGAAACCGTAGATAGTCATTCAATCTGGGTTTCGAAAGCAGGTCATTCTTAAGACTGATTTATATTATATAGAACGCTTTATAGTTTTAAAAAAGCAACTTTACACTTATAATTATAAAGAATAGTGATGACGAGGATGGGTTTGATGACAGAGGAACAAGTACAGTATTGGTTTGATATATTTGGGAGTTTAGGATACATCGCAGGATTTCTATTACCATTTATTGAGGCTTTTATTCCTATTTTACCAATCATTGTGTTTGTAATTGTAAACGTTAATGCATTTGGTTGGTTCGTTGGTACTTTATTAGCTTGGTTAGGCACTGTAGCTGGAAGTTATATTGTATTTTTATTTTTTAGAAGATTAACACATACAAAATATATGCAAAAAATTCAGCAACGGACATCAGTTCAACGTTTAATACATTTTATTGATAGAAAGGGTGTCATACCTATTTTTATCTTAATGTGCTTTCCATTTACACCAAGTGCTTTAGTTAATATTGTGGCAAGTTTATCCCATATTAAAGCGCATGCCTATCTAATTGTATTAATTGCATCTAAGTTTATAATGATTGGTCTTGTAGGTTGGTTAGGTAATGATATTACAACACTTTTTACTAATCCGATAAGGCTGATAACAATAGTGGTAGTAATTGCTGTGGTATGGCTCGTTGGTAGAAAACTAGAGAAACATTTTATGCATTCGTCAGAGGAGTGACAACTTGCGAAAATTATTAAAACATTTGATTTCCATAATATTTGCGCTTATTATTGTACTATTGATTCAGGCATTTGTACTTACAGGGTCAGTTATAAAAGATGATAAAATGGCTCCAAATCTAAAGCAAGATGATCGCGTTATTGTTAATAAGATAAAAACGACATTTAATTTTTTAGATAATAATGATATTATTATGTATCGTAACGGAAAAGAAATCCAGTTTAGTAGAATCATCGGAAAACCTGGACAATCTATTTCATTTAAAGACGGGTCATTGTACAGAGATGATAGAGAAGTAAATGAACCTTATACAAACAATAACATCAATAACTTGTCACTTAGAAACATCAAAGATTCTGAAAGTGATATTATTCCGCCGAATGCTTACTTTGTACTTAATGATAATCGTGATAATAAAAACGATTCAAGAACATTAGGTTTCGTGCATCAGAAAGATATCATTGGCAATACAAGTTTAAGATATTATCCGTTTGAAAAATTTACAGTGACTTTTAATTAAATAAACGAGGTGAAGGAATTGAGAAAAGAAATCGTAGAATGGATTGTGTCCATCGTTGTTGCAGTGGCCTTAGTATTGCTAATTGTTAACTTCGTGGGAAAATCATATACAGTTAAAGGCGACTCTATGGATCCTACATTAAAAGATGGGGAACGCGTTATTGTCAATTTGATTGGCCAAAGATTTGGAGATGTTGAAAAAGGTAATGTGATTGTCTTCCATGCAACTAAGGATAATGATTATGTCAAACGTGTTATTGGTACAGCAGGTGATAACATCGAATATAAAGAAGATCAGTTATTTGTTAATGGTAAAAAAGTAGACGAACCGTACTTAGATTATAATGAAAAACATAAAGATTATAATTATATAACTGGTAGTTTTACAACAAAAGAGATGAACGAACAATCTGAAGGTGTAGAAAAAGTAAAAGATAAAAATAAAATCCCAGAAGGTAAATTACTTGTTCTTGGGGATAACCGTGAAGTAAGTAAAGATAGTCGTTCGTTTGGTTTAATTGACGAAGACCAAGTTGTTGGTAAAGTATCATTCAGTTTTTGGCCGTTAAGCGAAATGAAATTTGGATTTAATCCAGATACAAAATATGAATAGTAAAATATTGAGCGTAGGGCAGTGAAATTTTGTTAATCAAATAAGGTTTTATTGCCCTAACTTATTAATAAAGTAAACGTTCGAAAATTAGAACAGTGTATATTGACTAACAATAATATGTACAATATCAGTTGCTATTGTAAAGCGTATAGAAAAAGGATCGAGATAACTATTTGTGTCTCGATCCTATTTTTATTATAAACTACTAACAAATAATCAAATTTACAGTAAAGCCATATTCTAATTTATTCGACATTCAAGGTATAAGAATAGTTATACACAACCATATATATGTTAAAATGTGAGTCAAAGGAGTTGGCGTAAATCATGGAATTAAATGCTTATATTGGCAGAGCAGGCACAGGGAAATCGAAAACAATAATTGAAGAAATTAAAACAAAAATGCGAGAAGATCCATTAGGCGATCCTGTTGTTTTAATTGCGCCTACACAAAACACTTTCCAGCTTGAACAATCATTCGTAAGTGATGAATCATTAAATGGTAGTATGAGAACCGAAGTTTTACACTTTGAACGATTAAGTTATCGTGTGTTTCAAGAAGTCGGTGGTTTGATAGAACAACAATTATCTAAAGCAGGCACTGAAATGATGATTTATGACATCATACAACAACATCAATCAGAATTGAAACTATATCGCTCTCAAGTTAAATATTATGGATTTAGTGAAAAACTTTATGAACAAATACAAGATTTTAAAAAATATGCAGTAACTCCACAACAATTAAGTGATTATATTTCAGAAAATGACTTGCAAACAAGAACAAAGCATAAATTACAAGATATTGCACTGGTTTATAAACATTTAGAAGATAGAATTGACGGGACATATGTATCCACAGAAGATAGTTTACAAAGATTCATTACGATGATGGATCAATCTGAATGGTTAAAGCGAGCGGAAATTTATATTGATGGCTTCCATAACTTCTCGACACTAGAGTATCAAATCATTCGTAGTTTAGTTAAATGTGCTAAAAAAGTTACAGTGGTATTAACAACTGACGGCGATAAAGATATGTTTAGTTTATTTAGAAAACCTTCGGAATCACTGTCACACATAGAAGAAATTGCAAACGATCTCAATGTACAATTACATACGAAACGTTTTGATGAAGTATATCGCTTTGCTAATTCTGATCTAGCCAATTTAGAACGTAATTTTAATGCATTACAATTTGAGCCCACAGTTGCAAATGGCGATATAGCAATTTTAGAAGCAAGTGGGATGAGAGAAGAAATAAATGAAGTTGCTCGTCGTATTTTAAGAGAAACACGTGAGAAAGGCTATAGATATCAAGATATAGCAATTTTATATAGAGATGAAGCCTATGCCTATCTCATGGAATCAATTTTGCCACAATTTGGCATACCATATAATATCGATGTGAAGCCGTCAATGACACATCATCCTATAATGGAAATGATAAGATCACTTATTGAAGTAATACAAACTAATTGGAATTTTGATCCACTGATGCGACTTTTTAAAACAGATATACTATCGAAGAAATTTAAAGATAGTAATTATTTGATAGATATATTAGAGAATTTCGTTCTAGAACGTGGTATTTACGGTAAACGCTGGTTGGATGAAAAATATTTTGATATTGAGCAATTTAGAAAAATGGGGCTAAAACGTCAACAATTATCAGATGAAGAACGTGAGACCTTTGAGCGTGTTATTCAAATGAAAACAGATGTTATCAATAAAGTGATGTTATTTGAAGAAAATATGAATCGTGCAACTACAGCTATTGAATTTGCCACTGCTTTCTACGAATCGATGGAAGCATTCGACTTACCGAGCCAATTAATGACTGAACGTGATACGTTAGATTTTAACGGTCAACATAGAGCGGCTGAGGAAATTGACCAGATATGGCATGGCTTTATTCAAACGTTGGATGACTTAGTTACAGTGTTTGGTGAGCAAACAATGTCTAAATCGCGTTTTCTAGAATTGTTTGATATTGGCTTAGAACAGTTAGAATTTGTAATGATTCCTCAAACGCTTGATCAGGTGAATATTGGTACTATGGATTTAGCAAAAGTAGATAATAAACAACACGTATATTTAGTAGGAGCGAATGATGGTGTTATACCACAAACTGTTTCATCTTCAAGTTTAATTACGGATGACGAAAAGAAATATTTCCAAGAACAATCCTCTATAGAATTAAGTCCTACGGCAGATATACTGCAAATGGATGAAGCATTTGTATGTTATATTGCAATGACACGTAGTTGTAAACAAGTTACATTTTCATATTCACTTATGGGGTCTAGTGGTGATCAAAAAGAACCAAGTCCATTTTTAAGTCAAATTCAACAATTATTTACTAATTTAGAAGTTCAAAATATACATCATCAACATCAAGCTCAACCACTTACTTTAATGGAACACCCACATCAAACTAAAATTGCTTTATTTGAATCGTTAAAAGCGTGGTTAGGTGATGAAATTGTTGCGGAAACTTGGTTAGATACGTATCAAGTGATGCGAGACGATGAAAGTTTAAATGATGGTTTAGATTATTTATTAACTGCCTTAACTTACGATAATGAAACGGTTCAATTAAGTGAATCATTATCTAAAGAATTGTATGGTTCTACAATTAATGCAAGTGTTTCTAGATTTGAAGGCTATCAAGCTTGTCCATTTAAACACTTTGCATCACATGGCTTACGTTTAAATGAACGTACAAAATACAAGTTGGAAAACTTTGATCTAGGAGATATCTTCCATCAAGTATTGAAATTTATCTCAGAAAAAGTGAACGGTGATTTTAAGAATCTAAACCAACAAAAAATTCATAAGCTCACAGTTGAAGCTTTAAGTGAAATATTACCTGAAGTCCAATTTAACTTACTAAATTCAACGGCTTATTACCGTTATTTATCACAACGTATTGGTGCCATTGTAGAAACGACTTTAACAGCATTAAAATATCAGGGTAACTATACTAAATTTACGCCACAACGGTTTGAAGCTGGTTTTAGAAGAAAACCAAGAGATAATAGTGAGTTATTAGCTGAATCGTTACATACAAAACAAGGTATTCCTATAAATATACGTGGACAAATCGATAGAATAGATACGTATAAAAAAGGGGAAGAGAGTTTTGTAAATATTATAGATTACAAGTCATCTAAATATAGCGGTACGTTGGATTTAACAAAAGTTTATTACGGTATGCAAATGCAAATGATGACATATATGGATATTGTACTTCAAAATAAATCACGTTTAGGATTAACAGAGCTAACTAAGCCTGGTGGGCTATTATACTTCCATGTACATGAACCGCGCATTAAACTTGCATGGAATCAATTGTCGGAAGAAAAAAGAGACTCTGAATTCATCCAATCCTTCAAGTTGAGCGGCTTACTAAATAGTGATGAATCAGTATTAGATGCTTTTGATACTAGACTGGAGCCAAGTTATAATTCTGATATTGTACCTTTAGGGTTAAAGAAAGATGGTGGTATTAAAAGTAATAGTAAGGTGGCAGATGAGGATACCATTTATAAATTAATTCATCATAATAAACAAAACTTTATTGAAACAGCATCAAATATCATGGATGGACATACAGAAGTGGCACCAATGAAATACAATCAGACATTACCGTGTGATTTTTGTAGCTATAAATCAGTCTGTCATGTAGACGGTATGATAGATAGTAAACGTTATCGTACAGTTGACGAATCTATTGATCCATTAGAAGCGGTACAAAATGTAGTTTTAGAAAGTGAGGATGATGGTGAATGAGTCAAATACCAGTGAAACCTGGGGATACGAGATGGACAGATAACCAATGGAAGAGTATTTATGCCAAAGGTCAGGATATACTTGTTGCTGCTGCCGCAGGTTCTGGAAAGACTGCCGTACTTGTAGAACGCATTATACAACGTATTATTAAAGATGAAATTGATGTAGATAAACTGCTTGTTGTTACTTTTACGAATGCAAGTGCAAGAGAAATGAAACACCGTGTAGACCAAAGGATTCAAGAAGCTTCAAATGAAGACCCAAATAACACACATTTAAAGAATCAGCGTGTGAAGATACATCAAGCACAAATATCTACGTTACATAGCTTTTGTTTGAAATTAATTCAACACCACTATGATGTGCTAGATATTGATCCTAACTTTAGAACAAGTAGTGAAGCTGAAAATATATTGCTACTTGAACAGACAATAGATGAAGTGTTAGAAAAACATTACGACCTACTTGATCCTAATTTCATTGATTTAACGGAACAACTATCTTCAGATCGGAATGACAATCAGCTACGAAACACCGTTAAAGAAATGTTTTATTTTAGTGTGGCGAATCCAAATCCATCGGCTTGGTTGGATCAGCTATCAGCACCATACGATGATATTACGAAACAAGCTGATTTACTAAAACTATTAAATGATTTAGCTATGATTTTTATGAATTCTGCATTGGAAGCTTTGAATAAAAGTTATGATTTGTTCATGATGCTTGAAGAAGTAGATAAACAAGTTGAAGTGTTAGAAAAAGAACGTCGTTTTATTGCTCAAGCAATGGAAGGCGGTATATTAAACACACAAGTTATTGCAGAACACCAGTTTGAAGCACGTTTTCCAGCTAAGAATAAAAAAATAAAAGAAGCCAATGAAATGATGTTAGATGCATACGATGATGGTAAAAAACATTACGATCAATATAAAGCGTTGGTAACTAAGGTACAAGAAGATTATTTTTCACGTAATGCTGAAGATTTAAAAATGGATATGCAGCGCTTAGCGCCTAGAGTAGCATATTTAGCACAAGTAACAGGGGATGTAATTGATTTATTTAATCAGAAGAAACGCAGTAGAAACTTACTTGATTTTTCAGATTATGAACATTTTGCATTGTGCGTATTGATGAATGAAGATGGCACACCATCAGATATTGCTGATATGTATTGTAAACAGTTTGAAGAAATACTTGTCGATGAATACCAAGATACCAACCGTGTACAAGAGCAAATTATTGCATGTATTAAACGGGGAAGTGAGGCAGATGGGAATTTATTTATGGTAGGTGACGTAAAACAATCTATTTATAAATTTAGACAAGCTGATCCCAGTTTATTTTTAGGGAAGTATAACCGTTTTACATTAGATGGTTCAGAGAATGGTATGCGTATTGATTTATCACAAAATTTCCGTTCTAGAAAAGAAGTTTTGACTACAACGAACTATTTATTTAAGCATATGATGGATGAAGCGGTTGGAGAAATTGACTATGATGATGCTGCCCAACTTTATTACGGTGCTCCTTTCGATAATGAGCCACATAATGTCCAGTTGAACATGTTAGTGGAAGATGCTTCTTCGGACTTGAATGGTTCAGAACAAGAAGCAGAATATATTGTCCAACAAGTGGAAAAGATAATGTCGGAACATGAGATTTATGATATGAAAACTGAGCAGTATCGTAAACCAAGTTATAAAGATATTGTCATTTTAGAGCGTTCCTATGGGCAAGCACGTAAGATACAACAAGCGTTTAAAGATCATAACATTCCATTTCATGTAAATAGTAAAGAGGGGTACTTTGAACAGACTGAAGTTCAACTCATATTATCTTTCTTAAGAACGGTAGATAATCCATTACAAGATATTTATTTAGTTGGGCTCATGCGTTCTGTAATTTATCAGTTTACTGAGGATGAGTTATCAAATATCAGGGTGTTTAGTCCAAATGATGATTATTTTTATCAATCGATACAGCATTATATAGCCAATGACGCTGCTAATAAAAAATTAGTCGCTAAACTCGAATATTTCTTGAAAGATATAGAAATGTATCAACGTTATAGCCAAAGTCACCCTGTCTATCAATTAATTGATAAGTTTTATAATGACCATTATGTCATTCAATATTTTAGTGGCATCATTGGTGGTAAAGGTAGACGCGCAAATTTATATGGACTGTTCAATAAAGCGGTAGAATTTGAAAATTCTAGTTTCCGTGGCTTATATCAATTTATTCGTTTTATAGATGAATTGATAGAACGAGGTAAGGACTTTGGTGAAGAAAATATTGTTGGCCCGAATGATGACGTTGTGCGAATGATGACAATTCATAGTAGTAAAGGGTTAGAATTTCCATTCGTGATTTACTCTGGGTTATCAAGACGATTTAGAAGAGATGATTTGCACAGACCAGTTATTTTAAATCAAAGCTATGGTTTGGGTATGACATATTATGATATTGATAGTCGCTTGTCTTATCCATCATTATCATCTGTTACGTATAAAGCGATAGCCGAAAAAGAAATGATTTCAGAAGAAATGAGGTTAATTTACGTTGCATTGACACGCGCTAAAGAACAATTATTTTTAATAGGCCGTGTAAAAGACGAAAAAGAACTAACTCAATTTGAACAGGTTTCAATGTCGCAGACGCACTTACCTGTGAGCTATCGTTTAACCGCACAACGCCCGATTGATATGATTTATCCAATATTAGCTAAATATCAATCTACGTCACTGCCAAAAGAATTACGTTTTGAAGCAACAATCAATGACATCGATGACTCAATGATGCCTTTTGTACAGTTAAAAACAGATTTTTATGAAGATATTGCGTCAGAAATCGTTATAGCTGAAAGTGAACAACGTACGCTAGTAGATATACAGTCGGCTCAGACTGGTAATGATGAGCTTAAGTCGCGGATTCATCAACAATTAAGTTTCAAATACCCACATCAAGTAGCTATTGAAAAGCCATCAAAACAATCCGTATCAGAACTGAAACGACAACTTGAAACAGAACAAGCTGATACTAACTACGATAGAGTTAGACAATATCGAATTGGCTCAGCTTCATATGAAAGACCGGAATTTTTAAGCCATACTACGAAACGAAAAGCAAATGAAATTGGTACGCTTATGCATACGGTAATGCAACATTTACCGTTTAAAAAGGAAGGGCTGTCTCATAGTGATGTGGATGTACTTATCAATCAGTTAATAGACAAGCATATTATTGATGAAGATGCTAAAAAGGATATCCGATATGAAGATATTTATCAGTTTATTGAAAGTGAATTATATTCAACGATTGCTATGAGTGAACGTATATATCGTGAGTTACCATTTGTTGTCAATCAAGCTAAAGTAGACCGTATTGAAAATATGGAAGAAGATGCTTCTATTATTCAAGGGATGATTGATCTTATATTTGAGAAGGATGGCCAATATTACTTCGTCGATTATAAGACAGATGCCTTTAATAGACGTCGCGATATGTCAGATGAAGCAATAGGGTCGCAGTTAAGAGAACGTTATAAGGTGCAAATGGAATATTATCGAAACACTTTAGAAACTATATTGAATACAAATGTTAAAGGTTATTTATATTTCTTTAAATTTGGACAACTTTCTATCGATGAATAAAACAAACAATAAGGAGTGCATGTTGTGTCATCACAGCAAAGATTATATGAAATTGATGCATTACGAGGATTGAGTTTGCTCGGTATTATTTTAATGAATATATTAGTTTTTAGTTTTCCATATGAGGAAAGCTTATTGTCTGATGTGGTGCAGGGAACTGACGCTATTTTATTACACATCATTACCTTGCTTGTTATAGGTTCATTTTATCCTATTTTTACGTTCTTATTTGGTTATGGTTTAAGTATCATGTATGACAATAGCCAGATGAAACGCATTAACTATTATCCAATCATATTGAGAAGGTTAATTTTTCTTATGTTGATGGGTGTGTTACATGGATTTTTTGTGTTTTCAGGAGATATCTTATTTGGGTATGCATTTACAGGGATAATAGCGGTGTTATTTATTAAATCTAAAGCAAAGCGTTTAATAAAGTCGGCAATCATTTTATTTATCTTGAAAATCATATTGTTAGTTATACCGTTTGCAGTGTTTTCTTTTGTAAATGACCCATATGCTCGGCATAATTTTAGTGGTGTAAGTTTGACTAAATTGATAGAAATCAAACAACAAGGAGGGTATATAGATTTTCTAAAAATAAATGCGTTTGAAAATTTATATAATATATTAGATGTTGTCATGGGGTCGGCTTATTTAGAATTTTTACCATATATTTTTTTAGGAATGGCTGCACAAAAATTAAAATTAGTTAAGCACATCCAACTGGAAAGACAAAGTGCAATTAAATGGGGGATATTATGCCTTATTATAGGTTATATTATCAAAATACCTTTTGCACTTGATTTTTCAAATAGTGCATACCAGTATATCAACATTGTTGGTGGTCCAATTGTTGCTGCAGGCTATATATTAATTTTTATTGCTATGTATCAAAGGACACGTGCTAGACAATTACTTAAGGTATTTACTTATCCAGGTAATTTAAGCTTGACCGTATACTTAACTCAAAGCATTGTGATGTCGATTATATTTTTAGGTATAGGCTTCGGTTTATATAACCAACTGTCATTATATCAATCCTATATCATTGCATTATTTGTTTATGTTTTACAACTCATAGGCTGTTACTATTATTTAAAACATTTTAAAATGGGACCATTTGAATGGCTGTGGCGTAAGATCACATATCTTAAATGAATTTAGATAATGCGAATGAATTGTAAAAATTATTAAATGAGTATAGAACATCATTAATGTGAAATATTTTAGTGGGAGTTATAGGTGAGAGGCGGCTCATGCATAGCTTTTATCTTTATGACAACTAGTTATCTTTGTAGAGATAGGATGGCAAATTTTTTAAATAAAGTAGATTGCCGTGCTACTCTCATTTTTAAACTTTAAAACTGTTTTTAATGTTTCAAAGGACAAATAATAAGTTAAAGTTGTAATCAAATCAGACACACAACATGAAAAAATGCGTTTTCATTGAGTTCAGGAGAATTTTTGTAAGCGCTAGTTATTTATTTGTTATTTATGGGTAAATATAGTTATAATATGTAATAAGATATAGATGAGGAGCTGATATTGAATGAAATTCCTATCATTCAGACATGAAGGACAGACATCTTATGGTGTGAAAGTTAAACGTGAAGAGGCTGCATGGGACTTAAAAAAAGTTTTTGCAGATTTTGCTGAAGGCGAATTCCACCCGAAAACATTATTAAACGGACTCCAACAAAACCAAGTTGTCGATTTTCAAGAACAAGTTCGTAAAGCTGTTGTTGCAGCAGAAGATAGTGGCAAAGGCGACGACTATAAAGTACAATTTAGCGAAATAGAGTTTTTACCGCCAGTCACGCCAACAAATAATGTGATTGCCTTTGGACGTAATTATCAGGATCATGCTAGTGAGCTAAATCATGAAGTTCAGCGATTATATGTGTTTACAAAAGCTGCTTCGTCATTAACTGGTGATAATAGCACGATACCTAACCATAAAGATATTACTGAACAATTAGATTACGAAGGTGAACTTGGTATTGTAATCGGTAAATCAGGTGAAAAAATTCCTAAAGGTTTAGCGCTAGATTACGTATATGGTTATACTATTATCAATGATATTACAGACCGTAAAGCTCAAAATGAACAAGACCAAGCATTCTTATCTAAAAGTTTAACTGGTGGTTGCCCAATAGGTCCTTATATTGTGACAAAAGATGAATTACCTACACCAGAAGATGTGAACATTGTTACGAAAGTAAATAATGAAATCCGTCAAGATGGTAATACAGGTCAAATGATTCTTAAAATAGATGAATTGATAGAAGAAATTTCTAAATTTGTGGCACTACATCCAGGTGATATTATTGCTACTGGCACACCAGCAGGCGTGGGCGCAGGTATGAATCCACCTAAATTTTTACAACCAGGTGATGAGATTAAAGTTACTATCGATAACATTGGTACATTAACTAATTTTATTGCTGATAAATAAAAATTATTAAGATAATATAGAGGGCGGGTATACGTATCAAATTTAAAATTTTGATTTGTATCCCGCTCTTTTTACTTTATCTTTAATAGAGTAATATAGAATTCTTTTTGAAAAATGAAGTGATTTTAAGTATGATAGGGTAAGTAATCTTTTAATTTTATAATTAAAAGACTACAATATACTTCTGTTTTATATACTTTTGAAGTGAAAAATGTGTGGGGGTTATATTATATGTTACATATGCATATAGCAAGTTGGGTATTATTAATTATTTTATTCTTTGCAGCTTACTTTAACTTTTCTGAAAAACAAGGTGCTTCACCTTATTTCAAACCAATTCATATGGTTTTAAGATTATTTATGTTACTTGTGTTAATTTCAGGTTTTTGGGTTTGGATTCAATCATTCTCATCTGATAACGCAGGTGGACATATGTTACTAACATTGAAAATGATTTGCGGTGTAGCAGTTGTTGCATTGATGGAAGTGACAATTACTAAACGTAAAAAAGGTCAACCAAGTCATAGTTTATTATGGACTACTATTGTAGTTCTCATCTTGACTATCATTATTGGTGTTATTTTACCGATGGGGCCAATTACCCAAATGTTTGGTTTGTAAGTTATATAAAAGAGGCTACGACTTCATTGTCATAGCCTCTTTTGTTGTTTTGTCGGTAGATAAATATATTTAAACTAAAAGGTATTAAAGTGTGAGACAACAAACGTTAACATAGTGTATTAAGATTGCGCTGAATTTTTTTCATTTAATCTATAGAAATGTATCAATATGTGGCTCTAACAGATGCCATAGTTCATTACTTAACTCATCAATAGAACAGGGTCTAGAGTGGGCTATCCACCATATAATAACACCTACTATTGCCGAACCTAAAAATTGTAACGCTATTTCATTATCTTTTTGCTTTATGTTTTTCATAAATTTTTCAGAAAGTGTTTGTCTTAATATATTTAAATCAGATTTTTGTATTAATTGTTTTAAGATAAAATATTGTTTATCTATAGCTATGAGTATTTCACGCATATTTGCCTTACCATCTTGTTGAAGATTCATCGTACTTTCGCATTTTTCAATTGCTTCAGCTAAGATAAAATCTAATGATTGATTAAGTATGTCGTATTTATCTAAAAAGTTTAAGTAAATCGTTCCTCTATTGATATTGGAAACTTCGGCGATATCTTTCATAGATATTTTAGCAATGTCCTTTTTTTGCATTAGCATTATAAAATTTTCGATAATAAGTTGACGTGATTTTTCTTTTCTTTTATCCATAAAGATACCTCATTTATCAACGATTTTTGAAATCTGTACAATAAGCATCAATATACTTATTTTGTTTATTGAGTTTAACTTTTTATAATGATAAGTTCAAGTTAATGGACAAATGTTCATTAAAAAAGGAGGACGCATATGAATATGCTTATTTATGGCGCTGGAGTACAAGGGCAATATTTGGCACATGTATTAAATCAACCTGAAAATAACATAACATTATTAGCTAGAGGTCAAAATTATAAACGCTTAAATAACAGTGGTGTTGTATTGAATCATTATTTACAAAATAAAAGAACTACGGATCACTTTAAATATGTAAGTAATTTAGATAAGCATGATAACTACGATATTATCTTTGTAACAATGAAGTATTCAGATTTTTACTCAGTTGTACCTTCATTAGCTCAAAATATAAGTACTAATATTATTTTTATAGGTAATAACACCGATCCTCATAAGCTTCGTCAAACAGTACTTCGACAATCAATCACACATAAAAATATATCTTTTGGTTTTTTAATGACTGGAGGAAATAGAGGGGATAGTGCAACAACTGTTATTCGATTTAATGCAGAGGAATTAAAAGTAAGCCATCTTAATGGAGTAATACCATTCCATAATAAACTTGATGCAATTTTTAAAAATTCATCTATTAAATTAACTTACGAAACAAGGTTCGAAGATTGGTTAATGTCACATGCCGCAATGATAATACCTCTAAATGCAGGGATATCGTTGAAAAATAAATATAAAGAAAATCAAAAACAACTTCTTAGTAATATGATTAAGTCATATAATGAATTACATTCACTAATTGAACATAGTAACTATAACATTGTACCAAAATTACAGTCGACGCTTTTTAAGAATTTTAAATGGCTTGCTTATCCACTGTTAAAATTAATTATTAATATCAAAATAATGAATCAAATTCAAGGTTCAAATTCAGAAGTTAATGCTTTATACAAAGACATAAAATTGTTAAATAAACAAACAGCGTTAACAACAAATTATTTAGATGAAATGATTATAGAATTAAGATCATAAAGTTTAACTATATTATAATCAATTTCTTTTTGATATAAATAAGAAGATTATCCATAAGTATAGTTGCTAAAAGTGTAGTTAAGTTAATACGGAAATTTCTATAAAAAGAAATCCACTTTTTAGAATTATTCTGCTTTATAGCAAGCCTAAAAGTTAAATTACCAATAAAAAACGATGATTTTTAGTCAGTATGTGGCTAAAAATCATCGTTTTTTTGTTTTTTATGTTAGTAAAATAAAGTTGAATTTTTTATTTATTTCGAGCTTTATAACCTATCATATTAATGATATCTTTAGGTCTGCTATATGGTGGTGCATAAGCAACTTCAAATTCTGTCAGTTCATCAATTGTTAATTTTTGCATCATTGCCATCGATAAGACATCGATACGTTTGTCTACACCTTTTTCTCCAACTGCAGCAGCACGAATAATACGTCTGTTCGTTTTATCAAAATAAACACGTAAGTGTAATTTTTTATTTCCAGGGTAATATCCCGCATGTTCACCTTGATTAACTTCAACGATGCCATAATCAAAATGTTTTAATTCTTGTGGCGATAAGCCTACACTAGCAAAGGTGAAATCGAAGAATTTTACGATATTTGAACCTAAAAATCCTTTGAATTTCACTTTAGGATTACCAGCCAATTGTTCAGCAATGATACTTGCACCACGATGTGCTCCCCATGCTAGGGGCACGTGTGCACTTAAGTCAACGTGTCTATAATGTGATGTTATGATATCGCCAAGCGCATATATATTTGGTATATTAGTCTGAAATTGGTCATTCACAGGGATATAACCTTTGTCATCTAAAGTGATATTCGATGATTGGATAAAACCTGAGTTTGGTTTTACACCGACACCTTCAATAATTAAATCAAATGTTTCTACTTTACCAGAGGAGAAACATACTTTGTTACCATCTACTTTTGTTATTTCTTCATTAAAGCGATAAGCGATATGACGTTTATCCATTTCATCAATAATAGCTTGGTTCATATCTTGATCCATCAATTTGTTAATGTGAGTTGATCGATGGATTAGCGTAGGCGTGATACCACGTTCATAAAGGTTGTCTAAAATTTCTAATCCTATATAACCTGTACCTACAACAAGTGCTTTTTTTACATTTTGTTGTTCAATAAAAGTCTCAATTGCATCTGTATCTTCCATATTTCTTAAAGTAAATGCTATAGGACTATTCAAGTTCAACGAATTTGCACTACATCCAGGACTTAATATTAAAGTATCATAGTGTTCTTCAAACGAAGTATCATGCACGTGATCATAGACAGTAATTGTTTGTGAATCATCATTTATAGATGTCACTTCATGATACGTTTTTACTATTATATTTTTAGAATCATAAAAAGCTTCTGGTGTTGCTTCAAGTACTTTGTCGCGTGAATCAACGACATTGCCTAAATAGTAAGGTAACGCACAGTTAGCAAAACTCATGTCACGATCTTTTTCAAAAACAACAATTTCGCTTTCTTGATCCAATCTTCTTATTTGACTAGCTACAGTTGCGCCTCCAGCAACTGCACCAACGACTACAATTTTATTCATACTGAATGGCCTCCTCAAATTAAAATCGCAAATTAAATTTGAGATTTTATAGTTTCTTCATAAGGCATATTTAATTGGAAATAATCATTTAAATATCGTCCAATACCATCTTCATTATTAGAATATGTAACTTGGTTTGCAACGTGTTTAAGTTCGTCCAAGCCATTGTCCATGGCAATACCGTATTTAGCATATTTAATCATTTCTAAATCATTATCTTCATCACCGAACGCGATGATATGATTTCTGTCGATACCTAAATGAGTTTTTACGTAATCTATACCACGTGCCTTACTAATTCCTTGTTTAACAATTTCAATGACTGGAAATGGTGATCCCCATCTACGGTGTTCTATGTTTTCTGCGTAAAAGCGTGTTAACATTTGTTTGACTCTAGGAATCATGAATTCTTCTGCTTCAACTAAAATAGATGTAGGGGATTCAGTTAATGAAGTGAGTAAATCTCCAGTTTCTACTTTTGGATTGCCCATTGAAAATCCATCGAATAATCTTTGGTCATAGTTATTAATAAACACGTAGTCTTTGACTTCTGCAATGATATTAGATACACCATAATCATTTAAACTTTTTATTATATTTTTAGATAAATCTAAATCTAATACATCATGTTTTATTTCAAATTGATCATCTTTGGGATGATGTACGAATGCACCATTAAAGTTCACAACTGGCGTATCCATATTCAATTCATGGTAATAAATTTGGCTAGCTCTATATGGTCTACCAGTGGCAATCATTAATTTATGTCCTTGTTTTTGTAATTGAGTTAATACTTCTTTTGTATAAGATGTGATTTCTTTTTCATCATTTAAAAGTGTTCCGTCTAAATCTAGACAAATTAAATAAGGTTCCATTGAATTCTCCTTAATGTTTAATAATTGACGTATGAATATCATAGCATTTTATTGGCGTTTTGTAAGATATTTGATATATTGTTAGTATGATTAATTACGAAGAGGTGAAATGTATGGATGAAGGATTAAAAGATAGCATATTGAATGCTTTAGAAATGGTTATTGACCCTGAGTTAGGTATCGATATCGTAAACTTAGGTTTAATATATAATGTAGATGTAGATGACGAAGGTTTATGTACTGTAGAAATGACATTGACATCTATGGGTTGTCCAATGGGACCTCAAATTGTAAACCAAGTTAAAATGGTATTAGCAGAAATTCCAGAGATTTCAGATACAGAAGTAAATATTGTTTGGAGTCCACCATGGGGCAAAGAAATGATGTCTCGTTATGCTAAAATCGCTTTAGGTATCGGTTAAGCAAAATTAAAATAGTAATTATAAAATAGTCTAATGTACTTAATGTACATTGGGCTATTTTTTTAGCTAATATTCTTAAAATTCAGGGTATTTAAAAACAAATTTTTTCTATAGTGCAATTCATTAAAATAATTGCAGTTGTATTACAGAAGTATTACAATGATTGAGTGAATAATAAGAAATAATAGTAAAATATTTTATTTTGGGGATGAAAGAATGAATAGAAATGAACAATAATTTAAATAAGCATAAGCAGTTAAAGTATAGTACGCGCTATATGCCGGGTTTAGATGGATTGCGAGCAATCGCAGTCATAGGTATTATAATCTATCATTTAAACAAACAGTGGCTGACTGGTGGCTTTTTAGGTGTAGATACATTCTTTGTGATTTCCGGGTATTTGATAACTAGCTTATTACTTTTTGAATATGAGTCCACAGGTATTATTAATTTAAAACAATTTTGGTTAAGGCGAATTAAAAGATTAATTCCAGCCATGTTGGTACTTGTGATGGTTGTAACGGTAGCAACTTTAATATTTAAACCTGCTGAAATTGTAAATATTAAACAAGATGCCTTTGCAGCTATTTTTTATGTGTCTAATTGGTGGTACATTGCAACAGATGTTAATTATTTCGAACAGTTTGCTTTTATGCCGCTAAAACATTTATGGTCACTTGCAATTGAAGAACAATTCTATATTATTTTTCCTATCGTCTTTATTTTATTACTGCTCACAATAAAGAAATATCGAAATGTAACTTTAGTACTTTGGATAGTCTCATTAGTTTCTTTATTAACAATGATTATTATTGGCCAAGCACAAACTGGCCATTCACGTGTTTACTTTGGTACTGACACACGATTACAGACTATGTTATTAGGTGTAATCTTCGCTTTTGTTTGGCCGCCGTTTAAATTAAAGAAAAATCCAAACCATATATTGAGAACTATCATTGATAGTATAGGCTTTGTTGGAATTGTACTATTGTTAATGCTGTTCTTTATAGTGAACGATGATAGTAATTGGATATATAATGGTGGTTTTTATTTAATTTCAGGATTGACGTTATTTGTAATTATGAGTGCAGTACACCCTTCCGGCTATTTTGCTAAAATATTAGGTAACCCGTTTTTTATATACATAGGGAAACGTTCTTATAGTTTATATTTATGGCATTTCCCTGTAATTAGCTTCATACATTCATATTATGTAGATGGGCAATTACCTGTTTACGTTTATGTTGCTGATATTATTTTAACTATTGTTTTGTCAGAAATGTCTTATCGTTATATAGAGACGCCGTTTAGAAAACGGGGGGTGCAAGTATTTAGTATCTCACGTGTAAATAAACAGGCAGTAATTAGATTAATCGTGTTAATGCTATTTTTAATACCTACAATATTTGTCTTTGCAGGGAGCTTTGACAAACTAGGGAAAAATGATATAAACGATAAAGCAACGTCATACAATACGGATGACATAGATAAATATTTAGTCAGACCCCTTCCGGTGGATGATGTTAACTTCTTAGGTGACTCTGACTTTAAAAGAGATAAAGATAATGAAGTATATGCAGATTTAAAACCATTACTAATTGGAGATTCTGTAATGGTTGATATTGGAGAAACCTTTAAAATGCAAGTACCTCATGCTAATATTGATGGCCAAGTTGGTAGGAATTTATATGAAGCCATACCATTAGTGGATCAAAAATATCAAAATTATAATCAAAAATCAGATCAAGTTATCTTAGAATTGGGAACAAATGGAGATTTTTCCGAAGAACAATTAAATGAATTAATTAAAAAATTCGGTGAAGCGCAAGTGTATTTAGTAAATACACGAGTACCTAGAAGTTATGAAAGTCACGTTAATGAATTGATAGCGAATGCTGCCAAAAAACATGGTAATGTTACTCTAATTGACTGGTATAAACGTTCAGAAGGCCATACAGAATATTTTGCACCAGATGGTATACATTTAGAAGCAAAAGGTGTAAAAGCATTAATGGATGAAATATTAAAACATATTACCCAAAAATCTAAATAGACTAAACAACATAATAATGTTTGAGTTTTTGTTTCTATTAAAATCTAAAATTGTAGAAAAAAGATCTCATGTAAATGTTAATGATATTATAAATCAAATCAAAGTTTAGAACTTAAAAACGTATGCTAAGAAAGCACTTGTTTTCTTAGCATACGTTTTTTTATAATTTAACTATTTTAAGAGGGGCGCACAGTGACTTCGTTAACATTAACATGTTTTGGTTGAGAAATAGCATAGGATACAGCGTTAGCAATATCTTTAGGTTCTAATTTTTTTCTGTTTTCTTCAAAAGGGCTTTTCGAACTGAGTTCCGTTTCCACCATACCTGATGATACATTTGTTACACGTACACCTGTATTAGCTAGTTCTTTTTCTAAACCAATAGAAATAGCGCGCACAGAGAATTTTGTAGCACAATAAACAGATAAACGTTCGATAACTTCAAATCCTGAATCGGAACAAATATTGACGATATGACCTTTTTGATTATTGACCATATTTCCAACTACCGAATTAACACCGTAAAGCAAACCTTTAATATTTTCTGTCTTCTTTGTTAATCGGGTAATCATTTGCACTCATATCTCTTCTAGTCATGAGGCCATTTTTATTAAATTCCCAATGTTCATTGCCATGTGTACGCATCCATTGATTTGATTCTGCGTCACGCCATTCATATTCAAAACGAACAGAAATAAGATTATCTGTGTAACACCATAATTCTTTCATTAATTTATAATCAAGTTCTTTATTCCATTTTCTATATAAAAAAGATTTGATTGCTTCGCGTCCTTCAAAAAATTCAGTACGATTTCTCCATTTTGAGTCTTCCGTATAAGCAAGACAAACTTTTTCTGGATTTCGTGTATTCCATGCATCTTGAGCTATCTTTACTTTTTCCAACGCTGTCTGCTTATTGAAAGGTGGTATTGGTTTTTTAATTTCTTGTTCCATGTAAGCACACTCCCTTATAATGACTATTTACAATAATCGTAACACAATTCTAAGAACTGTCATTGTGTTTATTGAGTTAATCCATACGAAAATGCTAGTTGAGTTTTATTATTTATTAATAATAAATGTATGTTTTATTCTATGTTAAGCAGGCAAAATATAAGGTGTAGTAAGCTTTCAAGTCTTATGAAAAGAATATAAAAAAGTGTCCTTTATTGTTGATTAATTTAATAGGAAGTATTATAATATATTTAAGGTCAAAGAAAGTCAAAGTCAAACTTAAAGACGCTTGATCAAATACTAAATGGTGAGGTGAATCATTTTGGATATTAATCAAATGACCTATGCTGTTCAAGGCGCTTTACAAAAAGCTGTTGAATTAGCAAAAGCAAATGAAAACCAAAATATAGAAATTGAAGCTGTGTTAAAAGCAGCGCTTGAAGAAAACGAAAGTTTATTTAAAAGTGTGCTAGAGAGAGCTAATATTGATACTGAACATTTAAATAATGCATATACGAACAAATTGAAAAACTATCCAACCGTACAAGGAGATAATATTCAATACGGACAATATATTAGTCAAAAAGCAAATGAATTATTCAATAGTGCAGAGTCATATATGAAATCATATGAAGATGAATACATTTCAATGGAACATATCATATTAGCTGCAATGGACATTGATGATACGACAAAACAATATGTAGATAATAAAAAAGAAGTTATCGTAGAAATTATTAAAAAAATAAGAGGGGGAAATCATGTGACAACACAAAATCCAGAAGCAAATTATGAAGCTTTAGAAAAATATGGTAGAGACTTAGTTGAAGAAGTACGTCAAGGTAATATGGATCCAGTGATTGGTCGTGACGAAGAAATAAGAAATACAGTAAGAATTTTAAGTAGAAAAACAAAAAATAATCCCGTGTTAATCGGTGAACCAGGTGTCGGTAAAACAGCTATTGTTGAAGGCTTAGCGCAGAGAATTGTTAGAAAAGACGTTCCTGAGTCGTTATTAGATAAGACAATTTTTGAATTAGACTTAAGTGCACTTGTTGCAGGTGCAAAATATCGCGGGGAATTTGAAGAGCGATTAAAAGCAGTCTTGAAAGAAGTGAAAGATTCAGACGGTAGAATCATACTATTCATAGATGAAATTCACATGCTTGTTGGCGCTGGTAAAACAGAAGGTGCAATGGATGCCGGAAACATGTTGAAACCAATGCTTGCTAGAGGTGAATTGCACTGTATTGGGGCTACAACATTAAATGAATATAGAGAATATATTGAAAAAGATTCAGCTTTAGAACGTCGTTTCCAAAAGGTAAATGTATCGGAACCAGATGTAGAAGACACAATTTCAATTTTACGTGGTTTGAAAGAACGTTATGAAGTTTATCATGGTGTACGTATACAAGATAAAGCATTAGTAGCCGCTGCAGAGCTTTCAGATCGTTATATCACAGATCGCTTTTTACCAGATAAAGCAATCGACTTAGTGGACCAAGCATGTGCGACAATTAGAACAGAAATGGGTTCTAATCCAACAGAATTAGACCAAGTTAATCGTCGTGTAATGCAATTAGAAATCGAAGAAAGCGCATTAAAAAATGAATCAGATAATGCAAGTAAACAGCGTTTGCAAGAGTTACAACAAGAACTATCCAATGAAAAAGAAAAACAAAACGCAATTCAATCTCGTGTAGAGGAAGAGAAAGAAAAAATTGCTAAATTACAAGAAAAACGTACGGAATTAGATGAAAATAGAAAAGCATTAGAAGATGCTGAAAATAATTACAACTTAGAAAGAGCAGCTGAACTACAACATGGTACAATTCCAGAATTAGAAAAAGAGTTACGCGAGTTAGAAGATGCATTCCAAAATGAACAAAATGGAGATAATGAACGTATTATTCGTGAGATTGTTTCTGATGAAGAAATTGGAGATATTGTTAGTTCGTGGACAGGTATTCCAGTTTCAAAACTTGTAGAAACTGAAAGAGAGAAACTGTTGAACCTTTCAGATATACTACATGAACGTGTTGTTGGACAAGATAAAGCAGTAGATTTAGTTTCTGATGCGGTTGTTAGAGCACGCGCAGGTATCAAAGATCCTAACAGACCTATTGGTAGTTTCTTATTCTTAGGTCCTACAGGTGTCGGTAAAACAGAATTAGCTAAATCATTAGCATCAACGTTATTTGATTCTGAGAAACATATGATTCGCATAGATATGAGTGAGTATATGGAAAAACATTCTGTCTCTCGTCTGATTGGTGCACCTCCAGGTTATGTAGGACATGACGAAGGTGGACAATTAACTGAATCAGTTCGCCGTAATCCATACTCTGTAATTCTATTAGATGAAATTGAAAAAGCTCACAGTGATGTATTTAACGTATTGTTACAAATACTCGAAGAAGGTCGTTTGACGGATTCTAAAGGACGTGAAGTAGACTTTAAAAATACAATTATCATTATGACTAGCAACATAGGTTCGCAAATTTTATTAGAAAATGTTAAAGATTCAGGTGTGATAACTGAAACAACAGAAAAAGCTGTGATGAACAGTTTAAACCAATATTTTAAACCTGAAATTATTAATCGTATGGATGACATTGTTTTATTCAAACCGTTATCTATTAATGATATGAGTTTAATTGTTGATAAATTATTAACAGAGTTAAATATTAGATTAATGGGACAACGTATTTCAATCGATGTATCAGATGAAGCGAAAGCTTGGTTAGGGGAAGAAGCTTATGAACCACAGTTCGGCGCAAGACCATTGAAACGTTTCATCCAAAGACAAATTGAAACACCATTAGCACGTAAAATGATAAGAGAAAACTTACCAGAAGGTACAACTATTGATATTGCATTGACTGATGATGGTTTAACATTTTCTGAAAATAAACCTGAAATAGTTTAATAAATACTATTAAATAGAAAGCAATTTCGCTAATTAAACTAATTTAGTTGGGGACGCGTTATAGAAAGCAAAGTAATCATTTGTTTTCTGACGCGTCCTTTTTATTATAAAAAAACAAGTCCAAGACATTTATATGCCTTGGACTTGTTTAATGATATAGTTATCTTTGACGGGTGAGACAATGGAATTATCCGATTGCTGTCTTACACCGTATTTAGTGTTGTTCTTTGGTATCATGCTTTTTAGGTTTAATCACCATATCAAATAAAACGATAATGATTGTGAAAGCAATTGCTCCAAAAATCGGTGTTACATAGTTCAGTGTACCGCCACCATTCAAACTATTAAGTACGAAATTAATCATTTGTAATAAGATAATAGACCAAAATAAAACTGCGAGGTATTTCATTATGTAATGCCTCCAATATAATATATATAACTTCATTATAAATAATTAAGTGTAGTTTGTATAGAGAGAAGTAATATTTAAAATTCCGATGTGTTGTTCTTGTATTTGAAATGTGTATTATGTTAAATTAATACCTGGTATTAAAAGTTTAATTCAAAGGAAATTTAAAATTAAGATTAAGAAGGTGTACAACCATGGATGTGGGTATTAAAGGTTTTGGTGCATACGCACCTGAAAAAGTTGTTGAAAATACCTATTTTGAATCATTTTTAGAAACTTCAGATGAGTGGATTTCACAAATGACTGGTATTAAAGAGCGTAGATGGGCAGATGAAAACGAAGAAACTTCTGACATGGCTTATCAAGCGAGCTTAAAAGCAATCGAAGATGCAGGGATTAAAGCTTCAGAAATCGACATGATTATTGTAGCGACATCGACAGGTGATTTTCCTTTCCCAACAGTTGCTAATATTTTACAAGAAAAATTAGGCATTGGGAAAGTTGCTTCCATGGATCAACTTGCAGCATGTAGTGGTTTTATGTATGCAATGATTAATGCAAAACAATTTGTACAATCTGGTGATTATAAAAATATATTAGTTGTCGGCGTAGATAAATTGTCTAAAATTACTGACTTTACAGATCGTTCAACAGCTATTTTATTTGGAGACGGTGCTGGGGCAGTAGTTATTAGTGAGGTATCAGAAGGACGCGGTATTTTAAGCTATGAACTAGGTTCAGATGGCTCAGGAGCAAAACATTTATTTTTAAACCCAGAAAATGGCAAAATATTTATGAACGGTCGTGAAGTATTTAAATTTGCTGTAAGAATCATGGGTGAAGCGTCAACAAACGCAGTGGCTAAAGCAAATTTAACTCCGGATGACGTTGATATGTTTGTACCACATCAAGCAAACATTAGAATCATGGAATCTGCTAGAGAACGTTTGGGTATACCAAAAGAAAAAATGAGTGTTTCTGTAGATAGATTCGGAAACACGTCAGCAGCATCTATTCCATTAAGTATCGGCCAAGAATTAGAAAAAGGCAAAATTAAAGATGACGATGTCCTTGTATTAGTTGGTTTTGGTGGCGGCTTAACATGGGGCGCTGTCACACTAAGATGGGGAAAATAGGAGGATAAATTATGAGCAAAGAACAGCGTGTTGTAATAACAGGAATTGGCGTATTATCACCTCTAGGCAACGATGCTAAATCATCGTGGGATAACGCGTTGAAAGGTGTTAATGGTATTGATAATATTACAAGACTAGACACGACAGATTACAGTGTTCATTTAGCTGGAGAACTGAAAGATTTTAATATAGAAGACCATATTCCGAAAAAAGAAGCACGTAGAATGGATCGTTTTACTCAATATGCGGTAGTAGCTGCTAGAGAAGCGGTTCAAGATGCTAAACTTGAAATTAACGAGAACACTGCTAACAGAATTGGAGTATGGATTGGTTCAGGAATTGGCGGTATGGAAACATTTGAAATTTCTCATAGCCAATTAGTTAACCGTGGTCCAAGAAAAGTGAGTCCGTTTTTTGTACCAATGCTTATACCTGATATGGCAACTGGACAAGTGTCAATTGATATTGGGGCCAAAGGTCCAAACGGTTCAACAGTAACAGCTTGTGCAACTGGTACAAACTCAATCGGAGAAGCGTTTAAAATTATTCAACGTGGCGATGCAGATGCAATGGTTACAGGTGGAGCGGAAGCGCCAATCACACATATGGCAATTGCAGGATTTAGTGCTAGTCGCGCATTATCTACAAACGATGATAAAGAAACAGCATGTCGTCCTTTCCAAGAAGGTCGTGATGGATTCATCATGGGTGAAGGCGCTGGTATTTTAGTATTAGAGTCTTTAGAATCAGCGCAAGCACGTGGTGCTCAAATTTACGCAGAAGTTGTAGGCTATGGCTCAACTGGAGATGCATATCATATTACTGCTCCAGCACCACAAGGTGAAGGCGGTTCTCGTGCTATGCAAGCTGCTATGGATGATGCTGGTATTGAAGCTAAAGATGTTCAATATCTTAATGCGCATGGAACAAGTACGCCAGTAGGTGACTTAACTGAAATCCAAGCTATAAAAAATACTTTTGGTGAAGCTGCTTCCAGATTAAAAATAAGCTCAACTAAATCAATGACAGGTCATTTACTTGGTGCAACAGGTGGTATTGAGGCAATCTTTTCTGCGCTTTCAATTAGAGATAGCCGTATTGCACCAACAATTAATGCGAACACACCAGATCCAGAATGTGATTTAGATATCGTTCCTAACCAAGCAGAAGATTTAGATATTACTTATGCAATGAGTAACAGTTTAGGTTTCGGCGGACATAATGCAGTCATTATATTGAAGAAATTTAGTGACTAAAATTGTATCGTATTTTCATACTGTTATATTATAAATATTAAAATAAACCAAACGCTATATTTTTAGTGTTTGGTTTATTTTGCGTTCGGATAAATTTAGAGAGCTATACTTTAAAAATTTATTGAAATACTTTAACCTCTATTTGATTTTTTATTGAAAATAGGCAGACCAATACTTTAAATTACTCTTATTAGTATAAATTCTATTTATTTAAGTAAATAAAATCTTATGAATTATTGTAATAGTTTAAACGTATACTTAGTGGCAATATTAGCAATTAAAAGTATAATTTATTTAATAATCATCTGTTCACAATATACATTTAATGTATAATAGTAAACATTGATATAATGAGCAAGGGAGGGACATAAGATGAAAAGGTTTTTAACTCTATCCACAACATTAAAAACACGACTTATAGCAGATTTTATATTAATTATTGCAAGCCAAGCGATTTTACCTTTTTTGGCATTATATTTAACTAGTAAAGTGAATGCAGTGTTTGCGGGTATTTTCTTAATTACAAATCTTATTGTAAGTTTCATTGTGTCCTTCATAGGTGGATATATAGGAGATAATTATAATAGGAAGAAAGTGGTAAATTACATTCATTTTCTTTATGCAATTTGCCTCATTATTTTAAGTGTAACCGTTACTATGGACGGCATAGGATTAGTTATTTTTTGTGTGACAATTTTTATTTTTGAAATTATGTTTGCTGCAAGTGAACCTATTTTTGAGGCAGCGATTATGGATGCAATTTATGAAGAAGTTCGCGAATACGTGTATCAACTAAATTATTGGATGTTTAATATTAGTACAGCAATTGGTATGGTACTAGGTGCTTTACTCTATTTAGGTCATAAACGATTATTATTTATGATATTTTTCTTAGCAATGCTTATAAGCTGGTACCTTTTTGAGAAATACTATGATGTAGAGCAAATTTATAATAAAAAAGAAGAATTAACATCAAAATTTAAACATTTTATTAATAGTTACCATACTGTTATTAAAGATAAGTACTTTATGATGTTAAATTTAGGCTTTATGTTAGTAATTATGGCAGAGTTAAGTTTAAATTCTTATATTGTGGTTAGATTGAAGTCTGATTTTGAACCTTTAAGCTTTTTTGGTTTTTACATAGATGGGGTAAGAATGTTTACTGTTATTATGATAATCAATACACTTGTTGTAGCTACATTAACTTTTACAGTCAATAGAGTTGTGGAATCAACATCCAAAAGAATTGCATTTATTATAGGTATTATATTATATACCGTTGGTTATAGTGTGCTGACATCTGCGAGTTCATTTTGGATTTTATGCTTATTCTCAATGATTGCTACATTAGGGGAATTGATATATTCACCTATACAAAACGCACAAAGATTTTTAATGATACCAAATGACAAACGAAGTACATATAATACATTTGGTATGATTTCGTTTTATGGTGGTAACTTATTAGCACGTTCTGGATTAATTATAGGGGCTTTTGTTTTACCATGGATGATGTCGGTATACGTTGCAATCGTTGTTTTAATAGGGTTTGTATTGTTATATTATGCTTTGTTTTGTAACCCGAATATTGAAACGAAATAATAAAAAAGAGAGCAAGCAATCATTGTTGGCTATAATGATTTAGTAGAATCAATCTGCTTTTAGTAAAGATATAACCATTTTCTTTCATATAACGCATTAGTCCGAGACAACTTGTTATGTCTCGGACTAATTTTTGTTTTAATGTTTGATAGCATTACAAAAAATATATAACACATCACTATTTTAATTAAATTAACCAATTAGGTTGGACTTTAAATTGAAAATGATATGACGATTGTGAGTATTAAATAAAATAAATTAAAACTAAATGCAATTTTCACCCATGGAGAGACAAAATAGTCATCTTTTTTGACTTGCTTAGGTTTAAAAAATTCATCATTTTCCATGGTATCTTTGTGCTTTTTACTTGAAAGTTGATATTTTAGTCTTCTAAAACCATAACTTGTAGGATCAAAAATACCTTCTTGTACGATAATAATAATAAAAAAGAATATGGTTAATGAAATCGAAATATAGAAGAAAATATTAATGAAATATATTAAGGTATGTGAAACGAAAAACCAAAATAGCAAAGAAAGGATAGGTGTTAAAAGCGCCCAACCCAATATAGAAGTTAAATTTTTCATTATTTTGTCTCCTTTAATTAATAAATTTATTGTAACTTAAAATTACTTGGAAATGAATAATAATTGATGGAATTTCTTTTATAACAATACTTATAAGATTTATAAATTTATTTAAAAAATGATTCCTTTAATAATGTAAAGTAAAACAATGTTGATTAAAATATGAACTAAAAGTATAATGTTATTAAATATTTCTGAATATTTTGAAGGGAATGTTTATTCTGAAATTAAAGGGGGATAAAATATGCTTAAGTATATTATGAAGCGTTTAGGGTATATGATTTTGTCATTATTCATAATCATAACGATCACGTTTTTCTTAATGAAGTTAATGCCAGGTTCACCATTTAATGATGAAAAATTAAATGAAGAGCAGAAACAAATTTTAAATGAAAAATATGGTCTGAATGATCCGGTACCTGTACAGTATGCGAGTTATTTAAAGAATGTAGTTACGGGGGACTTTGGTAACTCATTCCAATATGACAATCAACCTGTTTGGGATTTAATAAAACCGAGGTTATTACCGTCGTTTGAGATGGGGATGACAGCGATGGTTATCGGCGTAATACTAGGTTTGATTTTGGGGGTCATAGCAGCAGTACGGCAAAACACCTGGGTGGATTATTCTGCAACGGTAATTTCAGTTATTGCAGTTTCAGTACCGTCATTTGTATTAGCAGTATTATTACAGTATGTCTTTTCGGTAAGGTTACAATGGTTTCCTGTTGCGGGTTGGGAAGGGATATCAACAGCAGTGCTACCTTCACTAGCTTTATCTGCAGCAGTACTAGCAACCGTGGCTAGATACATAAGAGCGGAAATGATTGAAGTATTAAGTTCAGATTATATCTTGTTAGCACGTGCCAAAGGTAATTCAACAATGAGAGTATTATTTGGCCATGCATTAAGGAATGCATTAATTCCAGTTATAACAATTATTGTGCCAATGTTAGCGAGTATCTTGACAGGTACACTAACAATTGAAAATATCTTTGGTGTGCCTGGTTTGGGGGATCAATTCGTTAGATCAATAACAACAAATGACTTCCCAGTTATCATGGCAACCACGATTTTATTCAGTACACTATTTATTGTTTCCATTTTCCTTGTAGACATATTATATGGTGTTATTGATCCACGTATTCGTGTACAAGGGGGTAAAAAATAATGACTGATAAAAGAGATGAAAAATTAAAAGATGATCATTCAAATGCAGTGATGCCTACTACCTCTGAAGCTATTCCGGCTTCTGATTTTATTAGAAGTAACAATGATATTGAAAAAGAACCTGAAATGCAAAGAGAGAGCAAAAACTTTTGGCAAGATGCATGGACACAATTGAAACGTAATAAGCTCGCAGTAGTAGGAATGGTTGGTTTAATTATTATTGTGCTATTAGCGTTGATAGGGCCACTGTTAAGTTCACATGACTATGCTGAACAAGATGTTGAGCGTCGTAACCTACCGGCTAAGATACCAGTGTTAGACCAAATTTCATTCTTACCATTTGATGGTGAAGGTGCACAAGGCGTTGATGCTTATAAAGAAGCTGGGGTCAAAGAAAACTTCTGGTTCGGTACAGACCAATTAGGTAGAGATTTATGGTCAAGAACATGGCAAGGTGCACAAGTATCATTATTTATTGGTGTTGTCGCTGCCTTACTAGACATATTTATAGGTGTCATATATGGAGCAATATCAGGATTTTTTGGCGGTCGATTAGATAATGTCATGCAACGTATCATAGAAATTGTTGCTTCTATTCCAACACTTATTGTTGTGATTTTATTTGTATTGATCTTTGAACCCTCTATATGGACGATTATTTTAGCAATGGCTATCACAGGCTGGATTGGTATGAGTCGTGTTGTTCGTGGAGAATTTTTAAAGTTGAAAAACCAAGAATTTGTTTTGGCCTCAAAAACATTGGGTGCATCAAAATTCAAACTGATTTTCAAACATATTTTACCTAACACGTTAGGTGTTATTGTAGTAACTTCAATGTTTACAGTACCTAACGCAATATTCTTTGAAGCATTCTTAAGCTTTATTGGTATTGGGGTGCCTGCACCAAGAACATCATTGGGTTCTTTGGTGAATGAAGGAAGAGCTATGTTGCTCATTCATCCACATGAACTATTTATACCAGCGTTAGTATTAAGTTTACTAATCTTATTCTTCTATCTATTTAGTGATGGATTACGTGATGCATTTGATCCGAAAATGCGTAGATAATAAAAGGAGGCAACAGATATGTCAGAAAGAATATTAGAAGTTAGTGATTTGCATGTTTCCTTTGATATCGACGCAGGGGAAGTGCAAGCGGTAAGAGGCGTTGACTTTGTTATCGATAAAGGAGAAACTTTAGCAATTGTCGGTGAATCTGGTTCAGGTAAATCAGTGACAACAAAAGCTATTACGAAATTATTTCAAGGTGACGCCGGAAGAATTAAAAAAGGACAAATTAATTTCTTAGGTGAAGATTTAGCGAAAAAATCTGAGCAAGAATTAATTAAATTGCGTGGTAAAGACATTTCTATGATTTTCCAAGACCCGATGACTTCATTAAACCCAACAATGAAAATCGGAAAACAGGTTATGGAACCACTCATTAAACATAAAAATTATAATAAAGCAAACGCTAAAAAAAGAGCACTTGAAATTCTGAACCTAGTTGGTTTACCAAATGCTGAAAAACGATTTAATGCGTATCCTCATCAATTTTCAGGTGGACAAAGACAAAGAATCGTTATAGCGACGGCACTCGCATGTGAACCGAAAGTACTTATCGCAGATGAGCCTACAACTGCACTTGACGTGACAATGCAAGCACAAATATTAGAGCTTATGAAGGAGCTTCAACATAAAATCAGTACCTCTATTATATTTATTACACATGACCTAGGCGTTGTAGCAAATATAGCGGATAGAGTTGCTGTCATGTATGGTGGTCAAATGGTGGAAACAGGTGATGTAGATGAAATTTTCTATGATCCTAAACATCCATATACTTGGGGGTTACTTTCTTCTATGCCAGACTTAACAACTGGTACTGATACAGAACTGCTAGCGATTCCTGGTACACCACCTGATTTGTTACATCCACCCAAAGGGGATGCATTTGCGGATCGTAGTCAATTTGCTTTAGATATTGATTTCAAGACACCACCACCATGGTATCAAGTATCGTCAACACATTTTGTGAAATCATGGTTGCTGGACGATCGTGCGCCTCACGTAGAACCACCCGAAATGGTCAAAAAACGTTTGCGTAAAATGCCAAATAACTTTGATAAACCACAACAGGTAGAAAGGGTGTCTTTCAATGGAGAATAGTAATGAGTTATTATTGCAAGTAAAAAATTTAAAACAATATTTTAACGAAGGTAAACGTAATGAAGTTAGAGCTATTGAAAACATTTCTTTTGATGTTTATAAAGGCGAAACATTTGGACTTGTTGGTGAATCAGGGTGTGGCAAGTCAACCACAGGCAAAGCGATTATTAAATTAAATGAAATAACGGATGGCGAGATTTTATATGAAGGCGTGGATATTCAAAAAATTAAAAATCGTAAAGATTCTTTGAAATTCAATAAAAAAATTCAGATGATTTTCCAAGATCCTTATGCTTCATTAAACCCAAGACTGAAGGTAATGGATATTGTAGCTGAAGGTATTGATATACACAAACTTTCAACAGGGGTAAAAGACCGAAAAAGACGTGTCTACGATTTGTTAGAAACTGTTGGTTTAAGTAAAGAGCATGCTAATCGTTATCCTCATGAATTCTCAGGTGGTCAACGTCAACGTATTGGTATTGCAAGAGCATTAGCAGTTGAGCCTGAGTTTATTATTGCTGATGAACCTATTTCGGCGTTAGACGTCTCTATACAAGCACAAGTCGTAAATCTGTTATTAAAATTACAGAGAGAACGTGGCATAACATTTTTATTTATTGCCCATGACCTATCAATGGTTAAATACATTTCAGACAGAATTGCGGTTATGCATTTTGGTAAAATTGTAGAAATAGGCAGTGCAGATGAAATTTACAACCACCCAATGCATCCCTATACGAAGTCATTACTTTCTGCTGTACCACAGCCTGACCCTGAAAGTGAAAGAGTTAGAAAAAGAACGCATTTTAAAGAGGATGACACTAAGAATAATCAACGCGCATTACATGAAATTAGAGCAAATCATTATGTATTTACTACAGATGAAGAAGCTGAAGCATTAAAATCTCAAACACAAGAGGCTTCTGTTTAATAGGGGAAGGGGGGAAAATGATGAAAAAATTCAAATTTTTAATTATTTTAGTAGCACTATCGGTTGTATTAGCAGGGTGTGGCAATGCTGAAGGAATTTATTCTGATAAAGGGGATGTATTTAGAAAAGTGATACCACAAGATATTTCTTCTTTAGATACGGCCTTAGCTACTGATACAGTTTCATTTGATATATATAATCAGGTATATGAAGGGTTATATACCTTAGATAAAAATGATAAAGCGAAACCAGGCGTGGCCAAAGCTATGCCAAAAGAAAGTAATGGTGGTAAAACTTTAACGATTGATTTGCGTAAAGATGCAAAATGGTCTAATGGGGACCCTGTTACAGCGCAGGATTTTGAATTTGCATGGAAACGTGTCGTTAATCCAGATACAGCATCAGAATATGCTTATATTATGTATGATTTAAAGAATGCTGAAGCAATCAATATGGGCAAAAAAGACATAGATGAACTAGGTGTTAAAGCAGTTGATGACCACACATTAAAAGTGGAATTAACAAAACCTATACCATATATGAATGAGATGTTGGCCTTTGCAACATTTATGCCACAAAATGAAAAAGTAGTGAAGAAAGCTGGACAACAATATGGTACGACAGCTGATAAAACAGTATATAATGGACCATTTAAAGTAAAAGATTGGAAAGTGGAAGATAAAATACAACTTGTGAAAAATGATGATTATTGGGACAAAAAAGCAGTGAATTTAGATCGTGTAAATTATAAAGTGTTGAAAGATCAGCAAGCAGGGGCGTCACTATATGACACAGGTTCTGTAGACGATACAACGATAACTGCCGACCAAGTTGATAAATATGCAGATAACCCAGGATTAAAGAAACGCTTATTAGCAAGTACATTTTATATTAAGTTAAATCGAGATAATGTACCAGAATTTAAAAACAAAGACTTAAGGTTAGCAATTTCTCAAGCTATTAATAAAGAAGGCTATGTAAATTCAGTTAAAAATAATGGCTCTGAAGCTACAGATGGCTTTACATCTAAACTAACGGCTAAATCGCCAAATGGTAAGGATTTTACCGAATCAATTAATTCGCCATTAACATATAATCCTAAAGCAGCAAAACAACACTTAGAAAAAGCCAAAAAAGATTTAGGTATCAAAGAGTTAACATTTACAATGAATACGGAAGATACTCCAGATGCAAAAATTTCAGCAGAATTTATTAAAGCACAAGTTGAAAGTAATTTGCCAGGAGTTACAATGAATATTAAGCAATTACCGTTTAAACAAAGGGTGAACCAAGAACACTCTGAAACATTTGAAGCATCATTATCTGGTTGGGGACCAGATTACCCAGATCCATTAACGTTCTTGAATATTATGACGACAGGTAATCCATCTAATAATACAGGATGGGGTAATAAAGAATTCGATAAATTAGTTAAAGATGCCAATGGCAAATTATTGAAGAAACCTGAAGAACGAAATGCAGCAATGAAGGAAGCAGAAGAATTATTATTAGCAGAAGCACCAGTTGCGCCAGTTTATCAAAAAGGAGAAGCGCATTTAACTAACCCTCAAGTTAAAGGTTTGGTGTACCATCAAATTGGTGGAGACACGACACTAAAACATGTGAAAATTGATAAGAGTATCGACCCTAAAACGGGTAAAAAGAAAGAAAAATAAGCATTAAAAAGGAGAATCCAAAGTACTGGATTCTCTTTTTTTAATGCTCTGGAACTTTTGAGATTCGTAACTTATCTTTTACGCCCTAAGCCCATTGCTTTTTCCATTTTTTTCAATGTTTTAAATGACACTTTTTGTGCTTTATCTCTACCATTATCTAAAATTGTATCAAGCTCATCAGAATTGAAATAATAGTCATATTTTTCTTGGAAATGAGTTAAGAATGATTTCACAATTTCTGCTAAATCTGCTTTAAACACACCATAGTTTGAGTCTTTATATTTTTCTTGAAGTGAGTCAATAGATTCATTAGTTAAGCTTGAATAAATTGATAATAAATTAGAAATTCCTGGTTTATTATCACGATCAAATTTAATGATACCGTCAGAATCGGTTACAGCACTTTTGATTTTTTTAGCGGCAACATTTGGCTGATCAAGTAATGAGATGTAGTTTTTTTGGTTATCGTCACTTTTACTCATTTTTTTAGTTGGCTCTTGAAGGCTCATCACGCGGCCACCAACTTTTGGCATACGGATTTCTGGTTTGATTAAAACATCATTATAACGGGAGTTAAATCTGTCTACAAGATTACGTGTTAACTCCATATGTTGCTTTTGATCATCACCAACTGGTACGATATTAGTATTATAAATGACGATATCAGCAGCCATCAATGGTGGATAAGTTAACAATCCTGCTGGTACTCCTTCAGTTTGTTTTCCTGCTTTATCTTTAAATTGCGTCATACGTTCTAATTCACCAATTGAAGAAATTGTAGTGAGCATCCAACTTGCTTGAACATGCGCAGGAACTTCAGATTGAATAAATAGTGTTGATTTCTCTGGGTCTATACCAGATGCTAAATAGATTGCAGCAAGTTGTCTAATTTGTTTACGTAATTTTAATCGATCTTGGGGTACCGTGATTGCATGTTGGTCAACGATACAAAAGAAACAATCGTAATCATCTTGTACTTCACCAAATTGTTTCAATGCGCCAATGTAATTACCAATTGTTGGAATCCCACTAGGCTGGATACCTGAAAATAATGTTTCCATTTTATGATGCCTACTTTCTGAAATTTAATTTAATACACAATACGTTCATTATAACAGTATTTCAATCATTTGTAAGTTATGTTAAACTACATGTATATCAATATTTCTAGTTGAATTTATTGAGAAATACTTTATTTTAAATTTTTTGAAAAAAATTAGAGAATTCTCATTTAATTTTAATGTTGAAAGGGTATACTTTCATTGTAAGGTTAAGGAAGGCGAAGAAAACTATAAAGTTTCCTAATCATATAAATATTGAAATCAAATGAATTTACATTCATGAAAAATAGGAGAGTGAGATGTATGGTAACATTATTTACTTCACCAAGTTGCACATCTTGCCGTAAAGCGAAAGCATGGTTACAAGAACATGACATTCCGTATACGGAGCGTAACATTTTTTCAGAACACTTAACAATTGACGAAATCAAACAAATTTTAAAAATGACTGAAGACGGTACTGATGAAATCATATCTACACGTTCTAAAACTTATCAAAAATTAAATGTAGATATTGATGCGCTACCACTTCAAGATTTATATTCAATTATTCAAGATAACCCTGGTTTATTACGTCGTCCAATTATTTTAGACGAAAAACGTCTACAAGTTGGTTATAACGAAGATGAAATCAGACGTTTCTTACCTAGAAAAGTTCGTACGTTCCAATTGCAAGAAGCGCAACGTATGGTTGACTAAGATAAATTATAAGTGAAATAAATAAATCATAAACCATAAAGCAATTTTTAATTCATTGCTTTATGGTTTTGTTATATTTAACATAACAAATACTCATGGGCTTAGGTCAAACGCAAAGGTTGTCTAAGTGGAAAAATCGATTTAATATAGAGTTAAGTTAATTTTGGTGCAGCACGCTTGAATAGTTCGTGCTGTTTTTTTGGCTAATACAAGGGTATATGTTAATATAAGATACTAATTGGAATTTAGTGAAATTTAATCAAACAAATCAATTGTAATTATTGCTATGTTCTAATACAATATGATTACTATTCATCGACTGTAAGGAGTGAGATGATATGAGAATAGAGCGCGTTGACGATACTACCGTTAAATTATTTATAACATATAGTGATATTGAAGCAAGAGGTTTTAAACGTGAAGATTTGTGGACTAATCGCAAACGTGGAGAAGAATTCTTTTGGAATATGATGGAAGAAATCAATGAAGAAGAAGATTTTGTTGTTGAAGGCCCGTTATGGATACAAGTACACGCTTTTGAAAAAGGTGTTGAGGTAACGATATCTAAATCTAAAAATGAGGATTTGATCAATATGTCAGATGAAGATAATGAACAACTTGATTATCAAGTGAACGATTTATTATCACAGACGTTTGATCAAGATGATAGTTTAGAAGATTTATTTGAGCAACGTCAACAACAGAAAGAAAATAACCATAGCCAAGAACGAAACGACCATAAACAGCAAAATACACGTACTGTTATTGTTAAATTTAGTGATTTAGAAGAAGTAATCGATTATGCACATCACAACGATCAAGTGACAGATGCATTTGAAGATTTATTATATAGTCTTAACAATATTTATTATTATGCTGTGCATTTTGACGAAAATGTAGATCAAGAAACAATAAATGATAGTTATAGTCAATTACTTGAGTTCGCATATCCTACTGATAAATCTGAAGTATATTTAAATGACTATGCAAAAATAATTATGAGCCACAATGTCGCGTCACAAGTGCGTCGATATTTTCCAAACACTGCAGAATAATTAACGTGAATAAAATACAATGAATAATATAACCCTTATTAAAATTGATTTACAATGTATAGTAAGGGTTATGTTTTTAAGAAAGATTTAAAGTCGACAAAGTTTATATTTTGTCGGCTCAGACCATAGATAACCCTTAGGTGATAGTTCGCCTAAGGGTTATTTATATTGGTATAGTTATTTTTTAATAACAGTGGTCTTTCAAACCAAAGTTGACGCTATAATCAATGGCGTTATGCGACATAATATAAACTACTGTTTAATTTATAAATACCAAAAAATATTAGTGTAATATAGGCAGTGATTTGGCCGACTACTGAGGGAAGCGCACTAGCCGAAGACTACAGACTAAGGCAGTGGTCGAGAAAAGCGTGCACAAAAAAACAACAAAGTCCTAGACTTTGTTGTTTTTTGTATCAGGTAAATGGAAAGTGTAATTTACTAAAGTAATTTATGTGAAATTACCGTGTATATTAAATGAGGTGATTAAAACATGTTTTACGCTAAAGATGATAACGAAATATTGATGAATGCGCGCAACGCTAATAGAAACTGTGATTATAAATGTCCGCATTGTCAAAATAAAGTTATTCTAAAAAAAGGTCCAATGAAAATATCGCATTTTGCTCATGTTCACAGAAATTCAAACTTTTGTGACAAAGGCGAGACCTATGAACATTATATGTTTAAATATGAATTGGCACAGCAATTAGATAAATTAGATTATCATGTTGTAATTGAACCTTATATATCACAGTGCTACCAATATCCTGATTTAATCATTAATAATACAATTGCGATTGAAATACAATTTTCAAATATAACTATAGATAATATAAAAAAACGAAGCGATGGTTTAGCTCATATTGGTTATGACGTTATTTGGATTATCGGTAAGTTGAAATATAACGAAAGAACAAAAATTTTAATTCTAAATAAGTCTGAACGCACTTATATTAATTTAAAAAGAAGACAACTCTTTTCATGGCATAGTGACACGTTTCTATTATATAGATATAAAATAGTACAATTTATTGGGGGAAAACGTTACATAGCTATTAGGGAACAACTTTCATATAAACAATTTACAAATTATTTTAATAAAAATGACGCTGCAATGTTACCATGTCATTTTAAATTAACGAAGTCTTCAATTGAACAATATATCAAGAATTGCAGACGTCAAGGAACTATTCATGAGCCTAGTTTGAGTGTTATTTATAATTTACAACTAAAGGAATCATGGGTATGTGAAAATTTAGGCATGGTGTATCCTGAACAACTATTTATACAATCTCATCCTATTTATTGGCAACTGCAATTGCTAAATATGTTAGTTAAAAATAATATTAATGAAAGTGTACTCTTAAATACTATTAAGTATAATCATTTTTATAATTATGATGTTAATAGCCGAGTGATAGTTCAAGCAATTATCCATAAATTTCAAAAAACATACCGAAATATTGGGTATAATAACGTGCAAAATTGAGTCTTACATGAGAAAATTATAGTATTGAATTTAATAGGAGGTTTACTAAATTTATGACACAACAATTAACAAGAGAAGAACAAGAACGTAAATATCCTGAATATACATGGGATTTAACTACCATATTCGAATCGGATGAAGCTTTTGAAGAAGCTTTTAAAGAAGCAGAACAAAATTTAGGAAAAGAACAAAAATTTAAAGGTCATTTAGCTGATAGTGCTGAGACTTTATATCAAGCATTAGCTTTAGAGGATGAATTAGGTTCTAAATTAGAAAAAGTTTATGTATACGCACATTTAAAACAAGATCAAGACACAGCAAATGATAAATACACAGGTTATGAAGCGCGTGCGCATCAATTAATAATTAAGTTTAGTTCAGGATGGAGTTTCTTAGTACCTGAAATATTGCAAATTGATGAAGACAAGATCCAGTCATTTATTGATGAAAATGATAATTTAAAACAATATGAATTTGATTTGAAATTAATCAATGAAAAACGTCCACATGTGTTGAGTGCGGATAAAGAAAAGCTACTTACAGAGGCACAAGATGCTTTGTCAACAGCTGATAATGTATATGGTATGTTCAGCAATGCTGATTTAGAGTTTGAAGATGCCATCGATAAGGATGGTAATCGTCATTCACTTACACAAGGTACATTCATAAAGTGTTTAGAATCTGATGATCGTATATTAAGAAAATCTGCATTTGAAAATTTATATAAAGCTTATGGTGCCTATAATAATACTTTAAGTGCTACATTAGCAGGAGAAGTTAAAAAGAATGTGTTTAATGCACGTACACATAACTATGAATCTGCAAGAGCAGCAGCTTTAAGTAATAATCATATCCCAGAAGCAGTCTATGACAATTTAGTAAAAACAGTCCATAAATATTTACCATTATTGCACCGTTATACAGAATTACGTAAAGCATTATTAGGTCTTGAAGATATGAAAATGTACGATTTATATACACCTTTAGTTAAAGACGTGAAGTTTGAAATGCCATACGAGGAAGCAAAAGATTGGATGGTTAAAGCTTTACAACCTATGGGTGAAGAGTACATGGAAGTAGTAAATGAAGGATTAAATAATCGTTGGGTAGACGTATATGAAAATAAAGGTAAACGTTCAGGCGGGTATTCTTCCGGTGCACATCTAACAAATCCATTTATTTTATTAAATTGGTCAAATACTGTGTCTGATTTATACACGTTGGTACATGAATTTGGTCATTCAGCTCATAGTTATTTCAGTCGTAAAAATCAACCATCAAATTCAAGTGATTATACAATATTTGTCGCGGAAGTTGCATCTACATGTAATGAAGCATTACTAAGTGATTATATGGATAAACATTTAGATGATGAACGTAGATTGTTGTTATTAAACCAAGAACTTGAGCGTTTCCGTGCCACATTATTTAGACAAACGATGTTTGCTGAATTTGAACACAAAATTCATCAAATAGAAGAAGCGGGAGAGCCATTAACAGCAAATCGTATGAACGAAGAATATGCTGAATTAAACCGTGTTTATTTTGGTGACTCAGTTGAAACAGATGAAGATATCAGTAAAGAATGGTCAAGAATTCCTCATTTTTATATGAACTATTATGTGTATCAATATGCAACAGGATATAGCGCTGCACAAAGTTTAAGTCATCAAATATTAACTGAAGGACAACCAGCAGTAGATAGATACATTAATGAATTCTTGAAAAAAGGTAGTTCAAATTACCCAATTGAAATCTTGAAAAATGCTGGGGTAGATATGACAACACCTGAACCAATTGAACAAGCTTGCCAAGTATTCGAACAAAAATTAGATGCTTTTGAAAAGTTAATGAAAGCTTAGCATGAATGTATTCGTTTACAATATGACAAGTTTGTGACAAAGCAAATTTATTTAATTTAAAAGGTTGAAAGGTGTATTTTACCGTGTTATATTATAAACATGAAATTAATCACATAACAAACATACCCCTTTGTTTGAAGTGAAAAATTTCTCCCATCCCCTTTGTTTAGCGCCGTGTAATCAGACACGGCGTTTTTTTATACTCTTTTTTAATGATTCTTCTAAAAATGAGTATAATTGAATAACTATTCAATTAACTTTAAGTGGAAAATATAAGAAAAACAAAAAACGATGATTTTTACTGAATTGTAGTAAAAATCATCGTTTTTAATTTAAGGTAGTACATTTTATGTCACTATCTATTTAATAAAGGCTATTTGGTTATAAAGTTAAATCATAGGCGCATTAATTTTTAGCTTTCCAAAATTTGCCGTCTGGCGACTTAAGTTTTTCAATTTTTTGTTGGATTGCTAACTTTTTTAGCTCTTTATTCATTAGTTTTTCTGGCCACTCATATATTGTTAGTAACTCTTCTTTAGTAACTAATTGTTGTTGTTGAATATATTCTTCAAGACTTGGTGGTAATTCTTTTTCAATTGTTGAACCAATGAGTTCGTTAATAATATAAGTATAAATATGGTAAGGATATAATCCTTCTACTTTTAATCCTTCTTCGTGCACATCCTCGCTAAAGAACACGAGGGAAGGAGCTTCTTCAATTTCCATTTCTCGTGCGATATGCAAATCTACTTGTAAACTATCTTTTAAACAGTTACTTTGCAAATCTTCTTTAAAAACTTCGTAGTCTAATCCTGCGTTACTGATACAATTATTAACCATCGATTCTGTAATAATATCTCGCTTGGGTATAATCTCATTTTGTACAAGGTGTATAAAACGCTCTGCACGTATGCGTCCCTGAAGTTCAGCGGCTTTATATGCGAGTGCGATATTATCTAAATCAGATGTACTTTGCGCTTGGCATTTTGTCAAAACGCGTAATGAAGGATTCAATATATGTCTAATACTTATATATTGTTTATACTCAATGCGTAATTTAGAAAGGATTGCAGATAATTTAAAACATTCCTTGCTGAATGGATCAAAAAAGGAATAAATTTCTATCTTACTAACAGGTGAAAGATTTACATCTTCACGACTATTGGGTTGTATTAATCTTAATTCTTCAGTCATGTCTATTCCACCTACAATTAATTTTCGGAATTAACCATGTGATTCGCTGTTAAACGTAATCTCTCGTATAAATAATCACCGACACCTTCGGGAAAATCAGCATGCTGTAAAGCTTTATACATATTTTCTAGCCAAGCATCGCGTTCATGATTTGTTATAATAAAATCTAAATGACGTCTTTTCAACATTGGATGACCATGTTCTTGTGTATAAAGATTTGGACCACCTAAGAATTGTGTTAAAAATTGTTTTTGTTTTCTACTTGTTTCTGCAAAATCTCCAGGAAACAAGTGATTAATTCTACTATCTTGTTCTACTAAATAATAAAAGTAATCAATCATATCATATAAGGCTTTTTGGCCAATGATTTCATATGGTGTTTGCGTCATAATATCACCGTATCCTGTTAATATAATACTAATATAACATGAATTTTTACATTTGGAAGTAATTCGACTTCTTACAATTGCATGTGATTAATTATGATATAAATTTGATTTACGATTAAAAAATCTTTGTACTTTATTAGCTGGAATTTCATGTTTCATATCAAATTTTTCAAGGATTGATTTAAATTGAATTAAACCTTCATCATAATCTTCTACTTCGTATTCTAATTCAAAATCTTCAAAATCTAAGTAAGTACTTTTATCAAGTACAAGTAAGTTTCCATTTATTTCTTTTTCTAAGCGTTCAGTTTTAAGTGAACCAAGAATAATTAATTCAGTTAAATTGATATCCATTTTTGTAAGCTGTTCTGCAATTTCAGAAGGCAACGATTGTTTTGGAATAGTCTTGTTTAATTCAGGAACGACATGTGTTTCAAAATTGTATTCAGTTAGGCCGACTTCAGCTGGTATTTTCAATGTCATCTCCAAGTAGTCATCTTTCACACGAATTCTCAAAGCTGATTTATGATCTTTTAGATCAAAGTCTGGCGTATCAATATAGAAATTTGTTTGTTTAAAAGGTTCAATTTCGTTGAAATAGGTTTTATGAATAACATTGTATTGACTTTCTGTTAACAATTGTTTGAATTCAATCTCGTTATTTGTTGCCACTATAATCTCTCCTTCTGGTGCGTATATTCATTTATTTTAAAACACTTTTTATTTAATTTAAATTGAACTGCATTTATGATTACATAAATAGTTGAAATTGATGATTTGATGTTGGTATAACATTATGTTGTAACGTGTTATGTAGTATGAAATTATGTTAAAATAATGAAGAATAAGGAGGAACAAGCATGCGTATTTATGTGAATGAAATTAAAATTACAGAAGATAGCATTAATTGCTATACAGAACAATCCACAGAAGGTTTACAAGAAGCAGGACAAATGCTTGTTGATAGTGATAATTACAGCTTTGCATACATTTTAGACGACGGACAAAACTATTCTTACTTGATATTTGTTCAAGAAACGTGGTCTATGCTGCATGAAAACAAAGGCAAAAAAATTATCGTTAATGACGACTTAGAATTAAAACAATTTGAAAATGAGTTTAATTACATACTGGATAACATTCAAGGTAATTCAAATTATGGTAAGGAGTTTGTTTCCGTTGTAGAGGATATTTTCGAATTAGATTGAAGCGGAGTGAGGCACAATGAATCAATGGGATCAGTTTTTATCTCCATATAAACAAGCAGTAGACGAATTGAAAATTAAATTAAAAGGGCTTAGAAAACAATATGAAGTAGAAGATAATGCATCTCCTATAGAATTTGTAACAGGGCGAGTCAAACCCATGACAAGCATTATTGATAAGGCGAATAAACGTCAAATTTCTTTTGATCGCTTACATGAAGAAATGTATGACATTGCAGGTTTGCGTTTAATGTGTCAATTTGTTGATGATATTGATATTGTGGTTAATTTATTAAGGCAGCGTCAAGATTTTAAAGTTGTAGAAGAACGGGATTACATTAGTAATACCAAACAAAGTGGGTATCGTTCATTCCATGTCATTATTGAATATCCTATTGAAACATTAAATGGAGAAAAGAAAATATTGGCAGAGATTCAAATTAGAACGTTAGCTATGAACTTTTGGGCAACGATAGAACATACTTTGAGATATAAATATGATGGAGATTATCCACCGGAGATTCAACATCGATTGGAAAGAGCTGCAGAAGCGGCATTTTTGCTAGATGAAGAAATGTCAGAAATTAAAGAAGAAATTCAAGAAGCTCAGAAATATTATTCTAAAAAGCGTGCGAAAAAGCATAATAATGACTAGGGGATGTTACGATGCGTTATACGATTTTATCTAAAGGTGATTCAAAATCGAATGCTTTAAAACATAAAATGATTAACCATATGAAAGATTTTCAGATGGTTGAAGACCCAGATAATCCAGAAATCGTCATTTCTGTTGGGGGAGATGGAACTCTGTTACAAGCTTTTCATCAGTATAGTCATATGCTATCTCGCTGTGCGTTTGTAGGGGTTCATACAGGGCATTTAGGTTTTTATGCTGATTGGGTGCCACATGAAGTTGAAAAACTCATAATTGAAATTAATAACTCTGAATTCCAAGTCATTGAATATCCTTTGTTAGAAATTATTGTGCGTTATAATGATAATGGATACGAGACGCGACATTTAGCATTAAATGAAGCTACTATGAAAACTGAAAATGGCTCTACTTTAGTTGTTGATGTGAATATTAGAGGTAACCAATTTGAACGCTTCAGAGGTGATGGTTTGTGTATTTCTACACCATCAGGTTCTACAGCATACAATAAGGCATTAGGTGGCGCATTGATACATCCCTCATTAGAAGCTATGCAAATTGCTGAAATTGCATCAATAAACAATCGGGTATTTAGAACTGTGGGTTCTCCTTTAGTATTACCCAAACACCATACGTGTTTAATAACCCCAGTTAATCATGATACTATTTTAACAACGATTGACCATGTTAGTATAAAACACAAAAATGTTAATGCGATACAATATCGCGTAGCCAATGAAAAGATTAGATTCGCTAGATTTAGACCGTTTCCGTTTTGGAAAAGAGTACATGACTCCTTCATTTCAAGTGGAGATGATGAGTAATGAAATTTACTTATACAATACAACGGCCAGAAATGGTTCGCACATTTTTACAACAACAAGCATTTTCTAAACGGACGATAAGCGCCATTAAGCATAATGGCGCTTTATTAGTTAATGGACAACCAGTTACAGTCAGAAAGCAATTAGCTATAAATGATAATTTAGAAGTTTTTTTAAGTGATGAAACACCAAGTTCTAACTTAATACCATATAACGATGCGTTAAATATCTTATATGAAGATTCATATTTAATTATTGTGTCGAAATCTGCCCGACAAAATTGTGCACCTTCTAGAGATCATTTACATTTTAGTTTAGTAGAGCAAGTGTTGGGTTATTTTAATGGTAGAAAGTTATCGTTGACCCCACATATTGTTACGCGTTTAGACCGTAATACTTCGGGAATTGTTGTGTTGGCAAAGCATGGATTTATTCATCATTTAATGAGCCAAATTAAAATCGATAAAAAATATTTATGTATTTGTCAGGGTCTATTAGACGGTGACGGTTTAATTGATGCTCCTATTGCAAGACATCCAGATAGTATTATCCAGCGTCAAGTCAGTAGCCTAGGAAAGTCCTCAAAGACTAAATATAAAGCACTTGAACATACGAACAATCATACTTTATGTGAAGTGAGTTTGCTAACAGGAAGAACACATCAAATACGCGTGCATTTTCAATATATTGGTCATCCTTTAGTAGGTGATGACTTATATGGCGGTAAAGATGAAACTTATCATCATCAATTATTACGTTGTATTCAAATATCATTTATTCACCCAATCAAAAAGCAAAAAATTATAATAAACGATAGATATGACGCGATTGAAACTATATTTAATATGATATAATTTAAAAGAACTATGGAGGTGGGGCTAATGGCTAATGAAAAAGAATCAATTACATTAGAGGACGAGCAAGTATATGATAAAGTATTGCTAGATGATTTGTTGATTAATAATCATATTGACGAATTTAGAGATGAATTCCTATCTATGCATACATATGAACAAAGTGAATACTTTGAAGATAGTGATGAAGATATACGACAACGTATCTTTGAAGTACTATCACCAGAAGAAGTTGCCGATTTCTTTGAACAATTAGAAATCGATGAAGATGAATACGAAGCATTGTTTGATACGATGGATGCTAATTATGCTAGTAAGATTTTAGAAGACATGTCTTACGATAATGCTGTAGATATCATGAATCAGTTGTCTAAACAAAAAACAGTTAGTCTCCTCACACTAATGAAGCGTGAAGATGCTAAAGAAATTAAAGCATTATTACATTACGATGAAGATACTGCCGGTGGTATCATGACTACCGAATATATCTCATTGAAAGCAACAATGCCTGTAAAAGAAGCGCTTATTCATGTCAAAGAACAGGCCCCTAATGCAGAAACGATTTATGTTATTTTTGCAGTGAATGATGATAAACAATTAGCCGGCGTGCTCTCACTTAGAGATTTAATTGTAGCCGAAAATGATGCTTACATCGAAGATATCATGAGTGAGCGTGTTATTAGTGCAAATGCAGCCGACGACCAAGAAGATGTTGCCCAAAAAATGAGAGACTATGATTTCATTGCGATGCCAGTTGTCGACTATCAAGACCATTTACTTGGTATAATCACAATCGATGATATTTTAGACGTTATGGACGAAGAAGCAAGTGAAGACTACTCTCGTTTAGCCGGTGTCTCAGACGTCGATGCTACAAATGATTCTGTAATTAAAACTGCAAGAAAAAGGTTGCCATGGTTGATTATACTTACATTCTTAGGAATGATTACTGCGACCATTTTAGGGTCGTTTGAAGATACATTATCAAAAGTTGCATTATTAGCTGCATTTATTCCAATTATTAGCGGGATGTCCGGAAATTCGGGCACGCAATCGCTTGCCGTTTCTGTTCGTAATATTTCAACAGGTGAAATTGATGAACAAAGTAAATTTAAAGTCGCATTAAGAGAAACTGGTAGTGGATTTTTAAGTGGGTTGGTCTGTGCAATTTTGTTATTTATCATTATTATGGTCTTATACGGCCAACCAATATTAGCAACTATTGTAGGCAGTAGTTTAACAATCGCGATGACAGTAGGTACATTAGTAGGTTCAATGATTCCGTTAGTGATGAACAAATTAAAAATTGACCCTGCAGTTGCAAGTGGTCCGTTTATCACTACAATTAATGATATTGTCAGTATGTTGATTTATTTTGGTTTAGCAACATCATTTATGTCTTATTTAACATAAGGGGGTTATATGGAATTTGTATCACTTGTTGTCGTAGTTTTAGCGGCATTTCTTACACCAATATTAGTCAATAGACTAAGGATTACATTTTTACCTATAGTAGTAGCTGAAATATTGATGGGTATTATTATAGGCCATTCTTTTTTGAATATAGTCGAACGTGATTCAATACTTAATATATTATCAACTTTAGGTTTTATATTCTTAATGTTTTTGAGTGGTTTAGAAATTGATTTTAAAGCTTTTAAAAAAGATAAAAGTTCAACTAAAAAAGAAGAAAAAGTTAAAAAGCAAGAGCCAGGTCATTTACAGCTTGCCATAGTTGTATTTATGTTTATTATGATTATATCTATTGTCTTTGCATACATGTTCAAATGGTTCGGCCTAATTGATGATGTCTTATTAATGGTTATTATTATATCTACGATTTCATTAGGTGTCGTTGTACCGACATTAAAAGAAATGAATATCATGCGTACGACAATCGGACAATTTATCTTGTTAGTCGCTGTACTAGCAGACTTAGTAACAATGATCTTATTAACAGCATATGGTACGTTACATGCTTCAGGCAATACATCGTTGTGGTTAATCGGTAGTTTAGTGGTATTTACAATTGTTTTTTACTTATTAGGTGGTTTCTTCAAGAAAGCACAATTCTTACAAAAACTAATGGATGGTACGACTCAAATCGGTATACGTGCTGTGTTTGCACTTATTCTATTGTTAGTAGCTTTAGCTGAAGGTGTTGGAGCAGAAAATATTTTAGGCGCATTTTTAGCGGGAGTTGTAGTTTCTCTTCTTAATCCAGATGAGGATATGGTTGAAAAGTTAGATTCATTTGGATATGGATTCTTTATTCCAATCTTCTTTATCATGGTTGGTGTAGATTTAAATATACCAGAGTTGATTAAGGAACCAGCATTATTGCTGATTATCCCGTTTTTAATACTCGCTTTTCTAATATCTAAATTGATACCAGTATTTTATGTACGTAGATGGTTTGATATGAAAACTACAATTTCTTCTGCATTTTTACTAACATCTACATTATCATTAGTTATTGCTTCTGCTAAAATTGCAGAACAACTTGGCACAATTTCACCAGAAATATCTGGTATTTTGATATTAAGTGCTGTTATCACTTGTGTATTTGTACCTATTATCTTTAAGAAAATGTTCCCAATGCCAGACGAAGCGACAAGACAAATTGAAGTTAGTTTGATAGGGAAGAACCAATTAACCATCCCTATTGCTCAAAATTTATCTTCACAACTGTACCAAGTTTCACTTTATTATAGAAATGATTTAAGTGATAAACGTAAATTATCTGATGCAATTTCAATGGTTGAAATTGCAGATTATGAAGAAGGATTACTTGAGCGCCTCGGCTTATTTAAGCGTAATATTGTTGTATGTTCGACAAACGATGATGATATTAATCGCAAAGTAGCATTAATGGCAAAAGCTCATGGTGTAAAACGTGTTATTTGTAGGTTAGAATCTAGTTCTAATGACGAATCTCTGCAAAGAGAAGGTATTGAAGTGTTTAGTAGCTATATGAGTAATAAGATTTTATTAAAAGGCTTAATAGAAACACCTAATATGCTTAACTTGTTAAGTAATGTCGAAACATCATTATATGAAATTGCGATGTTAAATCATCAATATGACCAGATTCAACTACGTAATTTCCCATTCGATGGAGATATTATCTTTGTTCGTATTATTAGAAATAATGAATCTATTGTACCACATGGAGATACCCAACTACGATACAGAGACCGCGTTATCGTTACAGGTTCTAAAGAATATGTTGACGAATTGAAACGTGAATTAGAGTTTTATTATTAAAATGCGTATGACAGTAAATGATACTCTAATCTCATATCGTTTAACTAATCATATATTTAATATTTAAAAGCGAAGGCTGAGGCATATCATATAGAAATGTCTCAGCTTTTGCTATATTAAAATAGAATTAAAAACAAGTATCTTGTGATACTCCATGTAAAATTTGATATCAATGTATATTTGAATCTTTTTATCATCATCCTTATAGGATGATGATTTAACTTTAGCTATGTAAACGCATAAAAAGTTCAATTGATATTAAAATAAATTGTTTATTCATTATAACCAATGTTAAAATAAAGAATGTTGATATTGGTATCGAATAAAAAAGTAAATATCTGTGTCATCTGAATTCGAACCAGTTAAAAATGAAAATTTAAATAAAGGAGTTATTTTCATGTTAAATTTAGAAAACAAAACTTTCGTCATTATGGGTATTGCAAACAAACGTAGTATTGGTTTTGGCGTAGCTAAAGTATTGGACCAACTTGGTGCAAAATTAGTATTTACATACCGTAAAGACCGTAGTAAAAAAGAATTAGAAAAATTAATTGAACAATTAAATCAAGAAACTCATCATATGTATCAAATTGATGTTCAAAGTGATGAAGATGTAGTAAATGGTTTTGCTAAAATTGGAGAAGAAGTTGGCAATATAGATGGCGTTTACCATTCAATTGCATTTGCAAATATGGAAGATTTACGTGGTCGCTTTATTGATACATCACGTGATGGTTTCTTATTAGCACAAGATATTAGTTCTTATTCATTGACACTTGTATCACGTGAAGCCAAAAAACTTATGCCTGAAGGCGGTAGTATTGTAGCTACAACTTATTTAGGTGGCGAATTCGCAGTTCAAAATTACAATGTAATGGGTGTTGCGAAAGCAAGTTTAGAGGCAAATGTACGTTATTTAGCATTAGATTTAGGACAAGAAAATATCCGTGTTAACGCGATTTCAGCTGGACCTATCCGTACATTGAGTGCAAAAGGTGTAGGCGGATTTAATTCAATTTTAAATGAAATCACAGAACGTGCACCATTAAAACGTAATGTTGATCAAGAAGAAGTTGGTAAAACTGCAGCTTATCTATTAAGTGATTTTTCAAGTGGTGTTACCGGAGAAAATATTCATGTAGATAGCGGTTATCATATCGTTAAATAATATTGTAAAACCTCAAAGTCAATATAACTACTGTTTAATTTATATATTATAATATTGGCAGTGATTTGGGGCGACGCTTGTGAAAAGAACACTAGCCGAACACTATAGGTTAAGGCGGTATTCGTAGAAAACGTGTAAAAAAACTGCCAACAAAGTTCGGGACTTTGTCGACAGTCTAAAACCTCTGATACTTGGTATCAGAGGTTTTTTGTATTGATAAATTGAGATTGGGAGATGTATTGATTACAATCTCAATTTATAAAATTAAAGCACCTAGACAAATTGACTAAGTGCTTTAATAAATGTGTCTCAATTTAAACACTGATGTATTATCTAAGCTATTCTTTAACATCGCTATTAGCTTTTTCGATAATTTGCTGTCTGTATTGGAAAACATTACGCACAATCGTTTTAATTACTGCATAAAGTGGCACAGCTACAAGTATTAGGGCAAAACCACCGAGATTACCAGCAGCTAAAATGACAACAATGATTGTTAATGGGTGAATATTTAAAGATTTGCCCATAACATTTGGTGTAATAACGTTACCTTCTAATTGTTGAGCAACTAATGTGATAATACATACCCATATAAATGTAGTTGGACTTTGAATAATTCCGATAATGGCTGCTGGAGCAAATGCCATCCATGGCCCAAGGAATGGAATCATATTAGCTACACAGGCAAACATAACTAATAATAATGTATAATTCAAACCAATAATAGAATAACCGATATATAAAATGATACCTAAAATAATACTAACTGTTACTTGACCTTGAATATAAGACTGTACTGTATGATTTAAATCTTTTAATAAATCAACAATAAAAACTTTTCTATCGCCTTTAAATAGCTTAGCAATAAAAGGTATAAAACGTTCATGGTCTTTTAACATATAGATTAAGAAAAATGGCACCATGATAAGTAAAAATAGTGTTGAGATAAATGAAGTTAAATAACTAAATGAATTAGATAATATATCTGCAGTACTATCACTCATAGATTGAACCATTTTATTTATTCTATCTGTTACATCAGCAGGTAATCTCTCCATTTGATCTAAAGCAAAATTGATAATATATTGAATTTCATGTTGTAATGCTGGAATTTGATTGATTAAGTTTTCAATTTGCTCTGCAATAGGTGGTGCGATAAACCTAATAATGATACCTATAATGATAAATAAAGCGATAAAGATAATTGTAATACTAGCCCAACGTGGGACTTTGTTTTTTTCTAGTATTTTTTGAAAAGGTAAGCAAATATAGAACAAGAAGCCACTTAATAACAATGGTAATAATACCGATTGAATAATAATTACAAAAGGTAAAAATACACTATGGACTTCCATAACTAATTTGATTAGTAAAAACAGGATTAATAATGCAATACCTGTTCTAAACCAAACCTTATTTAGCATAGGACAGTTCCTCCTAAATTCTTTTTTTAGTACTATTTAGTATATCTCAAATATACAAAGAACAAAAGATGAAAATAGAATTCAATAATTTCTGTTGTGCAATTATAAAAAAATAGAAAGTTATACCTATGAATAAGAATAATTTGTGTTAAATAGTGTAAAACTATTTGTGTATTAGAATAAAGTAATCTGAAATATTTAATATAAATTTAGAAATACAATATATAAATTGTTAAAAAGATAACTCAATGAATACGTTGCACGGAATATTATATATGTGTATAATAATGAAAAATATATCATTTCACATAATGGTACAACAAGGGGGATACGTTATGTTAGAGGGGTTACTTACGTGGTTGTATGATATTGTTTGGAGCAAACCTTTGGTTTATGGTTTATTGCTTACAGGAGTGTTATTTTCATTTATGATGCGCTTTTTCCAAATTAGGCATTTTAAAGAAATGATACGCTTGATGTTTCAAGGGGAAAAATCGCCGACTGGTATATCTAGTTTCCAAGCAATTGCTTTATCTTTAGCAGGTAGAGTAGGTACTGGTAATATTGTAGGTGTTTCGACGGCTATATTTATTGGGGGTCCTGGTGCTATATTTTGGATGTGGGCATCGGCATTTTTAGGCGCAGGTAGTGCATTTATTGAATCAACACTTGGACAAATTTATAAGCGTGAAGAGAAAGGGCAATATCGAGGCGGTCCAGCATTCTATATTGAGTACGGTATTAAGGGGAAACTAGGAAAGATATATGGTTTAATATTTGCAATCGTTACTGTTATATCAGTTGGGCTATTATTACCAGGTGTGCAGTCTAATGCTATTTCAAGCTCAATGAAAAATGCATTCAGTTTAGAACCTTGGATAGTAGCAATATTCTTGGCGATTTTAATTGGTTTAATCATATTTGGAGGTATAAAGTGGATTGCAAATGCAGCAACTGCAGTAGTTCCATTTATGGCAATTGCGTACATATTAATGGCAGTTATAATTATATTTATCAATATCGAACAAGTTCCTGCTCTAATTGCTTTAATATTTAAATCAGCATTTGGTTTTGAAGCAGCTTTTGGTGGTATTGTAGGGGCTATGATTGAAATTGGTGTTAAAAGAGGACTATATTCAAACGAAGCAGGACAAGGTACAGGTCCACATGCTGCATCGGCAGCAGAAGTATCTCATCCAGCTAAACAAGGATTAGTGCAATCGTTTTCAGTTTATGTAGATACATTATTTGTTTGTACAGCAACTGCGTTAATTATTTTACTTTCGGGTACATATAATGTTACTGATGGCGGTTCAATGTCAGACGGTAAAGCGAGTATGATTAAAGACAATGGTATATTTGTAGAAATGTCCAATGGTGACAAAGATTATTCAGGTACAGCAATGTATGCACAAGCTGGTATTGATAAAGCCTTCCAGGGTAGTGGTTATCACTTTGATCCGACATTCTCAGGATTTGGATCATACTTTATTGCAATTGCATTATTCTTCTTTGCCTTTACAACAATATTGGCATACTATTATATTGCGGAAACCAATATTACGTACTTAACTAGAAGAAGTTCGAAGAAAACCACTTTTATATATATTAATATTATAAGAATCGTTCTAATTTTAGCTACAGTATATGGTGCAGTTAAAACTGCAGATTTGGCGTGGATGATGGGTGATTTGGGCGTAGGTATGATGGCATGGTTAAATATTATTGCCATTTGGATACTACATAAGCCAGCAATCAATGCTCTCAAAGATTATGAAAAGCAAAAGAAAAAACTTGGATCAGGTAAACGCGCCATTTACAGACCAGATCCTAGTAAAGTACCGAATGCTATTTTCTGGCTGAAAGATTACCCACAGCGACTGAAAGAAGAAAAAATTGATGATTAACATATCATTCAATTTGTAAAAAGTAAGTTGAAATATTTTAAAATCATGCGTCTCTTGGTACAATGTCTATAAGACTACTAGGGGGCGCATGATTTATGTATGACTTTCAACCAGGCAATATCAATAAGATTGATTTTCCTAGCGAGATTTTAGATAGAGATGTGACATTATCTATCTATTTACCTAAGGATTTTACAGAATTATTTAAATATAAAGTTGTTTTTTGCTTTGATGGGGCAGACTTTTTTGCTTTTGGCAGAATCCATCGTACTTATGAAAAGTTAAGAGAAACCAATGAAATTGAGCGAGCAATTTTTGTAGGTTTTCATTATGAAGATGTTGATAAAAGAAGAGCAGAATTTCATCCACAGGGCGCTCGTACACCGTTGACTGTGAAAGCTATGGCTAATGAAATACTACCGTTTATAGATAAGACATTTCCAACGTTTAAAGTAGGCAATGCTCGTGTTCTATTAGGTGATAGTTTAGCTGGTAGTGCTGCATTAATTACTGCGTTATCATATCCGCGTGTATTTAGTCAGGTGGGATTATTAAGTCCGCAACATGATGAAGCAATCCAGACATTAATTGAACGTTGCCAATTTAAAGAGCAGCTAACAATTTGGCATGCTGTAGGATTAGAAGAAAATGATTTCAAGTTACCGACTACAGGTAAAACTGCAGATTTTTTAACGCCAAATCGAGAATTAAATTCAATTATTAAAGCAAATGATTTTACGTATCACTATTTAGAATTTGAAGGTGGTCATAGATGGAAGTCATGGCAATATTTACTTGGTGAAATGTTAAAATATTTTTTATCTGATAATATTTCATTTTAATATTCTGAAATTAATTGACTTTAGAGTAACGAATTTTTCAGAAATTTGCTATAATGTAATTATGTTAAACAAAGGAGGAATTTAAATGATTTTAGGATTGGCATTAATTCCGTCAAAAGCATTTCAAGATGAAGTGAATGCATATCGTAAGCGTTATGATGCTCATTATGCATCTATTATGCCGCATATTACGATAAAGGGGCAATTTAAAATAAACGATGGTGATTTAGAGTCTGTAAAAGAGACAATTAAATCAAGAATCGAAGGCATTCCAACGGTTGATGTTCATGCAACAAAAGCATCTAATTTTGCGCCGATAACAAATGTTATTTATTTTAAAGTTGAAAAAACAGAAACTTTAGAAAACTTATTTAATCAATTTAATAAAGGCGATTTTTATGGGGTTGCAGATCATTCGTTTGTACCACATTTTACTATTGCCCAAGGATTGACGAGTCAAGAATTTGAAGATATTTATGGACAATTGAAGCTAGCGGGGATTGACTACAAAGAAACTATTGAGCAACTTTCTTTAGTTTATTACGATGAAAAAGAAGATAAATGGAAAGTTTTAGAAAACTTTAATTTAGCATAAACGTGTTCCATTTTGATGATTGTCTGAACGCACCATGATTAGACATAAGAAGATATAGAGTTGGGAGAGCATAAACAAAACACGCCCCTCCCAAATAAGAGAGAGCTAATCAATTTAGGTTGGCTCTCTTTTATATTTTAAAATAGTATGATGTTGTAGCACATACACTTCTAGGCATGAGCTATGTAAAAATTTCATAAAAATAAAAACGTCAATTTCTATAAGTTTTTAATAGAAATTGACGTTTTTTTAACTATATATTTTATGTCTGATGTACTGAAATGTTTGAGTTATGATAACTCATGCATACATTTATATTTGAGTTTGGTTAATATTGTTTCGCAATAATAACTTAAGTATGGCTGTTAAAACTTTTCTATAAACATTAAAGCTTCTGAACGCTTTAAACTTGTGTTTTACGTTTGATAAAATAGATGCCGTAAAAGACAGCTAGGAATAAGAACACAAAAGCTGAAAAGTAAAATGTGTTATTTACTGAATTTGAAAACTCAGTGATTAAACCACCGACAAGCGGACCGACCATAGATCCGAAGCCTTGCACACTATTGAATACACCCCAAGTTTCTTCTTGTTCATCCAAATGTATATGACTTGCCATGAATGTGTTCCAAGCCGGTAGTAAAATACCATACATGAGGCCAATAAATACTGCTAGTATCCAAACCAATGTAATTTCTGTAATTAGCGATAAAGCAAATATCATGAGTGTGTAAAGTACAAAACCACCAAATATTACACTGTACATAAATAATGTGCCATGATTATCAATTATCTTAGATAAGAACAACATTGAAAACGCACAACCAATGCCACCAAATACGATTGCCATCGTATATTCAACTGTTGAAACACCGACCACTTTTGTTGCATATGTAGGTAGTATAGGTACAAGAGCGGTAATTGAAGCACCTTGTAGTAAAATACCTGGAAAAAGAATTAAATGTCGTTTTGTGACATTTACTATTTGACCTAATTGTTGTTTAACAGGGCGAGTATTATAATTTGTGAGTCTAATTTTTACAAAATAATATAATATCCAAGCAATTAATACAACTAGTGACATTAAAAACGCAAATTGTGTCGGATGAAATTTAAATATAATGTTCATGCCTACCATACCTACTAGTAGTCCTAGTAACCAAGAGAAGTACACGTAACCCATTTGTTTACCGCGATTCTTTTCATCAACACTTGCTAACATGATTACCCATATAGGGCTTACAGCAATACCTAGTAAGACCGCACTGATAATTAATACTATTGGTGCGGTAGGGAACCAAATAACTAAAAATAAACTAGCAAAAGCAAGTAAAAACCCTAAAGTTAGTACTAATTTGGCACCTAAGCGTTTAAGTAAGAAACCAATAACAAAGTTTGTAGCTGCATCTGAAATGAAATGTATAGAAATAGCGATAGATGTTATACCTACCGCGATTGAGGTTGCTGTTGGAAGTAGTGATAAATAACTTAAAATATACATTCCTCGAGCAAATTCCATTAAGAATAAGATGATTAGCATGATTATAAAATTTTTATTTGTACCATAATTATTTAACGAAGAGCTTTGCATATAAAGGAACCTTTCCGTAAACTTCCTCATATCGAGATGAATGATTAAGTAAGTCTAATAAGTCTTTACATAATTTGTATGTTGAATATGGGATTCTAGAAGAATCCATTGCTTGTGACATTGCAGCTAATTTGGCTGGCTCATTTGTTAATGTAGCAACTTGCTCTATTGCTGCCTCAGGTGTAAGCGCTATGCTACCAAAGCCTTTTTCTTCGAAATAAACTGCATTCTCAAGCTCTTGTCCGGGTGCAGGATCTAAGAAAATCATTGGTATTTGACGCGTTAATGCTTCTGAGATCGTGATACCACCTGGTTTTGTAATCATCAAATGACTTGAAGCCATCCACTCATTCATATGTGTGGTGTAACCTAAAATAAGTACGTTATTGTTAGCTTTGAATTGATTAGATAACGAACGTTTTAAATCTTTATTTTTACCACAAATCATAACTACTTGTGCTTGAGGACTTCTGTTTAGAATTTCTTGAATCATTTGGCCGAATCCTTTTGAAACTCCAAATGCACCTGCAGACATTAATATAGTAGGTTTGTTAGGATCTAACTTATTTTTACGTAACCAATCTTCTTCATTAATATCCGCTTCGAATTTATCTGAAATAGGAATTCCTGTTACTTTCAATTTATCTCGAGGAATGCCAATACTTGCAAATTCGTCTTTTAATTCCTCTGTAGCAAGATAATATTTATGTGAATGTGGCGTAATCCAGTTTTTTTGCATGCGATAGTCTGTCATAACTGTTGCAATAGGTATGTTCATATCAAATTGTTCAGTTAGTACAGACATAACTGGTGTTGGAAAAGTTAGTAAAATAAGATCTGGCTTTTCTTTTAAAAGTAAATTCATTAATTTATTAAGTCCATAGTATTTATAGAAACATTTATCTAATTGGTCTGGTTGACTATAGTAAAAAGCTTTATACATATTTCTAAAATATTTAAAACTATTAATGTACCATTTTTTACAAATAGAAGTCAGAATCGGGTGAGCTTCTAAAAATAAATCATGTTCAATAACTGTTAAATTGTCTAGATTCATTTCGTTAAATTGGTTTACTACGCTTTGCGTAACTTGTAAATGACCGTTACCAAAAGATCCAGTAATTATCAGTATTTTTTTATTTTGAGTAACCATTAAGAGCCACCCTCCAATAGTTTATATTTAGCTCAAGGTAATTTTAACGTATTTACTTGAGGTGTGAAAGAAAAAACACACAATTAATTTTGATTATATCATTTTACAAACACTTGTGAAATGATTCATACTACATTGGGAAATTAAAATTTAATAAAATAAAGTTGTTATATATCTATATAATACCACTTTTGCTAAGACAATAAGCTTATATTCTACAAATAACAAAATATATAGAAAGAATTAATATTTTCACAACATATGGTTAATATTCTTAACCATAAAGATTATAATACCAAGGTAAATAGTGCTTGAGCATAATTAAATGATTAATGAACTAAATACAATAGGAAGAAATTATAAATATCAAATCATTAGATTCTATAAAAACAGTGGGAAATGTGTATAATAGAAGTATTGGAAATAAAGGAGCGATATATGTTGGAAGCAAATGTGTTGTTTGAAAAAATTAGAGTGAAACAAGTTTTCGGCACGTTAGATAGAAATATAACAGATATAACAACAGACTCTCGTACTGCACAGCGAGGTAGTGTATTTGTAGCATCAAAAGGTTATACAGTAGACAGTCATAGATTTTGCCAAGATGTGGTGAATCAGGGGTGTGAGGTTATCATCGTTAACCACAAACAACAAATTGTAGGAGACGTAACGCAAGTCGTTGTCCCAGATACTTTACGTGTAGCAAGTTTGTTAGTTAATATGTTATTCGATTATCCAAGTAAGCAACTCGTAACATATGGTGTAACAGGAACAAATGGTAAAACTTCAATCGCTACGATGATACATCATATTTATAGGAAATTAAATAAAGGCAGTGCTTATTTAGGAACAAATGGCTTTCAAATAAATGAAGTTAAATCAAAAGGGGAAAACACAACTCCTGAAACAGTGTTATTAACAAAGAAAATAAATGAAGCAGTTGAAGCAGGCGCTGAATCTATGACCTTAGAAGTATCTAGTCATGGTCTATCTTTAGGTCGTCTTCGTGGTGTGGATTTTGATGTAGCCATTTTTTCAAATTTAACACAAGATCATTTAGATTTTCACGGCACAATGGAGTCCTATGGACATGCTAAATCACTATTATTTAGCCAATTAGGTGAGGATTTATCACAAGATAAATATGTTGTGTTGAATAATGATGATGCTTTTTCAGAATATCTTAGCTCAGTAACACCATATGAAGTGTTCACTTATGGTGTCAATAATGACGCCCAGTTTACAGCGGAACAAATTGAAGAATCATTACAAGGTGTTAAATTCGTTTTTAATACGCCTGAAGGAAAATTTCAGGTGCATTCACCATATGTTGGTTTGTTTAATGTTTCTAACATTATGGCTGCTATGATTGCTGCGTGGAGTAAGGGTATTGAGTTAGGTGAAATTATAAAAGCTGTTGAAAATTTAGAACCTGTAGAAGGAAGATTAGAAGTATTAGATTCTTCACTACCAATTGATCTAATTATAGATTATGCACATACAGCAGATGGAATGGATAAATTAATTGATGCGGTTAAGCCATTCGCCAAACAAAAATTAATTTTCTTATGTGGTATGGCAGGTGAACGTGATTTAACTAAAACACCTGAAATGGGACGTGTAGCATGCCGAGCAGACTACGTTATCTTTACGCCTGATAATCCTGCAGATGATGATCCTAAGAAATTAACACAAGAATTAGCTAAAGGGGCAACGCATGGTAACTATATTGAATTTTACGATCGTGCTGATGGCATAAGACATGCTATAGATATTGCTGAGCCAGGGGATACTGTGGTATTAGCTTCTAAAGGTCGAGAGCCATATCAAATTATGCCTGGCCACATCAAAGTACCGCATCGTGATGATCTTATTGGATTAGAAGCGGCTTATAAAAAATTTGGTGGAGGTCCTCATGAAGGTTAAAAAAATCAATTTTAATGACGTTCAGGCTAATGTGTATATATATGAAAATGTAGTAAACCAATTATTTCTTATAGCCATTCCTGAAATAAATTGGTCATTAGAAGTAGCATCAACTTTAAATGAAGATGATATGAAAGAGGAACTTGTGATACACTTATTTACATTACTTGATGAGTCAACAGCATCACATTTTGCTGATGACATCGTTAAATGGATATTTGAGAATTAAAGGAGATTATAAATGAATATAAAGGAAGAAGTAGAATCAAGAAAAACCTTTGCGATTATTTCTCACCCAGATGCTGGTAAAACAACATTAACCGAAAAATTATTATTATTTGGTGGTGCAATTAGAGAAGCAGGTACAGTTAAAGGTAAAAAAAGTGGGAAGTTTGCTACAAGTGACTGGATGAAAGTTGAACAGGAACGTGGTATTTCTGTTACTAGTTCGGTAATGCAATTTGATTATGATCATTACAAGATAAACATTTTAGATACACCGGGTCACGAAGATTTTTCTGAAGACACATACAGAACTTTAATGGCTGTTGATAGCGCGGTTATGGTTATTGACTGTGCAAAAGGAATTGAACCACAAACATTAAAACTATTTAAGGTTTGTAAAATGAGAGGCATCCCTATTTTTACGTTTATCAATAAATTGGATAGAGTAGGGAAAGAACCATTTGAATTATTAGATGAAATTGAGTCTACATTAGATATAGAAACATATCCTATGAATTGGCCAATCGGAATGGGGCAAAACTTTTTCGGAATAATTGATAGAGCATCGCATACAATTGAACCGTTTAGAGATGAAGAAAACATCTTACACTTAGATGATGATTACGAACTCAAAGAAGATCACGATATGAAAAACGATAGTGCCTTTGCCCAAGCAATTGATGAGCTTATGTTAGTTGAAGAAGCGGGCGAAAACTTTGATAATGAAGCGTTATTAAACGGTAATTTAACGCCTGTATTCTTTGGTTCGGCATTGGCAAACTTCGGTGTTCAAAATTTCTTGAACGCATACGTTGATCACGCGCCTATGCCAAATGCACGTCAAACAAAAGAAGACATAGAAGTAAGTCCGTTTGATTTAGATTTTTCAGGTTTTATCTTTAAAATCCAAGCGAATATGGATCCGAAACATAGAGATAGAATCGCTTTTATGCGTGTTGTTAGCGGCGCATTTGAACGTGGTATGGATGTTAACTTACAACGAACAAATAAAAAACAAAAAATCACTCGCTCAACGTCATTTATGGCGGACGATAAAGAAACTGTAAATCATGCGGTGGCTGGTGATATTATCGGTCTATATGATACAGGGAATTATCAAATTGGTGATACGCTAGTTGGTGGCAACCAAAAATTTAGTTTCCAAGACTTACCACAATTTACACCTGAATTATTTATGAAAGTATCAGCCAAAAATGTGATGAAGCAAAAACATTTCCATAAAGGTATTGAACAATTAGTTCAAGAAGGCGCAATTCAATATTATAAAGCATTACACACGAATCAAATCATCATCGGTGCTGTCGGACAGTTACAGTTCGAAGTATTCGAACATCGTTTGAAAAATGAATATAATGTGGATGTTGTTATGGAGCCGGTTGGTCAAAAAATTGCTCGCTGGATAGAAAACGAAGAAGACATCAAAGATAAGATGAGTTCTACACGTTCTATTCTAGTGAAAGATGTATATGATAATTATGTATTTTTATTTGAAAATGAGTTTGCCACAAGATGGTTTGAAGAGAAATTCCCAGAAATTAAATTATATGGATTGTTATAAATTTTGTTTTTGTGTATAATAACCATATTAATAGAATACCTATGACTATGTAGTCAGAGGGGAGTAACTTAACTAAAGTTAAATTGATATATGAAGCATGCAAGTATTGTCTAGATGTAGCTGAATGCATATTGATATATTCTTTTTAACTTAGTCATTTTTATCGTCATTACGAAGTATAATACTTCCGGTAAGATGGGCAGAAATAAAACTGTCGAGTGAGACCTTTGCTAACAGTGTATATTATCTATGAATTGTATTTAATTTACTTTATGTTTTTTTAAATACGGTGAATAGTTATCGTATGCATTGACTTAGCTTAGGTCTCTATTTTTATGTAAAAAACTAAAGGAGATGTCCTATATGGATCCGAGTTTGATTTTACCTTACCTATGGGTGTTAGTAGTACTCGTATTTTTAGAAGGTTTATTAGCTGCAGATAATGCAGTTGTAATGGCAGTAATGGTTAAACATTTACCACCCGAACAACGTAAAAAAGCACTGTTTTATGGTTTGCTTGGTGCTTTTGTATTCCGTTTCTTATCCTTATTCTTAATTAGTGTGATTGCACATTTCTGGTGGATACAAGCACTAGGTGCCTTATACTTGTTATATATGTCTATACGAAATTTGATATCCTTCTTTAAGGAAAGTGACCATGATAAGAACGATGGCAGTGATGATCATCACTTTGATGAATCTGGAGAAGAGATACATGCAAGTGCTAAATCATTTTGGGGTACAGTGTTAAAAGTAGAATTTGCCGATATCGCTTTTGCAATTGACTCAATGCTTGCGGCACTAGCTATAGCCGTTACTTTACCGACAGTGGGTATACATTTTGGCGGTATGGATTTAGGTCAATTTATTGTTATGTTCCTAGGCGGTATGCTAGGTGTTGTTATTATGCGTTTTGCTGCCACATGGTTTGTAAATCTATTGAATAAATATCCAGGTTTAGAAGGTGCAGCATTTGCGATTGTTGGTTGGGTAGGTGTCAAATTAGTTGTTATGGTGCTTGCTCATCCTGATATTGGCGTTTTAGATGAGCATTTCCCACATAGCGCTTTATGGCAGTCAATCTTCTGGTCGATTATGATCTTATTAGTGATTATCGGATGGTTAGGTTCTGTTCGTAAAAATAAACAGCAAGAAAAGTAAAATTGATTAAAATTTAGCGAATTAACTTTTTAATATACTCCTTCTAAAGTGGACACTATAAAAGTGGAAATTTTGGAAGGAGTTTTTATATTTATATTAATATAAAATTAAAGACGTCTTAATGATAGAAATATATACTTAAAGTGCTTATAATCACTTATATATAGTAATAAAATAAAAATAAAAATAAAGCAGAAATATTTTATGTGATATGTCATAATAGAAGTTAAAGAAACATGCAGTTTTAGGGGGCGTTATGGTGAAAGATAATAAAAAACATGTAATCCCAAAAGAAAAATACGGCCGTAAAAGACGCGAGTATTTTCATAATGAAGAACGGGAACAACGTGTACAATTTGAGCGTAAAGCAAGAAAACAACGTGCAGAAAAAGCAGAAGAATTAGCCAAAAATAATGAAGAACGTGTGAAAGAGAATTTGAGAAAAGCACGCATCGAGAAACTGACTCAGGAAGAAATTCAACAGCAACAACAAGTTATGAAAGAACGTAGCAATAACAGTGGTATTACAAGTGGTCAAAATCAAATTGATGAATCATATAAAGGAGGGCGACAAAAAGAAACAAATGCTAAAGATAAATCAGCAAAAACGCCTGAAACAACTTTGAATGATACTAAATCAACTGCAAAGCATTCAAATGCTAAAGTGGAGCATAATAAAGAAGCTACACACGATTATTCAGAAAGAAAAGATGAGTTGAAAAATGCACAAGACGACCATTTTTATTCTGAAGAAGCGCAACAATCACGTGTCAATAACTATATAGAGGACGAAAATGAAAGTAAATCACAACAGCATATCGGTATTAGTAACGAATCAAAATATCAAAGAAAAATGGCTTCCCAACACAATGATAATCAACCGCAGTCATTTACGGATAGAGTTAAGTGCTTTTTTATAGAACAATGGGCACAAATATTAATCGTTGTTGCAGTTATATTATTGTTGATTTTAATTCAAGCAATCTTTAGTAATGTAGATAATAATGGGAATAGAAAAGATTATGTATTTCAAAATAATAGTGATAAAGACAAAACTTATACTGCTACAATGAAAAGTGCAAATAGTGCAATTCATTCAGTTGTAACAGTAGAAAATGATACAAGTAATGATTCATCATCTGCAGAGAAAGAGACACAGGAAGCAGGTAAAGAAAACGAATTAGGTTCAGGTGTCGTCTACAAAAAAGTAGGCGACTCTATTTTTATCATGACGAACGCACATGTTGTTGGTGATAAAAAAGAACAAAAGATTACATACGGTAATAATGACTATTCAAAAGGTAAAGTGATTGGAGCAGATAAATTTTCGGATATCGCAGTCATCAAAGCAAAAGTGAAATCTGATAGCGACGTGAAAGCCATTAAAATGGGAGATTCAAGTACATTAGTACTAGGCGAACCTATTATTGTGGTAGGTAATCCTTTAGGTGTTGATTTTAAAGGCAGTGTCTCAGAAGGTATTGTGTCAGGGTTAAATCGACATGTGCCAGTAGATATTGATAAAGATGATAAGTTCGATGTATTAATGAGTGCGTTCCAGATGGATGCACCTGTAAATCCAGGTAATTCTGGTGGTGGGGTAATTGATAAAAATGGTAAGTTAGTTGGTATAGCATCATTGAAAATTGACATGGATAATGTGGAAGGTATTGCCTTTGCTATCCCAGTCAATGACGCAGAATCAATTGCAAAACAACTTGAAGCTAAAGGTGAAGTAATATATCCTAATACTGGTGTAGAGCTAGCTAATATTGCAGATATTGATGATACGACAAGACAATCTATCAACTTACCTGATGATGTGAAAAATGGTGTATTGATAGGAAATGTCAAAGCTGATTCTATTGGAGAAAAATCTGGGTTGCAAAAAAATGATGTAATAGTAGAATTAGATGGTAAAGAAGTAGAAGACAATCTTAGATATAGACAAATCATATTTAGTCATAAAGATGATTTGAAAACACTAACTGCAAAAGTATATAGAGATGGAAAAGTACAAGATATTAACATTAAATTGAAGTAGCGTTGGGGTGAATAAACGTTGTCCATTTTCAATCAATTATTTAAAAAATCAAGCCCTCAACAAGGTATTGTGATGTATTATATTATAGCAATTATCGTAGCGTTTTTATTGCTGAATTTGCCTTTTGTTCATAAACCAGGTATAAAGGTGGATCCGATAGATTCACTATTTGTTGCTGTTTCTGGTGTAAGTGTTACAGGTCTTTCTCCAGTTAATATAGTTGAAACTTATACAACATTTGGTCAAATCATTATTATGATTATCCTTAATATTGGTGGCATTGGCGTTATGGCAATAGGAACCATGTTATGGGTAGTGTTAGGGAAGCATATAGGTATGCGCGAACGCCAATTGATTATGTTAGATAATAACAAAGACACAATGAGTGGTACAGTTAAACTTATTTTAGATATTGTACGTACGATTTTAATTATTGAAGTGGTTGGTGCAGCACTTTTGGCTTTCTATTTCTATAGAGATACACCGGACTTACAATATGCCATTATGCAAGGATTCTTCGTTGCGGTATCTGCTACGACAAATGGTGGCTTAGACATAACAGGTCAATCATTAATACCATATGCAAATGATTATTTTGTACAAACGATTGTAATGTTTTTGATTATTTTAGGCTCAATTGGTTTTCCAGTTTTGATTGAAGTGAAAGCTTATATTAAAAATAGGATTCCTAATTTTAGGTTTTCATTATTTGCAAAAATTACAACTGTTACATATTTAGTTTTATTTGTGTTCGGTGTGATTATGATTTTATTGTTGGAATATAATCATGCATTCCAAAATATGAGTTGGCATAAGTCGTTATTTTATGCATTTTTCCAATCTGCAACTACTAGAAGTGCTGGGTTGCAGACCATTGATGTTAGCCATTTTGGTGAAGGTACGAATGTTATTATGAGTATTTTAATGTTTATTGGTTCATCTCCAAGTTCAGTAGGTGGGGGAATCAGAACAACAACATTTGCTATTTTAATACTATTCCTATTTAACTTTAGTAATAATACAGAAAAATTATCAATTAAAGCATTTAATCGTGAAATTCATACGACTGATGTTCAACGTTCATTTGCAGTATTTACGATGGCAGGAATATTAACCTTTGCAAGTATGATTTTTATACTTGTTGTGGAGAATGGAAAAATAACATTTTTACAAGCATTTTTTGAAGTGATGTCAGCATTCGGAACTTGTGGTTTATCTTTAGGCGTAACAGGTGATGTTAATGATATGTCGAAAACAGCACTTATGATATTGATGTTTATCGGTCGTGTCGGATTAATTAGTTTCATCATTATGATTGGTGGGCGTCGTGAACCAGATAAATATCATTATCCAAAAGAGCGTGTACAGATTGGTTAACGATATTGAAATAAGTAGCGTTATATAATAATTATTAGTATGGGAGTCCGGGGCATAGTTATATGCTTCGGACCTTTTTAGCGTCACTCTCAATTTATTGAGATAGTGACGCTTACACATGAGCAAAATCTCAGGTGAACGAAGTATCACTCTCAAATTATTGAGATAGTGACGCTTACACATGAGCAAAAGCTCAGGTGAACGAAGTATCACTCTCAATTTATTGAGATGTGATGCATACACATAAGCAAAAGCTCAGGTGAACGAAGTATCACTCTCAATTTATTGAGATAGTGACGCT